>Ga0134128_10011809_pt1 | contig 10421 bp, 12 predicted proteins | sample KB31754_FD_96462 | JGI IMG/M metagenome (GOLD analysis project Ga0134128, IMG submission 96462) | Terrestrial soil microbial communities with excess Nitrogen fertilizer from Kellogg Biological Station, Michigan, USA - KB3-175-4 | ecosystem: Environmental > Terrestrial > Soil > Unclassified ...
AGCTGTTCGTCGGATAGATGCTCGACCATCTTCAGCAGCCGGGGATCGGTGCCAAACAGGTTCTGCCGGAAGTAAGCGCCGCTTTCGACGAAGAATTTCTGGTATTGACCGTCCGTGACTTCGCCCAGACGCTTTACCAGCAAGCCATCACGGTCGTTTTCGAAAAGCGAGTCCCAATCCGTGCCCCAGATGCACTTGATTACGTTCCAGCCGGCGCCACGGAAGATGGCCTCGAGCTCCTGGATGATCTTGCCATTGCCACGTACGGGGCCGTCAAGGCGCTGCAAATTGCAATTAATGACAAAAACGAGGTTGTCGAGCTTTTCGCGGGAAGCCAGCGTAATAGAGCCGAGTGATTCCGGCTCATCCATTTCTCCATCACCGCAGAAAGCCCAGACTTTGCCGCCGGTGGACTCTTTGAGTTCGCGGTTCTCCAGATACTTGATGAATCGGGCGTGATAGATCGCCTGCAGCGGTCCCAGTCCCATGGAAACAGTTGGGAACTCCCAGAAGTCCGGCATAAGCCAGGGATGTGGATAAGACGACAGACCGCCGCCTTCTTTCAGTTCGCGTCGGAAGTTCTGCAGCTTTTCCTTCGAAAGCCGGCCTTCCACGAAGGCGCGGGAGTACATTCCTGGCGCGGCATGTCCCTGGAAATAAACGATATCGCGATCGCCGTTTTCCGTCCGGGCGTGGAAGAAGTGATTGAAAGCCACTTCATACAGCGTGGCGGAGGATGCAAATGTCGAGATATGGCCGCCAATGCCGCTCTCCAACTTATTCGCGCGGACCACCATGGCCATAGCATTCCAGCGAATGATGCTTTTGATCCGCCGCTCCATCTCCTGGCTTCCGGGAAATGGCGGCTGTTGCCGTACTGGAATCGTGTTCTGGTAGGGGGTGGTCGCCGTGAACGGAAGGTTCACCCCGGCAGCGTGGCGCGCGTGCAGCGACAACTGCTGTAGGAGTCTTCCAGCGCGGTCCGCGCCTCCGCCTTTTGACAACACATAGTCCAGGGAGTCCAACCACTCCCGTGTTTCCAACACTTCCAGCCCATTGGTCTGCTTTTCAGCCAAGACGTACCTCTCCATATGTAAATGGCAAACTATTCATCATATTAAATTGTGAGAAATTTTGCTTGAAATCAAAACTGATGTCTCAAATCAATTTTTCAGGACAGGTACCAAAAACGCACATCGAGTCCCACCATCGGCATCTGAGGGATTCGACATCAGGAAGACGATTCTAGCCATCCAAGTGACGTGGGAGAAGCCATCTTACCGGGCGCATGAAAGGTCACAAACTGAAATTTACAAATTGTTCCCACCAGGCAGATTAGAAACAACAGATTTAAAGACGTCGAGGAGAAGAGAGTATGGCAAGCAAAAAATCAGGAAATCACAACCATCATGTAAGCGCCCAGCCGCGCACCCATCAAAAAGCAATGCCGATCCAGGAATTTGGTACGGTTCGTTTTGCCTTGCCACTTGATTTAGAGGAACCCGTCCGGCTGGAAATGACTGAGCAACTCAATCAGCTTCTGGCCGACACCATGGCATTGCGTGACCTATACAAGAAGTCTCATTGGCAAGCTTCTGGCCCGACGTTCTACCAACTGCATCTGCTGTTCGATAAGCACTTTGGCGAACAGGCAGAGCTGGTGGACACCATCGCCGAGCGCATCCAGATTCTCGGCGGACTAGCCATGGCGATGGCTCATGATGTCGATGAGACCACCCGCATCGAGCGGCCTCCAAAGGGCAGGGAAGAAGCTCCCGTGCAAATCTCGCGACTGCTTGTCGCTCACCAGGTCATCATCCGCCAATGCCGCGAGCTGGCGGAAAAGGCGGACACGTTAGGTGACGACGGCACCAACGATCTCGTTGTGAGCGACGTTCTGCGGACCAATGAAATGCAGGTCTGGTTCATCAGCGAACATCTGGTTAATGTCCCCTTAGTCGAAGCCCACGATTGAGGGTAGTTGGCCGCTAAGGTTTCAGGGCTGGCATTTTGCCAGCCTTTTTTGCTTGCCTTGTCATTTTTGCTTGGCGATATGTATTTCTAACCTTACTTCTGACATCGGCGATGCAGCTTGGTGCCATCCAACTCAATAGAAGGAGGTAGATGGATGGCGCAGCTAAGTTATCGGGAAGAAAATGCAGCGTTCTTCAGAAGGAAGACTGACTGGGGAGCAATTTGGGCAGGTGTTTTTACGTTTGTGGCGATCTTTACGGTGTTTGGAACTTTAGGAGTGGCCATCTTTGCCAGCAGCGCAAATCTCAACGCGGCACGACCGGTTCTTGCCATGAGCACAGGAATTGGAATTTGGGCGATTGTGCTGACGATCATCGCAATGTTTGTCGCCGGGCGGGAAACCTCGCATTTGGCAGCGGTCACCAACCGTCATGACGGACTTCTTCACGGAATGGTGATGTTCGGACTATCGGTGATTGCGGCAATTATTGTTACAGCAATTGGCGGTGCAGCCCTCAATGGCGGGGCGCAAAATGTTAACGCGTCGCCTTACGTTTTTACCCTTGCAGCCGGGCTGGGATGGGTCGGATTTGTATCGCTGTTCCTGGGATGGCTGGCAGCCCTTTGGGGCGCGTCTTCAGGAGTAGTCGTGGTCCGTCCACAAGCCGACATTCGAGACATAAAGACCGCGGCATAAAAAATTCTTCGATTGCGAAGGCCAGGGAACAGAACCCCTTGCCTTCGCTTTAACTCATACAGCGGGGACAAAATGGCGGCCAGCAGCAAAGTCAATGCAAGCGTTGAGCAAGCGAATGTTTCTTCCGGATGGGATGAGGCGCGGAGCGCAACTTCTGCTCCTTCAACAGCCCTGAAAATCGCTGAAAAATCCCCGTCCGGTATTACTCCGCCGGAGCTTGGGGTGGGAAATTTCCAGGCGGATTTTTATGACATGAAGCGCCGCGTTCGAACATATCTGGCTCGAGGCGAGAATGGGTGTCGAAAGGCGGCAGGAGTTCTTTGGCGGAAGGCTAGATTACTCAAATACGAACACCCGGGCTACCTCATCGGCGCTGCCGCTGCGGCCGGAGTTGCCTGTGGCCTGCTGCTTCGAACAAGGCGGTCAAGAAGGAGGTTGGAGCGTTATGAATGATTACAGCAAAGCCCCGCCGGAACGAAGTCTGGGGGACCTTATTACGGAGCTGAAAGAGGAAGCCGCCAGTTTTTACCACACTCGCGTGGAGATGTTCCGCTCTGAATTCCATGAGACGGTAAGGGGCTGGAAGTCATTTCTACCCTTGGCCGCCGTCGCGGTTGTGTTGTTAGCAACCGCCTATCTTTTGTTTACCTTGGCCCTTGTATCGGTTGTCGTGGTCGCGTTTTGGGGCAATCCATATCACTGGTTTTTCGCCTTCCTGATTGTGGGTTTTGTGTGGGCTGTGAGCGGCGCATTAGTCGCGTTTTTTGCTAAGGTCACATTTCGGAATCGGGCGTTATTCCCCAAGAAAAGCTTCGGAGTACTACAGGCCGACCGGCAATGGCTACAGATGGAGACGAAGGGGCACCTATGAGTTTGCCAAGCTACGAGTTGGAATTGCGCGCTTCCGAACAAAGACAACAAATTCACCTTTCCCTCAGCGAATTAAAGGGGCGCCTGCGTGAGCGGGGTGCTGTAAAGCCGCTCTTGCGTAAATACTTGGCGAAATTCGCTGGCTCCGCGGCGCTCGTTGGCTTGATGGCCGGATATGGAATAGGCGGTTTGTTCGACAGCGGGAGGCGCCGAGCTTAAATTCTGCACCGCAATTTGTTACGAAAAGCGAACGAGCCTACTCGTCAGGTACAAATTCCCGCTTCCGAACATGCCCAAATGGGGTACAATTCTCTGCATCTTCCAGTGTTTCCGGGGACTGGAATGCAATCTCATCCAAGAATCCGGAAGGGGACCCAATGTTTTCAGGCGGACAGAATCTTCGGGCATTACGCGAGCATTTGGGTTTGACCATGCGCGATGTGGAGAGTTCTAGCGCTCGGATTGCACAAAAGCACGGCAACGATGAGTATGCGATCCCGCCCAGCCGTCTTTCTGATATCGAGACCAAAGGCGTAGTTCCCAATATTTATCGCCTTTACACGCTCTCGGTCATTTACCGGCGCGACATTCGCGAGGTGCTGGCGTGGTATGGAGTGGAACTGGATAGCATTCCTGATGATCTTGGGCTAGCCCAGCCGCCTCGCTCGCACTTGGCCGACGCGCTTTCCAGCGTCTCCGCTGTAAAAATCCCCGTGCGACTGGATCCTGGTTTTGATGTGAAGAAGACGTCGAATTTTGGGCGCATGATCGAGCAGTGGGGTATGGTGCCTCTGGCGTATCTCGCGCAGTTCACCAATCACCATTTCACATATGGTTACATTGGCACCGAAGACTTGACGATGTATCCCTTGCTGCCGCCGGGCGCGTTTGTGCAGGTGGACGAATCACGGAATAAAGTTGCTGACGGCGGCTGGCGTTCCGAGTATGAGCGGCCTATTTATTTCGTGGAGACACGTACGGGCTACACCTGCTGCTGGTGCGCCATGGTTCGCGAAGAAATGATATTGCAGCCCCATCCGCTTTCTCCGGTAACCACGCGCGTTCTGCGCTATCCGCAGGAGGCGGAAGTGATTGGCCAGGTTGTCGGCGTGGCTATGAGGATTGGGGAGTGGCGTCCTTTGTTCGATTCTTCTCCAGCGCCGAAAGAGCGTGCAGCACTGAATTAAGATGGCGTTTCGCCCCCGAGCCGGGCTCCTCCGGCAGCAGGCCATCTTTCTTTCCCGAGAGTTGTTCGATATAAACTGCGGCGGAAACTCCGGTTCCTTGCCCGGAAATTCCTGCGTCTCCAGCCAGTTGCTCAATTGGCGTGGAAAGTACTTCAGAAAGCGTTTGCCGGTGGGCCTGTCTTAATGTCCTCTCGGCCGGAATTTCTCCATAAACCCTCGCAAAGCCCCAGTGCGAGTAAGTCTTTCCCTCCGGATCACGCAACCCTCCCAGGTATTCCAGTCTGCGCAAGAGTCCGGTAATCGCCCGCAGTGTTGAGCGATAGAGATCTTCAAGTGGCGATGTGACTGTCATTTGCGCGGAGGTGCTCGTTACAAATTCCGAAAACTTCCAGTTACAGCGGTGACCTGCCACTGGACACGACGAGGGCACATTATCACGGAATCACCAAGCCTCACAACATTACTTAAAGGAGTTCTAAATCCGTGAAAAATCCCCTTAGTGGCATCGCAGTAGCTACGTTTTTCGCTCTTGTTGCAATCGCACCTATGGCTATGGCCAGCGGGACATCTGCCAATAGAACTCGGGTAACGATCAATGCGGCTGTTGTTAACGGCGCCGTGGTCGCTCCTGACGTAAGCCCGATCAGCAACCATCCAGTGACGGCGGACGGGCTGCCGAGCCATAAGACTCCGGTGGTGGCGGACGGGCTGCCGAGCCATAAGACTCCGGTGGTGGCGGATGGGCTGCCGAGCCACAAGTCTCCGGTTAGCGCTTAATCTGTTCAACTTCGACTGCGTTTGAATGATTGTGGGAGCCTTTTAAAAGCGGTATAGTTCCGCTCAGGCTCCATGATCATTCAGTCGACATTTTGGTGGTATCTACTTGTCGCTCCCCGTGTCCTCTTGTTGGGAACTTTGATCGCCTTATGGCGCAAAGATCTTAATAAGCAGCATCGCATCTTTTTTTATTACATCATTTACGAGCTCGTCCAGTTTCCGTTTATCCTCTACGGCATACTCTCGCGAGACATTTCCGCAGATGCGTATTGGAAGTTATACGCTGTGTTACTTGCCGGCAGCGTGTTTCTGCGCTTCGGGGTAATCTATGAGCTTTTTCGCAATCTCTCCAAGACCTATCCCTCCTTGGGCCGTTTCAATAGGTTTTTATTTAGGGCATTGACTGCGGTGCTTCTTTTTATCGCGATCGGCCTTATTGCCTCTGCGTGGCCGGGCGACGTGCATCAGCTAACTAGGTTTATCGCCAATGTTTTGGATAGGGGAGTGAACATTTTACAACTCGGGTTGCTCCTCGGTTTGTTCGGAATTGCGAAATTTTTCAGGCTGTCTTGGCGCAAGCATGTTTTTGGCATTACCTTAGGTTTCGCCATGTACCTGAGTGTTCAGCTCATGGCAACGGCGATTCAGGCGGAATGGGGAGACTACAAAATTTTCGACTACATCACGATGGCTACTTTTCATGTAACCGTTTTGGTGTGGTTGTTTTACGTTTTGTTGCCGGAGCGCCAGACGGCACTTACGTCGGTCCCTGATTCTGCCGATGTTACGGCTTGGAACCGTGAAGTAGAAAGGTTATTGCAATCCAAATGATGATCGCTCTCATTCTTGTTCTCGTTTCCCTTTGCGCGCTTGTGTTTTTGACGCGGCTGGTGAAGGGGCGCAACGTTGTGGTTGCATACGACGCGCTGGAGAAGAGTATTCATCCTGTGGACATTGCGGCTTTCCGCAACCTCATTGACCCTCAAGAAGAAGATTTTCTTCGCGCCAATCTTGCCGCGAAGGATTTCAAGGCCATTCATCGTGAGCGCTTGCTTGCCGCCGTGGACTATATTTCCGGCGCTTCGCAAAACGCCGCCGCGCTCCTGCGCATGGGTGAACTGGCCCGTCGCAGCCCCGACCCAGCGGTTGCCGAAGCCGGCGAAAAACTTCTGCACAACGCGCTGCAATTTCGTTTGCATGCCTTCCAGGCCATGGGCAGAATCTATTTGGCGCTGGTTCTTCCCCAGATTTCCATCCATCCCGGCCAGGTCACCGAAAATTATGAGAGTATGACCCGGCTGGTTGTCCTGCTTGGCTGCCTGCGATTTCCCACGCGGGGAATTGCCTCGTCGCTTTAGCTCTTATATCTCTACATTAGTATTCTGCAATTCTGCCTGGTGAGTGTCACCCGCGCGCGAATCCGCGCTGCGTTCGGATTGCGCATCGCTCGCTCGGAACCTGTCGCGCTTTCGATAGGCGGCCGTCGCCAATCCCGCCGAGATGAGCAATGGAGGAAATACCAGGACGAGAATTCCGCTGCGAAGCGCGTGGATGAACCGCGCGGAAGCGGAAGCGGCTTGTGTATAACACAGCGCACATCCCTGGGCGAATGCCGGCACAGCACTGCACAACACCGCCGCGGCCATCGCGCTTTTCCCGACTCTCCGCATGCCAAACTTCCGCAATAGAATGCCGCAGTTCATGAGGCTCTTTAGATGGTAATCAGCAATATCGCCAGCACATACAGCCATAGAGTAGTCGTGAAGTGCCAGTAGAGCGAGAATGTATCCAGCGACGGTTTACGCAATTGTGAGCGATAAAGCTTGTCGAGAACCCACGCGACAGCAATTAATCCCACCAGTACATGCGCGCCTTGACCTTCCAGCAACAGGTAAAAGAATGAACTGCTGGGCCCGTCGCTGAATGCGAGCCCTTGTGACCGCAATTGTAGCCATGCGGCTGCCTGGCCTCCTAAAAACAGTGCACCGAATAAGAGTGTGATAGACAAAAAGACTTTGGCCATGCGCGCCTGCCGAGTATTCGACGGGTCGAACCGCGGAAATGAGCGCCTAGCCAGTTCCAGTATTACGCTGCTGCAAACAAGAAGCGCAGTATCGAAATAAAGAAGTAAGGGAAGCCGGAAGATTTGCCAATCCTGTGCTGATCCGCGACGGACGAGCAGCGCGCTGGTAAGCGCGGCAAACGTCATGATGCTGGCGGCAATAAAAACCCACATTCCGGTTTTTGAAATGGAGGCGTAGGAAGGATGCGCGTATGCAGGTTTCACAGTAGCGAACGCTGGCGTTGCACGATCCGCGACGGCTTTTTCTCGTTGCCCCAGGAAATCGTGGGCCCCTTCCATCCCGTACTGGTAAGGATCGCGACTGACGATCACAGCTCCGCCCTCAAAACTGACCGCGGCAGGCGGCGAGGGAATGCTCCACTCCAGAGAGGTGGCGTCCCAGGGATTTGACGAAGCAGATTTTCCCCGCCGCCAGCTGTATGCGAGGTTGTATAAGAAGACCAACTGTGCCGCCCCGGTGGAGAGCGCGGCAATCGTGATGAATTTATGGACCGGCATCAGCGATTGCATTGCGGCGCTCACGAACTGCGAGTCACGCCGCACGTTTCCCGCCAGTCCCAGGTAATAAAATGGCATGAAGATGCAGTAGGAACCCACGAACGTAAGCCAGAAGTGAAGTTTTCCTAGCGGTTCATTCATCATGCGGCCGGTCATCTTGGGAAACCAGAAATAAGTTCCCGCGAAAATTCCGAAAATCGCCGCCACTCCCATGATCAGATGAAAATGTCCGACCACGAAATATGTTGCGTGCAGGTAAGTATCAAGCGATGGCTGGGCGAGCAGAAAACCGCTCACGCCGCCACTCACGAACACAGAAATAAATCCCAGTGCGAACAGTGATGCGCTTGTGATTCTGAGCTTCGAGCCGTAAAGGCTGCCAATCCAAATGAGTGTGATGATGGTGGAAGGAATCGTAATCACAAGCGTGGGCAGAGAAAACACCAGCGCGGAATATGGATTCATTCCGCTGACGAACATGTGATGGCCCCAGAGCACATAACTCAGAAAACCAATTGCGATCATCGAATAGATAATTGCTTTGTGGCTGAGCATGGGCCTGCGCATGGAAGCGATAAGCACATGCGAGACGATGCCCATGGCTGGGAGTATCGCGATATAAACCTCCGGATGCCCGAAGAACCAGAACAAATGCTGCCACAGTAAGGGCGATCCTCCGGAGTGCGGTTGCAGTTGGTCGCTGATTACCAGCCCTGCGGGGACAAAAAAACTGGTGCCTGCAATGCGGTCCAGAATCAGCAGCCAACAGGCGGGGAGCAAGACCGAAAAAGCCACCAGCGTCATGCAGGAAGTGATGAACCATGCCCACACTGTCATCGGCATGCGCATAAGTGTCATGCCTTCGCAGCGAAGGTCGAGCGTGGTGGCGATAAAGTTGATGGAGCCGAGCAGGGACGCGACACAGAAGATTGCGATGGAAACAATCCAGAGCGTTTGTCCCGCGCCTTCTCCCGGGCCCGCAATGGCGCCGACCGCGCTCAGAGGCGGATAGGCCGTCCATCCGGAAATAGGCGAGCCGCCGGTGACGAATAGCGAAGAAATCAAAACCACAAAGGCGAGAAACGTGATCCAGAAGGAAAGTAGATTCAGCCGCGGGAAGGCCATCTCTTCCGCGCCGATCTGGATCGGCAAAAAATAATTCCCGAACGCGGCCAGCGGCGCTAGCGTCAGCACAAAGAAGACCATCAGCGTTCCGTGCATGGTCATCAGCGCTAGATAATATTCAGGCGAGATAACGCCCTGAGGAGCGCCGGTGCTGGAGAGCCAACCCAGGCCAGGTATGCTGAGGCTAGGCCATGCCAGATGGATGCGCATGAGCCACGAGAAGACCACCCCCACAAGCACTGCGCACAGGGAGAGCAGAAAATATTGCTTTCCAATCGTCTTGTGATCGAGGCTGAAGAGATACGTTCGGAGAAAACCGGTGTGCGTTTGTGCGGTCGTTGTTTGGCCCTTGGATGATTGGCCGCTCATTGCGCCGCCGCTTTCTTTTGCAGCCAGTCAGCAAAATCTTTCCCAGACATGACAATCAGCCGGGCGCGCATCTTGTAATGCCCCATGCCGCACAATTGAGTGCACGCGATCTCGTACGTCCCGGTGCGGGTGGCCGTGAAGTGCAGCGACAAGTCCATACCGGGCACAAAATCCTGCTGCAATCGCAATTCGGGGACATAGAAGGAGTGGCCTACATCCTTCGAGCGCATCAGTAAGTTGATCTCGCGATCTACTGGGATGGCCATCTCCGCGGCCACAATGTCGTCTTTCGAGGCGGCGTCGTGCTGGCGGTCCAGGCCAAAAAAATTCTGCGCGCTGTCATCCATCATTCCAGGATGGACCGGCCCCAGCTTTCCATCCCGGCCGGGATAGCGAAAGTAATAAGCAAACTGCTCTGCCTGCACTTGCACGGTGAGGGCATCCGGCGAAGCCGGGGAAAGAAACATGCTGGCCCAGGAGCGCTGTCCGAAAACCCCCAACGCGATAACTTCTGTTCCGACAAGAAGGATTGCAGCGGTAATTAGTCCCGATGCGCCGCCGGGAAATTTCTTAATTGCGCTCGACCGATTCCCAGAAAACTTCCATACGAAGACGGCCAATAAGATTTGGGCCAGAAGAAACGCCACGCCCGCTTCCAGAATAGTGACCGACATTTGCCGGTCAATCGCAGCGCCGGTGGCGGAAATGTCGAGCGGCATCCAGGGATGGGCAACCAGCAAAACAGCCGAACCTATCGCGACGAGGAGCAACGTAATGGCAAATAGTTTGGCCATGGACGGATTTCAACGGGGCTCTCCACTATATCGAAGATTAAGAAGGG
>Ga0134128_10011810_pt1 | contig 10420 bp, 10 predicted proteins | sample KB31754_FD_96462 | JGI IMG/M metagenome (GOLD analysis project Ga0134128, IMG submission 96462) | Terrestrial soil microbial communities with excess Nitrogen fertilizer from Kellogg Biological Station, Michigan, USA - KB3-175-4 | ecosystem: Environmental > Terrestrial > Soil > Unclassified ...
CCTTGTGCGAGGCGGCGATCTCGGCAGCGACGGCCGATGCGTCGCGATCGGTGCTCACGCTCCGGCTGATCTCCTCGAGCAGCGCGTCGAGCACGAGGCGTGCATCGCCGACGAGCCCGACCTTGGCCTCGACATCCTTGTTGAGATGCGCCGGGTCGAGCGTGGAATGGATGATGGTCTTGCCCTTGGGCATCGCGACGCCGAACGAGGTTTCCGTAAACGAACAGCCGACGCCGAAAATCAGATCGGCCTCGCCGAGGAATTTCGGCACCGCGCGCGGCACGGCCAATCCGCCGGAGCCGAGCGACAGCGGGTGGGTCTCCGGGAATGACGATTTGCCGCCGAGGCTGGTGGTGACGGGAATGGCGAGCCTTTCGGCAAGCTGCCTCAGTTGCGGCCATGCCCTGGCGTAATGTACGCCCTGGCCGGCATAGATCACCGGCCGCTTGGCGTTGACCAGCAGCGCCGCCGCCTGCTTCACATGCACCGGGTCGGCGCCGTAGCGGGTGCGCAGCACCGGCGTGTAGTTGAGCGGCTCCGGGACTTCCTCGTTCCACATATCCGAGGGTATCTCGACGATGACCGGTCCGCCGCGGCCGTTTTTCAGCCGGGTGAAGGCGCGCCGGAAGATGTTGCCGACTTCGGCCGCGAGCGTGATCGGCTCGGCCGACTTCGCAAACGCCTTCATCGCCTGGCTGGAATTGAAGTTCGGTTCGATATTGGCTAGGCGCCGCGCATAGCCCATCGGCAGGACCAGCACGGGCACGGACTCGCCATAGCATTGGGCGACGCCGCCCATGGCATTTTCCGAGCCTGGTCCGTGTTGCATGCAGAACGCGCCGATGGTGTGCCCGGAGCTGACCCGGGAAATGGCGTCCGCCATATGCAGCCCGATCCGCTCCTGCCGCACCATCACCGGGCGGATGTCGGCGTTGGCCGCATGTTCGATGAGATGATTGACCGGATAGCCGCAGAGAATCTCGATTCCCTCGCGTTTCATGATTTCTGCGATCGCGGCGCCGAGTTTCATGCCGATTCCTCCCCAATCCGCCCGATGTCGCGGTCGAGCCGTGCCCGGTAGTTGGAACAGGAATTTTTCGACCGGTAAAGCTCGGCCGCGGTGCCCACTGCGAGGCTCTGCCATCTGGTTTTGTTGGAGGGAGTTCGGGAGGCCGGCGCGGGGACGTGGTTTCGCGATGCCGCAAAAGGCCGATCCTGGCCTTAACCTGCCGTTCAGCGTGTTCGTGAATACGCTTGCAACGAAATTGGCGTAGGACTACGCCGGGCTTGTGCGCGGAGGCCCACGGAAAGCGCGACGGGAGCTTTGAATGCGGGCGTTGTTTTCAAGATTCTGCAGCGACGAAACCGGAGCTACCGCGATCGAATATTGCCTGATCGCCGCCGGCATCGCATTTGCGATCATCGCCACGGTTCAGGGCATCGGGCCCCAGCTCAACACCAAATTTGCTTCGATCAACAGCTCGCTGAAGTGAGCACGGAGCTCGCCGCCGCGCGGTGAACTCTATCCATCGGCGTTCAATGCCCGCAGCACCCCGATCCGGGCAAACATCAGCCAGCCGCCCCCGCTCTCTGCGGCATTGATCAGGTTCTCGATCGCGGTTTGCCAGCGCGCCTGCTCCTGGACCTCCCGTGGCAGCTTCATGATGTAGTCGGCGGCCTGTTGCAGCGTCACCAGCCTGCCGCCGCCGGGCAGCGCGATCGGATCGTCGAAAGGCGTCGACCAGGGCATCTCAGGCCCTGGGGTCCGCTGCTTGCGGCGAGATTGCCGGGACGTCCCCCTGTGCCATCACCGCGCTGCCGCCTGACGAACTATCCCGCCTTTTTCGAGCGGGCGGAGGCGCGTACCGGCTTCGCGGCCTTCCTTTGCTCCGGCGCTTTGGCGTCTTCCTTGGCGGCCCGTTTGCCGCTGATCGGCAACAGCATCTCGCGCTGGCCCTCGACGCCCTTGCGCGGCTTCCGGGTCTTGGCCTGCGGCGCCGCCTGCTTTTCGCTGGCGAGACTGCGCTTCAGTGCATCCATCAGGTTGATCACGTTGCCGCTGGATTTCGGCGCGGCTTTTGCCGTCGTGCGCAGGCCGTTGCGCTTCTGGTTGATCAGGTCGACCAGCGCGGATTCGTAGCGGTCCTCGAACCGGTCCGGTTCGAACGATCCGGATTTCTTCTCGACGATGTGCCTGGCGAGATCCAGCATGTCCTTGGTGACTTTCACATCCTGGATATCGTCGAAATATTCCTTTTCGCTGCGCACCTCGTAGGGATAGCGCAGCAGCGTGCCCATCAGGCCCTTCTCGAGGGGCTCGAGCGCAATGATGTGCTCGCGATTGGTCAGCACCACCCGGCCGATCGCGACCTTGTTCATGCTGCGGATGGTTTCGCGGATCACGGCGAAGGCGTCATGGCCGACCTTGCCGTCGGGCACGAGATAATAGGGCCGGATCAGATAGCGGTTGTCGATGTCGGTCTTCGGCACGAACTCGTCGATCTCGATGGTGCGGGTCGATTCCAGCGCGATGTCGTCGAGCTCGTCCTTCGAGATCTCGATATAGGTGTCGGTGTCGACCTTGTAGCCCTTCATGATGTCGTCGGCCGCGACTTCCTCGCCGGTGTCGGCGTCGACCTTGGCATATTTGATGCGGTGGCCGGTCTTGCGGTTGATCTGATTGAAACTAACCTTTTCGCTATCCGACGTCGCCGGATACAGGGCGACCGGGCAGGTCACGAGTGAAAGGCGCAGGAAGCCTTTCCAGTTGGCGCGGGGGGCCATGGGGATACTCCGAAACGCAACAGACGACGAGCACAGGATAACACGGGGAACCCGGATGTGAACGGATCGCCCAAAGGAGTTTCGAGGGAATTTCCCAACGGCGTTAACCGTGGCCGCGCCGCATGGTTCAGAGCCACCCCAGCGGTTTTTGGTCGATTTTACCTTCATTTAGCCGGCCAAAACGCCCGGAACATCATTCCCGACCATGCGTTGCTTTCGACAGTCAGTGTCGCGGCAATAGCGGCATACCGCGCTCTACGGAATGAGGCTCCCATGGCGACGAGACAGAACCATCAGATCATCGAAACCCCGACCGAAGCGCGGCAGGCCGAGCCAGGCCCCTCGGTGCTTGCGCTGCTGACGGCCTCGACAGGGCTTGCGGTGCTGATCCTCGGTATTCTCTGGTTCGTGTTTTTCCGGACCTGAGCAGGCCTGAAGCCTGAGCAGGGACATCGGGGATGTCGGGAGATTTGCAACCCGCACGCCCTGTGACGCGTATCACTGTTTGCGGCGACTGTCCTACAAACGGGTGCGACAATTTACCCTGCCGGCGGCGTTGCGTGGCTGCCGTGGGGATGTTGTCGCCGGGGTTTATCCTTGCAGGTACCGGCTCGCCAGCCGCTCGTCCGGGACCTCCGATCGCTCGGGAATCTTGGGGGTTCCGATTCGGCATGTTAGGCGTTTAGGCGATCCATGGCCGGCGAACAGAATCGCGCCGCGATCGCCCGGCGCGTTGGCGTGAGATGCGTTTGTTAGCTGATTGTGAGGAAGTACGCCGGAAATCGCGGTTGTGAAGAAAAAGTAACATTGCGCCATGTGTCCCGTTCATTGCCCATTCACGCGCGAGAGCCTCATCATGAGGTCAGTTATCGTGCCGCTCACTTTCGGAGACCAGCTTGCGCTTGCTCGTCGTTGAAGACGATCCCGATCTCAACCGCCAACTCACCACGGCGCTGACCGATGCCGGTTACGTCGTCGATCGCGCCTTCGATGGCGAAGAGGGGCATTTCCTCGGCGACAGCGAGCCCTATGACGCGGTGGTGCTCGACATCGGCCTTCCCAAGATGGACGGCATCTCGGTGCTCGAAGCCTGGCGCCGCAACGGACGCGCAATGCCGGTCCTGATCCTCACCGCGCGCGACCGCTGGAGCGACAAGGTGCAGGGGTTCGACGCCGGCGCCGACGATTACGTCGCAAAACCGTTCCACCTCGAAGAGGTGCTGGCGCGGATGCGTGCGCTGCTGCGCCGTTCCACCGGCCATGCCCAGTCCGAGCTGACCTGCGGTCCGGTCTCGCTGGATACCCGCACCGGCCGGGTCAGCGTCGCCGGCAATCCGATCAAGATGACCTCGCACGAATACCGGCTGCTCGCCTACCTGATGCATCACACCGGGCGGGTGGTGTCGCGCACCGAACTGGTCGAACATCTCTACGACCAGGACTTTGATCGCGACTCCAACACCATCGAGGTGTTCGTCGGCCGCATCCGCAAGAAGCTGGAGGTCGATATCATCCAGACCGTGCGCGGGCTTGGCTATCTCCTGACGCCGCCGACGCCGAATTCCTGAGGCCAAAGGACTTGATGAAGGGTTCTTGCTAACGCCATGGCCGATTTCAGCTATTGATCGCAGCGCGGACTTGTCCTCATGTTCGCGCATGATCTTAATTGATGGCGGGATGATTTCCTGATGCGCGGCAGCTCGCTCGCCACCCGGCTGTTCCTGTCGGCGACCGCGTGGGTGGTGGTGATCCTGGTCATCACCGGCATCGTGCTGTCGTCGGTCTATCGTGATGCCACCGAGCGGGCGTTCGACCGTCGCCTCAATCTTTATCTGCGCACCTTGATCGCCGAAGTCGCTACCCCGGACGAGCCGCCGGACCACCAGTTCCAGTCGCTCGGCGAGCCCTTGTTCGAACTGCCGCTGTCCGGCTGGTACTGGCAGATCACACGGACCGACACCGAGAAGGGCGAGACCCGCGCCTCGCGCTCGCTGTGGGACAAGAAGCTGCCGAAGCTTGATGAGGGCAGCGCCGACCTGACCGCCGCCGGCGTCCGCCTCGGCTATGTCGACGGACCGGAAGGGCAGACGCTGCGGATGGTGGAGCGGCCGGTCGACCTCGGCGCCGACGGCAAGTTCCTGGTCAGCGTCGCCGGCGACGCCACCGAGATTTTCGACGAAACCCGCAGCTTCGACTATTACCTCGGGGGCACCTTCGCGGCGCTCACCATCGTGCTGCTCTTGACCACGATCTTCCAGGTCCGGTTCGGCCTGGCGCCGCTGAAACGCATCTCCGATTCGATCGCCGATATCCGCTCCGGCCGCGCCGAGCGGCTGGAGGGCGAATTTCCGGTCGAGATCGCGCCTTTGGCGCGCGAGACCAATGCGCTGATCAACGCCAACCGGGAGATCGTCGAGCGCGCGCGCACCCATGTCGGCAATCTCGCGCACGCCATCAAGACGCCGCTGTCGGTGATCGTCAACGAGGCCTCCGCCCATGGCGCCGATCCCTTTGCCACCAAGGTGCTGGAGCAGGCCGATCTGATGCGCGACCAGGTCGCCCATCATCTGGAGCGCGCCCGCATCGCGGCGCGTCCGACCATCATCGGCACCGTCACCGAGGTCGCGCCGGCGATCGAGGCGTTGCGCCGGACCATGGAGAAGATCCACCGCGACCGCGGCGTCGCGATCGAACTGGAGGCCGATGCCCAGGCGAAATTTCGCGGCGAGCGGCAGGACCTCGAGGAGATGGCCGGCAATTTGGTCGACAACGCCTGCAAATGGGCGGCCGCGCGGGTGTCCATCGAGGTCCGGGTGGAGCGGCCGGCCGAGCCGGGCGCGGGCCCGAGTTTGCGGATCGTCGTCGACGACGACGGGCGGGGGCTTTCGGAGGCCGAGCGCTCCAAAGCCTCGCGGCGTGGCCAGAGGCTCGACGAATCCAAGCCGGGCTCGGGGCTCGGCCTGTCGATCGTGGTCGACCTCGCCGCGCTCTATGGCGGCAGCCTGTCGCTCGGCAATGCCCCGATTGGCGGGTTGCGGGCCGAACTGGTGCTGCCGGGGGTGTGAAGGCTATCCGATCTCTCAGCCTTTGAAGTCATTCGGGGAAATTGCGCCGTCTCGTGGCCTGCGGCCGGAGAGGTTTCGACATACCGAATTCATAGTTCCTAAACGACTTCTTAACGCCGGAGCTTCTATGATAACCGGTGGACGCGCTTGCCGTCCCCCGAAGACAGACGTGCATCCAGGCGCATGGACCAGACATCGATCGAGCGGCTGAGAGAATATCTCGCGCAGCTTCCGCCGCAGTCACAGGCGTTGCTGATGCGGGAGTTCGAGCGCGCCATCGAGCGGGGCGAAGACGCTGTGGTCGCGAACTTCGTGCTGGAGGAACTGCGCAAGATCGTGCGCGGCACGGACGAGCCGAGCCGCCCGCGCACCGACGATCCGGCGCGGCTGTTGTTCCGCCCGCTGGAACCGTTCCTGACCGAAGGCAATTTTCTCAGGCGTCCCGGGCAAATCCGCCGCGCCTCGCTGCAGCCGGTCTGGCAATGGCTAATCCGCGACGGCGCGTCCGATCCGGCGCGGGATTTCGAGGCGGCGCTCAACGCCTGCCGCGACAGCGACAAATCTGGCGCGCTTGAACTCGCGGTCCGCACCTTCCAGCGCGCCGCGGCGGACGCCATCGGCCAGCTTCTCGCCGACGGCGACCGGCGCCTGCTGGCCCGCGTCGGCGGCCCCGACGTGCTGGAGGATTTGCAACCGATCGGCGCGCTGCTGGCGGCCCGCGAAGCGTTGGAAGCCCTCGGTGGACGGCTGCCCACGCATTTCCGGGTGTTTGCGGAGTCGCAGGTCGGATCCGCGGTTTCCGCGCTGAATGTTCCCGCGTTGCAGACCACCCAGCTGTTGCCGTTCGCGATGACGCTGGTGATGCAACGGTTGTCGGCGCCGTGGCAGATCATCCGCCTCGCGATCAAGATCGCGGCCTCAGACGACGAGATCCGCGTCGCGGCGACGCCCTATGGCGTTGCCGTCACCATCGCGCTGCATGACCTGTCCTATCTTGCCGCGCTGCTGCGCACCGATATCCGGCGCGGTCATTTCGACCATGTCGGCGAGCATCTCAAGACGCTGCATGACGGCGTGCGCGGCCTGCGCACCGAACTGGATTTGCGCAACGATTCCGTCTGGGGCAAGCAACTGACCGCGATCCGGGCCGAGATTTCCAATTCGCTGCAATCGGAAATCGACAGCGTGCCCGGCCGCGTTCGCCGCATCCTGCGCCAGCGCCCCGACAAGGATATTTCGATCGGCGCCAAGGTCGATTCCACCGAGGTCGACGAGACCGCCGCGCTGATCGATTTCGTCGCGGTGTGCCGCACTTATGCCAGCGAACTCGCCATCAACGAGGTGACGCTGCGGACCTATTCCGACCTGCAGCAATATGTCGAGAAGTCCACCGAGGCGCTGGTGCAGTCGCTGCGCAGCGCCGACAGCAAGACGCGGCCCTACCGGCAGTCGCAGGTGCAGGCCGCGGTGCGCTTCTGCGAAGTGCTGTTCGGCCACGATTATGCGTCGCTGATGAGCCGGGCGGCCGAGAACGCGGTAACCGTCGAGCGCAAATCCTCGCGCGCCGGCTAGCGCTTGACCGGTTCGGATCAAATCCGGACCGAATCTGAAAAATTCCTGTCTTGACGCTTCCCCATGCGAGCCGGTGTCCGCGCGCGGATCGGGTCCGAGGGCATGCTTCGCTTGAAAACGCGTTAACAAGACCGCGCAAATTTTAAAATACTATTTCTGGTTGACCAAACAAGATGGACAACCTAATTTCCGGACATGAACTCGGTCATCAAATTCGTCGAGCTCGAGAACCGCGTGGTCTCGGCGACGTATCGAAATCTCATGGTCAGGGCCAGGGTCGTGCTGGTCGACAAGGTCAGCGGCGAGGCGTTGCCCGAACCCGTCACCACGATCGCCTCGCCGGCGCCCAACGGATGGTTGCGAATCAGGCTGCCGGAGACCATCAAGTCCGGTGCCTATTATCTGAAGGCGCTGAACGGCCATGGCGAGGCGGCGGCGCAAAGCGCCGAATTTTACGTCGGCTGACGGCCGGTTTTGTCGCGGTTTCGTGATAGGCGCGCGAGGCGGGATTTGCAGCGATAATTGCCAATTGCCGGGCTTGCCGCCCGTAGTGTAAAGCGGCGCATCGGCCCTTCGAGGCGCCGTTTCACCGGAACCCGCATGATGACGCTGTGGTTTGTGTTCGCGCTGATGACGGCTGCGGCGATTTTCGCCGTGCTCTGGCCGCTGGGCCAAAGCAGAGCCGCGCGAAACGATGCCAGCGAAGCGACGGTCTACAAGGATCAACTTTCCGAGATCGATCGCGATCTTGCAGGCGGCCTGATCGCCGCGCCCGAAGCCGACGCCGCGCGGGTCGAAATCAGCCGCCGGCTGCTGGCCTCGGTGGACCATCAGCGTGCCCCGCCGACCGCTTCGAACCTCAGGCTGCGCCGCATCGCCGCCGGCATAGCCCTGGTCGGGCTGCCGGTGCTTTCGGTGGCTTTTTACCTCCCGCTGGGATCGCCGCGGCTTGGCGATTTTCCGCTGGCCGAGCGCGGCCGCGCGCACGCCAGCAACCAGTCGCTCGAGACGCTGGTCGCGCAGGTCGAGGCGCATCTGGAGAAGAATCCGAACGATGGCCGCGGCTGGAACGTGCTGGCGCCGGTGCTGGTGCGGATCGGCCGCTATGACGATGCGGTGCGGGCGTTTCGCAATTCGATCACCTATAACGGCGAGAGCGCCGACCGGCGCGCCGATCTCGGCGAGGCGATGACCGGCGCCGCCGGCGGGGTCGTCACCGCGGAAGCCAAGACCGAGTTCGATCGGGCCGTCGCGCTCGATGCAACCGACGTCAAGGCGCGTTATTTCCTTGGCCTGTCGTCCGAGCAGGACGGCCGCCGCGACGAGGCGGCCGCGATCTGGCGCGCGATGCTGGAAAAGGCGCCCGCGGATGCGCCATGGCGTCCGCTGATACAGGCCGCGCTGGTCCGGGTCGGCGGCGCGGCCGCGCCGGCGCTGCCGGACGGCGCGATGGCCGCCGCCAAGGACATGAGCGAGGCCGACCGCACTGCGATGATCCACACCATGGTGGATCGGCTGGCCGGTCGATTGAAGCAAAACGGCGGCGACGTCGAGGGATGGCTGCGGCTGGTGCGCGCCTATATGGTGCTGGGCGATCACGACAAGGCCAAGAGCGCGCAGACCGACGCCCGCGAGGCCGTCGCCAACGACGCCGAGCGGCTGCGCCAGTTGAACGAAGGCCTGAAAAATCTCGGGCTCGATGGATGAACGGGATGCCTGACCACATCGAACGGCGCGCGAGGCCCGCATGACGCGCAAACAGCGGCGGTTGACCATGATCGGCGGTTCGCTCGCGGTGCTCGCCATCGCGGCGGCGCTGGTGCTGAACGCCTTGCGGGATTCGATCGTGTTCTTCTCGACGCCGGTGATGGTGGCGGAAAAGCACATTCCGGCGGGCAAGCGGTTCCGGCTCGGCGGCATGGTCGAAAAGGGCTCGGTCGTGCGCGGCGACAATCTCGCCGTCAGCTTCAAGGTCGGCGACGGCAGCGCCACGCTGCCGGTGGCCTTCAAGGGCATTCTGCCCGACCTGTTCCGCGAAGGGCAGGGCGTGGTCGCCGAGGGCGCGCTGGATTCGTCCGGCGTGTTCAAGGCCGACATCGTGCTGGCCAAACATGACGAGACCTACATGCCGAAGGACGTCGCGGACGCCCTGAAGAAGCAGGGACACTGGAAGGACGATTACGGCGAGAAATCGCATGCGGCGGAGGCCGGTCCGGGCGCGCAGGGCGCCGCAGCCGCGACGCGGGGGGTATCGCAGTGATCGCGGAAGCCGGACATTACGCCCTCGTGCTGGCGCTGGCGCTGGCGCTGATCCAGTCGACGGTGCCGATCTTCGGCGCACGGTGGCGCGATCCCGCGCTGATGAATGTCGCGCGCTCCACCGCCTTGGCGCAGCTGGTGTTCGTGCTGGGCTCGTTCGCAGCATTAGTCACGCTGCACGTCACGTCCGACTTTTCCGTGCTCAATGTGTACGAGAATTCGCATTCGCTGAAGCCGCTGATCTACAAGATCACCGGCGTCTGGGGCAATCATGAAGGCTCGATGCTGCTGTGGGTCTCGATCCTGGCGCTGTTCGGCGGGCTGGTCGCAGCCTTCGGCAACAATCTGCCGCTGTCGCTGCGCGCCCACGTGCTGGCGGTGCAGGCCTGGATCGCCAGCGCGTTCTATTTGTTCATCCTGTTGACCTCGAACCCGTTCCTGCGCATCGCCAATCCGCCGCTCGAGGGCCGCGATCTCAATCCGGTGCTGCAGGACATCGGCCTCGCGGTGCACCCGCCGATGCTTTATCTCGGCTATGTCGGCTTCTCGATCTCGTTTTCGTTCGCGGTCGCGGCGCTGCTGGAGGGCCGGATCGATGCGGCATGGGCGCGCTGGGTGAGGCCGTGGACGCTGCTGGCGTGGATCTTCCTGACGCTCGGCATCGCGATGGGCTCGTACTGGGCCTATTACGAACTGGGCTGGGGCGGCTGGTGGTTCTGGGATCCGGTCGAGAACGCCTC
>Ga0134128_10011812_pt1 | contig 10419 bp, 4 predicted proteins | sample KB31754_FD_96462 | JGI IMG/M metagenome (GOLD analysis project Ga0134128, IMG submission 96462) | Terrestrial soil microbial communities with excess Nitrogen fertilizer from Kellogg Biological Station, Michigan, USA - KB3-175-4 | ecosystem: Environmental > Terrestrial > Soil > Unclassified ...
AGCTCGCCGATGTGAGTTCGATGATCATCAAGGCGCAGATATCGGAGGCCGACGTGCCGCGGGTGAAGCCCGGCCAGCCGGTCTATTTCACCATCCTCGGCGAGCCTGACAACAAAATCAACGCGACGCTGCTGTCGATCGATCCGGCACCGGATTCGATCGCCACCGACAGCGACACGACGACGCCTTCGACCACCACGGCGATCTATTACAACGGCCTGTTCCAGGTGCCGAACCCGGACGGCAAGCTCAGGATCGACATGACGGCGCAGGTCACCATCGTTCTCGCCGACGCCAGGAATGCGCTGACCGTGCCCTCTTCGGCGCTGACCAAGACGCCGCGTGGCGGCTATCTGGTGGCGGTTTACGATCCGGCGACCGGCAAGACCGAGCCGCATCGGGTTACCGTGGGCATCAACAACAACGTCACAGCCGAAATCCAGAGCGGCCTCAACGAGGGCGATCTGGTTGTGGCGACAGGCGTGTCGCGGTCTGGCGGCGGTCGCGGGCAGAACGCCAACGGCCAAAACGGCCAGGGCGCTCAGGCCGGCCAGAATGGTCAACGGCAGGGCGGCGCGGGCAATCGTGGCGGTGGGCTCGGCCGGTTTGGCGGCCCGGGTGCGCTGGGTCTCTGACGATGAGCAACCCCATCATCGAGATCACCGGGCTGACGCGCCAGTATCAGGCAGGCGACGAAGTGTTCGCGGCGCTCAAGAACATCAATCTGACGATCCATGCCGGCGAGATGGTCGCGATCATCGGCCAGTCGGGTTCGGGCAAGTCGACGCTGATGAACGTGCTCGGCTGCCTCGACCGCGAATGGACCGGCAGCTATCGGTTCAAGGGCGAGGATGTGGCTGCGCTCGCGCCCGACGAAGTGGCGCGGCTGCGGCGCGAGAATTTCGGCTTCATCTTCCAGCGTTATCAACTGCTGCCCGACCTCGACGCGGCCGAAAACGTCGAAATGCCGTCCGTCTATGCCGGGGCGCAGGTGGCGGCCCGCCGCCGGCGCGCCGAAGGCCTACTGACACGGCTCGGCCTTGCCGACCGCCTCGATCATCGCCCGAGCGAGCTTTCGGGCGGGCAGCAGCAGCGCGTCAGTGTGGCGCGGGCGCTGATGAATGGCGGCGATGTGATCCTCGCGGACGAACCGACCGGGGCGCTCGATCGCCGCAGCGGTGCCGACCTTATGGCGTTGCTCGCCGAACTGCACCGTGAAGGCCACACCATCATCATTGTGACGCACGATCCGGAGGTCGCGGCGAAGGCGGAGCGGATAGTCGAGATTTCCGACGGGGTGATCATTTCGGACAAAAGCAAATCGGACGAGCCGCTAGCGGTTCTCGCCAAGGAAACGATGCGGCAGGCGCCGCGCTGGCGTGAAGGCATCGACCATTTCGCCGAAGCACTGTTTATGGCGCTCAGGGCGATGAATTCGCACCGGTTGCGCACCTTCCTCACCATGCTCGGCATCATCATCGGCATCGCCTCGGTGGTGTCGGTGGTGGCGCTCGGGCAGGGCAGCCAGGACAAGGTGCTGGAAAACATCGCGGCTATCGGCACCAACACCATCAACGTGCTGCCGGGGAGCGGCTTTGGCGATATCAGGCAATCCCGCGTCCATACGCTGGTTGCTTCCGATGCGACGGCTATTGCACAACAGCCCTTTGCCGACAGCGTCAGCCCGACGATTTCCACCAATGGCACGCTGGTTTACCGCGACATCACCGTGAACGCCCGTCTGACGGGGGTAAGTTCTGCCTATTTCCGCGTCTCGGGCTCGACCATCATCGAGGGCGTGGGTTTTACGGACGAAGACGTTGCAGCGCAATCGCAGGGGGCGGTAATCGACACCGGCACCCGCGATACGCTGTTTCCGAACGGCGAGGATCCGCTCGGGCAGGTGATCATGCTCAATCACGTGCCTTTGCGCGTGGTGGGTGTCGCCCAGGCCAGCGCGGTGAGTTTCGGGCCACAGGACACGCTCAATGTCTGGACGCCCTACACCACCGCGATGGGGCGTATCACCGGGCAGGACTACCTCACCAGCATTTCCGTTCGCGTCGCCGACAATTACGACATGACGCAGGCCGAGGATCAGATCACGGCGCTGCTGCAGAAGCGGCACAATGCCAGCGACTTCCACCTGCAGAACACCGACACGATCCGCTCGACCATCGAGAGCGCCGGTCAGACGCTGACGCTGCTGGTGGCGCTGATTGCGGTGATTTCGCTGATCGTCGGCGGCATCGGGGTGATGAACATCATGCTGGTTTCGGTCACCGAGCGGACCCGCGAGATCGGGGTGCGCATGGCGGTCGGCGCGCGGCCGGGCGATATCATGCGGCAGTTCCTGATCGAGGCCGTGCTGGTCTGCCTCGTCGGCGGGGCGGCGGGCGTGACCCTGTCGCTGGTCGGGGGAGGCGTCGCGACCCACTTCGTACAGTCGCTCAGGCTTTCCTATTCGGCGTTCTCGATTATTGCGGCGTTTGTTTCCTCGACGCTGATCGGCATCGTCTTCGGTTTCATGCCGGCCCGTTCGGCGGCCAATCTCGATCCGGTCGAAGCGTTGATGCGGGAGTAGGGCGCTGCGCGGGCCCTTTTCCACGGTGTCATTCCCGCGAAGGCGGGAATCCAGTATTCGCAGAGGCGAGGTGGGCCAAATGCGGTTCCTCGCTGACTCACCGGGTACTGGATTCCCGCCTTCGCGGGAATGACACCGTGGGTGGGTGAGGCGTCGTCTCACTTGGCGATGCGGTGGCTCTCTCACCTCTCCCGCACGTTTCTTTGTATTGCCTGTGAGTGCCGCCACGATCATTTATGCACCAGCAGATCGTGGGAGGACTATTCATGCTGCAGCGCAGTTTTCGGGTCGCGAGCCTGTCGGTCTTGATGCTGGCCGGTACAGGGCTCATGGGCGATGCCTCGGCGCTCGCCAAGGATACCGCGACGGCGATTTTCGCCGGCGGCTGCTTCTGGAGCATGCAGAGCGACATAGATCACGCGCCGGGTGTGGTAAAAACCACGACCGGCTACATGGGAGGCACGCAGCCCAACCCGACCTATGAGCAGGTGGGCGAGGGCGATCAGGACGGCAATCCCACCGGGTATCGTGAAGCGGTCAAAGTCGAATACGACCCGTCGGTTACAAGTTACGGCAAGCTGCTCGCGGCATACTGGCACCTGACCGACCCCACCGACGATACGGGCCAGTTCTGCGACAAGGGCGACAGCTACCGCCCGGCGATCTTTCCGCTCGACGCCGACCAGTACAATCAGGCAAACGCGAGCAAGGACCAGATCGCCAAGGATCTGGGCAAGCCGATCGTCACAGGGATCATCAAGGCGCAAGGGCTGACCTTCTGGCCCGCCGAGGCCTATCATCAGGAATTCTGGCAAGGCACCGACCAGTTCCAGCAAGGCTATACGCGGGCCCAGTGGTACAAGATGTATCGCCAGGGCTGCGGCAAAAACGCCAGCGTTGCCTCGCTGTGGGGCGATAAGGCGTTTGAAGGTCTCACCGGACACGAATAGGCGCGGAAACGCCAGCCTTGCCGGGCGCTGCTTAATCGCTATGGTCGCTCCGAAACTGAACGGAGGCGTAGCGACAGGTGCGACGGGCGTGGTTTGGCATCCAGCAGATTTGCTTTGCGGCGCCCGATCCAGCGGTGGGTACGCCGACGCTCGATCAGGCCGTGCGCGAGGGGCTGGCGCTGCATCAGGCCGGGCGCCTTGAGGAAGCGAGCGCGATCTATCGCCGGGTGCTCGCCGCCGATCCATCGCATGCCGAAGCGAACCATCTGCTCGGCCTCGTGCTGCACCAATCCGGGCGGCAGGACGAGGCGGCTGAGCTGATTGCCAAGGCGGTGCGGCAAATGCCGTTCAACGCCGCCTATCACGCCAACCTCGGCGTGGTGTTCAAGTCGCAGAACCGGCTGAGCGAGGCCGCGCAGAGTTACGAACGATCGCTGAAGATCGATCCGAAGCAGGGGCACGTGCAATCCAATCTGGGCGTGGCGCTGCTGGGGCTCGGCCACGCCGAGGACGCGATCGCCGCGCAGCGGCAGGCGATTGCGCTCCTGCCGCGACATGCCGGCGCGCACCACCATCTCGCCAACGCCCTGGCGACTGCCGGGCGGTTTGAAGAAGCGCAGGCGAGCGCGGAGAAGGCGGTTGAACTCCAGCCGGGAAATCCGGACCTGCACTACGCCCTGGCGCGTATTCTGATGGCGCGGGAGAAGCTTGGCGAGGCTGCGCTCAGTCTGGCGCGCGGCATTCAAATCCGCCCGGACAGTGTCGCCTGTGCCGATCTTGGCAAGGTGCTGATGGGCCTCAAGCAGCCGAGGGAAGCGGCCGCGGCCTATGAGGCGGCGATCGCGACGGACCCGAAAAATGCGAGTTTGCACTTTGCGCTGGGAAAGGCCTTCACCGAGGTTTCCGACTGGCAAAGGGGGGCGGCCAGCTTCCGCAAGGCTGCCGAACTCCGCCCGGACGATGCAAGTGTCTTTACCTCGCTCGGGGGCGCGCTGATCAGCGGCGGTCTGATGGAGGAGGGCGAAGCCGCCCTGCGGACTGCCGTTGGATTGGACAGCGGCGATATCGAGGCGTTCAGTTCGCTGCTCTTTGCTTCCAATTATCACGCCGGTCTAGCTGTCGAGGCGATCACCGCCGATGCGCGGGCGTTTGGGGAGGCCGTGGCGCGCAAGACCACGCCACGCCGCCATCACTCGAACGCGCCTGTAGCGGACAAGACCCTGAAAGTTGGCCTGGTCTCGGCCGATCTGCGTGCAACGCCCGTGGCCCGCTTTCTGATGAGTCTGCTGCCGGAAATTGATACAGGGCGGCTGGAGCTCTTTGCCTATTCCCTGGCGACCCAGGACGATGAAATAACCGAGCGGCTGAGACGCAGCATTCCTTATTGGCGGGCCGTCAGGTATTCGAGCGATGACGAACTCCAAACGGCCATTCTCGAGGACGGGATCGACGTGCTTATCGATCTTTTGGGGCATACCGGCATCATGCGGCTGCCGGTCTTTGCCGGCAAACCCGCCCCCGTTACAGCCACCTGGCTCGGATATTCCGGTACCACCGGCATCTTCAACATGGACTACATCATTGCCGACCGGCATGTCGCGCCGCCGGCTGCTGCCGATCAGTTTGTCGAAACGATCTGGCCAATGCCGGACAGCTACCTGTGCTTCACGCCGCCGGAAGAAGCGCAGCATGTTGCGCCGCTGCCGGGCCTCGACGCGGGCTATGTCACGTTCGGCAGCTTCAATAATGTCAACAAGCTGAGCCAGGCGACGCTGGCTCTCTGGGCCCGCATTCTTGGGGCTGTGCCGGCGAGCCGGCTGTTGCTCAAGTATCGGGGGCTGGATAGGCCCGAAGTAGGCGGGCGGGTACTTCAAACGCTCGCTGCGGCCGGCGCTGACGTCACGCGCGTCGAGCTTGCCGGCGTGACGAATACGGCCAAAAGGCACTTTCAGAGCTACAACCGGCTCGATATCGGGCTCGATCCGTTCCCCTATAACGGTACGACGACGACGTGCGGAGCGCTGTGGATGGGGGTGCCCGTGCTGACCCTTTCCGGGGACCGGTTCATCGCCCGCGTTGGCGAAAGCCTTCTTAATACCGTCGGGCTCGGTGAATGGGTTGCGGCGGACGAAGACGAGTATGTGGCAAAGGCTGTGGCGATGGCGTCAGACCTGCCGCGACTCGCCGCGTTGCGAGCGTCCCTGCGGCCCCAGATGGCCGCCTCGCCGCTTTGCGACGCGCCGCGCTTTGCGCGGAATTTCGAGGCGGCACTGCGGGGCATGTGGGTGCGCTGGTGCGAGAGCCAGTCAGGCACCTGAATAATCGGCTTTCGCGGGGGGACTTGGTGGGTGCGCACGGACTCGAACCGTGGACCCGCTGATTAAGAGTCAGCTGCTCTACCATCTGAGCTACGCACCCTGGTCCGGGCGGGTCTCTAGCAAAGGGAGGCGGGGCTGTCCAGCGCGCGAAGCCGCATTTCTCTGTCGACCGGCATTTTGCTGTCACGCGGCCTGCCGCGGCGGCCCGAATGACGAATGACGCAAGGCGAGAATCTTGATCTAATCGCGCGGCGTCGGGCTCTAATCTCCCACGCGAACCTTCGAAGGACAAAAGCTTGGCCGGCTTCAAATTTGTGCACGCGGCAGATCTGCATCTGGGCAGTCCGTTTCACGGGCTGGCGCTGCGCGATGCAGCGGTGGCGCGGCGTTTCGCCGAGGCGAGCCGGCTGGCTTTCACCGCCCTGATCACGCGCGCCATCGCCGAGAATGTCGCGTTCATGGTGATCGCCGGCGACGTCTATGACGGGGACTGGCGCGACAACTCCATCGGCCTGTTTTTCAATCGCGAGCTGGCACGGCTGGATCGCGCGGGGATCGAGGTTTTTCTGCTGCGCGGCAACCACGATGCCGACAGCGTCATCACGCGAAGCGTCACGCTGCCGGCGTCGGCGAAGCATTTTGCGACGGATTCGCCGACCACCTTCCGTATCGAAAAGCTCAAAGTGGCGCTGCACGGGCAAGGCTTTGCCCAGCCGGCGGTCACCGACAATCTGGTGTTGAACTACCCGGCGCAGATCGCCGGCTGGTTCAACATCGGCGTGCTGCACACCGCGCTGACCGGCCGTCCGCCCCACGACCATTATGTGCCCTGCACGCCGGGCCATTTGCGGGCGCGCGGCTACGATTATTGGGCGCTCGGGCACATCCACGACTACGAGATCGTCGGCGCCAAGCCCTACATCGTGTTTCCCGGCAATCTGCAGGGCCGTAATGTTCGCGAGAAGGGCGAGAAGGGGGCAGTGCTCGTCTCGGTCGTCGATGGCGAGGTAACGGGGCTCGAGCGGATCGTGGTCGACCATGCCCGCTGGGAAGAATTGTTCATCGACGCCCGCGGCGCCGAGAGCGAAGCGGAGGTGCTCAAGACCATCGAGGACAAGGCGCGGCCGCTGGCGATTGCCGCAGCCGACCGGCTGGTCGCCTTGCGGGTGGTGCTTTCGGGGGAGACCGGCATCCACCGCCACCTGCTGGCCGGACGCGTGCAGTTCACCGACGAGGTGCAGGCGGCCCTGCAGCGCGTCCATGGCGATATCTGGCTCGAAAAGCTCGAGATCAGGACGCGCCCGCCGGCGGCAAAGCGATCAGCCGAGCCGGCCCTGCTGTCGCTCGATCTTGGGGCGCTGCTGGCGCAGATCGAGCATGGGCTTGAGCTGCGCACCAGGGCGGACGAACTGATCGACGCCATCCGGCTGCATATTCCGGGCACGATCGCCGAGGAGGAGCAGGATCTTGCCGCCGATCTGCCGGCGCTGATCGCGGAGGCCCGCGAACTGCTGCTGTCGCGCGCCGGCAAGGAGGAATAGCCCGCCGTGCGCGTCCTCCGCCTCGACCTGCTGCGCTATGGGCCGTTCACCGGCCGGTCCCTGACGCTGCGGCCGGGGGCGAAACTGCATCTGATTTACGGGCCGAACGAGGCGGGAAAGAGCTCCTCTCTCGCGGCGATCGGCGATCTGCTGTTCGGCTTCCCCAAGCGCAAGGAGTACGATTTCCTGCACGAAGCCAATAGCTTGCGGGTTGGCGCCGAGATCGTCTCGCGGGCCGGCGAGACGCTGACCTTCCGCCGCCGCCGCGGCAAGAAAAAGACGCTGCTTGCCGATGATGAGGCGGAGACGGCGCTGCAGGAAGATGCGCTTGCCCCGTTCGTCGGCAACCTCAGCCGCGAGGTGTTTTCGCGCGCCTTCGGCCTCGATTCCGCATCGCTGCGGCAGGGCGGGGAGGCCATGCTGGAGAGCGAGGGCGAAATGGGCGCGGCGTTGTTCGCCGCCGCCTCCGGCCTTACCGATCTGGCCCGGATCAGGCGCCGGCTCGACAGCGAGGCCGATGCGATCTTCGCGCCCCGTGCGAGCAAGGAACGCAGCTTTTACCAGGCGCTCGACCGTTACGACGCCGCCATCGCCACCGAGCGCCGCAACGAGCTCAAATCCGAGGTCTGGAAGACGCTGGTCGCTGAAATCACCGAGATCGAGCAGCAATTGGCTGCCGTCAAGGCGAAGCGGACGGAGACGGCCGCCGGGGCCGCCCGTCTGCGGCGCCTGAAGGTGCTGGAGCCGATCGTCGCGGCCGTGGACCAGCTCGAGGGCGCGCTGGCGGGGCTCAGCGATCTGCCCGAAGTGCCGGCGAGCTTCCTCGCCGAATGCAAGGCCGCGCTTGAGGCCGCGGAAGGCGCCAGCGGCCGGGAGCGCCTCGCCGCCGAGGAGGTCGCGACGGCAAGCGCGGCGCTCGAATCGATCACAGTGGATGAGATGGTGTCCGCCAGGGCGCCGGAAATCACCGACCTCTTCAGCCGCAAGGGGGACTACGTCTCCAAACTGGCCGAGCGGCCCGCCATCGAGACCGAGCGCGACGGGTTTACCGCGACGCTCGCCGATCTGGCACAGCGGCTCGGCATCGATGGCGCGGATGAACTGGTGCTCCGGCTGCCGCCCGATGCGACGGTCGGCGCAGCGCGGCAGCTGGTGGACGAGGGGCTCGAGCTCGAGACGGCGATTGCCGCCGACGAGAAGCGGCTGGCCGAGGAGATCGCCGGCCTGATGGAGCAGGACGAGACCGGCGGCGGCGACGGCCTGATTGATCCAAAACCCTGGCGGGATCAACTCGCGGCTCTCGGTCCCGACCTCAAGGAACTCGCCGAGCAGGCCTATATCGAGTCGACCCTGCACGGCATGGAACAGAAGCTTCGCGACGGCGCGACGCGGCTCGTGCCGCGGGTGGGCAATCTGGAGGCGCTGGCCGAGGTGGGCTTGCCGCCACGCGAAGCAATCGCCGAGCACCGGGCGATCTTCGAGAAGATACTGACGGATCGCCGCGATCACATGGTGCGGCTCGAAACGATCGACCTGCAACGACGCGAAACCGAGCAGCGGCTTGGCGAGGTCGAGCAGAGCGGGCCGGTTGCCTACGAGGAAACGATCCGGCTGGTGCGGGCGGATCGCGATGCGACCTTCGGCCTGCTGCGTGGCCAGTTGCAGCGCCGCGGGCGGCTGATGACGCCGGGGGAGCTTACCGCCAAGGTGACCCAATACGAGGAAGAGATTGTCGAGGCGGACCGGCTGGCCGACGAGGCGCTCGCCGATGCGGAGCGGATGTCGCGCGTTGCCGGTCATCGCGAGCAGCTCGCGGAGCTCGACCGCCAGCAGCCGGAAATCGAGGCGCAACTCGCCGACCTCGACGCGCGGCAGAAAGTAGCGCTGCGCGATTACGCCGACCTGTTCGTGCCGGCCGGGATCGCACCGATGGCGCCGGAGGCGATGATCGGCTGGCTGGGCTCGGTGGAAGATTTGCTGGCGATCCGGCGCGATGTCGAGGCGCTGATGGTTCGTATTGCCAGCCTCGATGGCCTGGCCGGGCAGGTACATGGCGCGCTGCTCGGTATTGCCGGCAATATCGGCCTCGCCGGCGCAGAGGCGATGCCGCCACTGGCGCTATCGCGCCTGATCAATTCGGCGCTCGATGAACTGGCCGATCGCTGGGCGGCGCGGCGGGCGGTCGATGGGGCGCAGCAGGCGGCCCGCGTGCGGGCCGGCCAGCTCGAGGACAGCCTCGGCAAGGCGCGGCGGCGGCACAGGCAATGGCGCCAGAAGCTCGAAGCGATGCTGCCCGAACTCGGGCTCGATCCGCGGACGGCTACGCCGGGCGTCGCGGCGGCGCTGGCGGTGTGGGGGGCGGCGCCCGACGTCAGCCGCGAACGCGCCAACCGTGCCGCGCGCCTCGCCGGAATTGCCCGCGACATGGGGGCTTTCGAGCAATCCGTGCGTGGCCTTGCGGATGAGCTTGCGCCGGCGCTGCTTGATCTGCCGGCGCACGGGCTCATCGACGTGCTGCGCGAACAGGCGGAAACGGCCCGAGCCGCCAAGGCGCGGCAGGACGATGCGCGGGCGCGGCTGGAGCTGGCGCAGACCCGCCTCGCCGGGGCGCAGGCGGCGCACGAGACCGCCTCGGTCGCGCTCAACGCGCTTGCCTCGCTGCTGCCGGAAGATTCGGATGCACGCGCCGACCTCGCGCGCCTCGAACGCCGCAATGTGCTGCGGGCCGAATTGGCGGAGCGTCAGCGGGATATCGAGGCCCATGCCGAGGGCATAGCCGTGGCGGCGATCCGCGCCGACCTCAAGGGTTTCGACCGGAATCGCGCCCCCTTCGATGCCGAGGACCTGGAACGGCGGCGCGAGAGCCTCAACGCCGAAAACGACCGGCTCCATGCGGTGCTGGGCCAAAAGCTGGCGCAGCGGGAGACGTATGAGGCGGGCACGGGCTCCGAACTGGCGGCGTTCGAGCGGCATGGCGCCGAGACCGAGATCGTGGCCGCGGCAAGGCTCTGGGCCGTTCGCAAGAT
>Ga0134128_10011813_pt1 | contig 10419 bp, 7 predicted proteins | sample KB31754_FD_96462 | JGI IMG/M metagenome (GOLD analysis project Ga0134128, IMG submission 96462) | Terrestrial soil microbial communities with excess Nitrogen fertilizer from Kellogg Biological Station, Michigan, USA - KB3-175-4 | ecosystem: Environmental > Terrestrial > Soil > Unclassified ...
CAACCTGATCGAAGGCGTGCCCAAGAGCATCACCATTGACGACAGCGAAGTGCGCGAAGCTCTGAGCGAGTGCATCTCCACCATCATGAATGCGGTTCGCGTGGCCCTGGAGCGCACCCCGCCCGAGCTTTCCGCCGACATCAGCGACCGCGGCATCGTGCTCACCGGGGGCGGCGCCCTGCTCAAGAATCTGGACAAGCGCATCCGCGAGGAAACCGGGCTGCCCGTATCCATCGCCGATGATCCGCTGTGCAGCGTGGTGCTGGGCACGGGCAAGATGCTGAGCGACTTCAAGCTGCTGAGGAAGATTTCGATCGAGTAAGCTTCGCCGCGATTAGCGGCCACGGATCAACACGGATGTACACGGATATTTCCGTGGAGGTCAGTGTTGCAGGATCGTTTTACTAGCCGGTTCGCTGTGGCCAACGACCGACGACTAACGACCGACGGCACTGATCTAGCAAACAACTGGCAACTGGCCACCTGGCAACTGACTTGGAAAACCTCCTCGCCCGCCATCGCAATGTCACCATCCTGGTGGTCGTGCTGTTTGCTGAAATAGTCGGGCTGGCGGTGCAGGTGAAGCGCACCGCCGACACGGACTCCACCCGGCTGATTCGGGTGTGGACGATCACGGCGGTAACCCCTGTGGAAAGGGGCTTCGTGGCCGTCCAGCAGGGCATCAGCAATGCCTGGCACAACTACTTCTACTTGCGCGGCGTGCGGGCGCAAAACCGGCAACTGCAGGATGAAATTGAGCAGTTGCGGCTGCAGCAGGTGCGCCTTTCCGAGGACGCCGGCCAGGCCCGCCGACTGCAGCGCCTGCTGGGCTTTAAGGAACAGTTCATTGCCAAGACGCTGGCCGCCCAGGTCGTCGGCTCCAGCGGCAGCGACATGTCGCGGGTGGTTTACATAGACAAGGGTGAAGGCGACGGCATCCGGCAGGACATGGCAGTGATCACTGCCGATGGTGTGGTGGGCAAGATCCTGCGTGTGTTTCCCACCTCGTCCCAAGTGCTGCTCATTAACGACCCTTCCAGCGGGGTGGGCGTCATTCTGGAGAAATCGCGATTGCAGGGTGTGATCAAGGGAACTCCGAATGGGCAAGTGGTGCTTGAAAAGATGATGAGCGATGAGCGGGTGGAGCCCGGCGATCAACTGCTGACCAGCGGCGGCGACCAGGTTTTTCCCAAGGGCTTACCGATCGGCACGGTGAAGAGCGTTTCCGCGGGCAACGATGTCTTTCTAAAAATCAGGATCAAGCCGGCGGCGGAACTCGACCAGTTGGAAGAAGTGCTGGTTATTACCCAAGTGGTGGAACGGCAGCCCACAGCGGAGGAGACGCAGACCACAATGCGCGCCGTGGACATCCTGGCTTCACGGCTGCCTTCGGTGCCTGAGCACACGGGAATGCCGGCTACCGGAATACCGCTTCCCGTGGGTATGAAGCCGCCCAGCGCCATTCCCAAAGAAATCAAAAATGGCAAAGAGGTCAAGCCGGGCACAAAGCCGGTTGTTCCCGGCGCCGCCCAGACCGGAATGGCGCCCAAGCCGCGTCCCAAGCCTTCACAAGCGCAGGTAACGGGTGATGCCGCAAGGATCGCGCCGAAAGCCGTGAATGGCGCGCTCCCGGGCGTAGGGTCCACCCCTGCTGCCAGAACCGGTTCTACCGGGTTGCCAGCGGGCACAGTCGCGAGGAAACCACGGCCGTCGAAGCCGGCCGCTGGCGCGACGGAGGCAGGTATCGTCAAAACCAAGGGACAAGCGCCGCCGGTTCCGGATGCGGCTGAACCCGGTGGTGGTGCTGCGGGCAGTCCGGTGCCCACACCCAAAGCGACCGCTCCCGCCAAACCACCCGCAAGCGTGGAGCCGAACTCGCCCAACAACCCACCCGCGGAGGGCCCGCAGCCGTGAACATTTCCTACACTTCGCGGGAGCAGATTGAAGTCCACCGCTTCAGCCTGCCGGCCGGCATTCTCATCCCGCTCGTGGCGTTGTTTCTGCAGGCTTTTTTGCCGCTGCGCTTTCACTTTTTCGAAATTTTCGATCTGCCGCTGCTGGTCACCATCTTTTTGGCCGTGTCGCGGCGCAACCCGGTTACCGGCCTGCTGACCGGCAGCGTGATCGGCCTGCTGCAGGACAGCCTTACCCACCAGCCCATCGGCATTTATGGCATCGCCAAGACCGTGGTCGGCTATGGCGCGTCCTCCCTGGGCGTGAAACTGGATGTGGAGAACTCCGGCTCGCGCTTTCTGCTGGTGTACGGTTTTTACATGGTGCACGAAGTGATTTATCTAGTGGTGGCGCGAGGCATGGTCGGCCAGAACTTGGCTTGGCGCTGGGGACACATGGCCTTCGCCGCCTTTGCCAACGCCGCGTTAGCCATTCCGCTGTTCATGATTCTGGACCGGTTCAAGCAGCGCGGGTGAAGCAATCGACGATAGTAGATTAAGGTTGAGGAAAACAGGGATCAGCTCTCAGCCAAGAGCCGAGAGCTGAAACCTGGCAATTGAGGACTGGGAACTGAGAACTGCCTTTTGAACCGCGACGACAAAGTACCGCAGCTTCGGATCACGTTCGTTCAATACGTGATCCTGGGGGTGTTCCTCACCCTCGGTTTCGGGCTGTGGCGTCTGCAAGTGATGAGCAGTCAGTATTACGACGAACTGGCGCAGCGCAACCGTATCCGCACCGTGCCCATCCTCGCTCCCCGAGGCAAGATATTCGACCGGGAAGGGCGGATCATTGTGGATAACTATCCGTCCTTCACCGCCCTGCTGCTGCGCGACCAGTCGCGGGACATTGACGGGGACGTGGATAAAATTGCGGCTGGGCTGCACATGTTGCCGGATGATGTGCGAGAGCGCATCCGCAAGTTTCGCCACATGCCGCAGTACCAGCCCATCTACCTGAAGGACGACATCACCCCCGACGAGCTGGCTTTTATCGAAGCCCACCGCAACGAGCTGCCGGAACTGGAAACCATCATGGCACACCGCCGCCTCTACCCGCGCCGCGGATTTATGGCCAATCTGGTGGGCTACGTGGGCGAAGTCAGCGAGGACATGCTCAACCAGCCGCAATGGGAGCTGTACAGCCCCGGCGACGTGGTGGGCAAGTCGGGCGTGGAACTCTACTACAACGATGTGCTCATGGGCAAAAACGGCTCGCGGCGAGTGATCGTCAACAGCCTGGGAAAGGAAGTAAAGCCGCTGGACGAGGTGGCGGCTGTGCCCGGCAAGCCCCTGAAGCTGACCGTGGATATCGACCTGCAGATCGCCGCCGAGGAGGCCCTGGGCGACCGCAATGGCGCAGTCATAGCCATGGACCCGCGCACCGGCGAGGTTCTGGCCATGGTCAGCCGCCCGACTTTCGATCCCAACGACTTCACGGTGCGAATTTCGCGGGAAGACTGGGCCAAGCTGGTCAGCGACGAAAATCATCCGCTGCTCAACAAAGCCATCCAGGCACAGTTGGCGCCGGGCTCGGTTTTCAAAATCATCATGGCCACGGCCGGCCTGCAGGAAGGCATTGCCCAGGACATGAAAGTGAATTGCCAGGGTGGCGCCGTCTTCTACGGGCGCTACTTCAAATGCTGGGTAACGGCTGAACACCGCGTCCACGGCGAGGTGAACATCAGCAAGGCCATTTACCAGTCGTGCGACGTTTTCTTTTATACGCTGGCCCAAAAGCTGGGCATTGAGCGGATCGCCAAATGGGCAACTGCTTTCGGATTAGGGCAGAAGACGGGCATCGACCTGCCCCAGGAGGCCTCAGGCGTAATGCCTTCGGAGCAGTGGAAGGTTAAAAACTTTCACCAGAAGTGGTTCCCGGGAGAAACCATTTCTGTAGGCATCGGGCAGGGAGCGGTAGCAGTCACGCCTATCCAATTGGCGCGCGCGATCGCGGCCATCGCCAGCGACGGCGTGCTGCGCCGCCCGCATGTAACGTTTCCCGACCAACTGCCGCCGTATTACCGGCAGATCATGGATTACAACCAGGAAAGCCGCGTGCCCATTGATTCTAAGAACTGGGAGATCATCACCGATGCCATGGCCAACGTGCCCACACCCATGGGCACGGCCAACAGCGCTCACCTGGAAGGAATTGATTTTGCCGGCAAGACGGGCAGCGCGCAGACCATGAGCAACGCCCTGGCCGAGCGCATGGGCCATGCGCATTCCATGAAGGACAATGCCTGGTTTGTGGGCGTTACCCCGCGGCGCAACCCCAGCCTGGTCGTAGCGGTGCTGTTCGAAGGCGGGGAGCACGGGCAGTTCGCCGGGCGCATTGCCGCACAGGTGGTCAAGGCCTACGTGGAGAAGCAGCGCCGCCTGCCGGTTAAGGTTGCAGGCATGAAACCGGGCCGGGTGGAAGTTGCCGGAGTGTGGAACGGTCCTCACGGGGACGACAGCAATAACATGCAGGGCGGGCGGTTCTATGTTGATGTGCCTCGGACCGCGCTGCGGCGGGCCAAGGCAGCGCCGGGACAGGCGCCGGACTCGCTGAAAGTGGTTTCCGTTTTGGGCGCGGCGGTAGCGAAGTAACGTTTCAAATCTATGGCACGCAACGTCTCATACCGCGATTTTGACTGGCTGCTGTTCGCCTTCGTGCTCCTTATCTGCGCCCTGGGAGTAGTGGAAATTTACAGCGCCACCTATCACACCAAGTTCGCGGGCGTGCACGTGAAGCAGATGTACTGGATGGCGGCCGGAATCGTGGCCATGTTCCTGGTCAGCGTGGTGGATTACCAGTTGCTGCTGGAGAATGTGCACTGGATGTACCTGGTGTCGATTGCCTCACTGCTGAGTGTGCTGGTTTTTGGGCAGAAGTACCTGGGAGCGCGGCGCTGGATCAAGTTTCCGGGGGGACAACACTTCCAGCCTTCGGAGTGGGTCAAGCTCATCCTAATCCTGGCTGTAGCCAAGTATTTTGCCGACATGCGGCAGAGGGAGTTGTCCTTCTTCGACCTGATTAAGGCGGGACTTCTGGTGGGCGTACCCATGCTAATGGTGCTGGCCCAGCCCGACCTGGGCACGGCGCTCACCTACATGCCCATTGCCCTCATGGGCATCTACCTGGGTGGATTACGGGCAAAACACGCCACCATTATCCTGTTGGCGGCGGCCATGGCTATGCCGGCGGCCTGGCATGTTCTCAAACCCTACCAGCGCGACCGCCTGACTAGCTTCATGCAACCCGAGGCTGACCGCCAGGGGTCGGGCTACCAGGTGATTCAATCGAAGATTGCGGTGGGGGCGGGGGGCATTTGGGGGCGGGGATTCGCCAAGGGCACCCAGACGCATGGCATGTTTCTGCCGGTGCCGCAGACGGACTTTATCTTTGCCGCTTTTGCCGAGGAACATGGTTTTGTCGGCGCCATGGGGGTACTGCTGCTATACTTCATGGTGTTGATGCGCCTGATCCAGAACGCGCAAACGGCGCCCGACCGCGCCGGCACGTTCGTGGTCATGGGTGTGGTAGCGGTGTTAACCTTCCATATCCTCATCAACATAGGGATGGTGGTCGGCTTTATGCCGGTTACCGGTATACCCTTGCCGCTGATGAGCTACGGCGGATCGTCGGTTTTGTTTACGTTTCTGGCGCTGGGTATCGTGATGAATATTCGCATGCGCCGGTTCGTGAATTAGAGTGCATTGGTAGCAGGGGTTAAGGGCCACGCCGTGGGGCGTGGCAGGTTTCAAGATTTGTCACATTACGAGAGCCCTCGCGTTAAAAGGGCACTTTGCCGGCCGCAACAGAGGCCGGACAGGATTGCAGCGGAAAGCATCGGGCGGCTAACGGCCCCCTCCCTTTGGCAGTTACTGGCCCTGGGGCCAGGCGGAGAGAGCGGTCACAAACCCGGTGACAGCGTGTTATAGGTGCGACGATTTCTGAGCTTAGACAAGACTGCAGTGCGCGGGTAATCCTCCCGGGCCTTGTTGTTCTCTGTTCCTAGCTGCCTATATCGCCAATCCTTCCCTCTCTGTCCAGGCGCCGGAGAAGTGTGCTTCCCCCGGGGAAGCACATCCGGAGTCAGCATGACAAAAGAACTATTCGTCTCTACCACCCCGCACGAAACCAAAGTGGGGATCGTAGAGGATGACCAGCTCGCCGAAGTTTACTTCGAACGCGAAAATGAATACACCTTAGCCGGTTCCATTTACAAAGGACGGGTTACCCGCGTGCTTCCCGGCATGCAATCGGCTTTTGTGGATATCGGCCTGGAACGGGACGCCTTTCTCTACGTTTCCGATTTCTTCGAATTGCAGGATGAAGAAGGGGAATTTCAGGAGATCACGGTGCCTCGGCAACAGTTCGCGGCGCCTTCCACAGCAGAAGAGGAGGCGGCCACGGAGTCGCCGCTGGAACCGCTGCCGGGCTCGGAGGGGCGGCAGGAGGTGCCGGCAGAAGGCGGCCTCGAACAGGCGCAAGCTTCTCCGGCTCGCGATCGGGATAATGACCAGGGCGGGCGAGGCTGGCGCAACCGCCGCCGCCGCCGTGGACGTCGCGGCCGCGGCCTGCCCGAGTCCAAGTTTGCCCGGGGAGAGGAATCGCCGAGTTCTGCTCCGGCGGAGCCCGCGCGCGAGAGTCGCGAACCCAGTCGCGAAGCCCGCGAAAACCGCGAACCGCGAGTAAGCCGTGAGCCGGTGTATGAGCCCATCATCCTGCCCGGTGAATCCATTTCCAAGTACCAGAACCGGGCTCGTCCGCCGCAAATGGAGGCGGAATCGCACCCCAGCCTGGCGGACGCCGCTCCCGGATATGGGACTGCCGGCACCGAACAGGAGCATGCGCGCGCCGCAGAGGAGCGTCAGGAATCAGAAGAGCGCGGCCAACAGCGCTTTGAGCAGATGAATGTGGCCGCCGTATTCGGCGGCGAAGCTGCGGAGCGCGAACCGGAGCAGCAGGAGGAAGAACAGGAGCCGCGGGCCCGCTTGGAGGAGACGCAGGCGGAGGAACCGCGCCATTCCTTCCAGCGCCAGGAGCAGGAAATGCAGGCTTCCGAGCCTGCCGCCGGCACCGTGGAAGAAGAGGAAATCGAGGACGAGGAGAGCGATATGCCCTCCTTTGCCGAAGAACTGGAAGATACCGACTTCGAGGAACTGGAAGAGGAGACCCACGAAGCGGGTGATCTCCACCATTCCGAGCACAACCACATCGGAAATGGAGTTGAACTGACCGAGGCGGTTGAGGAGACAGACGCGGAGCGAGCCGCGTTTGCGGAAGAGTTTGCAGAGAACGGGGAAGCCCAGGCGGAAGGCGGGCACCTCGAAACCAGCGAAACCGAAATGACAGGTGAGACTCAGCCGCAGGAAGGCGAGATGGAGGCGCGCGCCGAAGTGCGGGCGCCCGCTGGGACCGCCGGCTATCAGCAGCGCGCCGAGCGCCCCGCCTGGGGCGAACGCCGCGGCGGACGCCGCATGGGAGGCCGTTTCCGCCGCCGCGAGCCGCAGCGTGCCTTGCCCGCCATCACCGACCTGCTGAAGGAAGGCCAGGAAATCCTGGTGCAGATCGCCAAGGAGCCGATCGGCAAGAAGGGCGCCCGCATCACCAGCCACATAGCCCTGCCCGGCCGCTTCCTGGTTTACATGCCCACGGTCAACCACATCGGGGTTTCCCGCAAGATCGCTTCCGAGGAGGAAAGGCAGCGGCTGAAGCGCATTGTGCTCAGCGAGCGGGAAAACGGGCACGGCGGCTTCATCGTACGTACCGCCGCCGCTGCCGCCGATGAGGACGAGTTACGGGCCGACATCCGCTTCCTCAAGAACTTGTGGAACGAAATTAAGCACCGCGCCGAAAACGGCAAGTCTCCGGCGCTCATCTATCACGATCTCAACCTGGTGGAGCGCATCCTGCGCGACCAGGTGACGCAGGATTTCTCCCAGATCTGGGTGGATAGCGATCAGGAGTACGAGCGCATTGTGCGCTTTGTCGGCCGTTTCCAGCCGGCGCTGGCCAAGCGGGTCAAGCTCTACACCAAGAGCACGCCCCTGTTCGAACAGTTCAACCTGCAGGACGAGATTAACAAGGCGCTCAAGTCCAAGGTGTGGCTGAAGAGCGGCGGCTACATCGTCATCAACCAGACGGAAGCGCTGGTGGCCATTGACATCAACACCGGCAAGTACGTGGGCAAAACCACGCGCCTGGAAGACACCATCGTCAAGACGAATGTGGACGCCATCAAGGAAATCGTGCGTCAGATTCGCCTGCGCGACCTGGGCGGCATCATCGTGATTGATTTCATTGACATGGATGAGCGCCGCAACCGGCAGAAAGTGATGCAGGCACTGGAGGAGGCGCTGCGCTCTGACCGTGCCCCCTCCAAGGTGCTGCAGTTCAACGATTTCGGACTGGTGGCCATTACCCGCAAGCGGGTGAAGCAGTCCATGGAGCGCACCCTGGGCTCGCCCTGCCCCTACTGCACCGGCACCGGTTTTGTGAAGTCGGTGACCTCGGTGTGCAACGAGATCTTCATTGAGATGCGCAAGATCGCCAAACAACTGGAGCGGCCGGATGTGATGCTGCGCGTCAATCCGGAAGTGGGCAAGGCGCTGAAGGCGAGCAACGGGCGCTGGCTCACCGAACTGGAAGAGCTGACCGGGCGCAGCGTGATCGTGAAGACCGATCCCACGCTGCACCAGGAGCAGTTCGACATAGATTAGGACGATCTCGATCCCGGTGATTTGGAGCCGCAACTTCGGTTGCGGCTTTTTTCATTTTGGGCTGCCTGGCGAGTGTCATCTCCTTGTCAAACCGGCGCATCCGATTCTATGGGAGGTGACGTATGCCGGAGAAAGAAACAATCGAACGGGCCCGTGAAGATGAGCGCGAAGGCAAGGCCCCGAGCACGCAGGCAGGGGAATTTGTGCGCGAGGAAATACACCACGTTCGCGAGGGCAAGCACGGCGCCCGCTCGCCGCAGCAGGCAATCGCCATCGGACTCTCCAAGGCGCGGCGTGCGGGCGTGAAGCTGGCGGCGCCAAGGCGGAGCAAGGTCCGAGCGCGGACCAGGGCGCAGGCCACGCGCGACCTGCGCAAAGGCAGGACAGCACGCCGCCGCAAAACCTCCGCCCGGCGGTCCCGCGCGGTTTCGCGGGCTCTGAAGCGCGAAAGCCGCAAAGCCGCCTCGCGGCAGGCTCTGGGTCGCCAAGCCCGTCGCAGTGCAAGGGCACGCGGACGATCCTCGCGCCGCAGCGCGGCCCGGAAGGCTGTTCGCACCAAGGGCAGGACAGGTTTAAAGCTGGCCGCCCGCAAGGCGGCGAGAACTCGCCAGACTCATCGCAAGGCAGCGTGAAATTGAGCCTCAGGCGTGAGCCTTCAATCCGCAACTTTGGTTGCGGCGCTTTGTTTTGCCCGCAGAATCGTTATCGCAGTTTGGCGCGGGGTACAGACAGTAGCGGGCACGCTTGACCTATGGCACCCTTGTGCTATCGGCGAATGTGGGGCTGTACGTTCGCCACGGTGCGAGCTTGTCCGGCGGGCACACCGAGGGCCCAGCACCTCGGTAACGACGGATTGTTGCGAATTTCGAACCCCACTTGTAAACACCACCAGGAATAGCATCGTTAGCTTCATAAACCACTTCCTATAGTGGCTTTGTGGAAAATGGAAGTCCGGCATTTTCCGGCGAAACCGGCCATCCACCGGGCAAAACCCGAACAGTAACCTTGACACTTCTGGCGCAGCGGTTGAAATAGACGCAGCAACACACAAACAGCTCCCCCAAAAGTCAGAAGAGGGAGGTTCCCTCTTGTCCGTTTTTGGCCGGCTTCGCCGGAGTGTAGGTGAAGCAGGAGGGCATTGCTGTGAATGAGGGTCAAAACCACATGACTGACGCCCCCGAGGTCATGAATATTCGCCAGGCTTCGCAGTACCTGGGTGTGAGCGCAGATACGCTTTACAAGTACGTGTACGAAGAAAAAATTCCCGCTTTCAAGCTGGGGAACCGCTGGAAGTTCAAAAAAACCATCCTCGATTCGTGGATGGAGCGGAAGAGCACCCAGGGAGAAGGGCGGGGGCGGAAAAAACTCAAGGCGCGGGCGGCAGGAGCGCAACTGTAAAGGCGGAGAGCATGTTTGGGAAGCAATCCATAGTCGGCCTGGATGTAGGCTCCAGCAGCATCAAGGCGGTGGAACTGAAGCGCGGGCGCAAGGGCATTGAAGTGGCCCATGTCGGGCTGGAAGCCCTGCCCGCCGACATCGTGGTGGATTCCATGATCGTGGACAGCGGCACGGTTTCCAGCGCCATCTCCAAGCTGTTCACGGAAAACGAAATCAAGTCGCGCGCGGTGGCCACCTCGGTGAGCGGCCACTCGGTAATCGTGAAGAAGATCCCGCTGCCCATGATGAGCGACCAGGAGCTGGCGGAGACCATTCAGAAGGAAGCCGCCCAGGCCATTCCCTTCGACATCGCCGA
>Ga0134128_10011814_pt1 | contig 10419 bp, 9 predicted proteins | sample KB31754_FD_96462 | JGI IMG/M metagenome (GOLD analysis project Ga0134128, IMG submission 96462) | Terrestrial soil microbial communities with excess Nitrogen fertilizer from Kellogg Biological Station, Michigan, USA - KB3-175-4 | ecosystem: Environmental > Terrestrial > Soil > Unclassified ...
AGCTGATCGGCGAGCTCGTCGACGGCGCTCTCGAGCGCGGCTGCGATCACGCGGTCCTGCTCTAGCTCGACGGTTCCGGGCCCGAGGCGCGGGTTCTCGGAGGAGTGGGCGACGTCGCTCGCGATCCGGTGGGCCATCTCGCGCGCGACGGTCAGCATCGTGCCCTCGGCGGGCTCGCGCACCGACGCGTAGGCGCGGTCGGCGGCTTTCGCGAGCGCCGCCCCGATCAGGGTGGCGTCGATCAGCTGGCCCGGGCGGGAGACGAGCTCCTCGGCCGCGCCGCGGATCAGCTGGGAGAGGATCACGCCGGAGTTCCCGCGTGCCCCGAGCAGCGCCGCGCGGGCGACCGAGTTCACGATCTCCTCGCGGCCGATCTCGTCGATCGTCCGCCCCTCGTCGCTGCCCTGGAGGCGGTCGAGCTCCTCGAGCACGGCGCGCAGGGTCAGCGCCATGTTGTCGCCCGTGTCCCCGTCAGCGACGGGGAACACGTTGAGGTCGTTGACCTCCTGGCGTCGCGATTCCAGATGTGCGAGCGCGCCGGCCACGGCGGCCCGGAAGCGGACCAGGTTGGTGTCGGTCACCGCGACACGTCTATCAGCTTCAGGGGTTGGAGCGCGAAAAACGGACGGACTCGCGCGAGCTCGCGAGGCCCAAGACCGGGTGAGGAGGTGGCAGCATGGCGCCGCCCGGCGCCGCTACAGAGCCTTTGTGACCTTGCCGGCTTTCAGACACCGCGTGCAGACATAAGCCCGCGTCGGCGTCTTGCCCACCATGATGCGGACCTTCTGAAGGTTCGGATCGAAGCGCCGCCTGGTGGCGACCATGGAGTGGCTGCGGCTGTTGCCGAACGAGGGGCCCTTCCCGCAGCTGTGACAGACCTTGGCCATGACGGCGCAGTGTAGATGATCCAGGGCGGCGGCTCTGGCGCTCAGTCGGCGCCGAGCCGGCCGCGCAGCGCCGCGAGCGCCATCACGGCTTCGGCGGCGTGCCGGCCCTGATCGCGCTTGCCGCCGCCCGAGCGCGCGAGCGCCTGGTCCATGTTCTCGACCGTGAGCACCCCGAAGGCGCAGGGCACCCCGGTCCGCAGCTGCACGTCCATGATCCCCCGCGCGGCCTCGGCGCAGACGTAGTCGTAGTGGTCGGTCTCCCCGCGGATCACCGCGCCGAGGCACGCCACGCCCGCGAAGCGCCCGGTGCCCGCCGCATAGGAGGCGGCCAGCGGGAGCTCGTAGGCGCCGGGGACGTCGAAGACCTCGACATCCTCGACCCCGGCCTCGGCGAAGGCCCCCCGAGCGCCCGCGATCAGGCGCTCGGCGAGGTCCTCATAGAAGCGTCCGACCGCGATCGCGTAGGTCGCGCTCAATCCCGCTCCTCGGCCCGTCCGCTCGGGCGGGCCGGCCTTTCGGAGGGCGCGTCGTCGGCGCTGCGCGAGGTGCCGCGCAGCAGGTCCGCGTCCAGGTTCAGGCCCTGGTGGTGCAGCGTGTGCCCCATCCGCTCGGCCTTGGTGCGCAGGTAGGTGGCGTTGTGCTCGTTCGGCGCGTGCTCGATGGGGATCTGATCGCTCACCGACAGCCCGTACCCCTCCAGTCCCCGGATCTTCTTCGGGTTGTTGGTGAGGATCCTGATCGAGCTGAGCCCGAGGTCGACGAGGATCTGCGCCCCGATCCCGTAGTCGCGCAGGTCGGCCGGCAGCCCGAGCTTCTCGTTGGCTTCCACCGTGTCGAGCCCCTCCTCCTGGAGCTTGTAGGCGCGCAGCTTGTTCAGTAGGCCGATGCCGCGCCCCTCCTGGGAGAGGTACAGCAGCACGCCTTTGCCCTCGCGCTCGATCATCGAGAGCGCGGATTCGAGCTGCTCGCCGCAGTCACAGCGCAGCGAATGGAACACGTCTCCGGTGAGGCACTCCGAGTGCACGCGCACGAGCACGTCGTCCTGGCCGTCGACCTCGCCCTTGACGAGCGCGACGTGGTGCTTGTCGTCCACGAGCGAGCGGTATCCGATCGCCTCGAACTCGCCGAAGGTCGTCGGCAGGCCTGTCGCCACGACGCGCTCGACGAGCTTGTCGTGGCGGCGGCGGTAGGCGATCAGGTCGGCGACCGTGATCATGTTCAGGCCGTGACGGGCGCAGTACTCGCTCAGTTCGGGCACCCGCGCCATCGTCCCGTCCTCGTTCATCACCTCGCAGATCACCCCGGCCGGGTTGACCCCCGCCAGGCGCGCGAGGTCCACGGCCGCCTCGGTCTGCCCGGCACGCTCGAGCACGCCGCCCGATCGGCTCTTGAGCGGGAACACATGCCCCGGCTGGACGAGGTCGCGCGGCCGGCTCTCGGGGTCCACGGCGACCTGGATCGTGTGCGCGCGGTCGTGCGCGGAGATGCCGGTCGTGACGCCGTCGCGGGACTCGATCGACACGGTGAAGGGCGTCTCGAACGGGGACTCGTTCTTGGCCGCCATCAGGTCGAGGCCCAGCTCCTCGCAGCGCTCCGGGGTCAGCGAGAGGCAGATCAGGCCGCGCGCCTCTTTGGCCATGAAGTTGATCGCCTCGGGCGTGACGAACTGGGCGGCCATCGTCAGGTCGCCCTCGTTCTCGCGGTCCTCGTCGTCGCAGACGACGACCATCTTGCCCTCGCGGATGTCGTCGAGGGCCTGCTCGATCGTGGCGAACGTCGCGCTCGTTCTCGTGCTCATGCGGGGACTCCGTTCATGCGTGGGCCCCGATGAGTCGCTCCACGTGCTTCGCGAGGATGTCGACCTCGACGTTCACCCGCGCCCCGGTCACCAGCCCCCCCAGCGTCGTGCGCTCGAGCGTCTCGGGGATCAGCGAGACCGCGAAGCCGTCGTCGCGCAGCGCGCTGACCGTGAGGCTGACGCCGTCGACGGCGACCGACCCCTTCTCGACGAGGTAGCGCGCGAGCTCGGGCTCGACGTCGATCTCGACGACGCGCGCGATGCCCTCCGCCGTCACGGCGCCGATCGTGCCGGTCCCGTCGACGTGTCCCTGGACGATGTGCCCGCCGAGCCGGTCGCCCGCCCGCATCGCGAGCTCGAGGTTCACCGGGTCACCGGCGCCGAGGGCGCCGAGCGAGGAGCGCGAGAGCGTCTCGGGCATGGCCTCGGCACGGAAGGCTCCGTCCCCCGCCTGCACGGCGGTCAGGCAGACGCCGTTGACGGCGATCGAGTCGCCCGGCGCGAGCTCTCCCGCGAGACGGGTGCGGATGCGCAGCGCGGCGCCCGCTTCGTCGCGTTCGATCGCCTCGACGCTCCCGAGGTCCGCGATCAGGCCCGTGAACATCAGCTTCGCCCCCGGCTGCGGCTCATCGTCCCTACCACTCTCGCAGCCGCGCCGAGATCAGGAGGTCCTCCCCGATGCTCTCGCAGCTCATCGTCAGCGCGCGAAGCGCCTCGGAGATGCGCTCGATGCCTTCTCCCTCGAGCGGGTCGCGGGCGGCGCTGCCGCCCAGCAGCAGCGGCGCGAGGAACAGCCGCAGTTCGTCGATCTCCCCAGCGTCCAGGAAGGCCCCGGCGAGGTGCGGGCCGCCCTCCAGAAGCACGGAGCTGATCCCCATCGAGCCGAGCTGGTCGAGCCCGGAGCGCACCCGTGCGGGCTCGTTCTCGCCGGTCGCGATCAGCACCTGCACCCCCGCGGCTTCCAGCGCGTCGACCTCGGCCCGGCCGGCGGCGCGGGAGACGATCACGCTCAGCGGGACCTCCGCGGCGGCGGCGACGAGCTGCGAGCTCGCCGGGAGCCGCGCGAGCGAGTCGAAGATGACGCGGCGCGGCTGCACCTGCGGGTCCGCCGGAGTGCCGCTCGGGCGCGCCGTCAGCCGCGGGTCGTCGGCGAGGGCGGTGCCGATGCCGACGACGACGGCGTCCACCGCCGCGCGCCAGCGGTGCGCGAGGTCACGGCTCTCCTCGCCGCTGATCCACTGCGAGTCGCCGGTGCGCGTGGCGACCTTGCCGTCGAGCGTCATCGCCGACTTGAAGAGCACCCACGGCCGCCCGACGCGCGCGTGCTTGCGGAACGCCTGATTCAGAAGCCGCGCGGCGGTTGCGACCTCACCGTCGGCGACGACGACGTCGACCCCCTCGTCGCGGAGGATCCCGAGCCCCCGCCCCGAGGCCTTCTCGGTCGGGTCGTCGGAGGCGACGACGACACGTTTGATGCCGGCCTGGAGGATCGCGTCGGTGCAGGGCGGCGTCTTGCCCTCGTGGCAGCACGGCTCCAGCGACACGTAGAGGGTCGCTCCCTCGAGCTCTGCCATCCCGCACGCCTCGATCGCGTTGACCTCGGCGTGCGCGCCGCCGTAGACCTGGTGCCACCCCTCCCCGAGGACCTCGCCGTCGCGCGCCACCACGGCGCCCACGACCGGGTTCGGCTTGACGGCCCCGAGACCGCGGCGGGCAAGCTCGATCGTGCGCTCGAGGTGAAGCCTGTCGGTGTCGGTGCAACTTTGCATGTCCAAGCCAGGATAACCCTGCGCGTTGCCCTGCAAAGTGCGGCTCATCCGGATGGGGGACGTCCGCCTGCGCAGGCGCCCGTCGTGGCGCCCCGGGAGGCGCCCCGGCGACTCTCAGGCCGCGCTCTTCGCGCAGCCCCCGCCGTGGAGGCGGTACACGGTCATCAGCGGGCCGGGGCGGGCGTAGGCGCGCGGGTAGTAGTCGAAGCTCCAGTCGAAGTTGAAGGCGACCGGACCCTTGCCCGCCGCGTAGGGAGAGAAGCGGCGCACGACCTCGCCCTGGGCCGCGAGCGCGCGGTAGTAGGCGATCGCGAGCGGCACGGCGCCCGGGTCGGCGAGCGCCCGGCCGGCCTCGGTCGAGCCGCTCACCACCCAGCAGTAGCCGCGCCTCTCGTACAGCCCGATCAGCGCAGGCGAAAGCGTGCGGACATAGTTCTCGATCCCGACTTCGTGGCGGTGCTCGACGTCGACGGCACCCTTCGCGTCGATGAACGTGTAGAGCGAGGGCCACTTGCACCAGCGGTAGCGCGTCCCTCGGCAGCCCGGGGTGGCGCCCCGCGGTTCGCGCGCCCACTGGTCGGGCGAGACCGGCTCCACCACGACCTTCGCGCCCCGCGGGATGTTGGCGAGCATCCAGTCGCGCGTCTGCGTGCGCGTGTCGGCGCGAGAGAGGACCAGGCCCGAGTGGATGCTCGCGTACAGCCCCTGGCCGAGGAGGGCGACGACGAGCGCGGCGGCGGCCGCTCCCACGAGCAGCCGCCCGCGCCGGGGCGAGCCTGGCGGGACCGGCGCGTCTGCGCGGGGGTGCTCGCGACGGCGCGCGAGCGCACGGACCGCCTCGCGCGCGGCGAAGGCGCCGAGCAGGCTCACGAACGGCAGCACCGGCATCAGCCAGCGACCGAAGTAACGCCCCTCGGTCCCCATGAAGAGCAGGTAGGCGACGGCGCCCGGGACCAGCATCAGCGCCACGCGCCGCTCGCTGCGCCACAGCAGCGCCGCGCCCGCGAGAGCAGCGACGGCGGGCACCCACCCGAGCCCCCAGGTGAGCGACCACAGGTAGTACACGAGCCCGCCGTCCTTCGGCGCGCCGAGCTTGCCCTGAGCTTCGGCCGAGAGCGCCGACTGGTGCTGGATTTCGGCGTGAAAGGCGTGGTAGTCGAGCAGCGCGTACGGGTTGGCGATCAGGAACGCGCCGACGGCGCAGAGCGCCATCGCGCCGACCCCGGCGAGCTCGCGGCGCAGCTGCGGGCGCCCCCCGTCGAGCAGGCGTGCTGCGGCCGCGGCGAGGTAGGGCAGCAGCACGATCCCGGCGGTGTACTTGGTCGCGCACGCGAGCCCGAGCCCGGCGCCCGCGAGGGCGTGGTCGCGCATGCGCCCGTGACGGAGCACCCCGGCGCTGCCGAGCAGCGAGAGCGTGAGCGGCGCGAGCGTGGGAACGTCGTTCAGCGCGAGGTGCGAGTAGAAGACGGGCAGGAAGGCGACCGCCTCGATCGCCGCGGCCAGCAGGCCCGCCGCGCGCCCGAACAGGCGCGCCCCGGTGAGATAGAGGAGCCAGAGCGCGAGCGTGCCCAGCGCCGCCGCGGCCACCCGGGCCAGCGTGTAGAGCTCCGACGCATGGACGGCGTAGGCGTGGAGCACCGCGGTGCCGCCGCCGTAGGAGACGTCGAAGAGGTAATGGAGCAGGTAGGTGAAAGCGGGCGGGTTCGCGAAGTAGTGCGGGTTCAGCGTCCCTTCTTCGAACATCTGCACCGCGTGGGGCACGAAGTGGTCGCCCTCGTCGGTGTTGTACGCGAAGGGCAGGCCCTGGCGGATCCCCCAGAGCCGCAGCGCCAGGCCGCCGCCGAGCACCAGCGCGAGACCCGCCCACGCCCAGCGCCGGGCCGGGCTGACCCAGAGGCGTCCGCGCCGCCGCTCCGCGCCGCTCGCGCCCTCGCGCGAGGCCTCCTCGGAGCGGCTCGGTGCGGGGCTCTCAGCAGTCGCCATAGACGGCGTAGTACCGGCTCGTGTAGATGCGTTTGAAGCCGCGCAGCGGCACCTGGTCGCGCGGGTCGTCGCCGACGTCGACGATCGCGACGTAGAAGATCGAGCTGCCCAGCGGGTAGACGGCGACGCTGCCGCGCCTGATCCGGTTCGAGAGCGCGTGGGAGCCCTTGCCGACATCGGCGCGCGCCTGGCTGCGAGCGACGATGTCGTGCTGGCCGACGCTGTCGAGGATCCAGCGGGCGTCGGGGATCAGCTTGTTGTTCGGCAGCGAGACGAGCCCGCAGCGCTTGATCTTCGCGGCGACGAGGGGGTCGCGCAGCGCCGTGGCCAGGCCGGTGTGGAATTCGTTCTTGTAGGCGAGCGTGTTGCTGAGCGTCGTCAGGTTCAGCGTCGTCGCAGCCGACGCCGCGCCGAACACGAGCAGGGCTGCCGCGGCGGTGATCCAGACCTTGCGCAGCCAGCCCCCCTCGAGCATCCACCAGCCGCCGAGGAACACCGCGCAGAACAGCAGCAGCACGGTCGCGCCCCCGAGCATGTAGCGGTCGATCACCGACGCGCCGGCGAGACCCTCCAGGAGGAACACGAAGTACAGCAGGGCGGTCGCCGCGAGCGGGACGAGCGCGCGCCGCGGCGCGATCCAGATCCCCGCGAGGATCCCGGCGAGCGCCCCGAGCATCACCGGGAGCTTGTCGATGCGTTCCGTGAAGGTCCACATCGAGGAGATCACGCTGCCGGCGCCCTGCGTGCGTTCGAGTTCCTGGGCGAGCCCCGCAGTCGCCGTCAGCGAGTAGAACGGGTTGCCCGTCACGATCGCATCGAGCGAGACCCAGATCAGCGGCGCGGAGACGACGATCGCCAGCCGCTTCGCCCGCGTCCGGTTGCCCGTCCCCGGCAGCAGCCAGAGCCAGTAGGCCCCACTCAGCACCCATGCGTCGGGGCGCAGCAGGCCGGCGAGGGCCAGCAGCGCGAGCACCGCGCCGCCGCGCCGCGGGCGCTGCACCTCGAGCACGATCGCCCACACGATCAACGCGATGTAGGAGATGTCAAGATACCACTGCGCCGCGAGGTTCTCGACGAAGAAGCGGCTCAGCAGCAACAGCGCCGCGATCACCCCCACGACCGGGCCGAAGCAGAGCCTGCCGAGCCGGTAGAGCCCGGCCACCGCGGCGACGAACGACGCGATCGAGCCGAGCACCATGAGCCGTGCGCCGCCGTCGCCGAAGATCGAGCAGAACATCCCGAACGCGATCGCCAGCGGGTGCTCGGTCGGCCCCCGATAGACGCGGAAGTCCGGGAGGTGCAGGTGGAGCAGGTCCCGTCCCCAGAGCAGGGCGTAGAACGAGTCGTAGGTCGGATAGGTGGGGAACGCGAAGTAGCCGACGATCGCCGCCACGCAGAGCACCGCGAAGCCGGCCGCCGCCCAGCTGAGGCGCCGGTCGCGCAGCGGCGCCAGCAAGATCGGGCCCGGTCGGCGCCGGGTGGGTATCGCGCTTTCCATCTACTCTGGGCGGTATCCGCACCGGCCGCGAGGGCCGGGCGGAGCAGGCCGCCGAGCTCTGCGCCCACCCCGCGAAGCTCGGGAACCGTGACCGCGCTCTGGGATACTCCCGATAGGCAAGTCTAGGCAAGTCGACGGCTATGAAGCTCATCATCCAGATCCCCTGCTTCAACGAGGCGGAGCAGCTTCCCGCGACGCTCGCGGACCTTCCGCGGGAGCTCGACCGGTTCGACACCGTGGAGTGGCTCGTGATCGACGACGGGTCGACCGACGAGACCGTCGCGGTCGCGCGCGAACACGGCGTCGACCACCTCGTGCGCCTGACGAGCAACAAGGGTCTCGCGACCGGCTTCCAGGCCGGCATCGACACCGCGCTGAAGCTGGGCGCCGACGTGATCGTCAACACCGACGCCGACAACCAGTACTACGGCCCCGACATCGCCCGGCTCGTGGAGCCGATCGTCGAAGGGCGCGCCGACATGGTGGTGGGCGACCGCGAAGTCGGCGGCATCGAGCACTTCTCACGACTGAAGAAGGCGCTCCAGCGGCTCGGCTCCTGGGTCGTCAGGCAGGCCTCGTCGACGACCGTCCCCGACACGACCTCGGGTTTCCGCGCCTACAACCGCGAGGCGGCGATCCAGATCATGGTCGTCTCGAAGTTCACCTACACGCTGGAGACGATCATCCAGGCGGGCAAGCTCCTGGTCGCGGTCGACCACGTCCCGATCCGGACCAACCCGAAGACCCGCGAGTCGCGCCTGTTCCCCTCGATGGGCGCCTACGTCCGACGCAACGCCGTCTCGATCTTCCGTGTCTATGCCCAGTACGAGCCGCTGCGCGTGTTCTGGAGCCTCGCGCTCGTGATCGGGCTCGCCTCGGTCGCCGTGTGGATCCGCTTCGTCGTCGCCTACGCCGAAGGCAACGGCAAGGGCCACGTGCAGTCGCTGATCCTCGGCGCGGTGCTGTTCATCGCCGCGGTCGTGCTCTGGGCGCTGGGCGTGATCGGCGACCTGCTGGCGGCCCAGCGCGTGATGACCCAACGGACGTTCGAGCGCGTCCGGCGCATCGAGCTCCAGCTCGGCATCGAGCCCTCCCACTACGAACCCGGCCGGGCGGCGACCGCCGCCGAGCAGGCCCGCGAACGCGCGGCGCGCCGTGAGGAGCCCGGCCGGCCCCGGATCGCGGAGGGAGCGGCTCCGGCGGCCGCCGCACAGAGCACCGGGACCGGAGAGCAGCCCAGCGAAGGCCACGAGGTGGTCCGGCTGTGAGCGAGGTGACGGTCTCCCGGGACGGGATCGTCACCGGCAACACCTACGACAAGTACGGCTCGTCGAACCCGCTCGTCAAGCGGCTCATGGCCGGCTTCGAGAGCGCGCTCGATGAGCTCTTCGACCGCGCGGCCCCGGCGTCGGTGCTCGACGTGGGCTGCGGCGAGGGCGTGCTCGTGCACCGCTGGGCACAGCGGCGCGGCGGGGCGCGGATGGTCGGGATCGACCTCGAGGAGGAGTCGATCCAGGCCGGTTGGGAGCAACACACCGCGCCCAACCTCGAATACCGCGTGATGCCGGCGGAGAACCTCCCCTTCGAGTCCGGCGAGTTCGAGCTGGCCAGCGCGATCGAGGTGCTCGAGCACGTCCCGGACCCCGAGCACACGATCGCGGAGATGGCGCGCTGCGCGAGCGCCTACCTGCTCGTCTCGGTGCCGCGCGAGCCGCTGTGGCGGATGCTGAACATGGCGCGCGGCGCCTACTGGAGCGACCTTGGCAACACGCCGGGCCACCTCAACCACTGGTCCAAGCGCTCCTTCGTGCGGACGCTTTCCGCGCACGGGGAGGTGCTCGAGGTCCGCTCGCCCTTCCCCTGGACGATGTTGCTTGTCCGCCTCTAAGGTCTCTCGGGCGAAGCCCGCGCAGGAGCCGGCCGCCAAGCGCTCCTACGGGAGCGGGGCGCGGATCCTCTCGATCGGCATCGCCTCGACGGGGCTGCTGACCTTCGCCTACTTCTCGATCGCCAGCCATGTGCTCGGCGAAGCGGAGGCGAAGCGCGTCGATCTGCTGTGGTCGGTGATGTTCGTGATCATCTCGGTGATCTACCGGCCGATCGAACAGCTCCTTTCGAGGACGATCGCCGGGCGGCGGGCTCGCGGCCACAGACAGCACACGCTGCGCGTGCCGATGCTGATCCAGAGCGGCTTCGCGGCGCTGTTCCTGGTGCTCGCGCTGGCGTTGAAAGAACAGCTCCTCGACGTCTTCGATCACAACGAAGCGCTCTACTGGATCCTCGTCGTCGGCACGCTCGCCTACGCGGCGAGCTACTTCGCGCGCGGCTGGCTCGCCGGCCACGAACGCTTCGGCCTGTTCGGCGGGCTCGTGCTGATGGAGTCCTTCTCGCGCCTGTGCTTCGCGCTCGCGGTGGCGGTCGGGGTCGCGAGCGGCGAGACCGCGGTCGCGCTCGGGATCGCGGCGGCGCCGCTCGTCTCGCTCG
>Ga0134128_10011816_pt1 | contig 10418 bp, 9 predicted proteins | sample KB31754_FD_96462 | JGI IMG/M metagenome (GOLD analysis project Ga0134128, IMG submission 96462) | Terrestrial soil microbial communities with excess Nitrogen fertilizer from Kellogg Biological Station, Michigan, USA - KB3-175-4 | ecosystem: Environmental > Terrestrial > Soil > Unclassified ...
ACGCGGCCCGGTTCCCGTTCACCGGAGCGGCCCAGCTCCGCCAGCGCCCCCCGGTCGGCCATGCCGTACTTGCGCAGCAGCGACGACACGTGGCTCTCCACCGTGCGTACCGATATGTGCAGCGGTGAGCGATCTTGCGGCCAGCACGGATGACCACAGCCCCCCGCCAGGCGGACGCTGAAGGCACACCCGGACCAGGGGGATGACACATGAACACCCTAACCGCGCGCCCCGCCACGGAACTGGACGAACTGGCCAGCGCCGTGCGCGGGGCCGTCGCCCGCAACGCCGGCTGGCGTGACACCGCATCCTATGTCGCTGAGGCGCAGCGCGAGCACCTGCCGCCACCCGCGCTGCTCACCGGGGATCAGCTGGCCGGCCAGCGCGGAACCTCCCGCGGCCACCTCCTGCACATCGAGCCCGACGGCTCATTCTCGATGGTCGCCATCGCCTGGCAGCCCGGCGCGGTAACCCGCATCCATGACCACGTGACCTGGTGCGTATTCGGCGTCCTGGCCGGGGCGGAGCACGAGGATCTGTACACGCTCTCCGACGACGGCGCCGCCCTGATCGAGGCCGGCAGCAAACCGAACCCGGCCGGCGACGTCAGCGGCTTCGCCCCGCCCGGTGACCTCCACCGGGTCCGCAACCTCGGCGACACCACCGCCATCAGCCTGCAAATCTACGGCACCGACCTGGGCCGCATCGACTCCAGCGCCCGCCGCTACTACGACCTCCCCGTCCGCCCCGCCGGGCCACGGAAATGACAGGAGACATGGGCTGCGGCGCCCGCGGTGTTCTCGGCCGGTTCCGGAGCCTCAGCCTGCCGAGCTCCGGTAGGTGAGGATCACGATGCCGCTGCCGAGGCTGGCCGAGCCGGCGAGTTCGAAGCGGCCGGACGACCCGGCGCGGTAGAGCAGGTCGCTGGCCGTGCCGGTGCCGACGAAGAATGGGTGCACCCACAGGCGCAGCTCGTCGAGCAGTCCCGCGGCCATGAGTGCGTGAGACAGGGGGCCAAAGCCGTACTGCACGATGCCGGCTCCGGGCTGCTGCCTGAGGCCGCGGATGGTCTCGATCGGGTCATGGTCAATGACGGTCGTGTTGTGCCACTGCGGGTCGGTAAGGGTCGTCGCGACGACGTACTTGGGGAGGGCGTTCATACGGTCGCTGACCGGGTCGCCAGAGCGAGCCGACCACACCGGGGCAAATGCCTCGTAGGTACGCCGGCCCATCAGCACCGCGTCGCAGCGCTCCAGCAGCTCGGTCTGGACCTGATTGCCTTCGTCGCTGAAGCCGCCGAGCGACGGCCAGTCCTGCGGGTTCTGGATGACACCATCGAGGGTGACATAAGTCGAGTTGATGATCCGGCGCACGCGCTCACTCCACCTTTCTCACGGAACTGCCTTGAGGGCACGGGAAGGTCCCGGCGCAGACCGTCCCGACGAGTGAGTTCCAGGTCGGTCCGGCCAGCCTCATGGCGAGGAATGTACCGACTGAGATCGGGGCCGGTCTTGTACCGAAACGCAGGTCACAAGTCCAGGAACATCCCGCCGCGCGCCAGCTCGGCCGGTGTGTAGCCGATCAGCTGCCGTAGCGCCCGTGTCAGGTGCGGCTGGTCATAGCAGCCCACATCGGCGACCACGTCCATGATCGCCGAACCCGCGCGCAGCAGCCGGGCTGCGTGCCGCGCCCGCTCGATCACCTGCAGCTTGCGGCGCGACAGGCCCACAGCCCGCACGAACCGGCTCTGTGCCGTTCGCTCCGGCATACCGCGGACAGCGCAGCCGTCCCGCAACTCCTCGACCAGCGGGTCAAAAATCAGTAGGCCGGCACGCTCGAGACGGTCGATGAAGACGTCGACGTTCTGCGGCATCGGCATCTCCCATGCCCGGCCGCCCAGCAGAATCCGGCCGTCCGGCAAGGTCGGCAGCACCGCGTCCCGGAGGTTGGCGAGCTGGGCGGGCGGAAACATCGGCAGGTACGCCCCGAGGCGGAAATCGGCTCCGAAGTACTCAGCGTCACGCGGGCACGACAGTGTCGACGCCTTCGCCGCCGGTCCGCGCAGATGCACCGTCGTGGTGCCGCCGATGCGCGCGAAACCTATCCCCGGGTTGACCGAGGCGAGCGAGCTGAAGTCGGTCGGGCTGTCGCACTCCGCGGCCCAGACCCGGACCAGCGGCCCGGTCGGCCCGCTGACGACGCGATTGCTGAGACCCACCAACGAGAGTGAAGCAGAAAACCGAGCGCAGTGACAGGGGCTGTGGTGTGTGTCTCGGTGGGGCGGGCGGGGCTCGGCTACCGCGCTCGCCGCTGCTGGGCTCGGCGCCCGCCGTGGTGGTTGAAGACCTGGATCTCCTTGATGCCCACCCCGAACCCGGTCATCCGGGTGACCAGGATCCGCACCAGCCGCGCCTGGACCGGCGGGAACGTGACCTCGTTGTAGCCGGGCAGCGGAGCCCGGGGGCTGAGCACCTGGCCCGGGATGTCCGCCCAGGACGACCCGGTGAAGTACTGCACTGTGTAGGCGGCGGGCTGCCGGTATGTACCGCCTTCGCCGAAGCCGAATTCCTTGTTGCTGTAGAAGTACACCTTCACGTCGTCGAAGCGAGTCGGGCGGCCGAGGTCGACCTGCAGCCAGTCCTGGGCATGGGGCGAGCCCAGGTCGCCCCAGATCGGATTGGTCCCGGTGAACGAGCCGGAAACTACGGGCAGCCCGCTGATCGTGAACCCGTCGGTTGCGTTCGCGGGGCTGGTCGCCTGCGCCGCCGGCGAAGTGGTGGTGAACGACGCGGTCGCGGTCTTCCCGAGGGCCAGGTCCGGAGCCTGGCCCTCGCGCCGGGACAGGTCGACGCCGGCGTCCTGGAGGCTGCTCACGATCCGCGGGTTGCCCGATAGGTCGACCTGGCCGGCGGTGGGCACGGGCACCGGGGCGTGGCCGGCGATTTGCGCCGTGGTTGCGCCGCGCACGACGGCGCGGCCGGTGCGCGAGTCCCAGGTGATGTGAGCCAGCCGGTCCGCGGTGAGGACCAGCCGCCCGTTCACGTAGAGCGAGTAGCCCATCGGCGCCATCGGGTAGTAGCGCGGGCCGCCCGGCTTCTGCCACACAACCGTGAGGTTGCTGCCGTGGTAGCTGATGTTGTTGACGGTGAAGTGGCTCCAGCCCATGTTGATCGGCCACAGCTCGATCGTGCTGTCCGCCCGAGGCTGCAGGCCGGCGATGTCCTGGAACATCGTCCAGGTGAACGAGCCGAGGGTGTCGTGGTTGATGCTGGAGCGGACGTATGTCCTGGTGGCCGGGTCCCAGTTGAAGTAGAACTCGTTGTTGTCGGGGAACCGGTTGTCGCCGTTGATGTCCTCTTCCCAGGCCTGCCACGCGATGAGCTGCCGCTCCATCTCCGGCGTGATGTAGGGCGACGGGTAAGACCGCAGTGCCTTCGAGTACAGCCGGGCCTGCAGCGTCTCGTTGATATTGGAGAAGTTGTTGCTGCCCTGGACGCAGGCCGAACAGGCCATGGCTGCGGCCTGGTCCGCCTGGTCCGCCGTATAGACCGGGAAGATCGGGAAATCAGCCTTGCTCGCGTAGTAGCGCAATCCCTGGGTGTACTGGGGGGTATCTGGCGGGACGCCGTCGATGTAGGGGGTGAAGTTCTGCTGGTCCTTCCAGCAGACCAGGTTGCCGGTGGTGAGATCGCGCTGCAGGAAGACCTTGCCCGGGCAGGTAACCGTCGGCACCTTCGGCGAGATGATCGTCGCGTTACGGCCATTGCCCGAGGAGTCGATCGCGGTCGCGCCGCCTTTCTCGTCGAACTTGTAGTCGGTGACGTCGCCGGCGGCCGGCTGGCCGCCTGCCAGCGCGGCGATTTCCGACGCCGAGAGTGCCCGGCTGTAGACCGCGAAGTCGTCGACGGTCGCGTTCAGGTACGGGTCGCCGAACTCGGAGCGGCCGATCCAGTCCTGGGTCGTGACCGGCAGCTTCGAGGGATTCACCGTCATGTTGTTGTTCGTCGCGGCCGGCTTGCCGTTGACGTACAGCGTCCCGGTGGCGCCCGACAGCGTGACCGCCAGGTGCGACCAGGTGTTCAGCGGCAGCTGGGTGTTGCCGGTCAATTGCTGCTCACCACCGGGCCCGCCGCTGGTGATGGCGAACCGAACCGGCCCGCCGCCAGCGCTGACGGTCAGGAACATGTAGGCGCCGGTGCCGGTGCCGAAGTCGAAAACCCGCGACCACGGCCTGTTCTCCGACGGGTTCACCCAGGCCGAGATCGTGAAGTCGGACAGGCTGTGCAGCGCGGTGGCGAACGTCGCGGGCAGGTTCACGTAGTCGCCCGTGCCGGCCAGCCTGACCGCGTTGCCGATCTTGCCGGGCACCCGCGGCCCGGTCGCCTGGCCCGAGCTCGGCATGGAGTTGGCGACCGGGCCTTTGGCCCACAGCCGGGTCATGATCGCCGTACGGATCTGGTCCGCGATCGCCGTCATCTGCGCGGCCTTGGCCCGGTCGCCGAGGAGGGAGTACTCATCGGCCGCGGTCCTCGCTTCGGAGTAGTAGAACGACGTCTCGGTGCGGTCCTGCGGCCGTAGGCCGTAGTACTTGAACGCCGCCGAGTCGGCGTCGTTGCCGGGCAGCGTGCCGGCCGAGTACTCGATCAGGTGATCGTGGTTGGTGTCGAACTTGGCCAGTGTCCCCCTCAGATCGCACTCGGCGTACTTCGCGAGCAGCCGCACGACCGACTTGGGGCCGCCGTGCACCAGGTAGTCCTGCCAGGCCTGGGTTCCGGTCCACTGCTCGTAGGTGTTGTCCCAGTTCCCCGTGTCGCCCGGGTTGTCGTGGAACGCCTGACAGCCGGACTGCTCGCCCTGGGCCAGCCACGAGCCGTAGGAGTACTCCGGATCCCGCCACCACTGGAGGTCCTGCAGCCGCATCGGCACCGTCAGCGAGATCTGGTTGTCGTAGCCGAGCGCGCCCTCCAGGTCGACGGGGAACTGGTAGTCGTTACCGGGGATGTTCCCGTCGAAGGAGTTGAACCGGTTCTCCCAGTAGCGGTAGTAGAAGATCTTCTCGACGTTCTTGTCCGGGAGATCGATGTACGGGACATTGTCGACCCAGAACTTGTTGTACTCCCGCAGCTGGGTCAGCCAGGCGGTCTCCGGGCTGTAATCGCGGTACCGCTGGTAGTCCGCCGCCGTGCCGGGCAGTTCCTTCGCGATCGCCCCGAGCTGCACCTTCAGGCTGACGGGCGGCCCGGGATTGAGCGTGAGAGTGCGGGTCAGGCTGGTGCCGCTGACGGCGAAGCCGTCGCCGCTCATCCTCGGGTAGATCGTGGACAGGCCGTACCGGAGGGCGACCTGGCCGGTCAGCTCGGTGCCGCCAGGGGCGGGCACCGTCGCGATCGGCGAGGCTGCCGTCAGCGTGACCGTCTCGGGAGAGTCGCCGGTGTCGGTGAGGGTCAGGTCGGTCACCGCGACGTCGTTATAGGTGATGAACTTCCTCTCGGCCACGGACAGCCCAGGCCGTGTGTAGAGGCTGGAGAAGTAACTTGGGTACTGCCAGCGCTTCGAGGTGTCCTCGGAGAGCTTGCCGCCGGACGCGCTGATGGTGTACAGGCTCTGCGGCGCGCTGGCACTGCCCGGCTGCTGGTAGGCCCACCCGCCGCCATTGGCACCAAAGCCGCCGGCCGCGAAGCCGAGCGCGCCCGGATTCTGCGTGTACATGTACAGCGCACGGCCGCGGGTCATCAGCGCCGAGTCTGAGCTGGTCGGATCCTTGGTGGCGCGCAGGTAGGGCCGGGCGAGAATTCGGTCGAACCAGTAGGACGTGCCGCCGGCTGCGACATCGGCGTTGTAGATGGCCTGCAGCATGCTCCGGCTTGGGTCATAGGCGGCCGGAGGATGCGGCACAGGGTGAGCAGAGCCGGTGAACCTGGGCTCGCCCTGGTTAATGCCGACGACGCCACGGGCAGGGCCCCCGGATCGGGCGTGGGCGAACGCCGGGCCACCGGCCAGCCCGAGGCTCGCAGTGACCGCCAGGCAGATGGCGGCCGCCGTCACCTTCGGCAACCGCCAGGTGCGCGAGCGTAAGACTACTGCGGGCAGCCAGCGCGACATCGGGCTCACGTCCTCGCTCTGTCAATGAAAACCTTTTCCAGAGGCGACGGTAGGCCGGCACGCAAATGATGTCAATGGGCACGAACCGTCATTTCTGATGAGGCGGAGAACTCGACATGCCCCTGTCTATACCCGTACCTCCTCATCACTGGGCGCCTCTCGCGGCCGGCGTCCCCGGTCCTGGGAGCGTCCGAGCACCGGGGAAGCGGCGCCTAGGAGCCAGCGTAAGCCGGAAAGCCTTTTCTCGCCGAGCGGGCTAGCCGGCCCACCTGACCAAGCGCCGCCCTGCTGTTCGCTGCCTTGACCGGGCTGGCCAGCAGCTGCGTCATACCAAAGCATCACGAGCGGAGGCGACCGGCGGACGACGACCGGAGGGGTTGCTGTGGCAGAGGCTTACCGCATGCCAGCCATCCACCACTCAGGCAAGGAGAACACGATGACTACCACGACCACGCCTGGCTCGCAGCGGACGCTCACCACCGCCCCCGTCGGCACCCGCGAAGGCACAACCAGCTCGTCCGGAACCAGCGGCGTGATAGCCGGCCTGCTGATGGTGACCGGGATCGGGTGGAACGCCGGGCTGGAGGCGTGGCCTTTTCATCCCGCGATGATGGGGGTGACCGCGCTGGTGATCCATATCCTCCCGCTGGTCGCCCTGATGGGCTTCCTCGTGCCAGCCCTGGCAAGTCAACGACCGCGCCGCGGCGTGTCGGTCGCAGCGGTCATCGCGCTCGCTTTCGGCCTGTTCTCAGCGGTGTTCAGCATCACGCATCCGCACGCCGTGATGGGAATCCATGACATCAACGACGTCCTGCCGATCGCGGTCCTGGACGCTGGCGCGCTGTTGTGGCTAGTGCCAGGCCCTGCTGCGCCACGGCCTGCAGATGATGGTCGACGCCCAGCCTGACCTGCAGGTGGTGGGTCAGGCGGCCGACGGTGCCGAGGCCGTCGACATGGCCGCGCGGCTCAGCCCCGACGTCGTCCTCATGGACATCCGCATGCCGCGGATGGACGGCGTGGAGGCTACCCGCCGCATCTGCGGTGCCGGGTCAGCGGCAGGGCCCAGGGTAATCGTGCTGACCACGTTCGATCTGGACGAGTACGTCGTCGGCGCGCTTTCTGCCGGCGCCAGCGGGTTCCTGCTCAAAGACGCGCCGCCGGCCGACATCATCGCCGGCATTCGCGTGGTCACCGCAGGCGACGCACTGCTGGCCCCCTCCGTGACCAGGCGGCTGCTTGACCGCTTCGCGACCCGCCCGGAGATCACCAACATGGCGCCCCCCCCCCGGCCGGGCTGGAGCTGCTCACCGACCGGGAGCGCGAGGTTATGGGGCTGGTCGTGCGCGGCTTGTCCAACGCCGAGATACGCAGCGAGCTGTTCCTCAGCGAGCCCACCGTCAAGACTCACGTCGGGCGGATCCTCACCTCGGATTCCGGGGCGCTCACGTGCACCCGGCGGTCCTCGGCGGCGGCTGGGCGCCAGTGGCGGCCGGGCTAACCGTACTGGCCGCAGGCGTGGCGCTGCGGACCTGGGCGATCCTGACCCTCGGCCGCCTGTTCAAGTTCGTAGTCGTCATCCAGGAAGGCCACCGGGTAGTCGCATCGGGCCCGTACCGGCTGCTCCGGCACCCCAGCTACACCGGCGGCCTGCTGGCCTTCCTCGGTGTCGGCATCGCCCTCGACAGCTGGCTGAGTGTCCTCGCCCTCGTGCTCTTCCCACTGCTCGCCATCCTCGTCCGCATCCACGTCGAAGAGGCGGAGCTCGCCACCGCTCTCGGCCCGGAGTACACGCGGTACGCCAGCCGCACTCACCGGCTGGTGCCCGGCCTGTGGTGAGGCCACGCGGCACCGGCGCGGACGCGTCCGCAGTATGTCGTCGCTGAACCGCTCATATTCCCAGATTCCCACGCGAGTCCGGGTCGCGCCGTGGTTCAGCCGGCGACCAGGCGGAGCCGTGCCACCGTGGTCACCTGCCGGTGACCGTTGTTCCCGCCGACCAGGAAGGCGGTGCCACCAACCACCGCGGCGGCGGCGTTGGTGACCGCCACCGGCAGCGTGCCCGCCGGCGTCACGAGGCCGTCGGCCGGGTTGTAGGCCAGCACGGTGCGGCTGGCGACCAAAGGGACACCACGGCCCTTGGCGACCTGCCCGCCCGCGATGAAGATCCGTCCCGCGAGCGTGACCGCGGTCGCCGCCGATATCGGCACCGGCATCCGGCCGACCACTGCCGCCTTCCCGGTGGCCACGTTGACCCTCTGGATGACGCGGCTGGGGCCAGCCGGGGTGAGCCCGCCAAATACCCAGATCCGCTTCCCAGCACCGGCCACCGCGGCATAGCGGACGGGCACCGGCAGGGTCGCCACCCTCGTGAAGGCCCAGCCGTTGCTGGTAGCCAGCACGGTGGCGACCCAGCTGCTCCCGTCGTAACCGCCGACGAGGTAGGCGGTGCTACCCAGGGTCACCGACGAGATGTCGGAGCGCGGCCCTGGCAGATGGCCGACCACGACAGCGGTACCCCGGTGACGCAGCGCCTGCACGGTGGCGAGTTCGGCCAGATCGCCGCCGCCGAAGAGGTAAGGCCGGCCCTCGAGTACCGCTCCCGCCGCATCGTGGGCGGGGTCGGCCAGGTGCTCAGCGTGGCTGATCCGGCCGGTTACTGGGTTGAGCTCGATGATCGTGCTCGTGGTGGTCAGTTGCTGGGTGATGCCACCGATTACCAGCAGGTCCTGGCCGCGGGCGAGCACGACCTCACGCGAGATCGCCGACGGGAGATGATAGGCCGCCTGGGTGACCTGGAGGGTCAGCCGCTCGCGGGCGGTGCGTGAGGGGGCGGGTGCCGGAGTGCGGGAGGCCGAAGATGGTTGTGGCAGCGGCCCCGCGCTGGCGGAGCAGGCGGCGGCCGCCAGGCAGAGTCCTCCAGCGACTGCCGTCAGCCACGCGGTGGTGGCGCGCGTGAGACTTCCGGGCAGAGCAGCCGGCACGACGACGTTCCTCCTGGCTGGGCGGATAACTGAGCGTAGCCTTGCATGCCGCTGGGCTGGCGCGGGCACCTTACCGACGGTGGACGCCGTCACTCATGATTCCTCGGCCGCCTGGCGGCCAGCACGAACGCTGTTCACCCTCGTCGTCGCCGTTGGCCTGATTGCGGGGTGCAGCTCACCTGCGCAGCATCCGGCCGCGTACGCCACCCAGGCCAAGGCCCACTCCGCTACCGCAACCCCATCGCCGGCCCGGCCCGCTCCGGTGAACGTGTACTCCCAGATAGCGGCCGGCATGATGAACCCCAAGTGGGCCCGCGATCCGTACCTGATTTACGTACCGAACAGCCTCAGCGACACGGTCGATGAGATCAACCCGCGAACCCACAAGATCGTCAGAACCTTCGCCGTCGGTAGCCAGCCCAACCACATCACCCCGTCCTGGGACGGTTCCGTGCTGTGGATAAACAACACCGGCGGCTCCAGCCTCACCCCGATCAACCCGAGGACGGGCAGGCCCGGCCGGCCCGTGCCCGTCGCCGACCCGTACAACCTCTATTTCACGCCCGACGGGAAGTACGCCATGGTGATGGCGGAAGCCCTGCGCCGCATCGACTTTCGCAACCCCCGCACCATGCGGCTGCGTTACTCGATGCCCGTGCCGTGTGCGGGCGTGAACCACCTGGACTTCACCGCCAACGGCGGCTACGCCGTGGCGAGCTGCGAGTTCAGCGCGAAGCTGCTGTGGATCAACATCAAGGAACGCAGGGTGGTCAAGACCCTCACCCTCGGCACGCCTATGAGCGCGCCGATGTCCGGGGCCGGGCCCGGGCGCCGGTACAGCATGCCGCAGGACGTGCGCCTGTCCGCCAATGGCAAGATCTTCTACGTCGCCGACATGGCGGCGAACGGCATCTGGCTTATCGACGCTCACCGTTTCAAGGTGATCCGCTTCATGCACACCGGTGCCGGCACGCACGGTTTCATGGTCAGCAGGAACGGCAAGTACCTCTACATATCCAACCGGGGTGAGGGCTCCATCTCGGTGCTTGACTTCGCCACCAACAGGCTGATCAACAAGTGGCGGATCCCCGGTGGCGGATCACCCGACATGGGCGGGGTCTCCCCCAACGGCAAACAGATGTGGTGGAGCGGCCGCTACAACGGCGTCGTATACGAGATGTCCACGGTGAACGGGCGTCTGCTCGCCGAGATCACGGTGGGCGCCGGGCCACATGGACTGTGTGTGTTTCCACAGCCGGGACGGTATTCACTCGGCCACACCGGCAACTTTCGCTGACGAGGCCTCGGGTGGGGCTCGAACCCACGACCGGGTCG
>Ga0134128_10011817_pt1 | contig 10418 bp, 9 predicted proteins | sample KB31754_FD_96462 | JGI IMG/M metagenome (GOLD analysis project Ga0134128, IMG submission 96462) | Terrestrial soil microbial communities with excess Nitrogen fertilizer from Kellogg Biological Station, Michigan, USA - KB3-175-4 | ecosystem: Environmental > Terrestrial > Soil > Unclassified ...
GGTCGGTCGAGCCCCAGCCGACCAGCTCGAGCTGCCCGGCGGCGGAATGATAGAGGTGGATCTTGACGGCGCCGGCGACGGCCTGGGCGACGCGCAGCGCGGTCTCGTTGAGGTCCTCGAAGGTCGGCTGCATGGTGACCGCTTCGAGTCCGAGGTTGGCGAGGCACTCGGCGCGGCGGCGGCGCCACGACTCGCGCTCCGCGTTCTGCCGCTCCTCGGTCACGTCGCGCGAGAGGACGACCGAGCCGATGATGCGGCCGTGGTCGTCGCGGATCGGCGCGGCCTTCAGGTTGACGACGCGGTCGTCGTCCGTGCGGCCGTCGTGGACGAGGTAGTCGGACTTCACCGTCTCGCCGCGCAGCGCGCGGATCGACGGCAACTCGCTCGGCGAGAGCGGACTCCCGTCGATGTAGCGGTGCTGCCTGGCGCGCGCGCCGGCTTCGGGCGCGAACATCGTCGTCGGCTCGCGCGTCGCGGCGGCGTTCATCCGCTCCAGGTGTCCGCCGGCGTCGTAGATCGCCGCAGACTCCGGAATCTGGTCGAGGATGGCGTTGACCTTTGCCATCTCCCGCACGGCCCGGGCATGCAGCAGCGTGTTGTTGAGCGCGAGCGTGGCGTAGCGGCCGATCTCGCCGAAGAGATCGACCTCCTCCTCGGTCCACTGCCGCGGCGTGCACTGGTGCATGCCGAACGCCCACGGCTCTTCCTCGCGCGGCCGGAGGATCTGCACGATCTCCGACTGCACGCGGAAGCGCGCGGCGAGCTCGGGGTCGAGGTCGGGGTCGCCGGCGTGGACGACGACCGGCTGCGACGACTCGATGGCCCGGCGGATCAGTGCCCGCGAATTGGCCAGCGAGACCGGCGCGCCCTCGTTTTCACCTTTCTCCAGGTGCGGCGCGTTCACGGAGAAACGCACCGTCGCGAACTCCGCGGTCTCGTTGATCGGCTGCAGCAGCCAAGCGCGGTCGGCGGCGAACTCTTCGCGCGTGATCGTGACGATGCGCCGCAGCACTTCCTTCAGCTCCAGCGTCTGCGTGAACGACTCCAGGATCGTGGAGAGGAAGCGATAGCGCCCCTCGGACGTGAAGCGCTGCGGAGCGCGGCGGTCGAGGTAGCGCACCATCAACGAGCGAAGCTCCTCGCCATGCGACTCCGGCAACTCCAGCAACCGGGCCATCGGCTGTTTGCGCTCGGCCTCGGCGCGCAGCAGCGGCGACGAGGCGCCGCTGACGGCGATGAGGGTGAAGTTCTCGCGGTCGAGAAGGGCCAGCGCCTCCTGCTCCGAACCGGCCACGACGGGCGTGAAGCTGAGCTGTTCCGCGACCTCCGCGGGAGCTTTCGCAGCCGGGTCGGCGGCGACAATGAGGACGTGGTTGGACATGGAGCGCCGTTTACGGTAGGCGATGATCGTAGCAGATAGAATCGCTCCATGAAACGCTCCTTCGACGAGCTCGTGCGTCTGATGACAACGCTGCGCGGGCCCGGCGGCTGTCCCTGGGACCGCAAACAGACCTTGCCCTCGCTCAAGCCGTTCATCATCGAGGAGTCGTACGAAGTGGTCGACGCCATCGACCGCGACGACCGCGCCGGCCTCTGCGAGGAGCTCGGCGACCTCCTGCTCCAAGCCGTGTTCGCGGCGGAGGTGACGCGCGAGGAAGGATCGTTCGACGTCTACGACTCGATCACCGCGATCTACGAGAAGCTCGTGCACCGCCACCCGCACGTCTTCGGCGACGTCGAAGCGCACGACGCCGAGCAGGTGCTCGTCAACTGGGAAAAGCTGAAGAATGAGGAGCGCAAGGCGGAGAACAAGAGCGTGCTCGCCGGCGTGCCACAGTCGCTGCCGGCGCTGCTGAAAGCGTCGCGCCTGACGGAGAAGGCGGCGCGCGTCGGCTTCGACTGGCGGCGGACGGAGGATGTCTTCGAAAAACTCGACGAAGAAATCGGGGAGCTGCGTTCCGCGATCTCCTCGGGCGACGAGTCGCACATCCACGAAGAGATTGGCGACCTCCTCTTCACGATCGCGAACATCGCCCGCAAGCTGAACGTGAACGCCGAGGAGGCGCTGCAGTCGACGAACCGGAAGTTCCGGCGGCGCTTCGAGTCGATGGAGGCCTCGGTGCGCGAGAGCGGACGCAACCTCGATCAGCTCTCGCTCGAGCAGATGGACGCGCTATGGGACGAGGCAAAAACCGCCGAGCGTGGCTGATCGCCGCCGCGCTGCTGTTGCTGCTGGCCGCGTCGCCCGCCGGCACGCACACGGCGCTCTTCGCGATCGAGCGCTACCAGGCCCACGTCTCGCCGCACCTCCGCGGCGTCGTGCAGTGCCGCTTCACGCCGACGTGCTCGCACTACGGGCACGAGGCGATTGCGAAGTACGGGCTGATCGTCGGCGGAGCGAAGACGGCGTGGCGGGTGGCGCGGTGCGGGCCGTGGACGAAGATGGGCACGAATGATCCGCCGTAGAATGTCCTCATGGGAAGAATTCGTCAGGCAATCGACGTCGACGGAACGAATTGTTGGACTCTGTTCGACACGGGCGCTCGTAATACCTACGTGACTTCTTCCGTGGCGCGATTGTTGAGAACATCACCGACTCCTCGAACGGTTCGCACTGCTCTTGGCGGAGCAGTCCGCGAGACGAATACGGAGGCCAACTTGCATGCCCGCGTCGACGGTCATCAGATTTCCACGCTCGCGCTGGTCATCGATGAGATCGGCCGTGACGAAGACGGCAAGCCGATCGAGATCCTCTTCGGCGCGCTCGCAATGCAGCAGTGGGGCATCCGGCCGATTCCTGACGAAGAGCGCTTGGACCTGACTCACTACCCCGAGGAATTCGTCGAGTTCTGAAATCTAATCCTCCCGCGGCTCCTCGGCGCTCGGGCACACATCATTCAGATCGCACTCCGCGCACTTCGGCTTCCGCGCCGCGCAAATCTGCCGGCCGTGATAGATCAGCCGGTGCGAGAACACCGTCCACTCCTTCTGCGGGATCAGCTTCATCAAGTCCTGCTCGATCTTCTCCGGTTCGCTGTGCGCGGTCAGACCGAGGCGCCCTGACAGCCGTCCGACGTGCGTGTCGACCACGACGCCGACGTTGATCTTGAACGCGTTCCCCAGCACCACATTCGCCGTCTTCCGCCCCACGCCGGGCAGCGCCGTCAGCTCCTCCATCGTGCGCGGGACCTCGCCGCCGTGGCGCTCCATGATGGCCTTGCTGCAGGCGATCACCGCCTTCGCCTTGTTGCGGAAGAAGCCGGTCTGCTTGACGTCGCGCTCCATCTCCACCTGGCTCGCGCTCGCGAACGCCGCCGGTCCCGGGTACTTGCGGAAGAGCGACTTCGTCACGATGTTGACCCGCACGTCCGTCGACTGCGCCGACAGAATCGTGGCGATCAGCAGCTCGAACGGCGTCGTGTAATCGAGCGAGCACTTCGCCTTCGGATACATCCGCTTCAGCCGAGCGTTGATCTCCACCGCGCGTTCCTGCTTCTTCGTGGCCATCGGCATAGAATCAAACCATGACCACGACGCTCGACCCAAGCCGCGTCATTCACGCGCCGCGCGGGACGGAGATCTCCTGCCGCGGATGGCAGCAGGAGGCCGCGCTGCGCATGCTGATGAACAACCTCGACCCCGAGGTTGCGGAGCGGCCGGAGCAGCTCATCGTCTACGGGGGCATCGGCAAGGCGGCGCGCAATTGGGAGTGCTTCGACGCCATCGTGGCCACGCTCCAGCGCCTCGGCAACGATGAGACGCTGCTCGTGCAGTCGGGCAAGCCGGTGGGCGTGTTCAAGACGCACGCGGACGCGCCGCGCGTCCTCATCGCCAACGCGAACCTTGTCCCGAACTGGGCGACGTGGGACGAGTTCAGAAAGCTCGACGCCCTCGGCCTGACGATGTACGGCCAGATGACCGCCGGCTCGTGGATCTACATCGGCACGCAGGGCATTCTGCAGGGCACGTACGAGTGCTTCGCCGCCGTCGCTCGGCAGCGCTTCAACAACTCGCTCAAAGGAAAGCTCGTCGTCACCGCGGGCCTCGGCGGCATGGGCGGCGCGCAGCCGCTCGCCGCGACGATGAACGAAGCGACGGCGCTGATCGCCGAGGTCGACGAGTCGCGCATTCAGCGCCGCCTCGATAAGCGCTACCTCGACGAGAAGGCACCGTCGCTCGACGCCGCGATCGCGCGCGCATTGCAGGCGCGCGACGCCGGCGAGGCGGTGTCGATCGGCGTCGTCGCCAACGCCGTCGATCTCCTCGAGGCGCTCATCGCCCGCGGCATCGTCCCCGACGTCCTCACCGACCAGACCTCCGCGCACGACGAGTTGAACGGCTACGTCCCGGCCGGCCTCTCCTACGACGCCGCGCTGGCGATGCGCGAGTCGAGCCCGGAGATGTACGTCGAGCGCTCGTTCGAGACGATGGCGCGGCACATCCGTGCCATGATCGAGCTGCAGCGCCGCGGCGCCGTCACGTTCGATTACGGCAACAACCTCCGCGGCCAGGCGCGCGATCACGCCGGCGTCGCGAACGCCTTCGACGTCGGCGGCTTCGTACCGCTCTTCATCCGCCCGCTCTTTTGCGAAGGGAAAGGCCCGTTCCGCTGGGCCGCGCTGAGCGGCGATCCGTCGGATTTGTTCGCCACCGACGAGGCGATCCTCGAGCTCTTTCCGCACGACGCCGCGCTGCACCGCTGGATCCGCATGGCCCAAAAACGCGTCGAGTTTCAAGGCCTCCCGGCGCGCATCTGCTGGCTCGGCTACGGCGAGCGCCACAAGGCGGGGCTGCTCTTCAATCGCCTCGTCGCGGAGAAGAAGGTGAAGGCGCCGATCGTCATCGGACGCGATCACCTCGACGCCGGCTCCGTCGCCTCGCCGAATCGCGAGACCGAGGGGATGAAGGATGGCTCGGACGCGATCGCCGACTGGCCGATTTTGAACGCGCTGCTCAACACCGCCGCCGGCGCGACGTGGGTGTCGTTCCACCACGGCGGCGGCGTCGGCATCGGCTACTCGCTGCACGCCGGGATGGTCATCGTCGCCGACGGCAGCGAAGCCGCCGCCGCGCGCCTCGAGCGCGTGTTGACCGTCGATCCCGGCACCGGCGTAATGCGCCACGCCGACGCCGGCTACGACGAGGCCGTGGCTGTCGCGAAGGAGCGCGGCGTCGACCTGCCGATGATCACCGGCGTCTCGCCTCGCGGCTGAAGACTCTTCGATAAATTGCGGCGCGGATCGACTGCGGGCGGAAATCGTGCAAGGCGTAGATCAGCAGCTCTCGTCGCTGAATCCGCCGCTGTAGCCGAGCCGCGATTCCGAGGATGCGAAGAGGATGAGAGCGAGGAGCAGAAGCGGTCGCTTCATGAGTCGAGAATATCTACGAACGCTTTCGTAGAATCAAGTCTGACGAAAGCAGGGTTATGCTACCTGCTTCGCGGAGGGTCAGTGAGCACAGCAGAGCCACGTAAAAAAGATTGGGTGAACATCGTTTTCTTCACGCTGACGCCGGTCATCGGCATCGCCGGCACCGCGCTCTACACGGCGCACGCCGGCTTCCACTGGTGGATGCCGGCGCTCTTCCTGACGCTCTACGTCTTCGCCGGGATCTCCATCACCGCCGGATACCACCGCGCGTTTTCGCACACCAGCTACACCTGCTCGCCGCTGGCGCAGGCGTTCTTCGCCTTCTTCGGCGCGTTCGCCGCGCAGCACTCGATCCTCTGGTGGTCGGCCGGCCACCGCACGCATCACCAGAACATCGACACCGACTGGGACCCGTACAGCATCAAGCGCGGCTTCTGGTGGGCGCACATCCTTTGGATCTTCCACAAGAGCCCGTCGGACAACTTCGACAACGTGCCCGACCTCTACCGCAACCGCATCGTGATGTGGCAGCACCGCTGGCACCGCCACATCATGATCATCGGCGGTTTCGGGATCCCGACGGTCGTCGGCTGGCTCTGCGGCGACTGGATGGCCGGGCTGCTGTGGGGCGGATTCCTGCGCCTGGTCGTGCTCCATCAGACGACGTTCTTCGTCAACTCGCTCGCGCACACGCTCGGAAAGCAGACGTACAACGCCGATGTGTCGGCGCGCGACAATTGGTTCGTCGCCATCATGACGTTCGGCGAGGGCTACCACAGCTTCCACCACCGCTTCCCGATCGACTTCCGCAACGGCATCCGCTGGTATCAGTGGGATCCGTGCAAGTGGCTGATCCGCGGTCTGCGCGCGATCGGCCTGGCGAAGGACCTGCGCATCGCGCCGCCGCCGCAGATCGAGCAGGCGCGCATGCAGGCGGTGCTGCGCGCGATCGAGCCGAAGCTCGACGTCGCGCCGCCGTCGCTCGGCGACGAAGTTCGCCGCCGCTTGCGCACGGCCGGTGAGCACATCGAGACGGCGCTCAAGTTGTGGCGCCAGGCGCTCGAGGAGCGCGCCGCCGGACTGACGTGGCGCCAGACGCGGCGGGCGTCGAAGCAGCACGTGCGGCAGTCGCGCCGGCAGTGGAAGCGTGCTGTGCGTTTGGCGCGTCGTCTTCCGCTCGCGGCATAAGGTCTACGTATAGCGCTGCCACTTGGCGCCATCGTGCGGCGGGCTTTGCCAAACAGCGCAACCGGCCGTGCCGGTTCGCAATTACAATCGCGCGCGCGGTCGAATCAATGATCAGCGCGCGCGAAAGTCTCGGGCAATACGAGATCCTCGGCCATCTCGGCGCCGGCGGCATGGGCGAGGTTTACGTCGCCCACGACCCCGTCCTCGCCCGCAAAGTGGCGATCAAAGTCCTCCCCGTCCGCCTCACCGGCGACGCCGAGACGCTCGCCCGCTTCACGCACGAGGCGCGCTCGGCGTCGTCGCTCAATCATCCGAACATCGTCACGATCCACGACATCGAGACCGAGCGCGGGCGGCCGTACATCGTCATGGAGCTCATCGACGGCCGCGACCTCCGCAGCTACGTGAGCGAAGGACCGCTGACGGCGCGGAAGACGCTCGACATCGCCGCGCAAATCGCGGAGGGACTGGCGGCGGCGCACGAGCACGGGATCGTGCATCGCGATCTCAAGCCGGAGAACGTGATGGTGACGAAGGACGGCTTCGTCAAGATTCTCGACTTCGGCCTGGCCAAGATGACGCGGCCGGCGTCGGAGGACGCGGTGACGGCGGAGCTGAATCTCCCCGGCACGACGCCCGGCACGATTCTCGGCACGGTCGGCTACATGTCGCCGGAGCAGGCGCAGGGAAAGCCGCTCGATCCGCGCTCCGACCAGTTCGCCCTCGGCGCGATCCTCTACGAGCTCGCCACCGGGAAGCCGGCGTTCGACGCGCCGAACGCGATCGACACGCTGTCGGCAATCCTGCACGAAGACCCGCCGCCGATTCAGGGGATCAACGCGAAGGCGCCGGAGCAGTTCTGCTGGATCGTCGAGCGCTTGCTGGCGAAGAATCCGAACGACCGCTACGAGTCGACGCGCGACGTAGCCCACGAGCTGCGCGCGTTGAGCACGCAGATCGCGGCGAATACGTCGGCGGATAGCCTCTGGTCGATCCGCCAGCTCCCCCGCCCCCGCCCGCGCCGCCGCAAATTGATCCTCGTCGCCTCGTCGATCGCGGTCGTCGTGCTCGCAACGCTCGGCTACACGATGCGCCGCTTCCTGCCCGGCGCGGAGGCGCAGGACAAGAAGTACGTGGCGGTGATGCACTTCAAGGACCTCACCGGCGACCCGAACGGCCAGTTCGTCGTGGACGGCATGGCCGAGACGCTGGTCTCGCGCCTGGCGCACTTCCCGTCGGTGCAGGTGATGCGCCCCCCGACCGACTCTCTCAACGCCGCCGACCCCCGCAAAGTCGCCCGCGACCTCGGCGCCACGGTGGCGCTGACCGGCTCCATGCAACGCGACCGCGACCAGTTCCGCGTGAACTTCCGCGTGATGGACGTGCAGAGCGGAGCGGAAAAAGGCGACGTGATCGACGGGCCCATCGCCGACCTCTTCGCGATCGAGGACCGGTTAGCGGCGAGCGTCGCCAGCACGCTGCAGTTGGGCGCCCCGACCTTCCACCCAACCCCGGCGGATACGACGATCTCGCACCGGCGGTTCCTCGAGGCATTGGGTCATTTGAGGCGGTACGACTCGGAGCCTGAGGTGGACGCAGGGATCGGAATCCTGCAGGAACTCGGCGCGAAGAGTAATTCGGCCTCCGTGCAGGCGGCGTTGGGTCGCGCATATCTCTACAAATTTCAACTGACGCACGATCCGAAGTGGGCGGTGCCTGCGACGGGGGCTTGCGAGCGGGCGGTGGCGGCCGATCCCCAGAATCCAGACGTTCACCTTACCTTTGGCGATCTGCGGCGGCTGACCGGCAAATATCCGGACGCGATCATCGAATACAACTCAACCCTCGCGCAAGAACCGAACAACGCGGAAGCATTCTTGGGATTGGCTGAGACATACAAAGCCGCCCGAAAACCCAATGACGCGGAAACCGCGTATCGGAAATCGATCGACCTACAGCCGAAATACTGGGGTGGTTACAACAAACTTGGGACTTTCTATTACAACCACGGGCGCTACGCTGATGCGGCGAGTATGTTCGAGAAGGTTGTTCAGCTGCTTCCAGACAATGTCCGTGGCTACAACAACCTCGGTGCAATGTATGAGCAAATGGGTCGGTACGACGACGCCATTGCCGTGTTTCTCCGCTCGATTCGGATGAAACCGACTGACCAGGCATATTCGAATCTCGGCACTTGCTACTATTTCAAGGGTCAGTACTCCGATGCCGCGGCTGCATATGAGAAGGCATCCTCTCTCACGCCCCACAAATTTTTACCGTGGGCAAATCTCGGCGATGCCTATCGCTGGTCGCCGGGCGACGACCAGCGTGCTAAGAAAGCATACGAAACCGCCGTTGCCCTGCTGCTGGACGAGATGCGGGTCAACCCTTCCGATCAAATGCTTCGGGGCAAACTCGCTGAATGTCTCGCGAAGCTGGGAAAACGAGATGAAGCATCCCGTGAGATTACACAAGCGCTTGCCGCTGACCCGCAGAATGCGACGCTAATGTATCGGGCTGCCATCGTGAGCAACACCCGAGGCGATACTGCCGGCGCCATCCGTTGGCTGAATTCGGCCGTTTCGCACGGTTATTCGCGCAGCGATATTGAGCGCGACCCTGAATTCGCGCTCCTTCGCACCTCCGACGACTACAAAAAGGGCCTTAAACTAGTAGCCGGTCCATCAAAATAGAGAGGTGGCATATGCCGAACGTCACGGTCACTTTGAATAACAAGAAAATCTCTGTCGACAAAACTAAGGTTCAGGCGTCCGTATCGAAGGGCGAGAAAGTTCAGTGGACTTGCACTGGCGGGGCCTTTTCGATCGAATTCAAGAGCGGTTCAGACTGGCCAAATCCGCCAGCGGCTCGTGAAAAAGACGGCGTCTGGTCAACGGAAAGCGGCCCGTTTAACCGATCGAATACGACACTTCAATATGCCGTGACGGCGTCCGGTTACGACGAACTCGATCCGGATATCGACGTCATTCCGTAGCGAACAAAGCGCGAAGCGCTCCGGCGCTTCGCGCCTTCGCTTCCCTACCGGTTCACCTTGTCACTGAGCTCGTCGAGCCCTTCGCTGATCTTGCGTTTGGCTTTGCCCACCCCTGCCTCCACACTCCCGCCGAAGCGCTGATCTGCGCCCTCATTTTGCAGGTCGACGTCTCCGGTGGTGCGGCCGGCCTCTTCCTTGACCGTTCCCACTGCCTCATCGAGTTTTCCGCGAATTTCGTTTTTATTTGGTGTTCGCATGATACGAATCAGTCCAAGAACCGTGCCTGTACGTGCTCTTCTGCTCGCTCTCCTCATCCCGGCCGCCGCGGCTGCGCAACAAATTGCGTTGCAGCGAGTTACGTCTGGGCTCGAGGCCCCGCTCGGCGTCGTCAGCGCGGGGGACGGGCGGCTCTTCATCGTCCAGCAGCGCGGCACCGTCGCCGTCTGGGACGGCGCGCGCGTCCTTTCCACGCCCTTCCTCGACATCCACGCCCTCGTCTCCTGCTGCAACGAGCGCGGGCTGCTCGGCCTCGCCTTCCACCCGCACTACGCCACCAACGGCCTCTTCTTCGTCGACTACACCGCGCCGGGCGGCGACGTCACCATCGCCCGCTACTCCGTCTCCTCCGATCCGAACCGCGCCGACGTCGCCAGCGGCACCGTCCTCCTCACCATCCCTCACTCCCAGTTCGCGAACCACAACGGCGGGCAGCTGCAGTTCGGGCCGGACGGCTACCTCTACATCGGCGTCGGCGACGGCGGCGGCGCGGGCAATCCGAGCAACAGCGCGCAGGACCTCGACCAGCTCCTCGGCAAAATCCTCCGCATCGACGTCGACCACAAAGACGCGGGCCTGGAAAATGGGAC
>Ga0134128_10011819_pt1 | contig 10417 bp, 7 predicted proteins | sample KB31754_FD_96462 | JGI IMG/M metagenome (GOLD analysis project Ga0134128, IMG submission 96462) | Terrestrial soil microbial communities with excess Nitrogen fertilizer from Kellogg Biological Station, Michigan, USA - KB3-175-4 | ecosystem: Environmental > Terrestrial > Soil > Unclassified ...
CCAGGGCCTGGGGCTTGCGGAGGCCCAAACCCTATCGCCTCTCGATCACGAGGAGCGCGAACGAGCCGGGCACGACCGGCGCACGCCCGCGGCCGGTCGCCGGCGCCGGGCCGAACTTCGCCGACGCCACGAAAAGACGGTGCGTCGTCGGATCGAGTCCCATGTTTCTCGAGCCGATGGGCGTCGGGAGCGTCTGGATCACGCGATAGCGATCCGGGTCGTCCTGATGAATCACCGTCAGCGTGCCGTCCGCATTGGTCGCGAAGACGTCGTGCGAGGACGGGTCGAACCCGGCGCCGTCGACGCCGGCGCCGATGGGCAGCGTGGTGACCGCCCGGCCCGCGCGGTAGTCGGAGACGAGGAGCGAACCGCCGCGGCAGCCGCTGAAGAGCCGGTGACTCGCGGTGTCGATGGCCATCGACACCGGCGCCGTACACGGCGCCGTCGGCCAGCGCCGCGTCACGGTCGCGGCCTTCGTATCGATCTCGACGACTTCGTTCGTGTCCGTCAGGTTCGTATAGAGCTTGCCGTCGCCGGCCGACGCGCCGTATTCCGGCTTGCCGCCCAGCGGAATCGTCGTCACGCGGGTGCCTGCGACCGGATCGATGACCGTCGACGAATGGGCGTCGCCGTTCAGCGTGAACACGCGATTGGCCGGGGCGTCGTACACGATGGCGTCGGTATCCTCGTCGGAGGGAATGCGTCCGAGCGGCTGGTACGTCTTCAGGTCGAACATCACGACCGACTTGTCGTTGCCCGACGTCGCGAAGCCGTGGCCGCTGCCGGCGGCGATGGCCGTGCCGTGCGCGCCGTTGATGCCGGTCACCTCGCCCAGCACCTGGCCGCTGTCTTCGTCGATGACCATCACGCGGGTCTGCCGCGCGACGAAGACGCGATGGTTCGGCGGATCCGGCACGACGTAATCCCAGCTGCCGTCGCCGCCGACGGCGTAGGTCTGTGTGATCTGGTAGGGTCCGGCTGACTGCGCCAGCGACAGCAGGCCGAGGGCGAGAACGAGTGCAGCGCGCATCGGTCCACGCTAGCACCGCCGCATGAAGAACGGCTGAAAAAGGCTGACGCGCGGCGCCTGACTCGGGCCGACGCTACCGTTGCACCGAGTCGCCGGGCTTTTCGCTGTCGTGGACGCGCTGGTCGACCATGCCGCCCACGGCCAGCACGAGCAAGGTCAGCGCGATGGCCATCGCGCCCGCCGCCCACAGTCCCGCGCCGACCGCGATCCCGACCGCTGCCACCAGCCACACGCCGGCGGCGGTCGTGAGTCCATGGACGCCGCGCTGGTCGTTTCGGCGGAGGATGACGCCGCCCCCGATGAAGCCGATGCCGGCGAGCATGCCCTGCACGACGCGGCCCAGCGTCGCCGAATCGCCGACGGCGCCCGCGCCGCCGGCCATCAGCGTGCCGGTCACCGTGAGGAGCGCCGCGGAAAGTGCGACGAGCGAGTGCGTCCGCAGGCCCGCGGGCTTCTGCCGCAGTTCGCGGTTGAATCCGATGGCGCCGCCGAGCGCGACGGCGAGGACGAGCCGGCCGGCCACGTGGAGCAGGTCTGCCGGGGCAGAGGGCGTCATGTCCATGACGGAGGAGAGGCGAGGGGGCACGCGCTCATTGGCTCAACGCTGATGCGTCGCCGCCTTGTCCCACCACTTGCTCTGGCTTTCCGCCGACGACGGCGTCTGACCCGCGTAGTGCGACGTGTCGTTGAAGAGCATCAGGCGCGCGCGAACGGCGTCCTTGAAATCGACGATGTTCAGGCAGGCCGGCGACTGCTCGAGCCGATCGCGATAGCCGCGCTCGTCGAAGCCGAGCAGGCTGCTGAGAAGGAGGCGCAGCGTGGCTTTGTGCGAGACAACCAGCACTTTCTGGCCGGGATGCGAGGTGACGACCTCGCGGATCACGGGCAGCGCCCGCGCGAGCACCGCGAGCCCCGATTCGCCGCCCTCGGGCGCGAAGGTGAACGGGTCGTTCTCCCAGGTCACGTACTCGGTGTTGAACCGATCCTCGACCTCGCGCCGCGAGAGGCCCTCCCATCGGCCGTGGCTGATCTCGCGCAGGCCGTCGCGCAGCGTGGGCTCGAGGCCCATGCGATCGGCGATGAGATGCGCGGTGTCGACCGCGCGCGACAGTGGGCTCGCGTAGACGGCCGTAATCCCCTCGCCGGCGAGCCGCTCGCCGAGCTTGGAGGCCTGCCAGCGGCCGGTGTCGGAAAGCTCGACGCCAATCGCGCCCGAGAACTTGTCCTCGGTCGTGAGCGCGGTGGCGCCGTGGCGGACGAGGTAGACGCGCGTCGGCGTCATGCGACTTCCGCGCTGGCGCGGGCCCAGCCGCCGACGTCGGCGACGAGTGCGTCGGCCTCGGGCGGCCCCCACGTGCCGGGCTGGTACTCGAACACCGGTCCCGCGTCCGAGAGGATGGGATCGACGATCGCCCAGGCGGCCTCGACGACGTCCTGACGCGCGAAGAGCGTGGCATCGCCGACCATCGCGTCGCCGAGCAGCCGCTCGTACGCGTCGAGATGGCCGTCGCTCGCCTGATCGGCATAGTGCACGACCGACAGCTCGACCGGCTCGCCGAACATGCCTTCGCCCGGCCGCTTGGCGCGCGCGCCGATGCCGATGGCGACTTCGGGCGACAGCTGGAAGCGCACGTAGTTGCTCTTGGCGTGCTGCATCTCGCGGAAGACCACCGGCGGCGCCTTCTTCAGATCGACGACGACTTCGGTGCTCGTCACGGCGAGGCTCTTGCCGGCGCGGACGTAGAAGGGCACGCCCTGCCAGCGCCACGAATCGACGAACAGATGGAGCGCCGCATAGGTGGGCGTCGCGGAAGTCGGCGCGACGCCGGGCTCGTCGCGATAGCCCTTGAACTGGCCCATCACGAGGTTGTCGGCCGAGAGCGGCCTCACGGTCCGCAGGACCTTCGCCTGCTCGTCACGGATCGCTTCGGAATACATCGACGACGGCGCTTCCATCGCGAGATAGCTCACCACCTGCAGCAGGTGGTTTTGAATGACGTCGCGGACGACCCCGGTCTCCTCGTAGAACTTGCCGCGGCCCTTGACGCCGAACGACTCGGACATCGTGATCTGCACGCTCTCGACGTACTGCCGGTTCCAGATCGGCTCGAGAAAGGCGTTGGCGAAGCGGAAGTACAGGATGTTCTGCACCGCTTCCTTGCCGAGGTAGTGATCGATGCGGAAGATCGAGTCCTCCGGGAACGACTTGTGGAGCAGCTCGTTCAGGTCGCGCGCCGAGGCGAGATCGCGCCCGAACGGCTTCTCGATGACGAGCCGCGCGCACGCGCCGTCGCCGCAGGCCTCGAGGTTGTGGACGACCTCGGGGAACGTGCTCGGCGGAATCGCCAGGTAGTGGAGCGGATGCTTCGCCCCGCCGAGCGCGTCCTTCAGGCGGGTGAACGTCTTGGGGTCGGCGTAGTCGCCCCAGACGTGCTTCAGCAGCTTCGCGAGCTTCGGAAAGGCGTCCGGGTCGAGGCCGCCGTTGGCCGTCACGCTCGCGCGCGCCCGTTCGACGATCTGCTCGGTCGAGAGCTCCGACCGGGCGACGCCGATGACCGGCACGGTCAGCCGTCCGCGCTTCACGAGCGACTGCAGGGCCGGAAAGATCTTCTTGAAGGCCAGATCGCCCGTGATACCGAAAAACACCAGCGCGTCGGACTTGGGCTTCTCGCTCATGCTTCCCTCCGAGGGGCTTCGCCCCTGCGGGCTCCCCGACGCGCTCCCTCGCGGGGGCCCCGTCCGCCCCGCTCCGCTCGCGCGACTCGCTCGCTTCCGCTCGCTCGTGGCTGTTGGGACGCTTCGCCCGTCATGCTTTTTTCTCCAAGTGCCCTCCGAACCCGAAGCGCATCGCCGAGAGGACGCGATTCTGGAAATCGGCCTCGCCGCGGGAGGCGAACCGCTCGAAGAGCGACGCCGCCAGCACGTGCGCCGGCACGCCCTCGTCGTTCGCCGCCGCGAGCGTCCATCGTCCCTCGCCCGAGTCCGACACGCGGCCCGCGAACTTCGACAGCTTCGGATCGGTGACGAAGGCCGCGGCCGTCAGATCGAGGAGCCACGACGCGACCACGCTGCCGCGCCGCCAGACTTCGGTGATCGCGGCGAGATCGAACTCGTATTGATAGTGCTCGGGATTCCGCAGCGGCGTCGTCTCGGCGTCGACCGTGTGCTGCTCCTTGCCGACGTTGGCGTGCTGCAGGATGTTGAGGCCCTCGGCGTAGGCCGCCATCAGGCCGTACTCGATGCCGTTGTGGACCATCTTCACGAAGTGTCCGGCGCCCGAGGGGCCGCAGTGGAGGTAGCCGAGCTCGGACGTCCCGGGCAGCTTGTCGCGGCCCGCCGTGCGCGGGATGTCGCCGCGGCCGGGTGCGAGCGCCGCGAAGATCGGATCGAGCCGCTTCACGACGTCCGCCTCGCCGCCGATCATCAGGCAGTAGCCGCGCTCGAGGCCCCACACGCCGCCGCTCGTGCCCATGTCGACGTAGTGCAGGCCCTTGGCGGTCAGACGCTTCGCGCGCGCGATGTCGTCGTGGTAGTAGGAATTGCCGCCGTCGATGACGGTGTCGCCCGGCTGGAGGTGCTTCAGCAGGTCGTCGAGAATGCCGTCCACGGCCGCGACCGGCACCATGAGGCACACGGTCCTCGGCTGGGTGAGCTTGGAGACGAAATCGGCGATCGAATTGGTGCCGACCATCCCCGCGTGCTCGAGATCCTGGTCGTGGCCGTGGCTGAAGCCGACGCAGGCATGTCCCGCGCGCAGCAGCCGCCGCACCATGTTGCCGCCCATCCGGCCCAGGCCGATCATGCCTAGTTGCATTGAGACTCCTCAGTCATTGGCAATCGATAATCGGGAATCGGTAATCGTCCAGAATCGGCAATCGGCAATCGGCAATCGAGAATCGGCAGAATCGATCATCGGTAATCGAATTGGCAATCGATAATCGGCAATCGAATCGGCAATCGGAACCAATCGGCAATCGGATCAAATCGTCAATCAAATCGTCAACCAAATCTTCAATCTCCGGATCTCAAATCTTCACATTCGTATAGCCCCGTCAAGCGCCTTGAGTCCGGCGGCCACGTCCTTTCCGAGATGGACGCGGAGCGCCCGGCGGCCGCGCTCGGCCAGCACCTGGAAGTCGCCGCGCGCCTGCGCGGCCTTGACGACGCCGAACGTGTACTTCTGGCCCGGCACCGGCAGATCCTGCGCATCGTCGCACGTGAGCTGGAGGAACACGCCCGAGTTCGGCCCGCCTTTGTAGGCCTGGCCGGTCGAGTGCAGGAACCGCGGGCCGAAGCCGAGGCACGTCGCGACCTTCCGGCCGTCGCGCACGCGGTGGCGCATCGCCTGGAGCGCGCGCTCGTGCTCGTCGTTCATCGTCAGATAAGCGAGGAGCGCGAAGTAGTCGCCCGCGCCAATCCGCTCGAGATGCGCCTTCACGTAGGCGCCGAGCGACGGCGTCTTCACGGCCGCCTTGAGCGCGTCGGCGTTCTTCGGATCGGCGAACAGCGTGACCCCGTCGCCCGAATAAAACGGCGCCTCGGCCGGCAGCGAGCCCGACTTCTCGTACTCGCTGGTGAGCGCGCGCGTCGCCACCTTGCTCGCCTCGACGTCGGGCTGGTCGAACGGGTTGATGCCGATGACCGCGCCCGCAATCGCCGTGGCGACCTCCCATCGCACGAATTCCTCGCCGAGATCGTACGCCGACGCGACGCCGATGCGGACGACCGGTTTGCCGGCGCGCTCGAGGGCCTCGACGGCCCGATCGTCCTCGGGATCGGCCGCGCTCGCGAGCCGCAGATAGACGAACAGGCGATCGTCGCCATAGTGATCCGGCGCGGCGACCGTCTCGCGGTCGACGGGCACGATGCCCTTGCCGAGCTTGCCGGTCGACTCAGCGATGAGCTGCTCGAGCCACGCGCCAAGGTCGTGAACGCCCGGCGACGTGATGAGCGTGAGCTTGTCGATCTTGTGCTTCGCCAGCACGCCCATCGTCACACCCAGCGAGAGGCCGGGGTTGGCGTCGGCCGGCACGCCGGGGGCGCACGCGTGCAGCATCCGGTCGGCTTCATCGAGCAGGTGCTCGACGTCGAGGCCCATCGCCGCGGCCGGCACGATGCCGAAGTTCGACAGCGCGGAGTAGCGGCCGCCGATCGACTTGACGCCGGGGTAGACGTGCAGGAATCCCGCACGTTTCGCCTTGGCTTCCAGGTCGGATCCCGGATCGGTGACCGCGATGAAGTGCTCGGCCGCTTTGGCGCCGATGGCTTTCGCGGCCTTGTCGAAGAAGTAGGCCTGGAAGATGTTCGGTTCGAGCGTCGACCCCGACTTGCTCGAGACGATGAAGAGCGTGTTGGCGACGTCGATCCGCTGCTCGATGGCGCGAATCTGGGCCGGGTCGGTCGAGTCGAGCACGAACAGCTCGGGCGAGCCCGGCAGCCGGCCGAAGGTCTTCTTCCAGACCTCGGGGCACAGGCTCGAGCCGCCCATCCCGAGCAACAGCAGGTGAGAGAACGTCTTCGCTTCCTGCTGCAGCGCGTTCAGCGCGTCGAGGCTCGCGAGCTGCTGGTCGATCACGCCAAGCCAGCCGATCCACTTCGCTTCGTCGTGGTTCGTCCAGAGCGAGGCGTCGCCCGCCCAGAGCCCTTTCGTGCCGCCGCGGGCCTGCCACTTCGCGAGCTCGGCGGTGACCTCGGCCGCGAGCGGCGCGGGCAGGGACGTCGAGTAGGCGTTGATGCGCGCGGCGTTCGCCTCGCGACAGCGTCGCGCGACGGCATCGAGCAGCTTGGTGAAGGGCTCGACGAACTTCTTCACGGCCTCGACGAGCAGCGCGTCGGTGACGTGGGTCAGCGAGATGCCGGCCTTCTCGAGCGCTTCGAGCGTGCGCGTGGCCCCGGCGAGGTCGTCGTCGAGGCTGGCGCGGAGGCGGCCGTGGTCGCGGAACGCCGCCAGCGTCTCGGGCGGCACGGTGTCGACGGTGTCGGCGCCGATCAGCTCCTCGACGTACATCGTGTCGCGATAGCGCGGGTTCTTGGTGCTCGTACTCGCCCAGAGGACACGCTGGGGATGCGCGCCCTTCTGCGCGAGCGCGTCCCAGCGCGGACCCGAAAAGAGCTTCTTGTAGCTCGCGTAGGCGAGCTTGGCGTTGGCGATCGCGACCTTGCCGAGGAGCGCCTCGAGCGCGCCCTTCTCGGCCGGGGCGGCGGTCTTCATCTTCTCCGTCAGCTTGTCGTCGACCATCGTGTCGATGCGGCTCACGAAGAAGCTCGCGACGCTCGCGAGCCGGTCGACCGGCTGGTTGGCGGCGACGCGCGCTTCGAGCGCCTCGAGATACGCGAGCGCGACCGCCTCGTAGGCCGACCGCGCGAAGAGCAGCGTGATGTTGATGTTGATGCCTTCGGACAGCAGGTCGCGAATCGCCGGCACGCCGGCGGGCGTCGCCGGCACCTTGATCATCACGTTCGGCCGGTTGACGGTCTTCCAGAGCCGTCGCGCCTCGGCGATGGTGCCCGACGTGTCGTGCGCGAGGTCCGGCGCGACCTCCAGGCTCACGTAGCCGTCGACCGCGTGCGTCCGGTCGTAGACCGGCCGCAGCACGTCGGCGGCGTCCTGAATGTCCTTGATGGCCAGGCGCTCGAAGACGTCCTTCGGGCTGAGCGAGGGGTCCACCGAGATCTCGGTGATCGCGTCCTTGTAGTCGTCGCTGCCGTCGATCGCCTTCTCGAAGATTGCCGGATTCGACGTTACGCCGCCGAGGCCGTCCTCGTCGACGTAGCGCTTGAGCTCGCCGCCCGTGATGAGGCTGCGGCGGATGAAGTCGAGCCACACGGATTGCCCGTACTGACGCAGAGCGGCGATGGGGCTGGCGGTGGCGGTGGAACGGATCTCAGGCATGACAGGTCTCCGCGGGCAACACGATCACAGTTGAGCCCGGACCGCGGCGGCGATCTGATCGGGCTCGAAGCCGAACTTCTTCTGCAGTTCCTTCAGAGGCGCGGACGCGCCGAACGTCTGCATCCCGACGACGCGGCCCGTCAGCCCGACGTAGCGCGACCAGCCGAGCGTCGACGCCTGCTCGACCGCGACGCGCGCCGTGATCGACGGCGGCAGCACGGCCTCGCGATACGCGTCCGGCTGCGCCTCGAACAGCTCCCACGACGGCAGGCTGACGACGCGCGTGCGGATGCCGGCGGCGGCGAGCTGCTCATGCGCCGTGAGGCACAGCGCCACTTCGGATCCGGTCGCGATGAGAATCGCCTGCGGCGGACCGCCCGCCGCGTCGGCCAGGACGTAGCCGCCCTTCGCGACGCCGGCCGCCGACGCGTACTTCGCGCGGTCGAGCGTCGGCAGCGCCTGCCGGCTGAGCACCAGCACGGCCGGCTTGTGCTGCAGCTGGAGGACGATGCGCCAGCACTCGGCGACTTCGTTGGCATCGGCGGGCCGGAGCGTGATGAGGCCGGGGATCGCGCGCAGCGAGAGCAGCTGCTCGACCGGCTGATGCGTCGGCCCGTCCTCGCCGACGCCGATCGAGTCGTGCGTGAAGATGTAAACGACGGGGATCTCCATGATCGACGCGAGCCGGATCGGCGCGCGGCCGTAATCGCTGAAGATGAGAAACCCGGAGCCGTACGGGCGCAGCTTCGACAGCGACATCCCATTCAGGACCGCGCCCATCGCGTGCTCGCGCACGCCAAAATGAAAATTGCGTCCGGCGTAGGTGCCGGCCTCGAAATCGCCCGCGGCCTCGAAGGTGAGTCTCGTCTTCGTCGAGGGCGCCAGGTCCGCCGACCCGCCGATGAGCCAGGGCACCGCTGGCGCCAGCGCGTTCAACACCTTCGCCGAGGCGTCGCGGCCCGCCAGGCCTTTGGCGTCCGTCGGGAACGTCGGCAGCGCCTTGTCCCACCCGTCGGGCAGCTCGCGCCGCTGCATCTTCTGGAGCGCGTCGGCATCCTTCTTGTACTTGGTCGTGTAGGCCTCGAAGAGGGTCATCCACTCTTCGCGGAGACGCGCGCCGCGCGCGCCGATGTTCAGGGCGAAGTGCTCGCGCACGCCGTCGGGCACCAGGAACTTCGCGTCCTCGGGCCAGCCGTAGAACTTCTTCGCCAGCCGAATCTCGTCCTCGCCGAGCGGCTCGCCGTGCGCGGCGTGCGAGTCCTGCTTGTGCGGCGCGCCGTAGCCGATGTGGCTGTCGACGATGATGAGCGTCGGCCGGCCCTTGGTCTGCGTGAACGTCTCGAACGCCCGGTTGAGCATCGAGAGATCGTTCGCGTCGCCGACGCGCTCGACCGCCCAGCCGTAGCCGAGGAATCGCGTCGCGACGTCGTCGGACAGCGCGAGCGCCGTGCTGCCTTCAATCGAGATGTGATTGTTGTCGTAGATCCAGCACAGGTTGTCGAGCCGGAGGTGCCCCGCGAGCGACGCCGCCTCGTGCGAGATGCCTTCCATCAGGCAGCCGTCGCCGCCGAGCGCGAAGACGTTGAAGTCGAAGAGCGCGTAGTCGGGCCGGTTGAACCGCGCCGCGAGCCACTTGCCGGCGATCGCCATGCCGACGCTCGTCGCCACGCCCTGGCCGAGCGGCCCCGTCGTGGTCTCGACGCCGGACGTCCAACGGTATTCCGGATGCCCGGGGCACTTGCTCTCGAGCTGCCGGAACCGCTTGATGTCGTCGAGCGTCACCGACAGGTTGCCGAGCGCTTCGTACTTCGGGTTGACCGCCTTGACGCCGGCCAGGTGCAGCAGCGAGTAGAGCAGCATCGACGCGTGGCCCATCGAGAGCACGAATCGATCGCGGTTCGGCCAGATCGGGTCGTTGGGGTCGAACCGGAGGTGGCGCTGCCAGAGGGTATAGGCCACCGGGGCCATCGCCATTGCGTACCGGGATGACCCGAATTGGCCTGCTGGACCGCGTCCATGGCCAATGTCCGAATGGTATTCACGCTGAGCGCGTCGAGATCCACCGGCACGGTGCCTCCTTCGGAGACGCGTTGATTGTACTCGCCGGCACGTCGGTGGTGTATCGTGCGACGCCATGCAGCCGCCTCGGATTGGCGACCTCCCGACCCTCGCCAGGCACCTCACCGACGAACTCGCCAGCCTCGGCGCCCAGGCCGCCCGCGATCGCCGCCCGTTCGCGATGGCGGTCTCCGGCGGCTCGGTGGCGACGACGTTCTTCCCCGGCTGGGCTGCCGCGCGCGCGGTGGACTGGGCCGCGACCCACGTGTTCTGGGCCGACGAGCGCGCCGTCGCCCCGACCGACCCCGATTCGAACTACGGCCTCGCCCGGTCGCTCTGGCTCGATCCGGCCGGCGCGCCGGCCGACCGCGTGCACCGCATGCCGGCCGACGAGCCCGATCTCGATCGCGCGGCGCGCGATTACGCGGACGCGATCG
>Ga0134128_10011820_pt1 | contig 10417 bp, 10 predicted proteins | sample KB31754_FD_96462 | JGI IMG/M metagenome (GOLD analysis project Ga0134128, IMG submission 96462) | Terrestrial soil microbial communities with excess Nitrogen fertilizer from Kellogg Biological Station, Michigan, USA - KB3-175-4 | ecosystem: Environmental > Terrestrial > Soil > Unclassified ...
GACGCCGCCGGGCAGGGCGCCGATCACGCCCTGGCCCACGGCGCTGACCGGCGACGCAGACGGGCTGAGCACCGCCGCGACGAGTTCGCCTGCCGCCACCCCGACGCCCGTGCACACCACTGCGGCCAAGGCCCAGTACCGACGCGCCTCCATGGCATCCCTCCTTTGGGCCGAATACCCGCCCGGCACCATGCCACAAGTCTAGTTTCGGGGCCGGCACAAAGCGCCGCCTGCCCCCAAATGGCGCCCATGGCGTAGCGTGGAGCCATGGACACGGGACGCATTACACTCGGCATGCCGGCGGTTCCCGCCGCCGCCTCCGCCAGCCTGCCGGCCGCGGCGCGGCGGCCGGCCCTTTCGGGCCTGGTGGACCAGTTTGGCCGCGTTGCCTCGGACATGCGGCTCTCACTGACGGACAAGTGCAATCTGCGCTGCCACTACTGCATGCCGGAGGACGGACTGGAGTGGCTGAAGAAGTCCAAGCTGCTCACCGCCGCGGAGATTGTGCGGCTGGTGGGCCTGGGCGTGGAGCGGCTGGGCGTGCGCGAGCTGCGGCTGACCGGCGGGGAACCGCTGGTGCGCGCGGACCTCGTGGACATCATCGCGGCCCTGCGCCGCAACCACCCGTCACTGCCGATTTCGCTGACCACCAACGGCGTCGGGCTGGCCGGGAAGGCGCAGGCCCTGGCCGAGGCCGGGCTGACGCGGCTGAACGTCTCCATGGACACCCTGCATCACGACGCCTTCCTGCAGCTGACACGCCGCCCGTTCCTCGACCAGGTGCTGGCCGGGATCGAGGCCGCCGACGCCGCGGGCCTGCGCCCCCTCAAGGTCAACGCCGTCCTGATGCGCGGCGTCAATGACGGCCACGCCGCCGAGCTGTTGGGCTGGTGCCTGGACCGCGGCTACGAGCTGCGCTTCATCGAGCAGATGCCCCTGGACGCCGACCACGGCTGGACCCGCGACGGCATGATCACAGCGGCCGAGATCCGCGGGCTGCTCGGCGGAACCTTTGAGCTCGCGCCCGACCCCCGCTCGCGGGAGGGCGCCCCCGCCGAACGCTTTGAAGTGCGGCACCCGGGCTCGCCGGCACTCCTGGGCACTGTGGGCATCATCGCCTCCGTGACCGAGCCGTTCTGTGCCGACTGCCGCCGCACCCGCATCACCGCCGAAGGCAAGGTGATGAGCTGCCTGTTTTCCCGCACGGAGGTCGACCTGCTGGCCCTGTTGCGTGCCGGCACGTCCCCGGACGACGACGACGCCGTCGCCGCCCGCTGGCAGGACGCCATGTGGGCCAAGCCGAAGGCCCACGGCATGGGCCACCCGGGGTTGGGCGATGCCGACTTTGTCCAACCCGACCGCAGCATGAGCGCCATAGGAGGCTGAGAATGGACGTACGATTTTTTGCCGCCGCCGCGGCGGCCACGGGTGTTGAGGAGCAGGTGGTGGACGTGGCCTCCGTGGCGGGCGCGGCCCCCTTCACGCTGGGCGAGCTGTCCAGGCTGCTGGTGGCGTCGTTTCCGGTGTCGGCCTCACCCAGCACTCCCCCGCTGTCCGAGCTGCTGACCCGCTGCAGCTTCCTGGTCAATGAGGTCTCCCAGCGGAACCTCGCCGCCGAGCTGGCCCCGGACGACGTCGTTGACGTCCTGCCGCCGTTCGCCGGCGGGTAACCGCGCCCGCCACGGCGGGCGGCTACAGGCCGAAGGTCTCGGATTCCTCGAAGGGGCCCACCACGGTGATGGTGCGGGGCGCGGCGGCGAGTTCACGGGCCAGGTCACGCACCTGCGCGGTGGTGACGGCGCGGATGCGGCCAAGGGTCTCGTCGATGTCGAGGAATTCGCCGGAGACCAGTTCCGCCCGGCCCAGACGTGACATGCGCGAGCCGGTGTCTTCAAGGGCCAGGACGATCCCGCCGGACATTTGGCCCAGGGCCTTGGCGAGTTCAGCCTCGGTGATCCCGTCGGCCGCCAGTTTCCCCAGCTCGGCCGTCAGCAGGCCGATGACCTGGCCGACCTTTAGCGGCGAGCAGCCCGCATACATGCCAAAGTAGCCGGCATCGGCGTAGGAGGAGGCAAAGGAATACGTGGAGTAGACCAGGCCGCGCTTTTCGCGGATCTCCTGGAACAGCCGCGAGGACATGCCGCCGCCCAGGACGGAATTCAACACGCTCATGACGTAGCGGCGGGGGTCGGTGGCCGTCAGCGACGGACAGCCGATGATGATGTTGGCCTGCTCCACCTGGCGGGCGACCACGTGCAGCCCGGCCGTGCCGGTGATGGCGGCGGGGGCGGAGTCGCGGCGCGGAGCCGGGGCGACGCCGTCGTCCAGGGACCAGCCGGCGGTGCGCAGGGCGGAGAGGACGTGCTCGCAGACGGCGTCGTGGTCCAGGCCGCCGGCGGCGGTGATGACGAGTGTCTCGGGCCGGTAGTGCTTTTGGTAGTGCGCCCAGACGGAGTCGCGCGGGACGGCCTTGATGGCCTCGGGCGTTCCCCCGATGGGGCGTCCCAGGGCGTGGCGGCCCATGACGGCCTCAACAAACTTTTCGTGGGCGACGTCGGTGGGGTCGTCGCTGTCCATGGCGATTTCCTCCAGGATGACATCGCGTTCCTGCTCCAGCTCGGCCGGGTCCAGCACGGCGGAGGTGACCATGTCGGCGATGACGTCGATGGCCATGGGCAGGTCGGTGTCGAGCACCCGCGCGTAGTAGCAGGTGCTTTCCTTGGCCGTGGCCGCGTTGGATTCGCCGCCCACCTCGTCAAAGGCGGAGGCGATTTCCAGCGCTGTCCGGCGCAGGGTGCCCTTGAACAGCAGGTGTTCAAGGAAGTGGGTCGAGCCGCGTTGGCCCTCGGTTTCATCCCGGGAGCCAACACCGACCCAAAAGCCGATTGTCGCGCTTCGCTGCCCCGGCATGGACTCGGTGAGGACCCGCACGCCCCCGGGCAGGACGGAACGGCGCACTGCTGCGCCGCCCGCCGTGCCCGAGATGAGCGAGGATCCTGAATCCGCCAGTCCGTCGGCAGCGGAGGTCAGCGGCAAAAGGGTAATTGCCATGAACTATTCAGCAACGCCTTCGGCAACTGCTTCTTCGGCGGTCTCTTCCTCGGCAACAACCGGGGACAGGGACAGCTTGCCGCGGTCGTCGATCTTGGTGATTTCCACCTGGATCTTCTGGCCGACGGAGACCACGTCGTCAACGTTGTCAACACGCTTGCCGCCGGAGAGCTTGCGCAGCTCGGAGATGTGCAGCAGTCCGTCCTTGCCGGGCGTGAGCGAAATGAACGCGCCGAACGTGGTGGTCTTGACAACGGTTCCCAGGTAACGCTCACCAATTTCCGGAACCTGCGGGTTCGCGATGGCGTTGATCGCTGAACGGGCGGCATCCGCGGAGGGGCCGTTCGTCGCACCGATGTACACGGTTCCGTCATCTTCAATGGAGATGTCGGCGCCGGTGTCTTCCTGGATCTGGTTGATCATCTTGCCCTTCGGCCCAATGACCTCGCCGATCTTGTCAACGGGGATCTTGACCGCAATGACGCGCGGCGCGAACTCGGAGAGCTCGTCCGGGACGTCGATGGCGGCGTTAAGGACGCTGAGGATGTGCAGGCGCGCCTCGCGGGCCTGCTTCAGGGCGGCGGCCAGCACGGAGGCCGGGATGCCGTCGAGCTTCGTGTCCAGCTGGATGGCCGTAACGAACTCGGACGTGCCGGCAACCTTGAAGTCCATGTCGCCGAAGGCGTCTTCGGCGCCGAGGATGTCCGTCAGGGCGGCGTAGCGGGTCTGGCCGTCCACCTGGTCGGAGACCAGGCCCATGGCGATGCCGGCAACCGGCGCCTTCAGGGGCACGCCGGCGTTGAGCAGCGACAGGGTCGATGCGCAAACGGAACCCATGGAGGTGGAGCCGTTGGAGCTGAGCGCCTCGGACACCTGGCGGATGGCGTAGGGGAACTCTTCACGCGAGGGCAGCACCGGCATGATGGCGCGCTCCGCCAGGGCGCCGTGGCCGATTTCGCGGCGCTTGGGCGAGCCCACGCGGCCGGTTTCACCGGTGGAGTACGGCGGGAAGTTGTAGTTGTGCATGTAGCGCTTGCGCGTTACCGGGCTCAGCGAGTCAATCTGCTGTTCCATCTTCAACATGTTCAACGTGGTGACACCCAGGATCTGGGTCTCGCCGCGTTCGAAGATGGCGGAGCCGTGCACGCGCGGCAGGACCTCGACCTCGGCGGTGAGCTGGCGGATGTCCGTCAGTCCGCGGCCGTCGATGCGGACCTGCTCGGTGAGGATGCGCTGGCGGATGACCTGCTTGGTCACGGAGCGGAAGGCTGCGGACAGCTCCTTCTCGCGGCCTTCGAAGTCCGCGGCCAGGGCGGCGACGGTCTCGTCCTTCAAGGCGTCGGAGGCGTTGTCGCGATCCTGCTTGTCGGCGATCGAGAACACCGCTGCCAGCTTGACGGCCGCGGCTGCCTCGACGGCGGCATAGGCGTCCTCCTCGTAGTCCAGGAAGACCGGGAACTCGACGGTGGGCTTGGCGGCGCGTGCGGCCAGGTCGGCCTGGGCGTCGCACAGGGCCTTGATGAACGGCTTGGCGGCCTCGAGGCCCTCGGCCACAACCTCTTCGGTGGGGGCCGTGTGGCCCTGTTCCTTGATGAGGTTCCAGGAGTTGTCCGTGGCCTCAGCCTCGACCATCATGATCGCAACGTCGTCGCCCGTGACCTTGCCGGCCACCACCATGTTGAACACGGCGTTTTCCAGCTCGGAGTGCTTCGGGAAGGCAACCCACTGGGCGCCCTTGCCGTCGTCGACCAGGGCAACGCGGACGCCGCCGATGGGGCCGGAGAACGGCAGGCCGGAGAGCTGGGTGGACATCGAGGAGGCGTTGATTGCCACCACGTCGTAGAGCACGTCCGGGTTGATCGCCAGGATGGTGACGACGATCTGGACCTCGTTGCGCAGGCCCTTCTTGAAGGCGGGGCGCAGCGGGCGGTCCATGAGGCGGCAGGCCAGGATGGCGTCCGTGGACGGGCGGCCCTCGCGGCGGAAGAAGCTGCCCGGGATGCGGCCGGCGGCGTACATGCGCTCTTCCACATCAACGGTCAGCGGGAAGAAGTCGAAGCCTTCACGCGGGTGCTTGCCCGCCGTGGTGGCCGAAAGCATGACGGTGTCTTCGTCGATGTAGACCATCGCGGAACCGGCGGCCTGCTGGGCAAGGCGGCCGGTCTCAAAGCGGACGACGCGCTTGCCATAACGGCCGTTGTCAATGACGGCCTCTGCGTACTGAATCTCGGGACCCTCCATGGAGAGTCACCTCCATTTCCTTGTAGGTGTTCAAAAACGCTTGCACCGTACGAAGCGCTCCACCACCAGCCCAGGCACCCCACCGGATCATGCTGCGGGGACCTGTACAACACCCGGTCTTCGATCGAGGTCCACGGGCGCCCCTGAAGGGCCGTTCCCGGAGACCACTACCGAGGACCGCGAATGCGCGGCGGACGGTTGGCGTCCTTGGCTCAAGCTGCCGGGCCGGTGCGCGGGTGCGCGCCGCCTGGCGTCAATACTGTGAAGGCGGCCTCCCCCGCAGCGCGGGGAAGGCCGCCTCCCACACCATGCTAGCGGCGCAGGCCGAGGCGCTCGATGAGCGTACGGTAGCGCGTGATGTCAGTGTCCTTCAGGTAGCTGAGCAGGCGACGACGGCGGCCAACCAGGGCCATGAGGCCGCGGCGGGTGTGGTGGTCGTGCTTGTGCATCTTCAGGTGCTCGGTCAGGTCCGAGATGCGGCGTGAGAGCATCGCGATCTGAACCTCAGGCGAACCAGTGTCACCTTCGCTGGTTGCGAAAGCCTGCATGATTTCTTGCTTTACAGCGGCTTCAAGTGCCACAAGTAACTCCTATTGATGTGCCGTGAACGTGGTGTCACCGCATTCAAGGGAACCCCCGAACACGGCGGAATCCAGCCACCACGGACTGCAGCCGGACTCAATCCCCTAGTTTACGGCAGATGAAGCCGTTAAGTCGAAGCGGGCGCGGTGCCGCTCCGGTCAGCCCTGCAGGATTTCCCGGCTTTGGTCCACGTCCTGGTGCATCTGCTCAATGAGCGCCTCGGGGCCGGTGTACGTCACCATGCCGCGCAGCCGCCGGACAAATTCCACCACCACGCGCTGGCCGTACAGGTCAAAGGCCTCCACTGGCTCTTCCGGGCGCCCGATGACGAAGGCCTCGACCTGCCGGCTGACGCCCACGAAGGTGGGGTTCGATCCGACGGAGATCGCGGCCCGCCACCGGTGGCCGTGCTGGTCGGTCAGCCAGCCGGCGTAGACGCCGTCGGCCGGGATGATGCCGCAGGCGTCCGGTGAGAGGTTCGCCGTCGGGAAGCCCAGGGCACGCCCGCGCGCGGCCCCGTGCACCACCTCCCCGCTCATGCTGTGCCAGCGGCCCAGGACCTCGGCGGCGGTGTCGACGTCGCCCTTGGCCAAGGCCTCCCGCACCCAGGTGGAGGACCAGCGGCGGTCGTGGCCTTCGTCCTGGACAGGCACGACGTCGAATCCAAGTTGGGTGCCGAGCGCCACCATGGCCGCCAGGTCACCGGAGTTGCCCCGGCCGAAGCGGACGTCGTGGCCCACCACCACGGCGCAGGCGCCGAGGGTGTCAACGAAGACGTTGCGGACAAACTCCTCCGGCGTCTGCTGGGCGAATTCCAGGGTGTAGGGAACCACCAGCACGCCGTCCATGCCCAGCTTCTCCATGGCGGCCAGCTTGTCCGCCAGGCCCATGATCTGCGCCGGGGCCGTCTCCGGCCGGTGCACCAGCGCCGGGTGCGGGTCAAAGGTCAGGGCAATGGCCTGCCCGCCGCGGCGCACGGCCTCGGCCTTGACCAGTCCGAGCACCTGCTGGTGCCCCCGGTGCAGCCCGTCAAAGTTTCCCAGCGCGACCACGCTGGGGCCGAACCCCGCCGGCACCTGCTCCAGTGTGTTCCATATGTGCACTTGCTCATCCTCTTGCGTTTGGCGTGCCGGCAAGCTGCCCGCGGGCAGACTTTTCAAGATTACCGCCTGGCGGCCGGCGGCCCGTCCCAGGGCCCCTGCGGCGTGCGCGGATCGGTGGCGGCAAGGGTCAGGATCCACCGGTCGGCGGGCGTCCCGCGGTTGTTGAACTCGCCTCGGACCTGGCCTTCCAGGGTGAACCCCAGCTTCCAGGCAAGCTTGCGGCTGCCCCAGTTGGGCACCATGGCGGACCAGTGCAGGTAGCTGAGGTTGAGCTGGTTGAACGCATGGTCCGCCAGCAGCCGCACGGCCCTTTCCGCCGCGCCCGTGCCGCGCGCGTGCTCGCCAAAGTTTATGCCGACAGCCGCCGCCCCCGGGTGCTTGCACTGCAGGTCCACCGTGCCCAGCAGCCCGTCGGTGGCGCGGTCCGCAACGGCAAAGGTCAGGGTGGCGCCGCTGCGCCAGCCATCTGGTGCAATGGTGTGGATGAAGTGGGCCGCGTGCCCGCGCGTGTAGCCCAGCGGCACGGTCGTCCAGCGGACGGCCTCGGGGTCGGAGCAGTTGGCCACCAGCTGCTCGGCGTCCGAATCCCGCAGGGCACGCAGCAGCACGGAGCCGTCGGTGAGGCGCGGCACCACGGCCTGAACCTGCAGCTCCGGGGCGTCGGGCCCGGCGGGCGCGGGTGCCGCTTCCCGCACCAGCACCCAGCCGTCAGCGATTTCGCCGTCGACGTGGCCGTGGCCGGGGATTTCGGCTACGAGCCGGAAGCCGCAGCGTTCCGCCAGCGCCCGGCTGGCATGGTTGCCCACCGTGGTGCGCCAGTGCAGCACGGAGAGCCCCAGGGCGCCGAACGCATAGTCGCAGGCGAGCTCCACGGCGCGGCGCCCGCTCCCCCGGCCCCGGCCCGTGGCCAGCAGCTTGATGCCGACGGAGGCAGCTCCTCCGGCCGGCGTGCGCTGGACGTCCTGGAGGCTGACCGTGCCAATGACGGCGGCCCCGCCGCGGAGTTCCTCCACGATGGCAAAGCGCAGCAGGGACCCGTCGTCCCAGCCGTCGGCGATGGGGCCCGAGATTAGCGCCGCGGCACGCTCCACCGTCATTCCCGGATCCGCGCCGGCCCACTTCACGTTGAGGGGGTCCTGGTGGATCGCGGCAAAGGCGGCGGCGTCGGCCGCCGTGAAGCGGCGCAGGGAGGTGGGCCCGCCGCCCCGGGGGAGGTCCGGCGTCGTGCGTTCCAAGGCGGGCGCGCTCACTTCGCGGCTGCCGCGCGGTCGCGGTGGCGGTAGAGCCACCACAGGCCGACCAGCGGCAGGACCAGCGGCACGTAGCCGTAGCCCTGCCCGAACATGCTCCACACGGTGGCGTGCGGGAATGCGCGGGCGTCAAAGACGCTGAGCAGTCCCACCACCAGCACGCCGGCCAGTTCAATGCAGATGGACACCGTGGCGGCCACGGCCCACTTGTGGCCGCGGCGTGCCAGCGACACGGTCGCCACGATGTAGACGGCCGCGGCGAAGGCGGAGAGCAGGTACGCCAGGGGCGCGTCCTTGAAGGCCGTGGCGATTTGGAACCCGGCACGGGCGCTGGCGGAGATGGCGAAAATGCCGTACACGGTGATCAGGAGCCGCCCCGCGCCCGTGGTCCGGCCCGGTGCCGGCGCATCCGGGGTGCCGCCGGTGTTGCTTAACTTGTTCTTCATTGTCCAATTCCAGGTTGCAGGTGCTGTACGGCCGGACTCAGGCCGTACCAAATCTGTGCCATGCGGGCCATCATGACCACCACGGTCACGCCCACGGCCCCCATGACGTAGTTGGACCAAAACGTCCGTTCCATCATGGCCCAGTAGAAGCCGGCCACGGGCAGGGCGGCCGCGGTGAACATGTAGCCCCAAAACTCCCAGCCGGCACCCGCCAGATGCTCCCCCGTGGCCAGTCGGACCAGGGAGGCGCCCGCATACACGAGGATGAAAAGTTCGACGCCGGCCAGCGAGACCAGGGTGATGTCGTTGGGTTTCTTCCTGGTCACCGCCGCAACGACGCAGATGATGGTGGAGGCCAGGCCCACCACCAGCCCAACGTAAAACCAGCCGTCCACGGTCACTGGGCGGACTCCCGGGGGAAGACCAGCACCGGTTTCGCGTAGCTTCCGGCGTCGGCCAGCAGGGCCGCGAGCGTGCCGTCGGGGGCGAACGCGGCGGCAGGGTTGGCGGCCGTGTGCAGGCTGTCCGGGCTGGCCGCGATGCGGCGGCCGAAGGACAGTTCCACGGCCTCTTCCGCCGTCAGTTCCCGCACGGGCATGAGCGCGCGGGCGGCGTCGGCGATGTCGAGGAGGCGCAGGTCCGCGGCCAGCTGCTCCAGGGTCCGTGCCTGGCCGATCGAATACGGGCCGACCCTGGTGCGCCGCAGCGCGGTCAGGTGGCCGCCCACGCCAAGCCCGGCGCCCAGGTCGCGGGCCAGGGCGCGGATGTACGTGCCGGAGGAACATTCAACCGTGGCGTCCACGTCGATGTACTCGGTCCCGGCGTGCGCACCGCCTTCGTGTGCGCCGCGGCGGATGCCCAGGACGTCAAAGGAGTGGATGGTGACGGGCCGGGCCGCGAGCTTGACGTCCTCGCCGGAGCGGACGCGGGCATAGGCGCGTTCCCCGTTGACCTTGATGGCGCTGACGCTGCTGGGGACCTGGCTGATGGCCCCGGTGAGGGCCGCGACGCCGGCACGGATTGCGGCGTCGGTGACGGCCGCCGTCGAACCGGTGTGCACAAGCTCACCCTCGGCGTCGTCCGTGACGGTGGTGGCGCCCAGCCGGATGGTGGCATCATATGCCTTCGTGGTGCCCACAATGTAGGTCAGCAGCCGGGTGGCCTTGTTGACGCCCACCACCAGAACGCCCGTGGCCATGGGGTCCAGCGTGCCGGCGTGGCCCACTTTACGGGTCCCCGCAAGCCTCCGCATCCGGCCAACCACGTCATGGCTGGTCCATCCCTGCGGTTTGTCAACGATTACCAGTCCGGAAAGCACGCTTTGAAGTATATCGGGCGGGAAACAAATGCTTGACCCTGTGACGACCATCACATAGGCTGGGCCGACGCGTCCGGTCCCACCCGGACGGCGTCTTGTGGAGAGTTGATGCTGGGGCAACATCCAGTTCACCGGGCCGGCATCGGCCGCGCGTGTCTGGCCCGTTGCCGCACGGCCACTGCCTGAGGCGGGCGGTTCCCCTTCATCGCTCCGCCCGTCATCACCGGGCCCTCCCCAAGGGAACAAAAATGAGGTCAAGAATAGCCGCGGCAGCAGCCGAGGGCGTGTTGGCAATCGCCGTGGCGGCAGGACCCGCCGCGGCACATCAGGGCAGCCACCATGACAAGAAGCACCACCCCACGCCCGCCACGGTCGTGGCGTCCCAGTTGATCAGCCCGCTGAAGGTCGCTTTCGGGCCGAAGGGCA
>Ga0134128_10011821_pt1 | contig 10417 bp, 9 predicted proteins | sample KB31754_FD_96462 | JGI IMG/M metagenome (GOLD analysis project Ga0134128, IMG submission 96462) | Terrestrial soil microbial communities with excess Nitrogen fertilizer from Kellogg Biological Station, Michigan, USA - KB3-175-4 | ecosystem: Environmental > Terrestrial > Soil > Unclassified ...
GAAACAAAAAAGGCCACAAGCCTCCGGATTTCCCTGGCTGCCCTGGCGACGCCCTTTCGATACTGAGTGGCGAGATAGGGACCTAGATTTATTTAGAAAGAATTGCGGGGGTCTCGTCTAGCCGTATGCTGAAATGTGCGCAATCGCAAGCCGGATTGGATCGCCAGGGTCCGCGGAGCGCTCGGCCAGATCATGCGGGCGCGGCCATTCCGCTCGCTCACCACAAACCCTGCGCGCGAGCCGGCCGCCGGCGTAGTCACCGCCAGAGAACTAACACCCCACAAGGCGGTCGAAGCGACTGTCCGCATCCGTTGCCAGCAGTTCGCCGCCCGCCATCGCCAGAAAACGGAAATGGGGCGGGAGCGTCACCTCAGATGGCGGGCCGGTCGGTCGCGGCGACCAGAACCGGGTCGGGGCGGATGGTGAGCGTCACCCGGCTGCCCGCCGGGTGAGCCACGGCGTCGGCGGTGGTGAGCTGGGCCATGATCGTGGTGTCGCCAAGGTCGACTGTTACCCGGCTGGTGGCGCCCAGGAACGTAGTGGCGATTACCGTGCCGGTCAGCGGTCCGGACTCACCCGAATCGCCGGCCAGCGTGACCGCCTCGGGCCGGACGAGCGCGATTGCCGGCCCGGGCGCCGTCGTGACGTCCACGAGAGGAAGGTCGCGCCCGCGGACGGCCACCGTCGAGCCACTCACGACGCCTTCCAAGCGGTTGGTGAGGCCGACGAACTCGGCGACGAACGGCGTAGCGGGGCGGGAGTAGACATCGGTCGGTGGTGCGAGCTGCTCCAGCCTCCCGTTCTGCATGACTCCGACCCGATCCGCGATAGCAAGCGCTTCCTCCTGATCATGGGTGACGAACAGGGTGGTGATGCCGACCTCAAGCTGGATGCGGCGGATCTGGTCTCGGAGCTGCGCCCTGACCTTGGCGTCGAGAGCCGAGAGTGGTTCGTCGAGCAGCAGCACCTTCGGCTCGATCGCCAGCGCCCTGGCCAGGGCAACTCGCTGTTGCTGGCCCCCGGACAGCTGATGCGGATAGCGATCAGATTGGGACTCAAGCGAGACAAGCTCCAGCATCTCGAGCGCGCGCCGGTCACGTTCGGCAGTACTTACCCGGCGCATCCGCAGGCCGAAGGCTACGTTCTGCCTGACCGTCATGTGCGGGAAGAGCGAGTAGGCCTGGAAGACCATGCCCATGTCGCGCTTGCTCGCCGGCAACCGCGTGATGTCACGGCCATCGACGGTGATCGTCCCGTCATCGGCGTCCTCCAGTCCGGCGAGCAGCCGGAGCGTGGTTGTCTTGCCGCATCCGGACGGCCCGAGCAGGGCTATGAGCTCACCCGCCTTGAGAGTGAGATCTACGCCGTCTAGCGCGACGACGGAGCCGTAGGCGCGCCGCAGTCCGCCGATCCGCACCTCGACGCCAGGTCGCTTGACTGCCGGTTCTTGCACTGTGGTCATCGGGCACGCACCTAGGCTCGGTCGCGTCGGCGGCGGCCGACGAAGGACAAGATCAGCAGCAGGCAGAAGGTGAGCAGCAGCGCGGCGGCCGAGGCCGAGAAGAGCACGCCGGGGTTCTCGGTGTTGCGACTGATGTCGAACAGGGCGACCTGGAAAGTGGAATAGGTCAGGTTGTAGGCGATCGTGAACTCACCCAGCACCAGCGCGATCGTCAGTAGCAATGCGTTCAGAATGGCCTGCCACATGTTCGGCGCGATCACGCGCGCCATGACGGTGACCCAGCCGGCTCCGAGGCTCCTGGCCGCTTCGGACAAGGTGGTCACGTCGATCGTGTTGAGCCCGGCGGCCAGCGCCCGGTAGGCGTAGGGCAGCGCCAGGACCAGATAAGCGAAGAACAACATGATCGCCGATACATTGAACCGCTCGATCCGGTTATAGATCGGCGCGTAGCCAACGACCAGCACGATCGCCGGAATCGTGAGCGGAAGCAGGCACAAGAACTCCAGCGTCCGGCTGAACCAGCGGACCCGGAGCCTGACCCAGATCATCGTAGGCAGCACGAGCACCAGCATGGCGACGCTGGTAAGCACCGCGATCTCCAGCGTGATCTCGATCGCGGGCAGCAGGGCGGGCGGGCCCTTGTAAGAGGCGATCTGCGTCCAGGCCGAGATCGACCAGGTACCGAGTTTCTTGCCTTGCAGCGAGAACCGGATCAGGGCCCACATCGGCAGCAGAAAGAACAGGCCGAACAGGGCAAACGTCACGTACCGGAACGCGTTCAGCCGTCGGCGCTGACGCCCTCGCAGGCCGCGAGGCGCACCCGCGGCGCTGGGCGCGGCCGGTTCGGCGCCGGCAGCGGTTAGCGCAGCCATTTCGCGGCCCTTCTAGTCAGCAGGGCGTAGCCGGTCATCACGATCGCCACCAGGATCACCATGCCGAGCGCGAGAACATCGGCCTGATTGAAGTTCAGCAGGCCGACCTCGCTGATCATCGAGATCGAGATCTGCTGCGGCACGATGTAGGAGATCTGGTTCTCCCAGGCGACGATCGTGGCGTAGGCAGACAATCCATTGGCGAACAGCAGGAGCATTCCGCCGAGAAACGCCGGGGTGAGCAGCGGACCGCCGATGTGCCGCCAGTAGTGCCAGGTCGAGCCGCCGAGATTCTCGGCGGCTTCGCGCCACTGGACCTTGAGCCCATCGATGGCGGGCAGGAACACCAGCACCATCAGCGGGATCTGGAAGTAGATGTAGATCAGGGAGATGCCCCAGGGGAAGGAGTAGTACCAGCCGGCATGGAGCAGGTAGCCGGTGGTCGGTCCGATCGTCACCAGGAACGCGAAGGCCAGCGTTACCCCGCCGAACTGGGCGAGGACCCCGGAACCCGACAGATAAAGCCGGCGCATGATGCCGTCGCGCGGGCCGGAGGCTACCGCGTAGGCGAGTACCGCGCCGAGTACGGCACCGCTCACCGACGAGATGCCGGCGAGCTCGAACGAGCCGACAAAGTAGCTCCGTACCGCCGAGCCGCCGAGCGCCGAGATTCCGGAGAGGGTGAAAGCGCCGGCTGGGTTTTTGAAGGCGTTCCAGATGATGATTCCGGTCGGCAGCAGCAGGAACAACCCGACATATCCGATGAAGGGCAGGGTGCCGACCCAGGCGGTGGTCGGCCTGCGCCGGACCCGGCGGGTCGTTATGCCCGCCGGGTCGGCACCAGATTGCGCGATCGCTGTCATTTCCTGGCCAGGGCTAGCTCACGGCCTTGGCCCAGTTGGTGGCAAGGAAACTGGCAGCGCCCGTGGCCTGCGACTGGGACAGGAACACCGGGCTGCCGGTGACCGGGGGCAGGGCTCCGGCGGCAGTCTTGTCGATCGAGCCGTTGGAGGTCATGGCGGTCTGCTCGACCGGCCGGGCGCCACCTTTCAGCCACAGGTTCTGCCCGCCGACGGCTGCTTGCGAGAACAGGAATTCCTCCCACAGCCGCGCGGCAGCCGGGTGCGGTGCGCCCTTGTTGATCGCCTGGGCGTAGAAGCCGCCGAGCGTGGCGTTAGACGGAATGAACACCTTCCAGGTCGAACCCGGCTGGCCGACTACGGTCGCCGTGTTCAGGTAGTCCCAGTTGAACACCACCGGGGTGGCGCCGGTCTTGATCGTGGACGGCGTCGCCTGGACTGGGTTGAAGTTGCCCGCCTTCTTGAGCTTGCTGAAGAAGGTGACACCAGTGGAGATGTTGCCGGGCGATCCGCCGAGCGCGAGGTTCGCCATCATCACGCCGTTCAGCGCGGCGTTGGCCTCCGTCGGGTTGCCGTTGAGCGCCACCGAGTTCTTGAACTTGGGGCCGAGCAGTTGATTCAGCGAGGTGATGGTCCCAACCTTGGCGGAGTTGTAGCCCACCGACATGTAGCCGCCGTAGTCCTCGACCCACTGGCCGTCCGCCTGCTTCTGGCTAGCCGGGATATCGGACCAGGTCGCCACCTCGTACGGAGCGAACAGGTTCGTGTACTGGTAGGCAACGGCAAGGCCGACGTCGAGCACATCGGCGGCCAGTGGCGTGCCGTTCTTCTGCTGGATCTGCGTGATCTCCTGCGCGCTGCTGTCGTCAGGAGCGATCGAGTTGATCTTGATCCCGTACTTGGCTTCGAAGGCCTTGATGATGTTGCCGTAGTTAGCCCAGTTGGCCGGGAGCGCGATGACGTTGAGCGTGCCCTCCTTCTTGGCCGCCTTGATTAGTGCGCTCAGCCCGCCGCCCTTGGCGGCCGACGTGGCCGTCGACCAGTCAGTCCCGCCTGAGGAACTGTTAGATGAGGATGAGGAACAGCCTGCCGCGGTGAGTGCTAGCAGGCCTAGGGTCACGAGCGCCGCTCGCGACCTCCGCCCGGTCAAGGCGATGTTGCGGAATTTCACAGAACCCTCCCCAAGGTCAGGTGAATAGCGGTATCGCCTGTTATGCGAAGAATGCCACGTAGTGGGTAGTTGCGTGTCGTTCCTCGGCGGTTGAACAACGGGCGAACGAAGTTGGCTAACCGGCGAATAAATAGCTGACGCCCGACATGGTCACGCAGTCATCGCCACAGTGTCAAGAGTCTTAGAAATATATCTAATTCATTATAAATAGTATAAATCAGCTCCGAGGTCGGTGTGTTTTCCGTATCGCGGAGCGGCGGCCTGAGATTCGCGCGCAACCAACTCGGCTCTGGGAGCCGGCCGCCTGACCGCCAATCTCGCCCGGGCGGGGCCGGGCGGAGGTGCCTGGCGATCCATCTGAGGGAGACCTGGCCGCTGATCCGCGAAAGAGACCGCCCGGATGCTTTATGCCAACGTCATTGAATTTATGTTTTGGTTGTAGCGGAGTTCCAACCGGGCGAGTCGATCGGGCGTCTAGATGCGTATGAGGGCGTCATCATCTCCCGGGCGGCGGTTTGTCCTGATCGGCGGGCTTTCGCTCGGCGTCGCGGCGGTGGCCGGAGCCGGGATCGGAGAGTTCCTGGCTGGAGGCCGACGGCCTGCGCTTGTTCGGCCGCCCGGGGGCGGACCGTCGCGAGGGAGCGGCTCGCCGACCGCAACCGCGACTCCGACGCCGACCGGGCCGGCCCTCTCGCGGCCGCCGGGGCCCTCGGACTGGGCCGCGCTGCGCCGCCAGCTCTCGACGGGCGTGCTGGTTACCCCCGACAGCTCGGGCTATGACACCGCGAAACTGCTCTTCGATCCGAAGTTCGACCAGACGCGGCCGCAGGGGATCGCCTACTGCGCGTCGGCGGCGGATGTAGCCGCGTGCGTGGCGTTCGTTCGCCGGTTCGGCCTGCCGGTCGCGGCCCGGTCGGGCGGGCATAGTTACGGGGGCTGGTCGAGTTCGACCGGGCTGGTGATCGACGTCAGCAAGCTGTCGCGGGTGAGCGTTGATGCCGGCGCCGGTACCGTCCGGGTGGGGGCGGGGACGCTGCTGATCGACCTGTACAGCCAGCTGGCCGCGCATGGACTGGCCGTGCCGGGCGGGTCGTGCCCGACGGTCGGGATTGCCGGGCTCGCGCTCGGCGGCGGGGTCGGCGTCGTGTCCCGGCTGTTCGGCCTCAGCTGCGACAACATCGTCGGCGTGCAGATCGTCACCGCCGATGGCGCGGTGCGCGAGTGCTCGGCCAGTTCGGCCGGCGGCGACGCCGACGTGTTCTGGGCGTGCCGGGGTGGCGGCGGAGGCAGCTTTGGCGTGGTCACCGAGTTCACCTTCCGCACCCATCCGGCCCCTGATCTAGTGCTGTTCTTCCTGCAATGGCCGTGGTCGGTGGCGGCGCAGGTGATCGACTCGTGGCAGTCCTGGGCCCCCGGTGCGCCCGATGAGCTCTGGTCCAACCTGCACCTGAACGGCTCGCCGGGCGGCGGTTCGCCGCAGATCAGCGTCGGCGGCACGTATGCGGGTACGGCCGACCAGGCGCAGGTCCTGCTCGACCGGCTGTATTCGGCGGTCGGCTCACAGCCTTCGAGCGTGTTCGTGCGCAGCGAGGAGTTCCTCAGTTGCATGCTGGTCGAGGCCGGCTGCTCTGACCTGTCCGTCGAGCAGTGCCACCTGCCGATCCAGAACCCGGCCGGCACGCTGGACAGGCCGCCGGAGTACGCCAAGTCCGACTTCTATACCGAGCGGCTGTCGGCCAGGGGCATCTCGACTTTGCTGGATCAGGTGGTGGCGCTCGGCCAGGTCGAAGGTGCGCCGGGGGCCGTGGGCGGCGTCGCATTCGACGCGTTCGGTGGCGCCATTAACCGGATCGGCGCGGGGCAAACGGCGTTCGTCCATCGCAACGCGCTGTTCCTCGCGCAATACAGCACTGGCTGGTCGCCGGGGCTCGAGCCCGCCGGGGGATCCGGCTTGGCGGCCGTTGCGAGGCAGCGTGCCTGGCTCGCCTCGTTCCACGGCGCGATGCGCCCCTATGCGAGCGGTCAGGCCTACCAGAACTACGCGGACCCTGACCTGGCAGACTGGCAGCGTGCCTACTACGGTGCTAACTACGCCCGGCTTCAGCGGATCAAGGCTGCGGTGGATCCGGCCGACCTGTTCCGCTTCCCTCAGTCGATCGAATTGCCTGCCTGATCCGGGCCGCTAGTGCGGGTGCCACATCCCGAGCACGACGATGCCGATTCCGAAGGCGAGAAGGATGGTAATGAAGCCGTTGCGGTGCCGGTTTTTCCGGTAGCCCGGTATTTTGGCTTTCGTTGACTTGACGTCGGAGTGCGCCGCGTAGGCCCGATTCGCGTGCCACCCGAGCGCGAAGCCCGCGCACAGAGTCATGAGTACCAGTCCAAAGGAGGCCGAACTCATTTGAAGTGCCTTTCCCCCGACAGCGGCCTTCAGTAATAACCATCGAGAACTATCTGAACGGCCGGGAAGAGTCTTCCCGCAATTTCGGCCCCGGTATGTCTAGGCAGAGGTAAAAAGGGAGAATGGTAATATGAAGGAAACGCTCACCGCCGAGACCCTCACGATCCCTGGTCACAACGGCGATGAGATTGAGGCGTATCTAGCCAAGCCGGGTGACACCGAGACTTTCGCTGGCGTCGTCGTGATCCATCACCTGCCCGGCTACGACTCCTCGACCAAGGAAATCGTCAGGAAGTTCGCGGCGAACGGGTATGCGGCGCTCATGCCGAACCTGTACTACCGTGACTTCCCGGACGCGAGCCCGGACGATGCCGCCGCGGCGGTCAGGGCCAAGGGCGGCGTGGCCGATGAGCAGGTGGTCGGCGATGTCGGGGGAGCGGCTGACTACCTGCGATCGCTGCCGGGCTGCAACGGCAAGATCGGCGTTATCGGCTACTGCTCGGGCGGCCGCCAGTCGTTCCTGGTGGCGTGCAGCATTCAGGTGCAGGCGGCGGTGGACTGCTATGGCGGTGCGGTCGTGACCGTGCCCGAGCAGGCTCCATCAAGCATGAAGCCGCTGATCGGGCTGTCGGAGAACCTGAGTTGCCCGCTGCTCGGCCTGTTCGGTGCCGATGATCAGTTCCCCGTGCCGGCCGACATGACCGAACTGTCCCGCGTGCTCGACAGCTTCGACAAGCCGCACGAGTTCCACACGTTCGAAGGCGCGGGGCACGCGTTCTTCTCGGTGGACCGGCCATCGTATCGGGTCGACGCGGCGACCCAGGGTTGGGAGAAGATCTGGGAATTCTTCGGCAAGCACCTAGCCTGAGAGGCGGATCAGTCATGTGCACGTACCTCACCGAGAGCATTCCGGCGATCGGAAGCGGCAAAGGCGCGAACGGCTGGTTCGGGCTGACCGAAGTCAATGTCTATTTCGATCATCCTGTGCACGCTCCGGCCGATCACACGCTCAATATCGACTTTGCTGATCCCAGCAAGGGTCCGGCGGCTCGGGTGGCGGTCGAATTGACTGCGGACACGGCCCGGGCGCTGATCAAGGCGATCGAGACGACGCTGGCGGCGGCGCCGGCGGGACTGACGTAGCCGGTTCCGGCGACATCGGCCCGACGCTCGCTTCGGCAATTCGACAATGAGCGTCGGGCCGCGCTGTTTGTGCCTGGGTTGGTTGGCTGGGTTGGTTGGCGCTGGGTTGGTTGGCGCTGGGTTGGCTGGCTGGGTTGGCTGGCTTGCGGGTCGGGTGTCAGTGGCGGATGCGATTATCGGGGCGAAGGCAACGGGCTCAGGGCGAAGGTCGGAAGCCGGGCGGAGTCTGGCGCAGGCATAGGAGGCGGACATGAGGTTCAGGGTCGGACGTGACGCGCTCGGCGAAGCGGTGGCGTTCGTCTCTCGATTGCTGCCAGCCAGACCCGTCCTGCCGCAGTTGTCCTGCCTGCTGATCGAGGCGGGCGAGGACGGCCTGACCATGTCCTGCTTCGACTACGAGATCTCGGCCCGCTGCCGGGTCGAGGCCGAGGTGGCCGAGCCGGGCACGGCACTGGTGCCTGGCCGGCTGCTGGCCGAGATCACCAGGAGCCTGCCGTCGCGGCCGGTGTCGTTTTCTTCCGAGGCGGACGTGCTGAACCTGGTCTGCGGCGGTGCCGAGTTCGGCCTTGTCTGCCTGCCGCTCGACGAGTACCCGGCGCTGCCGGAGTCGCCACCAATGGTGTTCTACGTGGACGGAGGTGTGCTCGCCTCGGCGGTCGGCCAGGTCGGCACCTCCGCCAGCCGGGATGACACGCTGCCGATGCTCACCGGGATCTGCCTCGATCTCGACGGTGACCAGCTGACGCTGGCGGCGACGGACCGGTACCGGCTGGCTGCGAGCCGGATCCCGGTTACCCCGGACGACGCTGACGTCCGGGCGCTCGCGCTGGTGCCGGCCAGGATCATGGCCGAGGTAGCGCGCATGCTTTCCGCCGGGGTGATGGTGACGGTCGCGTTCGGCGTCGAAGGTGGCGGAGTTGATCGACGGCGGTCGTCTGGGGCGTCGGCGTCGGCGTCGGGGGCCGGCGTGGCTGCCGGCGCCGGCGATGCTCAGCCGCATCCGGCCGACGGGCTGATCGGGTTTGAGGCGGGCGATCGACGGCTTACGGCCAGGCTCATCGGCGGGGAGTTCATCAAATACCAGAGCCGGTTCACCAGTGACTTTGCCTGCCAGGCGGATCTGGCACCTGGCCCGGTGATCGAGGCCGTGCGGCGGGCTTCGCTGGTCGCCGAGCGGGCCGGCCCGGTCCGGCTCTCCTTCGGCGACGACCAGGTCGTGATCGAAGCTCACGCCGAGGGTCGGGCCAGAGCGGCCGAAGCGGTGGAGGCGGAGTTCTACGGCGACCAGCCGGTGATCTCGTTCAACCCGCACTACTTGCTGGATGGGCTGGTGGCGGCGGCCACGGCTGGTGAGGCTCTGCAGTCTGGCCGGGCTCATGGAGGTGGGGCTGGGTCGGCTGGTGGGGCTGGGTCGGCTGGCGGGGGCGGGTCGGCAGCGTCTGGTGGGGCTGGGTCGGCTGGCGGGGATGGGTCGGCCGCGTCTGGTGGGGAGTCTGCCGGCGGGACTGTCCAGGCTGGGCGGATTCGGCTTCTGTTCAACACTGCGGCCAAGCCGGCGTTGCTCACCTGGGTTGAAAGAGGACCCGAGGGTGACGAGACTTTCGACGACGACAGGGGAGTCCCGGCCTTTCGTTATCTGCTTGTGCCGCTGCGAGTTCCCGAGCGCACCTGACAGATAACGGATCTCTGGGTCGGATCTGCGCAGGCTGATGGCTTCGAGCGAACCCCATCTTTTCGACGACCGGAATCACAAGTCGACGGCCGTTTCGATCGCTGGGCTTGGTGTGATCGGCGGGCCTTTGGCTTGAGTTGATCTTGGAAGGGCTTGGGGGCCGGAACTGGACCGCGCGTGCGTGCATACGGGGCTACCGATCACGGTGCCGCGCCGGCAGATCCGCGTTGCCCTCGCGCAGGCCCGGGCGTCGGGCGCCAACTATCCATGGTTCCGGCGCACTTCCCTATGATTGGGGCGCACTTCCCCATGATTGGGGCGCACTTCCCTATGGTTGCGCTGACTTCCCCATGATTGTGTCGTCGTTATGTTGGCCTTTGGGTGGTTTTGCGACCGCGCAACCACGGGTAAGTCAGCGCAACCAGGGGGAAGTCAGCGCAACCACGGGTAAGTCAGCGCAACCACGGGGAAGTGCGGGTCCGGTCCACGGACGTGCGGCCTGCGACGCAGGCTAAACAGCATTGCGTGGTCGCAGAGCGTCAGGCGCAGGGTTCGCCGCCGAAATTCGTCGCGAAAGTCGTCGCCAAATGAAGTTATTCGCTCTCATCGGGGGCGGCTATTGGCACGGCAGTCACACGGATAACTGCAAGCACACTGCAAGCACAGAGGGAACACCGACGGTCAGGCTCAACTTACCCGGAGCGGATGCGAGACCGGGTGAATGCGCATCACCCCCTGGAGTATTAATTCCAAAATAAGGTGCTTTTGCGGCGTGTCGGTTGCCGGGATTGTGGTGTCGATGCGGCGGTTGCGCCCCGGATGGGGGAGAGTTTGCC
>Ga0134128_10011822_pt1 | contig 10416 bp, 7 predicted proteins | sample KB31754_FD_96462 | JGI IMG/M metagenome (GOLD analysis project Ga0134128, IMG submission 96462) | Terrestrial soil microbial communities with excess Nitrogen fertilizer from Kellogg Biological Station, Michigan, USA - KB3-175-4 | ecosystem: Environmental > Terrestrial > Soil > Unclassified ...
ATCCGCTGGTACATCGTATGCCTTTGCCATAAAAACCAAAATTCAAAGTTCGTCTTATAAATCATTGACCTATAGAATTTGTTTTTTAATTATCTTTCTGTATGTATGATTACAAAAACTACAGGTAATGCGTATTGATTTTACGTTGCTTCGTCCTATTCTTATTCGTGCTGTAAATCCTGGTACTATGAATTTTTTACATTTTTTGCAGTAATTTGCCCGCAATTCATATGGCATCCTAATACGGTATTTCGTACAAAGCCTCTTAGCAAGTGTAGCTTGCCTTTCTGCTAATTCAGGATTAGATCTTGCGTTTGACATGGCATTTTTAATTAGAATTTGCATTCGTTCTACTAAGAGGTCCTTGATTGCAGGTTTCATGTTGTTTAATAATTCCCACCCTTAAAATACAATCTTGCTCTCGCTTGTAATAGCAGAATCTGCATTAGAACTAGTACCTTCAGAGATGCAGAGGCACAATTCTGTTACAGCGTCTGCCAGAAGATTTAACAAAAAACCGTCTGAAATTTTGCTTGATGTCTCATGGCATTTTGCCGCAATGAAGGGAATCAAGAACGAGATAAAAAGAGGAAGGCCGGACCTTGTTCATTTTTCACTCCTTGAGGCTTGCAGCATTCCCCTTTATTTTGAAGACAAGTTGAATGTGTTTGTTCATACCATTGATGACAAGGTTATTTCTGTAGGCAAAAACGTAAGATTGCCAAAATCATATCATAGATTCACAGGACTTGTTGAGAAATTGTATGCCACCAAAGAGATCAAAGAAGAAAAAAGTACACTTCTTACATTACGGGATATGAGTTTGGGAGATCTAATTAGAAAAATTGATCCAGAACAGACAATCGCACTTTCAAGCAAAGGTGTCAAAAGCTCTTATCAAAAATTAGCTGAAGAGATAGACAACAACACCTGTCTTGTAATAGGTGGATTTTCAAAGGGTCAATTTTTTGATAAGAATAAAGAATATTTTGACAAGACAATAGCTGTAGACAAAAATCCACTTGAAGCTCACATCATAATTTCACGTGTACTCTACGAGTGCGAAAAAAGAATTATTATGTAGGTCCAAGATTGGCACAGTGAGCGGTCGTAGTATAGTTTGGTTAGTACACTGGCCTTCCAAGCCCGTTACCCGGGTTCAAATCCCGGCGACCGCATCCTCTAATGTTTTCATCAATGAATTATTCCAGATGAGATCAGATACTGGATAGAACCAACAAACGTATTGTCGTCAATTTCTCCTGTAAACCACAAGTGGGCGTTTTTCTGCACCCAATGAGGTACAATAGAAATTGTATTTTTTTCATTATTTGAGACAACTATGTTGTGCTGTACCATATAGTCGAGTATAGAGCGAAAATCTTCATCAGAGGTATTTCCGCTTGACCATAACCCCGCAACTCGCTTTATCCAGATAGGTACGGATTCGTGCGTCATATCCTGCGTTTTTGTGCTGTTAAAAATATAGATCCACGCAATTCCAGGCTTGGTATTATCTTTCAAATAGCCACTTAGAAATACGTCATTTTTTACTTGAAAAAATGAAATTTCAGAGATGTTATTTGTTCTAAAAGTAATTTTTGAACTATTTCCAAATGTAGGATAATCTTTGAAACTAAAAACTTTGATGGTAAATGTCCCATTGTTTGTCTGATCAGAAGAAATTTCTTTTGTAATCATTTTTCCTCCAGCTTTATCAACAAGATCAGATGCAAATTGTGTTTGCAGATAGTTTATTATTTTATGATCAGGATCGGCAAAAGAATAGTCAATATTGTCCCCGGGTTGCAAATTACATGCCTCCTGTTGCCATATTGATGAATCCTTTATAGCGTCAATCATGAGTTGACCATGAAGCAATTCATGATACAGTATAACCAAATTTTCAATATCATGTAATCGCGGATCTGTTTGGGTATCATTTGATATTACCTTTGGATTAATTCGAAGTTCATTATTACAATCTAGAGAAATCTTTCCAGCTTGAGCGGTTTCAGAACAATGCCATGTATAGGAACCCCCTGTAACTAGATCTTGGTGAATTGTATTTTCATCAAACTTTGCCAATTTAGTTTTGACAATTGTTATGACTTGATTATTGGTATCGTGTAAATTACAAGAAAAAGTGTTTACCATAGGTTTTTGAAATGTTTCAATCACATCCGATACATCTTGTTTTGGCGCACTTGTTACCTCAAATTGAGCAAGTAACTGATCAAAGATGGTTTTTTCTTCGCTTGTAGGAGGCTCGTACAATGCATACGCAGGAACAACATTGACAATCAATACTAGACTAAAAAGCAGAACATACTTCAACAAGAGAGAAAGTTGTAATTCTATAATTAAGAGTTAGGCACAGATTGTATCTGATTCTTTAGCTCATCCCATGCGGGTTTTGGATTTTTGTTGATATCAAACAGACCAGTGCCACATAGATATGCTGCTGTATTATTCAAGACTACACTGTTGCCAAACATAGAATTACTCTCTTGGTTTAATGAGTTGTAACAGGTATCAACAGGCCTATCATATTGTCTGTACCAGGTTAGAAATTCAAAATCAGATTGATTCTTTTTGTAAAAGTCATAGACTATTTTTACAAATTTTTGTTGATCTTCCTTTGTTCCATTTAGAGAGGGGTCAGTACTCCAACCAACTTCCATCAATGCTATTTTCTTGCCCTGTGCAAAGTCAATCATCTTTTGCAAATTAGCACTCTCCTTATCAGTACTAGTACTTTGATAATATAACAAATCTACAGGTGCGTAAGAATATGCAACAAAGTCACCTTGGTTTAGTTTTCCTACAATATCTCCTTGACCGTGATTTATGATATCATTTAGTGAAAACCAATTTCCAAATTTTACATTGGGATGCTTTACTTTTAATTTTTCAGATACACCATTGAAGAAATCCACATATTGTGGAATTTCACTTGGGTTATCTCTAAAGTAGTTGTCTACACTACCTCCAATTATCACGTAATCTACTATGTAATACCTTGAAAGTATAGCATCAAGAATAGTTACTGTTTGATCCTGAAGTTTTTGATCAAGTTGTGGTTTTCCCATCCAAGTAGGGAATGGACCTAGAATTTGGTTGTTGACTACTGAAAAGTAAAGTGTGACATTAAGACCCTGTTCACGATTTAACCCCATTAGAATATCAGAGTAGCTCCAATTGTAGGCTCCTTGTTTTGGTTCCATAACAGGCCAAGACAGATAGACATTGCTCCTTCCAATTCCTGTTGATGCTGCCTGAACATATGCATTTTTGATCTCTTGAAGAGTTGGTGTCTGAGTTGGAGGCATTATAACAAGACCAAGTTTTGGGTTATGTGAAATATTTACAGGCGGACCTGTAGAATCAGTTTGTAATTGCGGGAGTACAAAGAAAATCATTGCAAGAGTTACTGCAATTCCTGCTCCAATGGCAGCACCAATGAGTTTCTTATTCAATAATACCCTCAAGAATTGAAGATACTAAAAGAGTTTTGATTTAGGAAAAAAATCCTAACCAGATGTGCAACCGCTATATCCACATTCTATGCACACACTGCATCCTTCTGCAAATACCAAGTTGTTTTTACAGGTAGGACATAGTCTTTCTTCCATTTGTTCTGGAGTAAGTACTGGTGCCGGAGTAGATTGTATGCTATCTGGAATTTTTATCTGAAGTGCTCTTTCTATCTCAGTTTTCAGATATGCATTTGTGACATTCTTTGAGATATAGTCTGTGACAAAGCTACTTGCGGTTACTTGGAAGTTCTTTTGAACATTATTTCCAGTCATATGCAACACTTGTTCATGTCTTGAACCATCTCGGAATACAGTGATTCCTTTCAGACCAAGATCATGTGCAAGTAGATATGCAGCTTTTACATCATCAGATGAGACATCATTTGGCATGTTGATTGTCTTTGCAATAGCATTGCCTATCCAGCGTTGCCACACTCCTTGAGCCATCAGGTGATCTGCCCAGTGAATGTCCATTGCTGTGACAAATATCTTCTGCATCCATTCTGGAATTTCAGCGATTCCTTTTACTGAACCATAGTTGTTTGCAATCTTTTCAAGAATTTGATCGTTGTATAGTCCATGTTCTTTTAGTACTGCTTCAAAGATTTTGTTAGTGTAGAAGAATCTGCCTACTGTAACTCTCTTTTCAAAGACTAGAGCAAACATTGGCTCCATTCCGTTTGAGCAGTCAGATATCATTGACAGTGTACCAGTTGGAGCAACAGTTGTTGTCAGAACGTTTCTGATACCATGTTTCTGAATCTTGGCAATTAGGGCATCCCAGTCATAGGTACGAGCGCTCTTTGGTTTCTCATAATATCCAGCAACAGGAATTTTACCTTCTGGATATTCTGTTTTTGAGCAGAGTGGGAATGGTCCTCGTGTCTTTGCAAGTGCAACACTTTCTTCCATGGAATAATAGGTTAATGCTTCAGCAAGTTTTTCTTGGAATTCATATCCTTCTTGTGAGTTATACGGAATTCGTAATTTGAACAAGAGATCTGCAACTCCCATTACTCCAAGTCCAATTCTTCTAGAATCTTTTGATGCCTTGTCAATTTCTGGAATTGGATATGTATTAACATCTATCACGTTGTCAAGGAATCTTGTTGTCTTTCGAATTGTTTCTTCATATCTCTGCCAGTCAAATTCGTATTGACCATCCGCTTTTCTCTTTACATAATTAGATAGATTGATCGATCCAAGATTGCATGATTCGTATGGATAGAGACTTTGTTCTCCACATGGATTTGTTGCTCGTATTGGTTGACCTCTTGCTTTTGCAAAAACATTGTATTTGTTTATGATATCAAAGAAGATCAATCCTGGCTCACCACTCTTCCATGCAGAAAGTGCAATCAAGTCAATCAGATGATGTGCATTTATTTCTCGCACAGGAGCTTTATCTTTTGGAGTTCTAAGAGTGAATTTCCCATCTGCTGAGTTAACTAGTGCTTCCCAAAAGTCTTCCCAAACTCCCACACTCACGTTAAAGTTTTCGAGAACACCTGGTTTTGTTTTAGCAGTGATGAATTTTTCAATATCTGGATGCCATGCTTCTATGATTCCCATATTTGCACCCCTTCGTTTACCACCTTGTTTTACTACTTCAGTAACTGTGTTAATGATGTTCATAAAAGAGACAGGACCTGAGGCTACTCCAGATGTGGATGCTACCATATCTCCTTCTTGTCTCAAATCAGAATAGTTGATACCAACTCCTCCTCCGGATTTGAATATCAATGCGGCGTCTGATGAGGATTTCATGATCTTTTCCATGTCATCGTCCATTGCAAGCACAAAGCATGCAGAGAGCTGGCCTAATCGTGCACCAGCATTCATCATAGTTGGAGAGTTAGGTAGAAAGTCCTGTGCAACCATAAGATCAGCACCTTCTTTGATTCGTTCAGTGTATTGCTCAAACTTGTTTGCAGCCAACATAGTCAACAATTCTCTAAAGCTGACTTTCATCTGGCCATGTTTTGCCAAATCTATGTAGTGGTTAATCAAGGATCTAAAGTGATATTTGTTAAGATAGTATTTCCCTATCTTGAATTTGTAGTTAAAGTCATCAAGTTTGTCAAGATATCTTGCTGCTTCCTCGATACTTTGAGTATTTCCTCCTTCAAGTTGAAATACAGATGGATCTCTAATGATATCTGCAATTCCTACCAAGATAGCAACTCTTTCAAACATTTCTCCTGGGCTTTCAGTTATCTGACCTTTGTTATTTCTGAGCAGATATCTAGATGCAAGAACTCTCAAGCAATTAAGATCAAATCTCTTTGCGACGCTATCAAGTGATTTGGATTCAAGTACTTTCATCTTTTCTTCTCTGACTCTTCGTCGTTCGTGTCTGTATAGGATGTATGCCTTGGCGATCTCTCCAAGTCCTTCTTCAATGAGAGTAGACTCTACCATATCTTGAACATCTTCTACACTTGGTGCTTCAGAACCAGAAAATCCCCGATTTACAAGTTTTGCAAGAACATGATTAGCTAGTTTGTCTGCCAATCCATGATCTGATCTTCCGCAAGCTACAAGTGCTTTGTAGATCGCATTTGAAATTTTATCTCTTTGGAAATCCGATACTCGACCATCGCGTTTCTTTACTTGAATGATCGAATTTTCTATTTGTGAAAAATCTGTCAAATTACTCCCCTTACCCCTAACAAATGGGAGTTAATTAAACACTGCGGCAAAAAATAATTTTCAAAAGCTAAACTTTGGATCAATTTTGTTGACACCGTTACGATTTTCATGGTATTAGATCATTCATGCCACAAATAAATCTTAACGAGTGTATGAAGGTTTGAGCGTAAATTTTGAAATAAAATTTTGATATAAAATCCCGAATTAATTCAAAAATTTTATTCACTAAACTAATAGCCGTTAATTTGTGAAGGTTATGCCAGTATGTAAGGAGACTTACATACAGAACACTTTTCAGCGATCTTTTCCTCTTTGAGACCACAGTTACTGCATATAGGTACTTTTTTGATAGGCCTGAAAGATCCTAATAGGTCGCCTGCCTTTTCTATTGCCTTCTTTATTCCTGAAGAATCCATTGCGTCTGGGATCTTTAATTGTACCAAGAGGCCGCCGTTGAGTATTTTTGAAAAGTAATTAGATTCTACAATTTTTTCATTCTTAGGAGTCATCTCTGCTATCTCAGAGGCATCAAGAACAACCCCTTCTGAGTATGATTCTCCCATCACATGGTGGTTAATTGACATTTTGCCATATTTTTCACCATCAAGAGACGAGAAACGACTTGCGGCGTCACTTTCAGTCATGGTTACAATGACATTGTCACCCATCTCTTTTCCTTTCTTTGTAGCCACTTCCATGGCTGTGTTTATCACCTTGGCAAGGATTTCATGTCCTGCCTTGTTATTTTCATATCCTAGAATACCATAAACTGCTTCCTTGAGGCCGATCAAATTAACAACAAGAGTCACAGATCCCTTTTGCATGTATTGAGTATTGTTTGCAAGTATTGGATTAAGACCACGTCTTGTTAGATCAGATATCTCCTTCTTTCTTAGAGACATTGCGGCTAGTGCAGGTTTCATCAACAGTGCAAGTCTTGCTCTGAAATAAGTTTCGTCTTTGTTAGATTCAAAGGCAAGTCTTGGCATATTGATTGATAACGACTCTAGATTGATAGAAGTAGTTCCAACATTCTTTGTATCGCCTCGTGCTAATCCTTTGTTAGATACTAATCCTTTAGCAAACATAATGTGTCCACCTAACGCAATTACATCTGCCAAAGTTTCTGAATAGTCACTTATCTTGGCCTTTTCATAATCAATAACCAATCCTATGGAAGGAAGTGGTGTAGACTTGACATATTTCTTGTAGGCTTGAAGAACAGTTCCAACCAACTTTGGTTCGGTTCCAATAGAAATTCTAAATGAAGCAAGTGTTCCATTCTTTCCGTATTTAGGTCCTGTAGATATTTTTGCAAAACAACTTGCAAGTTTTTCTTCAATTTCAGGCAAATTCTTGGAATATTTTTGTAATACTCCAATCAATCCATCCATCACTATTTCTTGTGACGCTTCTTTTATCAGGAGACAGGTAAGTAATGATAAGGAAGTAAATAGATCATCTAATGATCCTGGTGATGAAGTCCTTGTTACGCCTAAGAATTTTCCTCTCAAGTCAACTCCCTCTTCAATAAGTTCCTTAATGTTTACAAATATTGTATCTGGAAGAAGTGACCATAATCCAGCATTAGTAATGTGAAGATCTCCTGAGAGATGAGAATCAGCTACATCCTTAGGCAGGGTATTTAAAACAAGATATTCTCCAAATACATTTTGTCCTGTTTTAAATAACAAACCTTCAACTCCGTTATGAATACCATCTACATTGGTCAACATCTCATGGATGTCATATCCAGGCAAGCCAAATCTTGCCAGTTTGTGCCTATAATCTTCATGGCCTTGTTCTAAGAGTACAGAGTTGACCATTTCTCGTATAAGCGAAGATGTAAGATAAGATGTTTGGAATTTGTATATTCTGTTCTCTACTTCCTCTGTAATTTTTTGAGCAAGTTCAAGTGGAAGGCTGCCTTCTCGAACCAGCGACTGGATGATCTTGTGAGAATTGAATTCTTCTATGGATTCATGTGAAGTCCTAACGTACATCTTGCCACTTTCAATGATAGATCGCTCTTCAATCTGTCTTGCAAGACTTAGGACCAGCTTTCCCAAGTTGGTAATAGTATATCGTCTTTCAGACTTGTTCAGTGCTACAAGAGATTGTCTTAGTAATTTTCTCAAGTGATATGCAAACTTGCCACTTTCTTTTTTAGACTTGAAGCCAGCAAGAGATTTTAATTCAGAATAGGTAAGTGGTCCTTTTGAGTTTAGTATGCGTAAAATATCAATTCTGTTTGGACTTGCCATAACAGAGAAGATCATTCTTACACGCTTTGATGCTGATTGTAATATTCCGCCACGCTTTGGATCGCCAAAGTCCTCGCTAAGTTCCATGGAATGTCTATATGGTATCGGTAATTAAGATTTTTGACTAATTTGATAGTGTACAGAAGCTTTTTAGATCAGTTTTTCTGTACATCCACACTAAATTCGGATGGAGAAAGTGTATGTCCACAAGATGGACATTTGCTGTTATAGGGTCGCATTACGTCTTTTATGGATTTTAACATACGCATATTTGCAATTTTAGCTCCGCATCTTCCGCAAACAACATCAACTGACATGACAAACTAATGTCATTAGAAATATTATAAAAGAGATTTTTTGAATTTTTTTAATCTGTTTCGTAAATTTGTTTACTGCTTTTCGATTATGATCCCACGCTGATCATAACCTGTGATTCTTACTCTTGTTCCAAGGGGAAGATCTGCAGGAGATTTTATGCCTGCCATAAAACCAGAGATTCTCAATTCGGAATCATCTAGTTTGATAACTACCCAAGCATATGGAACGTATTCCTCATATCCGTCTGGAGGAACGGTGATTATGGTATAAGTAACAACGGAACCCTTGCCATCAATTACCGCATTCTCAAATCCTTTGTTTCCGCAATTTTGACAAAAATATGTAGTAACAAGATGATGATGACCGCATTTTGTACATTTTCTAGTAAGAACCTTACCTACTTTGGCATTGTTAGCGAATTCTTCTTTTGTTAGCAATTTTATACACTTTTGAATATATGTACAGCACAGCTGGCGCCTGTTGCGCCAAAGTTATGTGTTAATCCGATTTTAGCATCTTTGACTGTTCTATCTCCCGCTTTTCCAGTTAATTGATCAAAAACTTCTGCAACTTGACCTATTCCAGTTGCACCTATTGGATGACCCTTTGATTTGAGTCCTCCTGATGGGTTGATAGAAATATCACCATTAAGTTTGGTTCTTCCTTCTCGAACAGCTTGAACAGCTTTTCCTTTTTCGAAAAATCCCAAGTCCTCAGTGTCAACTAGCTCTGCAATTGTAAAGCAATCATGAACTTCTGCAAAATCAACGTCCTTTGGAGATATACCTGCCATCTTGTATGCAGCTTGTGCTGCAATTCTTGTACTTGGGATAGTAGTTATGTGATCCCTTCCTTGCAGTGCAGCAGGTGATCCACCCCTGCCTGATCCAATTACTTCGACATAATCTTTAGTATGTGCCTTTGCAAATTTTTCGCTACATAATATAACAGCACTTGCTCCATCTGAGAATGGACAGCAGTCATACAATTTTAGTGGACTTGCAACTACTGCAGACTTCATTACATCATCTATTGTAATTTTTTTTCTTAGGTGTGCTTTTGGGTTAAGAAGTCCATTATCATGATTCTTTACTGCAACCATTGCAAGATCTTCCTCTGTTGCTTTGAATTCAGCAAGATATGCTCTTGCCATAGATGCAAACAATCCAGGAAATGAAGCTCCTGCTCCTCCCTCATAAAAGAAATCAGAACAATACGAGAAATATGTTGTAGTCCATTCAGTTCCAGTATGAGTTACTTTTTCTACACCTGTTGCTAGAACAACATCATAGAACCCTGCTGCAACATTTGCATATGCTTCTCTGAATGAAACCGAACCGCTTCCACATGCAGATTCAATTGAAAGTGATGGAACTTCTGGAATACCGAGATTGCTCATTATGACAGGACCCAAGTGAACTTGCTTGTCTGCGATGCCAAACACATTAGAAATGTATCCTGCCTGGATCTCTTTTGGTCCTATTCCTGCACTTTCTATGGCATCAACTGATGCTTGAAGTGCGATATCAGTAATACTATCTTCTAATTTACCGTATTTTGTACTGCCAGCGCCAATAAGACAGACTTTTTCCACAAATCTCGCTGACTAGATTCCATATAAAAATTCTTCAGTAGTTTCTTTA
>Ga0134128_10011823_pt1 | contig 10415 bp, 9 predicted proteins | sample KB31754_FD_96462 | JGI IMG/M metagenome (GOLD analysis project Ga0134128, IMG submission 96462) | Terrestrial soil microbial communities with excess Nitrogen fertilizer from Kellogg Biological Station, Michigan, USA - KB3-175-4 | ecosystem: Environmental > Terrestrial > Soil > Unclassified ...
GAGCAACGTCAGTGCGGCCAACATCGGAATCGCTTTGCGCATGGAGGATCTCCGGCCAGGCAGAGTCACAGCGGCAAACAGCCGCCGCCGCGGGGCGGCCCGTGATCAGCCCGGTCGCGCAGATGAAGCGGCGGATCGCAGTGTAACCGCAGCGCGATGAAGTTGCGTCGCGCTCCAATCGTGGGCACGAGTGAGGACTTGCCGCGAATCTGCGCGCGCGATCGGCGCAATGGCGAGTGTCGAGCCTACCAGCGTGATGGTGAGGGCGAGAGCAGCGGCGGTGGCTTTCTGGATGCGACCCATGACGATTCTCCTGTGTTGCGCCTCCAGAACACGGCGCACCGTCGAAAGTTGCAGTCGATTGACGTTGTCTATTATATTAGATATTGTGTCCATCATGGCAGAGACCACCGAGCCTCTCGCGGCCGAACCCATCACTTCCCGGATCGCTGGCCGCATACGGGCGCTGAGGGCCGAACGGGCCTTTTCGCTCGAGGAGCTGGCGGAGAGGTCGGGCGTCAGCCGGTCCATGCTGTCGCTGATCGAGCGCGAGGAGAGCAGCCCGACCGCGGTGATACTGAACAAGATCGCAGCCAGTTTCGGGGTGCCGCTGGCAGCCTTCTTCGAAGATCCGGCTACCGGTGCGGGGCCCGTCTCGCGCGCCACGGAAAGGCAGCCCTGGCGCGATCCCCAGACGGGATATCTGCGTGAAGTGCTGTCGCCGTCCGGCGTTGCTGCGCCCTTCCAGCTGGTCCAGGTGAGTCTCCCGGCAGGCGCGACCGTCCAGTACGAAGGTGTCAACCGGGCGCGTCCATACCATCAGCAGATATGGGTGCTCGAGGGGAAGATCGAAGTGTCATTCGGCGCGGAGGTACATCACCTCGAGGAGGGAGACTGTCTGGCGAGGGATGTCGATGGCAGACCCTCCTCGTTCAGCAATCCGTCGCGAAGGCGGGCGCGCTACGCCGTGGTCATTGCCCTTTCCTGAGCCATGCCCCCGAAGTCGCACTCGACTGAAACGACGAATGCCGGGAACCGCAGTCAGCCACCCGGCCTGCTCCGGGATTGCACCGTCCATGACGCTGCGCCAATCTCTGCCATCTACAACCACTACGTGGTCGAGACACGCGTGACCTTCGAGGAAACCATCGTGTCGGCCAGCGAAATGGCACAGCGCATGGCGGCCGTAACCGCTCAATTTCCCTGGCTCGTATGGGAACGGGATGGAACGGTACTCGGCTACGCCTATGCGATGTCATGGAAGGCGAGGTCCGCGTACCGACACTCGGTGGAGACCACCATCTATCTGAGCGCGGATGCAACGGGCGAAGGCATTGGCACCGCGCTATACCAGTCCCTCTTCGAGAGACTGCGGCCGCTGAACATCCACTGTGCGATCGGCGTCATTGCGCTACCGAATCCGGCGAGCGTGGCTTTGCACGAGAAGCTCGGCTTCATCAAGGCCGGCCACTTCCACGAGATCGGGCTGAAGTTTGGTCACTGGATCGATGTGGGATATTGGGAGCTCCGGCTGCCGCAGGTCGGTTCACACTTATAAAAATCAAAGACTTGCCTCTGGAGGCGCTCCCGCGAATGGCCGAGGTCCGTACGGTTGCCAGGGCGGTCCGGTCGCGCCGGCTGCGCCCGCCAAACAGGGTTGCGACCCTTTATACTGCCTGCGGCGTTCTCTGAGTCGCGACTCCAAGGAACAACCATGACTCGAATGCTCGAGCGGCGAGGCGCAGCGCAGAGCAGACTGCCGGCCCGACGTCTAGCTCCTCTTCTGGCCATGACGGCTCTCACCGCCATATCGGGACGGGCTCACAGTGCCAGTGCGACTGAGCTATCGGCACCCCCGCCATCCAGCCAGGCTCCCTCCACGGCCCCCGTATCTGGATCACCGACCGGGAATGCTTTGACCGACGCGTTACCCACAGTGACGGTCGAGGCAACCGAGGCGGGCCGCAGGCTCAAGCGGAAGGTCGACCGATTCGTCACTTCGACGATCGTCGATCCCGCGCACGATTCCATCGAGCGATGGAACACGCCGATCTGCCTGATGGTCGAGGGTCTGCCGCCTGAAAGCAGCGAAGCCGTTCGCGATCGCGTATTGCAGGCAGCGACCGCTGCCCATGCTCCGCTGGCAGGCCAAGACTGCACGGCCAACTTGTACATCATTGCGAGCAGCGAACCTGACGGGCTCCTGAAGGACATGTTGGAGCACAATCCGACGATGTATTACACCCGAAACGGGCGGAGCGCCATCGAGAGCTACCTGCATTCCCGGCGTCCGGTTCGGGTTTGGTACAACACCGGCGAGAACTGCGCCAGCGACCCGAGCAACGCCAATCCGGTGGCGGCCGCCCTGCAGGGCACCCCATTGGAAAGTTACATGAACGACAGCAGCGGCTTGAGCTTCTGCTCAGGCGGCGGCTCACTGGTGTTCCATGAGGGTCTCCCGTCCATACACTCGGCCATCATCGTGGCTGACAAGAGCCGCCTGAAAAAGATCTCACTCGGACAGCTTTCGGCCTACGTGTCCATGATTGCTCTTGCAGATGTCCACCTGGATGCCGATGCCGGCGATGTGCCGACTATCCTGCGGCTGTTCCAACGTTCGAAGATCCCGCCGCAGGACCTGAGCCGATGGGACCGGGCGCTACTCTACTCGGTCTATAACACCAACCAGTCGAGCACGATACAGGTATCAGAGGTCAAAGCAGCCGTAGTACAACGGCTCATCAGCACGATCGGACCCCAGTGATTCCGCCGACCATTGCCGAGACGTCAGGCTTTCGCCGTACCGGACGCACCGATGAAGTGGAGCGGCTCTGCGAGGCATTCGCGCGCACGTGGCCAAGGGCCGTACGAAGCATCGAATTCGGACGGTCCGCCGAAGGCCGACCCATGCTGGCCCTCCTCGCCTGCCGCACCGATCCGCGCAAAGTACCCGTCCTCATGATCCAGGCAGGCATTCACCCTGGTGAGAGCGATGGTAAGGACGCCGGACTTATTGCGCTTCGCGAGATGCTGGAAGGCACTGCTGCCCCCGGCGTCCTCGAGCGCATCGCGATCCTTTTCGTTCCCGCCTTCAACGTCGACGGCCACGAGCGGTTTGCGCGCTGGAACCGGCCCAATCAGAGAGGCCCCGAAGAGACCGGCTGGCGCGCCACCGCGCAGAACCTGAACCTCAATCGCGATTACATGAAGGCTGAAGCGCCGGAAATGCGCGCGCTGCTCGCGTTGATTCGCGAGTGGGATCCGCTCGTATGCGCAGACCTGCACGTCACCGACGGCGCGGATTTCGAGCCGGATATCTCGCTGCAGGCCGAGCCGATCAATCAGGGCGATCCACGGCTCTACGCGAGCGGTCGCGAGCTGCGCGACGCGCTCATCGGCAAGCTCGCCGCACAGGGCTCCCTTGCCCTGCCCTTTTATCCCGACCTCGCGGTGACCGACGATCCCGCCTCCGGCTTTCTCCTCACTGTGTATTCGCCGCGGTTCTCGACAGGCTACTTCCCCCTGAGGAACCGCTTCACTGTCCTCGTCGAGACCCATTCGTGGAAGGACTACGCGACCAGAGTACGCGTCACTCGCAACACGATCGTGGGCCTCGCCGAGCTCACGGATTCGCAGGGCGCGAAGTGGCGCACGCAGGCTAACGAGTCGGATTTGGCGGCGACTCGCATCGGGGGATCGGAAATCACGCTCGACTATGCATCGGGGTGGCGGGAGCCCGCCAAGGCCGGCAGCGCGGCGCGGCCTCCGGATGCCAAGGATGCCGAGCTCATCGAATTCCGAGGGTACGCATACACGCGCGAGCGTTCGCCGATCTCGGGCGAGCTGGCCACGGTGTATGACCCGACGACACCGCAGATCTGGAGAGTCCCCTACAGGAACCGGGTCACGCCAGCGTTGGTCGTCAAAGCACCGCGCGGCGGCTATGTCGTGCCGGCGGGATACGCGGATTCAATCGGCGGGAAGCTTGCGGTGCACGGGATCAGGTTTCAACCCGTGGCTGCACGTATCGATGGCGCACGCGTCGAGGCATTCCGAGCGGACAAAGTGGCGTTTTCTCCGACGCCGTTCGAAGGCTGCATGCGGGCGAAGCTCGACGGGGCATGGGCGAGCGAGACGCACACCATCGAGCGCGGATCCCTGTTCGTCCCGATCGCGCAGCCCTGCGCGCGACTGATGATGGCCCTGCTGGAGCCGCGCGCACCCGACTCGCTGGCCGCGTGGGGGTTCTTCAACGCGTGCTTCGAGCAGAAGGAGCACATCGAGCCCTACGTCGCCGAGCAGATCGCGCGTGAGATGTTGGCAGAGAGGCCCGAGCTGGAACAGGAGTTCAAGCGCCGTCTCACCGAGGAGCCGGCGTTTGCCGCGAGCGCGACCGCAAGATTGGAGTTCTTCCTCCGCCGGCATTCGTCGTGGGACACACGCTTCAACCTGTATCCGGTGCTTCGGGTAGAGGAGTCGTGGCCGGTAGCCTAGCCGTCAAGACCACGAGCGCAATGCCGCCGATGATCGCCACCGAGGCGATGAGCAGGCGCAGCGTGAACGCCTCCCCGAGAAAGAACACCCCGCCGGCTGCAGCAAGAATGGGCACGCTCAGTTGCACGGTCGCAGCCGTGGTCGATGTCAGGGAGGGTAGTGCGGTGTACCAGATGGCATAGCCCACACCTGAGGCCAGCGCGCCGGAGAGGAACGCGTAGCCGATTCCCCCTGGGTCGAGCGAGGTGCGCGGTAAGAGCGCCAGGCTCAGAGCGACGGCCATGGGCAAGGCACGCGTGAAGTTGCCGGCGGTGACTTTCAGGGAATCTCCCCCACCCTTGCCGCGCAGGGAATAGACACCCCAGGCGATTCCCGCACCGAGCATCAGGAGGGCACCCGCCAGCGGCGGCGCCGATAGTCCGGGCAGCAGCAGCCCGATGAGTCCGGCGCATGCGAGGATCAGACCGGCGATCTGCAGCAGCCGCAAGCGCTCGCCGGACCATAGCCCAAAGCCGATCATGGTGGTCTGCACTGCGCCGAAGAGGAGCAGTGCCCCCGCCGCAGCGGTCAGGTGCAGATAGGAGAAGGAAAAGCCGGCGGCATAGGCGAACAGCGCCAACGCCGACGGCCAGTTGCCCCGGCCCACGTGCGCGCCGCGGCGCAGCCACACCAGACAGCTCAGGACTACGGTACCGGAGAGCAGCCGCACCGTCGTGAAGCTGGCCGCATCGATGTGGGTGTGCGCAAGCGCCGCACGGCACAGCAGCGAGTTACCCGCGAAGGCAACGAGCGCCAATACCGTGCAGATCACGACGCGCAGATTCGGCATGGACGCTTTGCTCGCGCGCTCGCAGACGAGGACCGCCTCCTGTCATGGCCCGCCGGAAGGAGGTGGCCCATGACAGGAGGTTGCGAGAGGCCTAGGCCTTCTGGAACTTCAGCATGTACTGATCGGTGTGGCCCTGGATCGACTTGTCGAAGATCGACCTCGTGTGATCGTCCCCCGGACGATGCAACGCGCTGCCTTCGCCCACGAGCTTGAACCCCGCGGCCTCGACCTCGCGTATCACCTGCGCCTTCTCGATCCGATGGAGCTTGGCGATCTGCGCCTCGCCCGTGCCCGGATTGGCCTGATGATCCACAACGAAATAGATGCCGCCCGGCTTCAGCGACTCATAGACGTGCTTGTTGAAGGCCGCCATGTCGACGCCGCCGAATTTGGCGATGTGCAGATCGTGATAGTTCTGCGTGATCCAGACGAGATCGACCTTCTGCGGCAGATTGAATTCGCCGAACTTCACCATCTGCAGAGTGACGTTGTGATCTCTCACCGCAGCAACAGCCTTGGCATCCGAGCCATCGTCCCACTTGGCATTCTCGATTGCGTAGACGTGGCCCTTGCGCCCGACGACATCGCTCAAAGGCCGGGTGAAATATCCGCCCCCCGGAAAGAACTCGGCGACCTTCATGCCGGGCTTCACGCCCGCGAACGCAATCGTCTCGGCCGGCAGGCGCACTGCGTCGCGCTCGGTATCCGCCTTGGGGCGGGTTGGGTCGGCTACGGCCTTGGTTACGAAGCTCGGAACGGCCGCGGCCATAACCGCACCGCTCAATGCCAGCGCCAACAGCGCGGCGCTCAGGACAGTCTTCTTCATGGAAATCTCCCCCTGCAAACGACGGGATGGTACGTGGGGCTCATTCTAGTACAGGCGCGGAGCCCCCGGTGCCGGGGCCGGAGGACTTCGCCAGAGTCTCAATCGGGCTCGTGGCAGACGGCCTCGACGTTGTAGCCGTCAAAATCGAGCACAAATGCGCCGAAATAGCTCTCGTGATAGTGGGGTCGGAGACCCGGCGCGCCGTTATCCGTGCCGCCCGCCTGCAAGGCCAACCGGTAGAATTCCACGACCTGCGCGCGGCTTTGCGCGGTGAATGCAATATGGACGCCCGGCCGCGGTGAGCCACCCTCGCCGATCCGGAAGGACGCCTTGTGTCCGGCCCCGAATCCGGCGTGCGCCCCCGCGCCGGTCTGCTCGCGCCTAGTAGCCTATCGCCTCGCCATCCTTGCGCATCTCGCTCGCCCCCCAGTACACGTGCTGCTTGCGGTCGAACATGATTGCCTGATAGCCGCCGAAGCTGCCAGTGCCTGGAACGATCGTATAGCCGCGCGTCTCGAGCTCCTTTTTCACCGCAGGATCGAAGCCGCTTTCCATTTCCACGGTGCCGATCCCCTGGGATGCCTCACCGGTCGGCTCGGCATTGCCGTAGTGCCGCCAGCGCGCCGCATCACCCGCTTCCTGCACGTTCATTCCGAAATCGATGATGTTGGTGAGCACCTGCACGTGGCCCTGCGGCTGCATGTCGCCGCCCATGAGACCGAACGACATGAAGGGCTCGCCATCCTTCATCACGAACGCCGGGATGATCGTGTGGAACGGCCGCTTGCGCGGTGCATAGACATTCGCGGCCTTGGGGTCGAGAGAGTAGAGCTCGCCGCGGTCCTGGAACATGAAGCCGAGGTGATCCGCCACCATCCCCGAGCCCATGCCGCGATAGTTCGACTGAATCAGTGACACCATCATGCCGTCCTTGTCGGCCGTGGTGAGATAGATGGTATCGCCGTCGAACAATCTCGGATCTCCGGGTCCGATGTTTGGATTGGCGTGCTCGAGGTTGATCTGCTTCACCCGCTGGTCGGCATAGGCATCGGCGAGGAGTCCTTTGATCGGCGCGTGATAGAAGCGCGGATCGGCATACCACTTGGCGAGGTCCTCGTAAGCGAGCCGCTTGGCTTCGAGCATCGCCGTCAGGGTATCGGCCGAGCCGGCGCCCATCTTCTTCAGGTCGAAGTGCTTCAGGATCTGCAGCATCTCGAGGGCCGCCATGCCCTGTCCGTTGGGCGGCAGCTCATAGACATCATAGCCGCGATAGTTCACCGAGACGGGGGTGACCCACTCACCGTGGAACTCCGCGAAGTCATCGTAACGAAGATCGCCACCGACCCGCTTGAAGTAGGCATCGATCGTGTGCGCGATGGCGCCCTTGTAGAACGCGTCACGGCCGCCCTGGGCGATCATGGACAGGGTATGCGCCAGATCCGGATTGCGGAAGATCTCACCTTGCGCCGGTGTGTGGCCACCATGGGCGTCGGGAATGAGATAGGTATGGCGGACGTTGTCGAATGCCGGCAGCAGCTGCTGGTGCTGCTCGAAGGCAGCCATGTTGCCTTTCCAGTATTTCGCGATCAGCTCCGTCACCGGGAAGCCGTGCGTGGCAAAGCCGATCGCCGGCGCGAGATCCTCGCTCATCGGGAGCTTCCCGAACTTCCCATGCAGCGCGAACCATCCGTCCACGGTGCCGGGCACCGTGATCGGCAGCGTGCCGAGCGGCGGGATGTGCGCCACCGGTTTCATGCCGGCCTTCTTGTAGGCGGCTTCGACCTCGGCGGTCATCTTCGCAAGATCACGGCCCTTCGCCGACCAGCCCGAGGCGTTATAACCATAGAGCTCGTGTGTCTTGGGGTCATAGACGATGGCGAATAGATCGCCCCCGATGCCGTTCAGCACCGGTTGCATGAGCCCGATCATCGAGTTGGCGGCGATTGCGGCATCGACCGCGCTGCCGCCCTTCTTGAGAATCTCCACTGCGGCCTCGGCGGCGAGCGGCTGCTCGCACGCGACCATGCCGTGCTGCGCGAGCACCGGCGAGCGCGTGGCCCACGGCACCCCCGAATAGCGGTCTCCGCGGCCGAGCTGGCCGAACGAGGTCGTTTCCGAGAATGCCGTCGTTGCCATGAAACTCGCGATCATCATGACGATTGCGCCCGCTAGCATGCCCCTGAGCATTTTCATTATTTCTCCGACTCTGCGTAAGGAATCTGACGGCAGCGCCCGTGGCCGCGAGCCGCCCTGGGCGGCCATGGGCAGGATGGGTGCCTCATGCCTCGTAGCTTAAGCCCGCAGCAATGCGGCCATTGGCTCGCACGGCGTGATCCTCACACGGTTCGTCGGATTTCCCGCACGACCACGCAGCGGGCCCGGAGCCGGGACTCGCCGCAGCGCCTGGGCCGCCCACCCGCGGCCGGGTCACTGCGCGTGATTGAATTCCGGCATCGCCTCGAACAATTGCCCGCGGGTCCAGCTCTTCGCGCCCGGCCGCGCGTAGACGACCTTGCCCCCCACGATCTTGTACAGCACCCGCGTGCGCAGGATGTCCTGCGCCGGCAGCGTGAGGAGGTTTCCGGAAATCACCACCGCATCGGCGCGCTTGCCGGGCGACAGCGAGCCGAGCTGCTGCTCCTCGAAGATCGCGTACGCATTGTCCCAGGTGTAGGAGCGCAGCTCCTCCAGGCGCGTCTTGGCCTCGCCGGGGAAGAATGTCTTGCCGCCACCGTAGCCACGGGTGACGCCGCAATAAAAAGCCGGGATGGGATTGGTGTCCTCGACCGGCGTGTCGGTGCCGTCCAGCACGATCGCGCCAGTCTCGAGCAGCGAATGCCACACGTAGGCGCCGTCCTTCGCACGCTCCTCCCCCAGGCGCGGCACCACCATCGGCACATCGGAGCAGGCGTGGATCGACTGCATCGAGGCGATCACGCCGAGTTGCGCAAAGCGCGGGATGTCGGCAGGCGCGAGATGCTGCGCGTGCTCGATTCGCCAGCGCAGCGCGTGCGCCGCCGGATCCTCCTTGAAAATCCTCTGAAAGAGATCGAGCGTCTCGCGGTTGGCGCGGTCACCGATCGCGTGCACCGAAAGCTGAAAGCCATCGCGCGCGGAGATCTCGGCGATTTGCGCGATCTTGCTCATCGGCACTACGTTCTTGCCCGTGACATCCGGCGCATCACTGTAGGGCTTCAGCAGCCACGCGCTGCGTGTGCCGAGAGCTCCATCGGACAGGATCTCACCGACGCCTCGCACGGTGAAGTGATCGTCGGCGAAGCCAACGGTTCGATATTCAGCCAGGTGCTCGCGCAGCGCCGCGACCGGCTCATCGTTGATGTTGACGTACAGCCGCAGCGACAACCGCGCCGCCTGTCGTTTCAGCCAGTCGACCGTCTCGAAGCGCTCGCCCATGTCGACGAACGTCGTGATGCCTTTGCTGATCTCGTTCTGGACGGCGAGATTCAGCGCACGCTCATTGCGCGCCTCGCGCTCTTTCGCCGGCAGGCTCGCGAGATACTTCTCGTACACCGCGAATACCGGATCGCCTGCGGTATCGAGCAGCACGCCGATCGGCTCACCGTGGGCGTTGTGCACGATGCTGCCGCCGATCGGATCGGGCGTCTTGGCCGTGATGCCCGCAGCGCGCAACGCGGCAGCGTTGACGTAGATCGCATGACCGCTCGCGTGCGACAGCATCACGGGGTTGTCGGGCGAGACGGCATTCAGACTGTTTGGCAGCGGCAACCCGTCGACATTGGGCCGCGGCACCTCGTTCCACTTCGTTTGCTGCCAACCCTGGCCCACGATCCATTCGCCCGGCTTCGCTTTGGCGACGGCAGCCTTCACCTGCGCCACGATCGCATCCCAGTTCGGCACCTTGCCGACGTTCAGCTCCATCAGCGATTCGCCGGTCTGCATGAGGTGCCCATGTCCTTCTATGAACCCCGGAGCCACGAAGGCGCCGTGCAGATCCAGCACCTCGGTCCGTGGGCCGATGTAGCGAGCGATGGCATCGTCGCTGCCGAGCGCGAGAACCCTGCCGTCGCGCACGGCCACAGCCTGTGCTCGCGGCTGCAGCGGATCGAGCGTCACGATCGCGGCATCACGCAGGACCAGATCGGCGGCGGCCAGCTTCGGCGGGAAACCTGCGATCGGTGCGCCTGCGGCCGAGGCAGTCGTGATCCCGGCGAGCACGGCGGGCAGCCAGCGGCAAGTCGGTCTCATCGGCACTCCTCGTATCTCGTGTCACTCGCTCGCAAGATA
>Ga0134128_10011824_pt1 | contig 10415 bp, 7 predicted proteins | sample KB31754_FD_96462 | JGI IMG/M metagenome (GOLD analysis project Ga0134128, IMG submission 96462) | Terrestrial soil microbial communities with excess Nitrogen fertilizer from Kellogg Biological Station, Michigan, USA - KB3-175-4 | ecosystem: Environmental > Terrestrial > Soil > Unclassified ...
GACTCCGCCCCGCTCCCACGCGCTTGCCCCGCAATACAGGCCTGATGGTGGACACGCCACCTTGTTCATAGCGATTAATAACGCCGCGCACGGTCGGCTAGGAAAGTCCGCTCAACTCAACAATGCGCATGACGCCATACCCCTTGCAATGTAACCGCACCACATGCTTGCGCCGGTCGTGCAGTGGCTCCATCGTCTGATATCTTGCATCTTCTTTGTCCATGCAACTCCGGCAATATCCTGCCTGAATAATTCAATCTTATTCGTACCGTATCTATAGTGGCGCAACTCGGCGCAATGACACATCGGGTTGGAAGAGGGAGGAATCGCTGTTCAGGTGCCTTTTCTCATTCAGCTCATCAGCAACCGGCGACTTTCGACAAGCATCTGCGAAGCGCTTTCGGGTGGAAGCGGTCGTGAAAAGTAATAACCCTGCATCTCGTCACAACCGTGACATACTAGAAAATCCAGTTGTGCCTTGGTTTCTACGCCCTCTGCCACCACCTTCAGTTCCAGACTATGAGCGAGATTGATCATTGCCACGGTAATTTTTGCATCGTCCGGATCGGTAGTAACATCTCGGATGAAGGTGCGGTCGATCTTGAGTATGTCGAGTGGAAACCGCTTGAGATAAGCGAGACTCGAGTAGCCGGTACCGAAATCATCCATTGATATCTGTACACCAAAGGCCTTTAGATTCTGCAGCGCATTGGCAGCTGTCTCTGCCTCTTTCATCAATACTGATTCAGTCAGCTCAAATTCCAGCAGTCGGGGATCGATTCCGGTGATCTTCAGCGTTTTTCCAATGACAGTATCCAGGTCTTGCTGCTGAAACTGTCGTGCCGAGAGATTGATGGAAATCGGATGCGGGACCAGGCCTTCACCCTGCCACTTCTTTATCTGTTCACAGACTGTTCGCACTACCCATTCGCCAACCGAAACAATCAGACCCGTATCCTCAAGCACAGAGATAAATTGCAACGGCGGTACCAACCCACGCGCTGGATGACGCCAGCGCAACAGCGCTTCAAAACCGGTGATCTCTCCACTGACCAAGCTTACCTTCGGCTGATAATGCAGGACGAATTCATGTCGCGCCAGCGCGCCGCGTAGTTGCGTCTCCATTTTGAGGCGTGCTACCGCACGCTCATTCATCTGCGGCAGATAAAATTGATAGATTGCGGGTCCGTGCTCTTTGGCCTGGAACATCGCTGTATCAGCATTCCTGAGCAGACCGTCCGCATCCGTACCATCTCCGGGGTAAATGCTGATCCCGAGGCTGGCAGAAATATAAACTTCCTGGCCTTCAAGCTCGAATACAAGTGAGAGCGCCGCAATCACTTTCTCCGCTACCAGCGTCGCGTCCTCAGCATGGGCCAGATTGGACAGAATGAAAGCGAACTCATCCCCCCCCAGACGCGCGACCGTATCACCCGAACGCACACACTCTTGCAGCCGTAGTGCGACTTGGACAAGAAGCTTGTCGCCAATACTGTGGCCCATGGTGTCGTTGACAATTTTGAAACGATCCAGATCGGCAAACACAACACCGATTCGACCCCTGGCGCGTTGGGCTTGCTCCATCGCCTGCCCGAGGCGATCCAGGAACAGACTTCGGTTAGGCAATCCCGTGAGAGGATCAAACTGGGCGAGGAAGGTAAGCCGCTCCTCGGCGCTTTTACGAGCAATCGCGGTTGCAAGAACATTGGCGAGACTCTGCAGAAAATTAACGCTGCCCGATGTAAAATGAAGCTCATCGCGAGAATAGGCGCCCAGCACACCGTAGGGACCGCCAGCTCCGGAGATCAGCACCCCGGCTCCGCTGCGTATGCCATGAGTCCTGAGTATTTGGGAAGGCTTGAAGCGAGACTCAGTAAGAAAATCCTCCACGATGATGGGTTCATGGCTCATGAGGACAAACTGGTTTTGCGCATTCTCATCAGCAATGGATATGTGGCGGCCGATCCATTCATCCTGCCAGCCTGAAGCCGCCTTTAATATAAAAAAATGTTCATCTGGTGCAAGCTGAAGAACCTCACAGAAATCCACCGTAAGGCCTTTGCATGCGATCACAGCTGCGTGGCCCCATAACTCTTCGAGATCAGTGCTAGCGAGCGCCTGTTGACCGAACGCTGCGATAAGACTCTGCTGCATGGCATGTTGCTGTATGGCCAGCTCGGCCTGCTTCTGCTTGGTAATGTCGAAGGCGGTCCCTACCACCTTCAGTTCGTTACCCCTTTTATTCCATGTTATGGTTTTGGCTATATGAAGATAACGTACATCCTCGTATGCATGCAAAATTCTCAGAACCATTTGCCCTCGCCCATTCTCCGCGCTAATTTTTTCTATCTGAGCTTCCTGCTTGGGCCAATCATCGGGATGAATATAGGATTTCCAGATTTCATATGTAATCGCTTGATCACGTGGAACACCGTAAAGCTCATACATGCGATCGTCCCAAATAATCTCGTTGGTAGCGGTATTCCACTCCCATATGCCTATCGCTGCCGCTTCCGTAGCAAGGGAAAGGCGAGTCCGCTCCTGCAGCAAAACTCGTTCCCTGCGACTCGACTCGGCTCGAAGCCATACATTTTCTATGACAGTGGGTAATCGCTGGAGATAACCTGCACTTTTTACTATATAATCAGCGGCTCCGAGCTTGAGAGATTGCCGCGCAATTTCTTCATTCCCTTGTCCGGTAACAAGAATAATAGGTAGATCGAGCCCTTGAACTTGGCAAAGTTCCTTCAGAACATTGGTAGCAGAAGCGCCGGGCAAACGATAATCAAGTAGAAGCACATCAGTAATGGCTTTCTGATCAGGTACCGCAAAGCGGTGCAGGGCTTGCTCCGCTGTCTGAAGAGATTCAATGTGAAGGTGTGGAGCAATAGAAGCGAGCTCCCGTTTCGTCAGATCAATATCGTAAGCATTTGGTTCGACGTAAAGAATTCTGAGGGTAGCGGCTCGTCGGAAAGTTTCCGTATGGAATTTTTCGAGTGCAGAGCGTAGCACGAGCGCTAAAGTCTCAAGGAAATCTTTACGCTTTATGACGTAATCATCCGCACCCGCGCGGAGCAATGCTACCAGGGTTTCCTCGCTACCCGAACCAGTCAGAACCACAACGGGCAGCGGCATGTGTCTGCTGCGAACCTCCGCCAGCAGGGTGTTACCGCTCCCATCAGGAAGATTAAGGTCGGTCAGCACCAGATCATAGCGAGGAAGAGTACTAGATGTGGTCGGCTCATCCGCTGCCTTCTCCAATGGGGTACCATAAATCGCATGGAATTTCTCCAGCCGTGCCAGCGCCTCTGCCAATGTAGAAACGATATCCAACCGGATATCCGGGGCGCGCTTCCGTAGCTCGATACGTACGAGATCCGCATCTTGAACGTTATCCTCCAGATAGAGGACTTTCATTAATCGCGCCTTGGAAAACCGGGAATATTGAGAACAGTCCAGTAGAGTTCGATTTGTCTAGCCACATCAATAAATTTATCAAAATCCACAGGCTTCACGATGTAGGAATTCGCACCAAGCGAATAGGCTTCATGGATATCCTGGTCCTCAGCGGAGGAAGTAAGAATGACAACTGGCACAATCCCAAAATCCGAATGCGCCCGAATTGCCCGCAAAACCTCAAGTCCACTAACCTTGGGCAATTTCAAATCAAGCAATATTACTGTCGGCAGGGGCTCCCCCATTTTCCATTTGGCAATGAAATCAAGCGCCTCCTGTCCGTCACGCGCCACCTCAAGGGGATTAGCCAGATTGTGCCGAATAAAAGCACGTCGCGTAAGATCCACATCCATCGGATTATCCTCAACAAGCAGTATCGGTAAGGTAATATTCATGATTGAATGCTGGAAGTGATTGTGGGAACTGAACTGGATAAGGGCAACTCAAGATAAAAAACCGCTCCGGCACCTAACTGGCTTTCTGCCCAAACTCGCCCTCCTATTCGCTCCATGGCTTTATGTACCATTGCAAGCCCGATACCAGTGCCTGGATATTCCTCAGCTCGATGGAGGCGCTGAAATATTTCAAAAATCTTGTCGTAGAAACGCATATCAAATCCAATACCATTATCACGCACCGAAAGAATGCAGTGTCTATCCGAAGCGTGCGCACGAATTTCTATGGTCGGCTCAGGTGCATATTTGGAAAACTTGATGGCGTTATCCATCAAATTGCGCAGTGCTATTGCGAGGCCATCCGGATCGGCATTTACATGAAAGTTGCCGACTTCGACAGTAAGCAATACATTCTTGGAGCTAACATCGCACCGGCCCAATAGATTCGATACAAAGCCCGAGAGTTCTATGGGAGCCTGGGAAAGCCCCCTGCGTTCGAGTCTTGAGTAGGCTAGCAAATCATCAATTAAGTCTGTCATGTGCTTTGCGGCACCCCGCACATTGTTCAGAAACTTTCGGCCTTCTTCGTCGAGCTGTTCGTGATAGTCTTCCAACAAAAGACGGCTATAACCATCAATTCCGCGTAGCGGCGCCCTGAGGTCATGTGAGACTGAATAACAGAAATTTTCCAACTCCTTGCTCTTGGCCAGGAGTTGAGCGGTACGCTCGTCAACTTTCAGTTCAAGATTTATCTTTGCATCGTGTAATGCATCTTCGGCATGTTTGCGTTCGGTAATATTTTTAATGGTCAGAAATGCCAGCCCCTTGCCATCCCCGTAATGAGAAATGGTGCCCGAATAACTGAATATACGTTCCCATTCCGTGTCCACACGTCGAATACGGAGCTCAAGATCCTGTAAAAACTCACCGCGAAGAATACGATTCAATGGCCATTGCTTGAAAGTCAGAATGACTCCCTCAACGGTCGAAAGCTCATAGATTTGCATGAAACTATGAAGATCAAGCAGCACCTCTCCCGCATTACCGATGTCGTGCATCTCCAGTGCAGCAGGATTCCATTGCAGCAATTGACCTGTCAGATCGGCGATAACAAGGCCTTCGCTCATACTCTCCATTACTACCTGAAGCCGCTTCTCCGTTTCGCGACGGGCCCTCTCCCCCAACCGCTGTTCGTTTACATCCGTATTGGTACCAAACCATTGCACCACTTCTCCTTCTGAATTCTTTAAGGGCTCCGCCCGGGTCAGGAATATCCGGAACTGTCCGTCCGCCCCACGCAATGGAAATTCCATATCAAAGGCTTGCTCAGCAGCCGTTGAATCACGCCAGCTTTTTATGACCTTAGGCAGCATCTCTGGATCGTGCACTTTATGCCAACCATAGCCCTTCATTTCCTCAAGTGTAGTCCCCGTGTAGTCATACCAGCGCTGGTTATACCAGGTCCTCGACCCATCAGTCTCTGCGATCCATGCGAGCTGCGGAATGGTATTCGTCATTGTCCGAAACCGCGCTTCACTCTCTCGCAGCGCTACCACGGCACGATGGCGAACAGTGATGTCGAGAGTCATCGCAAGAAACATCACGCGACCTGATTGCTCAAATAGCTGCAAGTGAACTTCTACTGGATAAAGCGTACCGTCGGCACGCAAATGGAAGGTTTCAAAAACGAGAATCTCTTTGTCACCGCGCAGAAGCGGGTCGCACATAATCCGGAACGACCCCTCATTAAATTCGGGCGTGATATCCAATGGTGTCATCTTCCGCAGCATATCCATGCTACGGCCCAGATTACGCTGCGCACGTTCATTCACATACTCAAAACACAGAGCCTGAACATCAAAAAGATAAATTTCATTCAAGCTTTGTTCTAGAATGCTGGCAATTCTGACTTGCGAAATTTTTGGACGTTCAGGAGTCCCCCCATCAATTTCTGAGATACTTGCGATCATTTCTGCATGGTTTTAATTGAAGTCATCATTGTAAAAATCTGGAGCTAGTAATTTTTTGGCGAAAAAATTGCGATACATAATGTCGCTGCCCATTCCAAGTGTTAAATTCAATCAACCCTCGTAAAATTAACTTATTATTTTTATCCCATCGCTCATCGCGTCTGGCGAACATAATTTGTTCCACTGTTCAGTAGTGTTTCTCCCATCTGGCCGGATGCCATCTTTAACCTGCCGCATCGGAATCCCAGGTGGTAACCGTTCATCACTCTTTTCAATTGATGGATATTTGCATACGCTGCGATCCTGGCAGACCGACAACAAAGCGCTATGAGACCTTAAAACGAGCGGCATGGATAGCTGTAAGATTTTACAGCTGGGCATAGATAAATTATGGTTTGAACGGCTGGATAAGACTCGCACAAGCAACTGTTCACAGGACTTTCTAACTAACAGGGGAGGAATAACCCCCTTCCGGAGATCAACATGCAAGAACTACAAACCACCTGGACCGCATTAAAACTCGGCGGGATAATTATTTTACCGTTGTCTTTGCTTGCGGTAATCGCTTTGGCCATTATGCTTGAGAAAGCATTTGTCTACTGGCGTTATGCCCGTCTTTCGTATGATTTACTAAATCTTGTTGAAACCTATGGCTTCGAATGGCATGACTTGGAAAAAATACTATCCGGACTGGATGAGCGCCACTATTACAAGCGATTTTTCGAGATCGTTATCAGCAACAGGCATCGGCCATCGTGGTGGACCGAATCTCGTGCGGCAGATGAAGCCCAACTGATTGAAACATCCCTTGCCCGCCGCCTATGGGTATTGGAGACAATTGTCACTGCCGCGCCTCTGCTCGGACTTGTGGGAACTGTTGTAGGAATGATGCGTGCCTTTCAGGTAATAGGAGGTGAGGGAATCGTCAATCCGACAGCAGTAACAGGAGGCGTGGCCGAGGCGCTGATTGCAACAGTGGTCGGCCTGGTGATCGCTCTGGTAGCCTTGTTCGGGTTCAATTACTTCTCCCGCTTGCAATCCCAAACAATGGACGAGATGGAGCGTCTTGGGACGCGCCTGATCGATCACATTCGCCTTGACCAGGAGAATACCCATGAAACTACGTAAACCTAGGGTATTTCGTAAGGGGCGAATCGAAATCATTCCGATGATCGATGTGATGTTCTTCCTGCTTGCGACGTTCATGCTGTCTTCATTGTCACTACAGAATCTGGATTCATTGCAGGTAAATCTTCCCCAAGGCGAGGCTGAAAAACTCCAGGCTAAAACACCCGTAACGCTGACGCTGACAAGCGATAGCCAGATTTTCATTAACCGGATTCCCGTTACGTTGGAAACGCTGGCCCCTACGCTAAAGCCGTTACTTGAAGACGCGGATCAGAAACTGATCGTATCTGCAGACAACGATGCGCCGCAGGGTATCGTTGTACAGGCGATGTTGCGTGCCCGATCTGTAGGCGTACAGCACTTTATGATCGCCGTGAAACACAAGTAACGCCTAAAGCATGAGAAATTCCAGAGCGAAGGAGATGCAATTCTGGTGGCCGCTGCCACTGGCCGCCCTCCTCTGGCTGATCATCATATGGGCATTTGGATTTTTTCTCAGCACTCCCAAGATTGAAATGGAAAACCAGCCTCCGATCGAAGCAAGCTTCGTGGAATTGCCGGAAGAAAAAACAGAACAAAAATCGCTGCCGTCTCCCCAGAGGAGTCCTAAGGTTCCATCGCAACCTAAGTCTCAACCCCGCTTGGGCGCGGAAAATACAAAACCGGTGAAGCCCCCGCCTGAAAAAGGAACCTCAAAGAAGGAGGCCCAGGCCAATCGCACACCGGCTCCTAAATCAGAGGCTCCAAAAGATTTGAGCGATTACATGAAGGAAGCAAAAGAACGCCGCACTGCAGGGGGAATTTTTGAAGATGAACCCCCCGCGATGCCAGAAAGTGCTGAACACGAGCCCTCGGAAGACGATCTCAGAATGGCAAATGTCAAACGCAATCTTCGAGAACCCGGCACAAGCGGGATATTCCAGATCACGCGAATGAGCTCTCGTAGCGCACAGTTCCTGTTTCGTGCCTGGAGAACGGATATCAGTAATCCACGGCGAGAAGTCGTCGAAGTTCAAGCGGGACCGGATGGCGATATACAGCGTGCCATCGTCCGAAAAATGATCGATCTGATTCGGCAATATCAGAAGGCTGATTTCCAGTGGGAATCATACCGGCTCGATCGCGTGGTCGTGCTGTCCGCGCGCATTGAAGATAGCAAGGGTCTTGAGGACTTTTTGATACGGGAATTTTTTGAGGGACCCATGAGGGCAAGATAGGATACCGAGCTTCAGAAGACTCCAGTACGTACCATTCGGCTCGCCATCCTTCAGCTAGACGTCCTTCAGACTCTTCAGGTATTTATCCAAAAACTCCAGTATCCGCCGGTTGGCCTCGATCTGATTCTTCTTCTTCGTAAAACTGTGGCCCTCGTCGGAAAAAACGACATATTCGACCGGAACGTTCTGTTTCTTGACGGCCTCCACGATTTCATCACTTTCAACCTTGATGACACGAGGATCGTTGGCGCCTTGAATAACGATCAGCGGCTTCCTTATTTCCTTCGCATGAAAAAGAGGCGAGGTCGCGACGAGGAAATCTATGTCCTTCACCGGATCACCAATCTCATCGTAAATAGCCTTGCGAACCGATTCCCAATAGGGGGGTATGCTTTCCAGCGTTCGCAGCCAGTTGCTGACACCAAAGATATCCACGCCCACCTTAAAGACCTCGGGACGGAAAGCCAAGGCGGATAACGTCATATAACCACCGTAGCTTCCGCCCATTATGCCGATACGCTCATGATCGATGTAACCCAGACTGGCAAGATAGGTCTTGGCTTCCACGCAATCCCACAGCGGTTCACGTCCATGTTTACGATTGGCGGCAGTAAAGAAGGTCTTGCCATACCCGGAGCTGCCACGGTTATTGATCCCAAGCACCGCGTAGCCATGGTTCACAAGGTACTGGATTTGGGCATTATAACCACGCATGGTCTGACCGCCCGGCCCACCATGCACATATACAATGGCAGGCACCTTATTTGATGACGTGGCCTCGTGCGGCTTGTAATAAATGGAGGGAATCATCATCCCATCGAAGGATCGGAAGCGAACCACTTGCGCCTCCACCAGATCTGAAGGGTTGATGTCCTTGCTCAGGCTCTGAGTGAGCTGTTTAGTATTTACGATCTGCCCTGGCTGCCCGGCATTGAAATCATAAACGAACAAATTATCCGGAGAACGATCGCCATTCACATAGAAGGCCATACGGATACTGCTGGGCGAAAAGACCACGCTGCGGATTTCGCCCTCCGGCAGCGTTGGAAGTGCCAAAAGCTTTTCCTCATCACCACCGCCGCACTCCACAATCCGGAGCACGACGCTTCCGTCATGATTTATACCTGTCGTCCGGAAACGTCCATCCCAGGAGAAATAGGTGTAAATGATATCCCAGTCTGCACTCTCATGATCTTTGACAATGGACGTAGTCAAATCATAGATGCAGAGACGCTTGAATTCGCTTTTCTCATTCGTGAGAAAGAACAGCCTTTGAGAAGCCGGGTCGAAAGTTTCGGCATGGAAACTGATGGTTCCCTCGTGAGGAGTCAGGTGTTTTATCTCTTGCTGGTCAACATCGAACAGAAAAATATCACTATCGGAAGTAGTATTGGCTCTATTTAGCGCGATCCATCGCTCGTCGCGACTGATAGCGCCCAAGTCGAATCCTTTCTCATTCTTGTACAGCAAAGTACGAACGTACGTCCGTGCATCGTAGCGGTACAGGTCGAAAAATCTAGCATCGCGCTCATTGCTGGAAACAAAAAAAGCGCTCCCGTCGGGCCGCCAACCCATGAACTGGGCCTTGAGCTCCTTTCCTGGCGTCAAATCCTTTTCCGCGCCATCCAGATCAAGTACGAAAAGATGATAATTTTCGTCACCGCCACGATCTCTCGCAAACAGCACCCGATCGTCATGCGGAAAGAAGCTGACCGAAAAAGTGCTATCAAGGGTAGAGTGGGTCAGGAACTGGGGCGTCCCACCATCCACCGGTAGCGTATAAGCATTGTAAATGCCTGTCGCATTGCTGGTAAAAAGTATGCGCATCTCGTCAGCACTGAACGAAGCTCCCATTATGGAAGTCGTGGCCATGAACTGTTCAATGGTGTAGCGCTTCATGTATCGAGAGAACCGTGGTTAATTGACTTCGCTTACCTGCAGAAATAGCAAGACTAAACGATCGAGATCCGAAAGGTCAACGATCAATCCGTAAATTCGTAAATTCTACTTTTGAAACGACTCTTCTCTATTGGGCAACACCAATCGGGCGCTATCACGTATGAAGATGATGTCGGGAGAGGTCATCACGAATCAGAATGCGAAGATTCGCAAGTATTAGTTCTATTAATAGTGTATGCAAGTAACTGTACTTCAGTCCAATAGTCAGCGCCATTGAACTCGGTAAACTGATCAGCTTGGTGAAAGTGATAAGGATAAGCAAGTGCACGACCAAGGGAGGAGAAATTGGC
>Ga0134128_10011825_pt1 | contig 10413 bp, 10 predicted proteins | sample KB31754_FD_96462 | JGI IMG/M metagenome (GOLD analysis project Ga0134128, IMG submission 96462) | Terrestrial soil microbial communities with excess Nitrogen fertilizer from Kellogg Biological Station, Michigan, USA - KB3-175-4 | ecosystem: Environmental > Terrestrial > Soil > Unclassified ...
CACATCCGTCGTCGGCGCGCAACCAGTTCCGCGGTACGATCACCGAAATCGCGACGCTCGGCGCGCTCACGCGGATCACGCTCGATGTAGCCGGCACGCCGCTCGTTGCCGCACTTACCACGCACTCGGCGCGGGAGCTCGCCCTCGCGCCGGGCACGGAGGCCTACGCGATGTTCAAGGCCATGGCCGTGCATTTGTGCTAGCGGCAACGCCGCCCCACCTTTGGGAATCGGCAGCCTGCCGTTCCCTGCGGCCCCACCCCTGGGAATCGGCAATCGGGAATGGGTAATCGGTAAGGCAATCCGCCCCCTCCCGCCGCGCCCCTATTTTATCAAAAGCAGGGAATCGGCCTCCCCATTCCCCATTCCCACGATTCCCCATTCCCGATTGCCGATTCCCACGGGCGGGGCAGTGGGAAGAGGCAGATTGCCGATTCCCAAGGGGAGGGCGGTGGGAGGGTGGTGAGCTACCCGATTTTCCCCGCCATCCACACCAGACTCTGCGCGACGTGCGTGCGCCAGTAGTCCCAGTTGTGCGTGCCGGGCCATTCCCGGAAGAGATGCGGCACGCCGAGCGCGGTGAGCTGGGCGTCGAACGCGCGGTTCTGGTCGACGAAGGGATCGTCGCGGCCGACATCCATGAAGAGCGCCGGCATGAGCGCGCGATGCGCGGCGAGCACGTGCCGTACGCGCGTGAGCGGATCACGGGCGCGCCAGCCGCCCACGTCCCGGCCGAACGTCTGCTCCATGTAGCTCCACAGGCCGTGCGCGGCTTCGGGAAGCTGCGCGTTCGTCCCCGCGAACACGGGATGGCCGTTGTATGGATGCGGACCAAGATACATGGGACTCAATACACCGCTGTGGCTTGCGGCCGCGGACCAGACATCGGGATACTCCAGCGCGAGCGAGATGGCCCCGTAGCCGCCCATGCTCAGCCCCCCGATGCCCCGGTGCGCACGAGTGGCCATCGTCCGGTACGTCGAGTCCACGTACTGTACGAGATCGCGGCGGATGTAGTCGTCATAGTGCGTCCACGGCACACAGTAGCTGCTGGCGGGTTCCTTGCGCGTGGTGTCCTTCAGGCACGGGCTGTATGTGTCGAGACGGTTCCATGTCGTATACCACCCGTCATCTCCGTCGGGCATCACCACGATCATTTCGGGCATCCCCGTGGCGATGAGCGAGTCCATTGTCGCATCGAGGTGGCCGAGCTTCACCCAGTCTGTTTCGCTGCCGAACATGCCATGCAGGTAGTACGCGACCGGGTAGCGGCGGTCGGGATGGTCCGCGTACGACGGCGGCAGATAGACCTCGACATGCTTGTGCACGCCGAGCGCCTGCGACCAGAAGCTGTCGGTCCGGACGGTGCCGTGTGCCTCGCGGGTGTGCGCCGCCGTATCCTGGCGAGCAGGTACCGTCGCCGCGCCGCCGGGCACGGCGGCGAGCAGCGCGACCAGCGCGATGACATCAACCATGCGAGACGAGGGCCTGGGTGAGTGCGCTCCAGGCGAGCAGCGCGCATTTCTGGCGCTGCGGGAGCCGTGCCACGCCGGCCAGCGCGCGCAACTCGCCGAGCGACGCATCCGCCGCGGCGCTGCTGTCGCCCTCGATCATGCGGGTGAAGGTCGCGGCCACGCGGCCGATATCCTGCGCGGACCGTCCCTTGAGCATCTGCGTCATCATGGACGCCGAGGCCTGGGAGATGGCGCATCCTTCGCCGGCGAACTTCACGTCGCGCACCGTGTCACCATCCAGTTCGAGTTGCACTGTGATCACGTCGCCGCAGAGCGGGTTCTTCTTCGTGACCGTCGCGTCCGCATGCTCGAGCAAGCCGCGGTTGCGCGGGCGGCGGTAGTGATCGAGGATGAGATCCTGATAGAGCGCCGTGAGATCGGCGCCACGCCGGCCGTCAGACGGTGGCATGACCGAACAGCTCGCGCGCCGCGTGCACGCCGGCCAGGAGCGCATCCACGTCAGCCTCGTCGTTGTAGACGTAGAAGGAGGCACGTGCGGTCGCGGCGACGCCGAGCCGCCGCATGAGTGGTTGCGCGCAGTGATGGCCGGCACGAATGCAGATGTGCCGCGCGTCGAGAATCGTGGCGAGATCGTGTGGGTGAATGTCATTTACGGTGAAGCTTACCACGCCTGAGCGCTCTGTCGGCCCCGGTCCATGGACAGTAATGCCATCGAGTGCCGCGAGCCGCTCATGGGCCGTTCGCGCGAGCGACCGTTCGTGGGTCTGCACCGCGCGCATGCCGAGCGCGTCGAGATAGTCGGCGGCTGCGGCGAGCCCGACCGCGCCGGTCACGTTGGGCGTGCCCGCCTCGAACTTGTGCGGCAGCGTGTTCCAGCTGCTGGTCTCGTCGTGCACGAACTCGATCATGTCTCCGCCCATCATGTACGGCGGCATGACCTCGAGCAAGGGGCGGCGGCCGAGCAGCACGCCGATGCCCATGGGCCCGCACATCTTGTGTCCGCTGGCGGCGTAGAAGTCCACGCCGAGCTCATCGAATCGCACGGGCAGATGCGGTGCGGCCTGCGCGCCGTCGCACACCGCGATCGCGCCGGCATCGTGCGCGAGATCCGCAATTTCGCGCACAGGCAGCGTGTCACCCAGCACGTTGGAGACGTGGTGGAACGCCACGACTCTGGTGCGCGATGTGATCAGCGCGCGCAGCGCGTCGGGATGCACGAGCCCGTCCGGCCCCGGCTCCGCGATGCGGAAGCGCGCGCCCGTCGCAAGCGCGAGTTGCTGCCAGGGGACAAAATTGGCGTGGTGCTCCGCCCGCGTGACCACGATCTCATCGCCGCTTCGGACGTTGGCGCGCCCCCATGCCGTCGCGACCAGGTTGAGCGATTCCGTAGTGCCGCGGGTGAAGATGCACGCATCGGCATCCGCCACACCGAAAAATCGCGCCAGGCGCGCGCGCGCATCGTGATAGCGCTGCGTGGCGCGCACCGACAGCTCGTAGGCGCCGCGGTGCGGATTGGCATAGTCGCGACTCTGGAATTCGCGCATGGCGTCCAGCACCGCGAGCGGTTTCTGCGACGTCGCGGCGGAGTCGAGATACACGAGATCCGGATCGCCGGCGAGCAAGGGGAAGTCGGAACGCGGAGCGAGACTCGTCATGACAGCCGGTCTCCAACGAGGATCTGCCCGTTCTCGACCTTTACCGCGTACACGGGTAGCGGATCAGTCGCGGGAAGCCGCCGCGCCGCGCCGGTCCGGCAATCGAAGATTGCGCCATGCCAGGCGCACTCGATGCGACCGTTTGGGAGCAGCAGGCCGTCGGAGATCGGGAACTCCTGGTGCGTGCAGTTGTTCCCCAGCGCGTGGATTTCGCCGCCCTGGTTCACGAGGCACACCCGCTCGCCAGCCGCTGTGATCACGCCCAGCAGCGTGCCGTCGGGGAGATCGCTGAGGCGCGCAACGGGCAGGAATGGCATGGGGCGAGAGGCACGGGACGAGGGATGAGGGAAGCGGGAAGCCGGACGCGGGTCGCGGATCAGGTGCCCGTGCCATGCCCGTGCTGCTCGCTATGTCCCGTTCCCGTTCCTGCGAACCGGTTCAGCGTGAGCCGCTCCAGCTCTTCCCGTACCGGCTCCTGTCCAATGTGCTCCAGCACGCCAGCGGCGAAGGCGTAGGTGAGCAGCTTGCGGGCAGTATCCTGACCAATGCCCCGGCTCTTCATGTAGAAGAGTGCGGTATCGTCCAGGCGCCCCACCGTGGCGCCGTGCGTGCACTTGACGTCGTCGGCGTAGATCTCGAGCTGTGGCTTGGTGTCCACCCGCGCCTGGCGCGACAGGAGCAGGTTGTTGTTCTCCTGCTTCCCGTCAGTCTGCTGCGCCACCGGACGCACATACACCTGTCCGTTGAACACGCCGTGCGAGGCGCCGTCGAGGATCCCCTTGTACATCTCGCGGCTGAACGTATTGGGCTGCGCATGCTCGATGCGTGTCTGGTGATCCACGTGCTGGGTGCCGTCCACCATGTACAGTCCGTTGAGCGTCGCGCCGCAGCCCGCACCGTTCAACAGGGTGTATACGTTCGTGCGTGACAGTGCGGCGCCGCTCGCGAAGGAGAACTGCACGAAGTGCGTGTCGCGCCCCTGCTCCACCTGAACCGTTCCCACGTGGTAGGCCTGCTCGCTCTCGCGCTGCACCTTGAGGTGCGTGAACGTCGCGCCATCGCGCAGCGTGACCTCGGTCACGCCGTTCGTGAAGTACGGCGCGTTGCCGAGCGCGACGTAGCTCTCGATGACCGTCGCGCGCGATCCGCGCTCCGCCACGATGAGATTGCGCGGATGCGCCACGCGCCCCTCCACATCGCCGGTTGAGATGAACAGGAGATGCAGCGGATGCGGCGCATCGGCGTCCGCCCCGATATGAATCACCGCCCCATCGTACATGAACGCGGTGTTCAACGCCGTGAACGCGGCGCGGTCATACGACGCGACCTTCGTGAGATGCTGCTCCAGCAGCGCATCATCCTCCCGCCACGCCCGCGCGAGGTCCATGACGCGGATGCCGCTCGACTCGCCCGGTTCGGTGGATAGCGATGCGGCGTACCGCCCGTTCACGAATACCATCACGGGCCACGCGGCCTGGCCGAACAGGAAGGGAACGCACTGCGCCGCCGACACGTGCCGCGTCTCACGCGGCGCCAGCGAGAAGACGCGCTCGGCGATGGGCGACACGCTCGTGAAGTGCCAGTCCTCGTTCTTGGGCGTGGGGAAGCCCAGGGCGCCGAATCGCTCGATCGCGGCGCGCCGCACCGGTGCGACCCACGCGGGGCCGCGGCCCGCGCCATTCGCGGAAAACGCGGTGAACTCCTGCAGGTACGTCTGGGTCACGCCACCGCCTCCTGCGGCTGCTCGAGCCAGTCGTATCCCTTCTCCTCGAGTTCGAGCGCCAGCTGCTTGTCCCCCGACTTCACGATGCGGCCCGCCGACAGCACGTGCACGTAGTCCGGCACGATGTGATTGAGCAGGCGCTGATAGTGCGTCACCACGATCGTGGCGCTGTCGGGCCGCTTGAGCCGCGTGACACCCTCGGCCACGATGCGCAGCGCATCGATGTCCAGTCCCGAGTCGGTCTCGTCCAGAATGGCGAGCCGCGGCTGCAGCACGGCCATCTGCAGGATCTCGTTGCGCTTCTTCTCGCCACCCGAGAATCCCGCGTTCACCGACCGGTTCAGCATGTCCGAACTCATGTCCACGTACGCGAGCCGCTGTTCCATGATGTCGAGGAACTCGAGCGGATCGGCCTCCGGCTGCCCATGCGCCTTGCGGATCTCGTTATACGCCGTGCGCAGGAAGTACGCGTTGGACACGCCGGGGATTTCGACGGGATACTGAAACGCCATGAATAGGCCGGCCTGAGCGCGCTCCTCCGGCTGCATGTCGAGCAGATTCCGTCCGTCGAACTCCACGCTTCCCCCCGTCACCTCGTACGCCGGATTGCCCGCTAGCACCTGCGCGAGCGTACTCTTGCCGGAACCGTTCGGCCCCATCACCGCATGCACTTCCCCCGCGCGCACGGACAGCGTGATCCCCTTGAGAATTTCCGTGTCGCCGACTTTCGCACGCAGGTCCTTGATGTCGAGCACTCTCGAGAACTCCGGATTGGTAGTTGGTAGCTGGTTGCTGGTAGCTGGTTTAGAAGCGGTGGCTGGTGGCTGGTGGCTGGTAGCTGGAACGGAGTAGAGCGTCCAGCCACCAGCTACCAGCCACCAGCTACCGCAGTCAACCTACACTCCCTTCCAGCGTGATCCCCAGCAGTTGCTGCGCTTCCAGGGCGAACTCCATGGGGAGCTCCTGGAAAACCTCCTTGCAGAATCCCGCCACGATCATCGAGACCGCGTTCTCACGCGAGATGCCGCGCTGCTGCAGGTAGAAGAGCTGATCCTCGCCGATCTTGGACGTGGACGCCTCGTGTTCCACCTGCGCGCTGTCGTTCGCGACCTCGATGTACGGGAACGTGTGCGCGCCGCACTGATTGCCAATCAGCATGGAGTCGCACTGCGTGTAGTTGCGCGCATGATCCGCCTTGCCGCCCACGTACACCCGTCCGCGGTAGCTGTTGTTGCCGTGTCCCGCCGAGATGCCCTTGGAGACGATCGTCGAGCGCGTGTTGCGGCCGAGGTGAAGCATCTTCGTCCCCGTATCGGCCTGCTGATAGTTGTTCACCACGGCCACCGAGTAGAACTCCCCCACCGAATTGTCGCCCTGCAGGATGACACTCGGATACTTCCACGTGATCGCGGAGCCCGTCTCCACCTGCGTCCACGAGATCTTGGAGTTCGCGCCCGCGCACTTGCCGCGCTTGGTGACGAAGTTGAGAATGCCGCCCTGACCCTTCTCGTCGCCCGCGTACCAGTTCTGCACGGTGGAGTACTTCGCCGTGGCACCCTCGAGCGCGATGATCTCCACTACCGCCGCGTGCAACTGCTGGGTGGAGCGCCGCGGCGCCGTACACCCTTCCAGGTAGCTCACATAGGCGCCCTTGTCCGCGATGATGAGCGTGCGCTCGAACTGGCCCGTGTTCTCCGCGTTGATGCGGAAGTACGTGGACAGCTCCATGGGGCAGCGTACGCCGGGCGGCACGTAGACGAATGAGCCGTCGCTGAACACCGCCGAATTGAGCGACGCGAAGAAGTTGTCGCTGTAGGGCACCACCGAGCCGAGATACTTCTGCACGAGGTCAGGGTGCTCGCGCACTGCCTCCCCGAACGAACAGAAAATGATTCCCAACTCGGCAAGCTGCGCGCGGTACGTCGTGCCCACCGACACGCTGTCGAAGACTGCATCCACCGCGACCCCGGCCAGCACCTTCTGCTCCTTGAGCGGGATGCCAAGCTTGGTGTACGTCTCGAGGAGCTTGGGATCCACCTCGTCCAGACTGCCAATGGGCTTCGCGGTCTTCGGCGCGGAGAAGTAGACCTGGCTCTGATAGTCAATGGAATCGTAATGCACGTTCGGCCAGTGTGGCTCGTGCATCGTGAGCCAGCGGCGATACGCTTTCAGGCGCCACTTCAGCAGCCACGCCGGCTCACGCTTGCGCGCCGAGATCGCGCGCACGGTGTCTTCGCTCAGTCCGGCCGGAATCGTGTCGGCGTCGATGTCGGTGACGAAGCCGAACTGATACTCCCTGTTGACCAGGGTCTCAATGGAACTGCTCATTGTTGCTCCCGAGTTTCCGGCATGCGCCCCGGTCGCGGCGCGCATGCCGGTTCCCAGAGGATGTTCGCGCGCGACCGAATGGGCCGACAGACGCTCGTGGCCCCCGGCGCCGATGCGTGATCGAGGCGCCTGTCACACCACCGAATCCTAAGTTAATCTATCGGGATTGTCAACAAAACGAGGCGCGCGGCCGGAACCGTAAGTTGCGTTCCGGTCAGCGGTTACCGGAGGAGGGCCAGAGCCACCACAACCAGGACGACAACCGCGGCGGCGCCGATCATCAAGGGCATTGGCAGCGCCTTCCGGCGCCCGGTGCGCACCTTCCTGGAATCAATGATCAGCGGCCCATCGAGCAGTTGCGTATGTCGGCGGCTGATGGAGTCGTCCGAGTGCCCCTCGAACTGCGTGGAACGGACTCCCGCCGGCAGCGGCTGGCGCGAGAAGGTGACCGTCGTGTCGCCAATCGTCACCTTGTCCCCCTCGACGAGCATCTGCGGTGCGGTTACCGGAACGCCGTTGATCTTTGTCCCGGTGGACCCCATGGAGTACAGCACGAACTCCCCGCCCTCCGCGCGGATGTCGGCATGAAAGCGCGAAATGGTCGGATCCTTGAGCACGATGGCGCAGCCAATCTCGCGCCCGATCTGGACAATCCGCTTCTCGAGTGCGTAGCCCTTTCGCGACTTGTGATCCACCAGGAACGCTGGCACTGGCGCCGCAGCGGGTGCGGGGCGCTCGGCGTCAATCGCCGAGAGAAAAATGAAGCGTGCCGAACCGGCGGCAATGATGTCACCGGAGCGCAGCGGCGTTCCCTCGCTGGCGGCCTGCCTGCCGTTGAGTACGACGACATTCTGCACCGATGCCGGCAGCACACGGGCATTGCCGTTCTGTGCGCCGGTAATGACGAAATGGCGGGCGGCAAGGTCGCGTCGCGCGATGCGCCACGTTGCCTGGGAACCGCTGCCAACGACGACATCCACGCCGTTGAGTTCGCGGGGGTTGTTTTCCAGGTCGGGCTGTCCTTCCAGTTCCAGAAAAGGCATGTACAGGTCTCCAATTCATGTCGCCGAAAGCTCGGCGATGGCGCGTCGCAGCAAGGTGCCAGCCAGCGCCAGCTTATAGCTGTTCCGGGCGAGCGGGCGCGCATTGTATAACGCGCGATCCGCAAGAGTCGCAACATCATCCGGGTCCAGACCGCCGGAGGATATGTCCTCCTCCACGGACGACGGTACGCGCCACGGACCCGGTGCCACGCCGCCCAACACTAAACGTATGTCTCCCGATTCTGTCCTCACTGCGGCAAGACTGACGAGCGCAAAGTCCCGCGCGGCACGCTGCATGAGCTTTTCGTACCGCTGCGAGCCGCCAGCGTTCCCGTGCCCTAGTTCAATTGCGGCAACGATCTCGCCCGGTTCCAGCACGGTCTCACGCTCCGGCGCACGCGCCGGGCTCGTGTAGAACTCGCTGATCGGGACGCGACGTGTGCCGCGCGCACTCACGATCTCCAGCTCCGCGGCCAGTGCCGTGAGCGCCACCGCGGGATCGGATGGGTGCACGGCCCAGCAGGGTCCGCCACCCAGGATCGCGAGATACTGACTTTCGCCGTGCTCCGCCGGACAGGCGGCCACTCCGCTCTTATAGCAAGGGACGTTCCCCCGGAAGTACCAACAGCGGGGGCGCTGACAGAGATTCCCGCCCATCGTGCCCATGTATCTGAGTGCGGTCGTGCCTACCGCGTCACACGCCTGCGCCAGGGCGGGGAAATCCCGGATGACGCGCGCATCCTGGGCGACGTCATGCACTCGCGCCGCCGCGCCAATTCGGATGCCCCGTCCCGCGCCTGCCGTGATGTCTCGCGCGCCTGGTACAGCGCGCAGGTCCACCAGCGTGGCCGGACGAGCAAGATCGTCCTGCATGAGCGTCAGCAGGTCCGTCCCCCCGCCCAGGGGCAGGGCATCGGGGCGTGCGAGCTGCTCGACGGCATCGGCCATCGAGTGCGGGCGGACGTAGGAGAAGGGATGCGGAGACATGAATGCTTCGGCGTTGAGCTTAGGCTCGCGCGCGGCCATTTTCCAGTGCGGCCCTCGCGGCCCGCTCCGTCTCCCTCCCATCCTTCTCCATGATGCCTGCCTCGCGACGACGTATCCGGTTCGTCACGCCAGTGTTCCTGTTGCTGGCGTCACCTCTGGTGCTCGTCGCGACCGGCTGTCGCAACAGTGGCGCCGAACGCGCTGCGCCCGCAGCGGCGCGAACCATTCGCGCCTTCGACAGCGTGAGCGTGCGCCGGATCACCGTGCCGGTGGATACGGCACTCAAGCCGCTGCCGCCGGCGCGTCTCGGTCCGCTCGCGGATTCGATCAGCAGCTACATGACGTTCCTGGCGCGCATTCAGACCGTGTTCGTGGCGGCCTCGCGCGCCAACCGATTGCTGCTTGATGTGGGACGCGTGGACACCAAGGTGGCCACGCCGGCGCGCCGGCGCGCATTCGAGCAGGCCGCAAGGGAACTCTCTCCACTTCGCCTTGGCGATCGCGTGCGACTGCGCGGGCCGTGGGGTGCGTCGGATGCCACGATCGCGGGGTTCGAGCCCTGGAACGGCCGTATCACCGCGACGCTGGACGCACCGGCCGACGTGGACTCGCTGGCGCACGAGAAGGAGACGCTCGTGGCCGTTGCGCTTCCCACGGACTCCGCACTGGCCCCTGTCGCCGACAGTTGCGCCCGCACCGCGCCGGATCCCGCGCTCGCCGCGCGCGTGAACGCCGTTCGCGATTCGCTCACGCAGCTCATCAAGGCGGACACCGCGGGCTGGCCGCCGAGCGCCATCAAGTCGGAGCGCGTGCATGCGTCGCAGGCCATGGGCTGTTTCGGGCCGGCGCGCATGATGCTCTTCGTGAATGCATCGGGCGACGCGGCCGCGTTTGTGCGCGAGAGCGCGGTGTTGCTGGATTCCGCTGGCAGCGTGACGCCGCTGGCCGTGCTCGACCGCCGCTTCCATGCGCACGATGCCATTCGGGCATTCGATGCCGATGGCGATGGCGTGGATGACATTGCCGCAATCGGTCACGCGGACCGCGTGGGCGGCACCGTTGTGCTCCGCCTCGATCTCGCGAAGAAGCGGCTGGAGTATGTGATGAGCGGCTTCTCGTGGGAGAACTTCTGAATAAGATTCGGTAACTGGCAGTTGGCAGCTGGTAGCTGGTGGTTGCAAGTGCCAGCTCTTTTCTCCGGAG
>Ga0134128_10011827_pt1 | contig 10412 bp, 7 predicted proteins | sample KB31754_FD_96462 | JGI IMG/M metagenome (GOLD analysis project Ga0134128, IMG submission 96462) | Terrestrial soil microbial communities with excess Nitrogen fertilizer from Kellogg Biological Station, Michigan, USA - KB3-175-4 | ecosystem: Environmental > Terrestrial > Soil > Unclassified ...
CACCCGGGAATGAGGATCTGATAGTACTTGCCGTTGATCTGGTCCCAGGTGCCGCTGCTGCCCGGCGCCGATTGGGCCGGCCCGTTGCACTGCTGCACCCCCGGAGAGTCCAACTGCTCCGCGAGCCTCTCATTGTTCGTGAATCCGGTGTCCTGCGCCGTGTCGTAGGTCTTGCCGTAGTTGTAACCGACTTCCCAGTTCCACTTGCTGCCGATCGCGTTGAAGACACCGTTCAAGCCCATGCGGAACGTGGTCGTATCGACGTGATCGCGCGAAATACGGTCGTAGACGGGCGGTATCGTTTCGCTGAATTGGCTCAGCAGATAGTTCGGCGTGCAGGAGGTCACGGGCACGCCGCCGAGCGTCTTGCCGTTTGGGCAGTACTGGGCGGGATTTCCCACCAGATCCACACCGAATGGGTTGTATGGGTTGTTCGCGCCAATACCGTAGCCGGCGCCATACACCTGATACGCGCCGCCGGAGCCGGCGCTCCAGGCGGACGAGATCTGACCCAAGGAATCCTCGGCGTTATATGCGGCCAGCGTGGTGAAGGTGATGTTTTTCGCAAGCTGATAATGCGCACTCAGGTACAGAGTCTGGTTCTCGTCCGGCTTGTGCATCATGAACTGGCTGGGTTCATACGCCGTGTTGAACATCTGACTGGCGAAGTTGCCCAACGTCGGATTGTAGTTCGGCCCGCCCGCCGTCTGCAGTTGGCAACTACCCGCCTTGGTGCAGGTGCCGCTGCCGATCGTCTGATTCGCGAGCGCCGGGCTTTGAATGGTCAGGGTCGGCGGGTCGAAGCCGGGCAGGTAGGTCGTCTGCGTAAAGGGCCCGGGGGCGCTTGTATAGCGATTTTGGGCGAACACCGCGGTGTTCTGCTGGAATTCGCCGGCGAACATGATTCCGGAGTGTTCGTCGCCCTTGCCGATGGTGAAGTCGTATTCCTGGGTTCTGCCGTCAGGACTGGTGCCGGGTTCGTCATATGCGCCGTAATAGGCATGAGCTTCGGCGCCGTTGAAGTCCCTCTTCATGATGATGTTCACCACACCCGAGATGGCATCGGAGCCATAGATCGCGGAGGCTCCGTCCTGCAGCACATCGACGTGCTCGATCATGGATGCCGGTATGGCGCTCAGATTCACGGTACCGTTCAGCTGCGGAGTCCATCGCTGGCCATTGATCAGCACCAAGGTGCGGTTGGCGCCCAGATAGCGCAGATCGATGGTGGTTGCGTCGCCGTTGCTGCTGTCGGACTGTGCTTCCGACGTCAGGGACGCGCCCGCCTGAGGAATGTTCTGCAGCACCGTAGAGACGTTCGTATAGCCAGAATTGAGGATCTGGTTGGCCGAAATGCTCTGTATGGGCTGCGCGTCACCGGCGCTCGATTGCAGGATGTGAGTTCCGGTAACGACTACCGTAGTCAACTCTGCGAGCGGGGCCGCGGTCAGCGGGCCACTGGCGGGTCCGGCCTGGTCGGCGGCCGCCGGGGCGGTCTGAGCCATGGCGGCCGGAGCGGCCAGGGCCGACAGGGCGCAGCTGATCAGTGCGTATTGAACACCGCGATGAACAGTTTTATTCACGGACGAAGCTCCTAGAGTTCTATTCACGGATGAAGCTCCTATCCTTATGGATAGCGTATGGGGTGGTTCCGACACCCAAAGGCTCGACTCCCGCCGGGCCAGGCAACGTAGCCCTGCCCCGTCTCCCACCCCAGCAGATCGTAATCACTGCGGAAGCGTATTCAGGATTGCACAAATCGGCGGCGGAGGCTCAGTCGAAGTTGGAATGAACAGATTCCGGATTGGAAACCACCGCGTTTACATCGCGGTCTACTATGAAACCCGATAGCTGCTGCTCCGAACGACGATTGGCGGTATGCGTGAATCCAACGGGTAGACATGATCGGCTGCACTTCTCGCACTTGCCGACGCCGTTGGAGCCGATGGACCGATTGGGACGGTATCTGGGCGGTCCACACCTGTTCATCAAGCGGGACGACTGCACGGGGCTCGCGACCGGCGGAAACAGCACGAGGAAGCTGGAATTCCTGATGGCGGAAGCTATTTCCTCGGAAGCGGACGTGGTCATCACACAGGGGCCCATCCAGTCCAATCACGCCCGCCAGACCGCCGCCATCGCCAGCAAGTTGAAGATGCGATGCGCCCTCGCCCTGGAAGACAGGGTTGAAGGCGACGACAGGCTCTACTCAGGCTCGGCCAATGTGCTGCTCGATCGCTTGTATGGCGCGGATATCCATAGGTTTCCCGCCGGAACCGACATGGAATCCGCCGCGCGAAGCCTGGCTAACAGATACGAAGCGCTCGGCAAGCGTCCGCACCTCCTCCCGGGGGGCGGTTCCAACCCTGTAGGCGCGCTCGGCTATGTCAATTGCGCTTTCGAGATCGCGAATCAGCTGCGCGAGCAGGGGTTGCGAATCGACCGGGTTGTTCATGCTACAGTTAGCGGCGGGACGCAGGCTGGCCTGATAGTTGGGTTTCACCTTGCGGACATAAAGATTCCGGTTCTCGGCATTGGCGTAGGGCTACCGAAGTTGGCCCTGGAACAGAAGGTATACGACTTGGTCCGGCAAACCTCTGCGCTTCTCGGGCTCGAGCACGCTCCGCCGCGGAGCGATGTCACGGTGGACGCCAATTGCGTCGGCGAGGTCCATGGCACGGCCACGGCGGGCTCGCTCGCGGCCGTCGCAACGGTTGCGCGCTACGAGAGCATATTGCTGGATCCGATTTACACCGGCAAAGCCATGGACCGCCTGATAGGCCTCATCACCAACAAACAGCAGTTCAAGAAGGATGAAAACATCCTGTTTCTACATACGGGCGGCAGCGTGGGACTCTTCGGCTGCATGACGCGCATCGACGAGTTCTTGCTGCACGAGAGTCACGGCGGACTTCGCAGCTCAGATGTCGGTGCCCGCCGCTGACGCCAATGAACACTGACGGAATGCAAGCCGACGCCCAAGAGCGAGTCGTTCCCGCGGGCACCGGACTGGTCCGGGCCGTAGGGGTCGTCGTAGTGGCCTTGTCCGCGGTCGCCCAGGAATATGGCAGCGGAATCAACTTCGTGATGCCTCACAGCCTCGAGACCTACCCTGGCGCAGAGGGGCTGGTTCCGCTGGCGATGCTCGTCGCCGGGCTCGTGCTGATTCCGCAGGTCGTACTTTTCGCCCGGTACTCGATAGTCATGCCGCGCGCCGGCGCCACGTACGTGTGGCTCACGCGCGGCCTCGGGCCGTACGCCGGCTTTGCCATCGCTTTCCTCTGGTTCGTGGGCATTTGTGGCGCGATCGGCTTTCTGGCTTTTGCGACGGGCACGTTTCTCGGCGACGCGGCACACGCAAGTGGCTTCGCCACACAGTGGTTCACCACACGCACCGGCCATCTGGTGACGGGTATGGCCGCGATCTGGCTGCTCACGGCACTCCACGTAAGCGGCGTCAAGAACTACGGCTACCTGATCTACGCGGCCGGTGTACTGGTGGCGGTTGCGGCAGCGATCGTCATCGTGGCGGGCTTTGGGGCAAACCCGGCGACTGCCGTCGCCAAGATCAGTGCGATCGCGGGGATCCACGCCACACCGCGGGCATCGCATCCTTCGATAGGCGCATTCGTTTCCGTGATCGGGTTGTTCATGTTCGCCTATGGCGGGCTGGACGCCTCGACCTCGCTGGCAGGTGAAGTGGCGGACGCGCGGCGGAATATGCCGCGCGGCATCGTCGCCGGGTGGGCGATTGCGCTCGTGCTCTACACGCTCGTTTCGTATGCGCTTTTTCACGCGGTACCGTGGTGGAGCGCATTGCCGATCGTGAAGTCGGGCCATGGATACCTGCTCACCACGCCGGCGCTGGTGGGAATGCTGACACCCCCGACCGTCGACATATTCCTGAATGTGCTCGTGGCGATCGTGGTGGTCAAAACCATAGCTCCGCAGCTGCTCGATGCGAGCCGTTTCATCTTCGCCTGGGCTCAGGACGGGTTCGTACCGGAGAGGCTCGCCGGCACCAATGCGGCTCATGCGCCCGCCGCCGCAGTAGTCCTCTCGGCCGTCCTCGGCACCATTTTCCTGCTCGACGCGGTATTCGGCGGCTGGCAGATCGGCGTGGCTTTGCGCGCGATAAGCATCGCCCTCGTGTTCGGGGGACTCGGACTCGCCACCATGCTGCTCGCGTGGTGGCCCCGCTGGCGGCGAATGCGGGAGTTCTCGCTGCAATGCACGCGCGGCGCCCTGGTCCAGGTGATGGCCGTGTGCGCGGTGTTGATCGGCGTGGTTCTCGCTGCATCCGTGATTTACACGCCCGGCACGGCCTGGTATCTGCAGCCCTGGTTCCAGCTGACCGTCGCCACTCTTCTTTCGCTTGCGCTCGCCTTCAGGGCCCACAGACGCGCGATATCGCAACACGGTGATTTTTGTGCACGGTTCCGGACGCCACCGCCGCAGTAGTCCGGAGAGTCGTATCTGGAGAACAACATGAGACTATTTGATTTGCCGCGCCGGACTTACACGGAATTCGCCACGCCTTTGGAACCATTGCCGCGTCTCAGCAAGGCGCTGGGCGGTCCGGAGATTTGGATCAAGCGTGACGACCAGCTCGGGCTTGCCGGCGGCGGCAATAAGACGCGCAAGCTCGAGTACGTCATGGCCGCTGCGCTCAGCGACGGTGCGAAAGCGGTCATGACCGTCGGCGCCGTGCAGTCCAATCACTGCCGCCTGACTCTCGCCGCCGCGAAACGGGAGGGACTGGCCTGTTATCTGGTCATCGAGGAACGGGTCAAAGGCAGTTACTCGCCGCAGGCAAGCGGCAACAACATGCTCTTTCACCTGCTCGGCGTGAAGGGCATCTTCGTTTCGCCTTTCGGCACGGATATCAAGGCGTCGATTGCCAAAGCCCGCGAGACCGTGCGGCGCGATACCGGTGTCGATCCTTACTTCATCCCAGGTGGGGCCTCGAACTCGCTCGGCGCATCGGGCTATGCGGCGTCCATGCTGGAATTCCTCGGACAGTGCTCAAAAGAGCATCTTTCCTTCGACGACATCGTGGTTGCAAGCGGCAGCGGCGGCACGCACGGCGGGCTGCTTGCCGGAAAGGCGCTCTTCGGCTTTCCCGGAAGGCTGCTCGGAGTGAGCACGCGCCACCCGACAGCCGTACAGAAGGCGCATATCGAGTCGCTCGCGCGCGAGACGCTCGTCTTCCTGGAAAGCAAGGCCACCCTGCCCACTGAATGGGTGAATGTCGCCGATGATTGGGTCGGGCCGGGATATTCCATCCCCGATGAACGCACGATCGAGGCCATCCGCCTCTTCGCCAATGAGGAAGGTGTTCTTCTCGACCCTGTCTATACCGGCAAGACCGCGGCGGGATTGATCGGCATGATCCGCCGCGGAGACCTCGCCAAGAGCAAAAGGGTGCTGTTCTGGCACACCGGCGGCTGGCCGGCATTGTTCGCCTACGGTGACCATCTTCAGGCTCACGGCACGGCCGCATGAGCGGATCCGGCGCGAAGATGCGGCGGGCCGGCGTCCTCGGGGGCATGGGCCCCGACGCGACGCTGGTTTTTCTGGAGAAGTTCTACGCCCTCACACGTGGCCGGGTGGAGCAAGCACGCCCGGCGCTGCTGGTGGACATCGATCCGGGGGTACCGGACCGAAACCAGGCCTGGCGTGGATCCGGTCCCAGTCCGGCCGCCGCGATCGCGCAGATGGGACGGAGCCTCAAGCAGGCCGGTGCCGACTTTTGTGTCATGGCCTGCATCACCGCTCACGGTTGGGTAGAGTCTTTCGAAAAAGAGGCCGGCATTCCGCTCATAGGCATGCCTGACGTCGTCGCTGACGCCTTGCAGGCGGGAGCGGGCGCCAACGGACCGGTCGGGCTTCTCGCGACCACCACGACGATCGAAATGAAACTGTTCCAGAAAGCGTTCGCGGCACGGAACAGCTTGCTCCTCGTACCGGAGGAGAAGGAGCAGGAAGCGCTGATGAGCGCGATCTACGCCATCAAGAAGGGAGAAGAGGCCCGCTCGAGTGTCCTCGCCGTGGCGAAATCTCTCGTCGCACGCGGCGCGCAAACAGTGCTCATCGGTTGCACGGATCTGAGCGTTCTCGGTCCCCTGCATCTCTGGGGATGCACCGTCGTCGACGCACTCGACTTGCTTGCGCAGCGCACGCTCGCCGAAATCGAGAAGGTGAAAGCGGATAGTTGAGCCACCGACTATGTTCGACGCAAACCGTTTCGATGACATCGGCAATACCGGCGCCCTCCTTCCCGGATCCACCGCGGCAGCGATCCAGGTTCCGGGGCGCGTTGTGCCGACGGAACCCGCCGCGCGGGTCATGACCGACTTTACGCGCGATCTCGCGGTCACCGTGACCGCTGAGCGCCTCATAGATGATGCGTTGCGCGACATGATCGTCGCGGGAGTACGGGCGCTGCTCGTCGTGCGGGCCGACAGCGTCGTCGGGCTGATCACCTCCTATGATATCCAGGGAGAGCGGCCGCTGCAGTTCCTCGCAGGATCTGGATTCACCCGGCACGACGAAATTGCAGTCGCCCACGTCATGACACCCTGGGCCGAGGTGCAGAAGCTCGACATGGAGTGGGTATCGCGCGCTCGCGTGGCCGATGTCGACAGATACTTCCGGCGCACGCACGCATCGCACATCGCCGTCACTGAACGCCGGGGCATTGGCGAGGAAGTCGTCCGCGGACTCTTCTCTCGCACCCGCATCGACCGTCAACTGGTGCGGATATCAGCCTGAGGAAACCGCTTGAGCGGCGGCGTCATCGCTCGGGGACGCCGGGACGATCCTTACCTGGGTGACGAGCTCACCGGCCGAGCTCAGCCGGTGCAGATGATAGACGGGTCGGCTCTGCATCTGCGGCGGGTAATCGCCCTTGCGCAGAGGAGTGGCCGTGCAGGGCGCGACCATCACCGGGATCCTGCCTATCCGGCCCCAGGTCGAGCGATGCACGTGACCGCAGAAGACGGCCACCACGCATCCGGAACGCTCCAGGGCCCGTTGCAGATTCGCCAGCGCCTCCGTTGTGACGAAGTTGAGCGGATCCGGTCCCACTGAAACCACGAACGGCGGATGATGCATGAAGACCGCGGTCGGCCTCTGCGGCTCGGCCTCGATCAGTGCCATCAGGCGTTGCGCGCGCTCGGGAGAGCAGTCTCCCTTGTTGCTGACGCCGCTCAGGGTGTCCACCGCGATCAGCCTCACAGGAAAGTCTTCGACCGCGTAATCGAGGAAGCCGGGGTCAGGCGCCGGGCGTACCCATCGCGAAAGCGAATGGCGCAGGTTTTCCCTGTCATCCCGGTTTCCGGCTGCGACATATAGCGGCGCGCGCGCCGTCGCGAGCAGGGATGCCGCCACTGCATAGTCCTCGCGACGACCCCCATGGACCACGTCTCCGGTGTGAATGATCACATCGGGAGCGGGATCGAGGGCATTGATATCCGCGAGTGTGCGCTCGAGGTCCCTGGCTCTACGGTCCGAATCGGCTGCGCCGAGCGCGATGTGCGTGTCCGATATCTGCGCGATGATCATGCCGCGGTGCCGGTCTCTCCCGATTGCCTCTCTCTATAGTACTCTCCCAGGATCGCCACGACCTCCGGCCGGCTGAACTCGGGCGGCACATCGACCCCGGTCGCCAGCATTTCCCGCAGCCGGGTGCCTGAGATGGCGATCTGGAACTGTGGATCGTGGGGACAGGTCCGCGCCGTCGCCATCCCGTAGCATTTGCGGCAGAAGAAGGTGACCTCGAGCTTCAGCGGCTGTGTCTGCAGGGCACCGTTCCACAATTGATCGAATATGCGCTGCGAGTCGTATGGACCATAGTACTGGCCGACCCCCGCATGATCGCGCCCCACGACGAGGTGTGAGCAGCCGAAATTCTGGCGGATGAGCGCATGCAGCAGCGCCTCGCGGGGACCCGCATAGCGCATCTCAATGGGATAACCCGCCTGGATCACCGTTCCGGCCCGGAAGTAGTTGTCGACCATGGCCTGCACGGCCCGGGTACGCACCTCGGCGGGAACATCGCCGGGCTTGAGCTTGCCGAGCACCTGATGGATGAAGACTCCATCGAGCACTTCCAGCGCGATCTTCACCAGATATTCGTGGCTGCGGTGCATGGGGTTGCGCGTCTGGAAGGCGGCGACGCGCGACCAGCCCCGCTCGCGGAATAGAGCCCGAGCCTCGATCGGCCGGATGTAGAGCGCGGGATATCGCCGGGCGTATTCGCCTTCGCTCAGAACCAACACGCGGCCGGCCAGATTGACCTCTCCCTGGCCCATGACTTTGGCAACTCCCGGATGCTTCGCATCCGTGGTGCCATAGACGTGCTTGGCCTCGAGCGACTTGTCGATTCCGTATTTTTCGCGCACCTGCAGGATGGCGAGTATCTCTCCGCTCTCGCTTGCGGTGAGAGCCACCTCCTCCTGCACCTGGATCGGCTCCGCGATATCGCTTGCGACCGGCAGCGTGATCGGGATCGGCCAGAACAGGCCGTTGGACAGTTTCATGTCCACGCAAGCTCCACGCCAGTCGTCATGTCCCATGAAGCCGTCGAGAGGCGTGTATGCGCCCATCCCCAGCATGAGCACATCCGAGACCGCGCGCGAGTCGAGCACAACCTTCCTGAGCCGCTCGGCCCGCTCGAGTCCGTCGGCCCGCATCGCGGGCGGCACCAGCAGCGGTTTGACCGCATCCGAGCCGTGGGGAGCTACCAGTTGTGGCATGCGGCGCCCGCTCGATCAGTCGATGATGTGATACACGGGCGCTTTCTCCATCTCCCACCGGCCCGTTTGACGGTCGTAGCGTGAGAGAGTGAAGCAGTGCCAATCCTTGTCATCGAGCCGCGGATGGTCGGCGCGGTAGTAATAGCCGGGCCAGCGCGTTTCCTGCCGGAACAGCGTGTGTTGCGTCACGCACTCCGAAGCCAGTACTCGATGCTGCAGCTCCCACGCCCGCTGCAGCTGATGCAGGTCCGGCGCACCGAGGCAGGAGAGATCTTCCTTCAGCATCGCGAGCAGCTCGAGACCCCGCGTCAGCAGCGGCTCATTGGTCGTGTAGTGGGAGCTGATGCCGCCCACATACTCATCCATGATTTTCTCCAGGCGCTGCAGTCCGTGAAGCGGCAGGATGTAGCTCGGCGACACCGTTCCGGCCACGATCTCGTTGCGGCCGATGCGATAGTTCTCCAGCGGTTGGTAGACGACTGCCCTGAGTTGCTCGTATTCCTTCTCGCTGACCTCCGGCCGGTCGTTGCTCCGCTCCATGACGTATTTGACGGCCGCCTTGGCGGCGATCCGGCCTTCGGTGAAGGAGCCCGAGGAGAACTTGTGCGCGGTGCCGCCGATGGTGTCACCGGCACCGAACAGCCCCTCGACCGTCATCATCCTGTTGTAGCCCCACTGGTATTCCGCCGGCGCGTAGTCCTCCGGACCGCTCGCCCAGGCTCCGGAGCAGGTTGCGTGCGACCCCATGACATAAGGCTCGGACGTCGTGAGCTCCGGGTTGATTTCCTTGGGGTCGATGTTCTGCGAAGCCCATACGACCGCCTGGCCGATGGTCATGCCGAGGAAGTTCTCCCAACCAATGGTCTCCTTGTGAGGATCCTTGAACGCCTCCTTGGTGACCATGCGAATGGGGCCCCGGCCCGCCTTGACCTCCTCGAGCAGCGCATGATTGCGCAGACAGGTCGGCACCGGATGGTGATTGACATAATCGCCGACCATCTTCTCTATCGAGTCACGCCAGAACGCCTCGTAATCCTGTCCGTAGGCGTTTTGCGTGTAGGTCTTGAGGTGCAGGAAGTACGCGCCCACCGGACCGTAACCGTCCTTGAATCGAGTCAGGACGATGCGGTTTTCCATCTGGGTCATCTTCGCGCCTGCCAGAATCGGCAGGGCGTACGCGGAGGCGCTGCTCCAGGGCGCATACCACGTGCGGCCCATGCCTTCGCCGACCGCGCGGGGCTTGAAGATATGCGATGCGCCGCCCGCCGCCACGATGACCGCCTTGGCGCGAAAGACGTAGAAATCACCGTTGCGGACGTTGAACCCCACCGCCCCCGCGACCCGATTGGGGCGTTTGCTGTCCATGAGCAGGTGGGTCACCATGATCCGGTTGTAGACTTCGCTCGCCGCCTTGCGCGCGGCCTCGGCGACGAGCGGCTTGTAGCTCTCGCCGTGGATCATGATCTGCCACTTGCCCTCGCGCTGGTACTTGCCGGTCTTGGGGTCCTTCATGATCGGCAGACCCCACTCCTCGAACTTGTGCACGGTGGCGTCGACGTGCCGGGCGATGTCGTACCCGAGGTCCTCCCTCACCAGCCCCATGAGGTCATTGCGCGCGTAGCGCACGTGGTCCTCGGGCTGGTTCTCGTTCCA
>Ga0134128_10011830_pt1 | contig 10410 bp, 10 predicted proteins | sample KB31754_FD_96462 | JGI IMG/M metagenome (GOLD analysis project Ga0134128, IMG submission 96462) | Terrestrial soil microbial communities with excess Nitrogen fertilizer from Kellogg Biological Station, Michigan, USA - KB3-175-4 | ecosystem: Environmental > Terrestrial > Soil > Unclassified ...
AATTTGAACTGGAAGCTCTCCGACCAGTGGTCCTTACTGTCGGTTTCGTCGTACCGCACGTACAAGAACAACTTCACGGAGGACACCGACGGCTCGCCTCTCGCCGCGCAGCAACTGCTGCAAGTGCTGGATCACTCTCAGTGGACGCAGGAACTGCGGCTCAGCGGAACTCTGAGCAAAGTCGATCTCACGTTCGGCCTCTTCTATCTCGATCAGAAGACGGAGGAGGACGCCCGCGTCGACCTGCCTTACGTCGGTTTCGACTTCATCCACGGCCCCGATCAAGTGCCCGCGACGAATCAGGCGGCGTACGGTAACGCGGCGATTCACCTGACGCAGAAGTTGGACCTATCGGTCGGCGTGCGCTACTCCAAAGACGACAAGAGCTATACGCTCCATCGCCACAACCCGGACGGCACGCTGCCGCAACCGTGCACGACGTTTTGGTTCTGGGAGGCCCCCAACCCGCAGAACTGCGGCGTCGCAGGTCTGGACGGAGTGAAAACGGATTTCGCGAGCAACAACACGGACTACCGCGCCGTTCTCTCCGACAACATCACCGACAACATGATGATCTACGGACAGATCTCGACCGGCTACAAGGCCGGCGGCGTCAACGCGCGACCGTTCTTTCCGAGCCAAACGCATGCGTTCAATCCCGAGACGCTGACGAGTTACGAGGTCGGCCTCAAGAGCACGTTCAAGCGGACGTTACGGCTCAACGCGGCGCTCTTCTACAACGACTACGTGGACATCCAGCTGCCGCTCACGAACTGCTACTGGGCGCCACCGGCCCAGCAGGTGCCGTGCGCGAGCCAAGACAACGCGGGCAGCGCGCATGTCAGCGGCTTCGAGGTCGAGGCCGAGTACAATCCCGGTCGATTCTCGCTCGACGCGTCGTATAGCTTGCTGAACTTCGACTACTACAAGGTCGCGGGCGACGTCACGAAGAGCATGATCTCGCCGTTCACCCCGGAGAATAAGGCGAGCCTCGGCATCCAATACGAGTTCGGCCTCGGCAAGCACGGCAGCATCACGCCGCGACTCGACGTCGCTTACACCGACCAGGTGTATTCGAGCGCGGTCAATGCGTCGACGAATCTGATCCCGAGCTATTCGTTGGCCAACGTGCGCGTTACGTGGCGGTCGGAAGACGAAGCGTGGCGCGTCGCACTCGAGGGAACGAACGTCACCGACAAGTACTACTACTTGACGCTGTTCGACCTCTCGAGAAACGCGGCGGGCTACATCAACGGCCAGCCGGGTCGCCCCGAGGAGTGGGCGATCACGTTCACTCGTAACTTCAACCGCTAAGAGTATCGAGCTTCGAAGGCCCCTCGCCGCGCGCTTCGGCGCTCGGTGCAGGGGCCTTCCCTTTTCTGCGCGGCGCTCGGACACTGTGCGGCGTCGGGCGACGTCCTTGCAGCTGACGACATGGCGACGAAGTTTCTAAACCCCCGCGAGATTCATTCGCCCGTTGGGCCGTACTCGCACACCGCCTTGGTTGCAGCGGGTGACCAAATCCTTTTTCTCGCGGGCCAGGTAGGCATTCGTCCGGACGGCTCGATTCCGGACGGCTTCGCAGAACAAGTCGACGTCACGTTCGAGAACGTTCGTGCTTGCCTCGCAGCGCACGGCGTCGGCGTCGACGCCGTCGTGAAGCTCGGCGTGTTCGTGCTGCCCGGTCAGGATCTGCAGGTTCTGCGCGCGGCTCGCGAGAAGCACTTCGGCGCGCACCGCCCGACGTCGACCACCGTCTGCGTACCGCAGCTCGCGAGTAGAGCACTCCTCGTCGAGGTCGAAGCGATTGCCGTCAAGCGCGCCGAGTAGATGCCGGTTGCGAGCCGGCAGCGAATGAGCGGTCGCGTCGCGATCACGGGCGCTTCGGGGCAGCTCGGCCGGCTCGTCGCAGAGCATGTGCTCGCGCAATGCGCACCGCGCGACGTGATCCTCGCGACGCGCTCGCCACAGACGCTGAGCGACTTCGCAACGCGCGGCGTCGAGATTCGCCGCGCGGACTTCGACGAGCCAGGCTCGCTCCGCGACGCGCTCGCCGGCGCCGAGCGGATGCTGCTGATCAGCGCGACGGATCTCGAGCGGCGCGTCGCACAGCACCGAGCCGCGATCGCGGCGGCCGAGGCGGCCGGCGTGCGCCACGTGATCTACACGTCGGGCTCCAAACCCGAGCCGCCGAATCCCGCGGCGGTCGCGCCGAGCCACTACGCGACCGAGCAGGCGCTCGCGGGAACCAGTCTCGCGTGGACGGTGCTCCGCAACAGCCTCTACGCGGACTACCAAGTCCAGGAAGCGATGCGTGCGATCGAGACCGGGGTGCTCGCGCACACTCGCGGCGCCGGCTGCGTCGCGTATGTCGCGCGGGACGACTGCGCGGCTGCCGCGGCGGCGGTGCTACTGCAAGACGGTCACGCCGGAGCCATCTACGACATCACGGGCCCGCAAAGCTTCGACGCCGAGGCGCTTGCAGCGCTCTATGGCGACCTCGGGGGCAAACGCGTCGCAGTTCGCCCGATCGACGACGCGACGTTCGTCGCGGGCCTCGTCGGCGGCTCGACCGCAGGTCATCTGCTCTACGGCGCCGAGCTGCTCGCATCGTTCGGCCGCGCGACCCGCGAGGGCTTCCTCGACGTTCGTGGTGACGCGGTTGCGAAGCTCACCGGGCGAGCGCCGTGCTCGCTGCGCGATGTGCTCGAGCCGCACATACGTAATGCGGCGGCTAAGCGAGGTTCGTAGAGTCCGCAAGCCGACTCGCGGCGGCGTCCGTTACCCTGCTCGCCGTCTTCAGAGGACTTCGAATGGACAACATCAGCACCCTCGACGCGCTCCCGCTCTGGGGCTTCTTCACCCTCACGCTCGTGCTCGTGCTGCTCGCAATCGAGGGCGGCTACCGCCTCGGGCGCTTCAGGGTCACGCACGCCGAGCACGAGAAAGAGGCACCGGTCGGCGCGATGGTGGCGGCGATGCTCGGGCTGCTCGCATTCATACTCGCGTTCACGTTCGGCCTCGCGGCCCAGCGCTTCGACACGCGCAGGCAAGTGCTGCTCGACGAGGCCAACGCGATCGGCACGTCGTATCTGCGCGCAGCGATGCTTACGCAGCACGAAGAGGAGATTCGCGCGCTGCTACGCGACTACGTCGACGTCCGGCTCAACGCCGTGCAGACCCGCGGTGCCCTCGCAGAGGGCATCCGGCAATCCGAGGTCCTGCAGAATCGACTCTGGGATCACGCGGTCGCGCTCGCGCGAGACAACCCCGATTCGATAGTGGTCGGGCTATTCGTGCAATCGCTCAACGAGGTGATCGACCTGCACGCGAAGCGCGTTACTGCCGGAGTCAGAAATCGAATCCCCGGCGCCATTTGGCTCGCGCTGTTCTCGGTCGCGGCGCTCTCGCTCGGTGCGATGGGTTACCATGCGGGGCTGGTTCGAACGAGCCGGTCGCTCGCGATCCTTGCGGTGGGTCTCACGTTCACCGTAGTGATTGGACTGATCGCAGATCTCGACAATCCGCGCGAAGGTTTCTTGAACGTGAGCCAGCAAGCGCTCATCGACCTGCGCGAGTCGATGAAGCCGGTCGCTCAGCCGTAGGTCCCACGCCGAGCACGTTTTTTTTGGGACGGAGTTCTGGATTCTGCGACCTTTGGGCGCCCGAACGGCGGCGCCTAGGCATCGGCCTCCTTCGCCCGGTCTTGCTGGCACAGAAGCTGCAAACGACACAGCAACGTAACAGCAATTCCGCGGCCGCAAGCTTGCTCCCGAGGGATCGGTCACCCCTTTGGTTCACCACCCCCCCAAAATTTGAACCAATACCGATCCCTCGTTTTTTTCCGAGAGCCGGCAGCGCCTACGCTAGCGCGAGCAGCGCGGTTCGTAACCGTCCGACATCGATGGGCTTGGGCAGGTATGCGTGGACGCGGAGGTCTTTCGTGCGGTGGCGCAGGTCCGGCACCGAATGGGCCGTCACGAAAATGACCGGGATCCTGTCCATGCGTTGAATGGCTTGCGCCACGGCGACGCCGTCCATGCCGGGCAAGCGCCAGTCGCAAATCAACACATCGGGGTGGAACGCTCGCGCCTTCGCAACTGCGGAGTAACCGTCACCCGCCGTCTCGAGCTCGTACCCTTGGCTCGCGAGGATGAGCGCTAGCGCATCCCGCGCGTCGTCGTCGTCCTCGACGACAAGAACCCTCTGAGTCATGGCATACAACGTCCTTATCGGCCTTTTTCGCTCAGCGCCGACCTCGTTCCGGTGACGTCGCTTTCGCGCGGCAAGCAAATAGTGAATACACATCCCATGCCAAGTCCGGGGCTTCGGGCGCGCAGTGATCCCCCGTGGCTCTTGATCAGGTTCTTCGCGATCGCGAGCCCGAGACCAAGGCCCTTGTGGGAGCCACCTTTCGCCGGTCCGGCGCGCCAAAACGGCGTGAACACCTGGCCAAGATCCTCGGCGCTGATCCCCGCGCCCGTGTCCTCCACTTCGATCGCGACGTCGTCTCCGTCGTCCCGCACTCTGAGCTCGACTCGACCGCCGGCCGGAGTATGGGCGAAGGCGTTCTCGAGCAGGTTGTTCAATACCTGGATTAGCCGTTCGGAATCGACGTTCAGCTGGTGTCTTCGCTCGGATAGCCGACAGACGAATTCCACCTTTCGCGCGGTGCCGAGCAGTCGCCAAGTCTCGGTGTTCGCCTCGATGAGCTTCTCGAGCTCGTGACTCTCACGATGAATCTCGATTCCGCCGGCGGAAATCTTCGCCGCGTCGATCAGATCGTTGACGAGCCGGGTTTGGAGCTTCAAGTTGCGCTTGATCGCGTCGATCGCTTTCGCGGACTTGTCCGAAAGCGGTCCGAGCGCGAGCACGTCGAGCCACATCGTGCACGCGTTGAGCGGCGACCGGAGCTCGTGCGTGATCGACGCGAAGAACACGTCCTTGATGCGGGTGGCGCTCTCGGCGTCCTTGCGCGCCTGCGAAGCTTCGGCGAGGAGCTCGAGCCGCGTCATCGCTGCCAGTTGCTCCGCTGTCACGTCCTCCAACAAGCCTACTAGATGCGTGCGCTCGTCACTGCCGGGCACCGCGCTCACCGACCAGCGCGCCGAGAACACGGTGCCGTCGCGTCGTTTGCTCGGCAACGTGACCGTGACGTTCGTGCGCTCGGCGAGCCCACTCTGCAGTTGCGCGATCGCCGGGTCTTCGGGCATGGCGCTCACGAGGAAGTCGCAGCGGCGGCCGCGCGCCTCCCGCTCGGAATAGCCGGTGAGCCGCGTGAACGCGTCGTTCACGTAGATGATCAGCTGTTCGCTGTCGGCGATGAAAACGCCTTGGCTGGTTGCCGCGAGCGCGCGGTTTCGCAGCGCGAGCCGGTCCTCCAAGCGTCGCAACCGCAATGCGGCGAGCGCGACGATCAATCCGATCGCGATCGTCGTGCCTCCCGCGGTGATCGCGATCGAGAGGCGCGCGCCGCCGAACGACTGGTACGCACGCACGGCCAAGATGCCGATCAACAGCGGCACCAATATGACGGTCGGTAGGAGCCAGCGCATGTGTGAGCCGACGAGCGAGGATCCTGCCGCGACGTTCCCGAGGCCATATCGCGGGTGCAGGGTCACGATCGCGGCACCCAGCAGGATGAACACGAGAGCCGCCTGCAACGGCGTAGCGGCGCTCACGGCGAGCGGCTGATAGAGCGGCGGCGCGCCGTAAAAGTAGCCAAGTGCGGTCAGCAGACCGGCGATTCCGACGCAGATCGCGATGACCCGCGCGGCCGTGCGGCCGGGCAAGCCCGCCGTTCGGTCTACGGACAGGGCGGTGGCAAGAAACATAATGCACACGCCTTCGAGCACCGACATGCGCGCCGGCACGGAGTCGGCGATGGCGTCGAGAGAAGCGGGCAACGGCCATCGATCGATCCCGAGGTCGATCCCGAGGGCGTATTCCGCAAGGGCCGCGACGCCGACCAGGGCGGCCGCAAGCTCGAGGATCCAGCGCAGAGCGAGCGTGCCGAGACGCGGCCGACCGAGCCCGACGAGCACTGCCAGCCCAAGCAGGACGCTCGCGGCGGCGGAGCCTGGTATCATTACGCCAAAGTTCGGTGCAGGGCTACGCAGCCACGAGATGTGGTAGCCCCAGCCGACCAGAACTGCGGCGCCGTTCGCGACTACGAACAACGCGGCGACCGCGGGAAAGGAGCGAATCCATGCGGCCACATGATTGGCGTACGGCGCGCCCATCGACGTTCGATTCTGCATCCCGTCCTTTAGGGGGTCAAACGTCTCGCGTCGGCATCGCGCAAGTTTCGGTAGAATCGGGGCGTAACACAGTTTCGCTGGAGCGCTGAAGAATGGCGAACGTTTTGCTCGTCGATGACGAGCCCGATTTCGTGTCGGCCACGCGTGAGCTGTTGACCCTGCACGGTCACAGCGTCGACACGGCTGAGCGCCTCGACGATGCGCGCCGAATTCTCTGCAACGACGGCCCCGAAGTTTTGCTTCTCGATCTCATGCTGCCCGACGGCAACGGCCTCGAGCTCTTGGAAGAGCTCCGCGGCAGCTCGGTCAAGCGCGTCGTGTTCATTACCGGGCATCCGGGCATCAAGTCGTTGATCAAGAATTTGAGCGGACCGACGGTCACCTATCTCACGAAACCGATCGACAGCCGCGATCTCATGTCAGCGCTGAGCGACATGCGGGTTGCGGCTCCGGCGGCAGAAGGGGATGCGGAGGCGGAGCGTGTACATTTCGGCTTGCTGATCGGCGAGTCGGCGTCGATGCGCGCGGTATACGAGCAGATCGAAAAGGTTGCACGCACCGATAGCCCCGTGCTGATCGTCGGCGAGACGGGCACAGGCAAAGAGCTCGTTGCCGAGGCGATTCATCGCTCGAGTGGACGCACGGGCCGCTTCGTCGCCGTTAATTGCGGCTCGCTATCGCGCGATCTCGCGGGCAGCGAGCTGTTCGGTCACGAGAAGGGTAGCTTCACGGGCGCGGTTCGCCGCCACCTCGGCTTCTTCAAGCGCGCCGACGCTGGCACTCTGTTCCTCGACGAGCTGGCGGAGATGCCGATCGAGCTGCAACCGCATTTCCTGCGCGTTTTGGAGAAGGGCATGGTCTTGCCCGTCGGCAGCGAGCAGGAAGAGCGCGTCGACGCGCGCCTGATCGCCGCCACGAACCGCGATCCGCGCAAGGCGATTGCCGACAAAGCGCTGCGCGAGGACCTCTACTTCAGGCTCAGCGTGTTCCCAATCGCTTTGCCGCCGCTGCGGGAGCGCGTCGAGGACGTCCCGCTGCTCGTCGAGCATTTCTTGCAGCTCGCGAGCAGTGAAGATTCGCCGCCACGGCGGTTCTCCGATGCGAGCATGGCGAGGCTGAAGGCCTATCATTGGCCCGGCAACGTCCGCGAGCTCCGGCACGTCGTGCAGCGTGCAACCATCATGTCGGATCCGGGCGCGAACGAGCTCGTATTGCCGGATCGCTTCGAAAGCCCCTTCGGCGAGCAGCGTCAAGGTCTCACGATCGGACGCTCGATTCGCGACGTCGAGCGCGAGCTCATCATGCGCACGCTCGAGCACTTGAACGGCGACAAGAAGGCCGCTGCAGAGACGCTCGGCATCAGCCTCAACACGCTGTACAACCGACTGAACGCCTACGACAACAACGGCGCGTCCTCCTCCTAGCTCGTGCACGCAATGCGGGCTTTGCCCGCGTTCGCGTTTCTCAATTCTGCAATCCCTTTTCTTCGCTAGGCCCCGCGCCGCACCGCGGCACGGTGTCGCGCCTGCTGGCATAGCGTTTGCACTGGGTTCGGGCGGGTTCGTCACAGAAGGGAACCGACATGAATTGGGACCGCATCGGAGGTCAGTGGAAGCAGCTCAAGGGTAAGGCGCAGCAGCGGTGGGGAAAGCTCACCGACGACGACTGGGACCTTATCCAGGGCAAGCGGGAAGAGCTCGTAGGCAAGCTCCAAGAGGTATACGGCAAGCAACGCGATCAAGCCGAACGCGACGCCGACGAGTGGTCGCGCGGTTTGAACTAGGGTTCGCGTGGCTCATTGAAGTGGAAGGAGAGGACCATGAGAAAGCAACTATCAATCTGTGCGCTACTCGCGACGATGTCGCTGGTTGCGAGTCAGGCGTTCGCAGCCGACTCGTCGCAGCCGGCCAAAGACGCGTTCATCACGGGCAAGCTCGAGGCGACTTATACGTTCAACCGGCACCTGAGCGCCTCCGCGATTCATACGGAGACGACGAACGGCGTCGTGCATCTGACCGGCACCGTCGATAGCGATATCGACCGCGACCTCGCCGGCCAGATTGCGAAGGGCGCCCAGGGCGTTACGTCCGTGAAGAACGACCTCGTCGTGAAATCGGGCTCGAGCCAGGCCAGCACCAAAAGCAGTGGCTCCGGTGAGACCTTCGGACAGTACGTCGACGATGCCACGACTACTGCGATGGTGAAGTCGAAGCTCCTCGCGGATCCGAACGTGAAGGGCCTGAAAATCAGCGTCGAGACAACCGGTGATGTCGTGACCCTGACCGGCAAGGTCGGCTCGGCCGAGCAGAAGCAGCTCGCCGAGAAGCTCGCGAAAAACACGGGCGACGTGAAGAGCGTGAAGAATCAGCTCGTGATCGACAAGAGCGTCGGCGGCTCTTAAGAGCAGCGACGGCGCGTGGGCCTAAGGACAGTTGGCCCAGACGCAGAGGTTCCGTCTAGCGGAGCACGGCGGCGGGTACTCGCAATGGACTGCAGGTGCCCGCCGACCGGCCGCAAGTTTGGAGAAGTCACATGATTGCTTGGGCAGCTACGTTTCTCGTCATCGCACTCATCGCCGCAGTGCTCGGCTTCACGGGCATCGCGGGTCTCGCGACCAACATCGCTTGGATACTGTTCGTCGTCGGTCTCATTCTCGCCATCGTGTTCGCCGTGCTCGGTAGGCGCGTGGTCGATTGAAGTCGTTCTAGGAGGCAGCAGCTCATGGATGGAGCACACACGAGCTCGACGACAGCGTACTCGCTACCGACATTGCGCTACGCCCTCGACGCGCTCGAGCCATTGGTCTCGGCCGATACGCTCGAGCTGCACTATCACAAGCATCACGCGGCGTACGTGAAGGGCGCGAACGCCGCACTCGAGGAGCTGGCTGAGACGAGGAGAAGCGGCTCGTTCACGGACATAGGGCGGCTCGAGAAGAACCTGGCCTTCAATCTTTCGGGACACATTCTTCATTCGTTGCTGTGGCGATGCTTGACGCCCGATGGCGGCGGACGGCCGGATGGCGTGCTCGGTCCGGCGATCGACACGTGCTTCGGCGCGTTCGACGCGTTCAAGGACGAGCTCAGCGCGGTCGCGACGAGCGTGCAGGGCTCCGGCTGGGCGGCGCTGTCGTGGGATCCGGTCGGGCAGCGTTTGATCACCGAGCAGATCTACGATCACCAGGGCAACCATGGCGTTGGAACGGTGCCGATCGTCGTGATCGACATGTGGGAGCACGCCTACTACTTGCAGCATCAAAACCGCAAGGACGAGTGGGTGGAGAGCTTCTGGAAGCTCGTCGACTGGAAAGACGCGTCGAAGCGTTTCGAGCGCGTGCAGCGCTCGGAGGCCGGCTTGCGTTGACGCGGGCCGCTACGCGCGGTCTTTCCAGTCTTGCCACTCGACTTCGTAGCTTTCGACGTACGCCTTCACCGCCTGCCCGATAGTCGCGAAGAAGGCTTGCTCGCCGAGCCGCGCGAATAGCCCGAAACGCCTGAGCTTGTCTTTCACGGGATCCTTCATCTCGGCGAAAGCGAGCTCGATTCCCGCTGCGTGCAAAGCGTCCATGAGCTCGGCCAGCATATCGGCTGCCGTGACGTCGACGCTCGTGACGGGCTCCGCCGCCACGACGAAGCGGCGCACAGGCGTCGGCGAACGGCTGACGGCCTCGAGCACGCGGTCGTGGAACAACTCGGCGTTCGCGAAGAACAAAGGCGCGTCCCAGCGGAACAGCACGAGCCCGGGCACGAGTCGGGCTTCGGGGTAGCGCGTCACGTCGTGATAGCCCTGCACTCCCTCGACACGGCCGAGCACGGCGAAGTGCGGGCGCCAGCCGTCCCAGAGGAACTCGATCACGGCGATCACGATCGCGAGCCCGATGCCCCAGATCGCGCCGAGGATCGCGACCCCGGCGAAGCACGCCATCGACAGCCAAAACTCCCAGCGCTGGACTCGATAGATTCGCTCGAGGTCCTTGATCTCGAACAAGCCGATGGCCGCGGCGATCACGACAGCGGCAAGAGCCGTGTTCGGCAGGTGCTGGAGCAGGTTCGGCGCGACCAGCAGCAGCACGGCAATCGCGACGGCGCCGACGACGCTCGTGAGCTGCGTCTTGGCGCCCGCGGCCTCCGCGACCGGCGTGCGCGACGAG
>Ga0134128_10011831_pt1 | contig 10409 bp, 8 predicted proteins | sample KB31754_FD_96462 | JGI IMG/M metagenome (GOLD analysis project Ga0134128, IMG submission 96462) | Terrestrial soil microbial communities with excess Nitrogen fertilizer from Kellogg Biological Station, Michigan, USA - KB3-175-4 | ecosystem: Environmental > Terrestrial > Soil > Unclassified ...
ACGCGGGGACCTTCGTGTTCTCGGTGGCGTTCAGCCCGGACGGGCGCACGCTCGCTGCGGCCAGCGCGGACAATCTGACCCGGCTGTGGAACGTCAGCAACCCCGGGCACCCGGCCCAGCTGTGCCGGCCGCTGGGCGGGCCGACCAGCTACGCGATCTCGGTGGCGTTCAGCCCGGACGGGCGCACGCTCGCGGTCGGCGCGGCGGACAAGACCGTGCACCTGTGGAACGTGGCCGACCCGGCCCGGCCGCGCCCCCTGGGCGCGCCGCTCACCGGCCCGGAAGGGTACGTGTACTCGGTGGCGTTCAGCCCGGACAGCCGGACGCTGGCCACCGGGGTGACCGACGGCACCGTGTGGCTGTGGAACGTGGCCCGCCCGGCCCGGCCCACGCTGGTGGCCACGCTGACCGGGCCGTCCAGCCAGGTGTACTCGGTGGCCTTCGGGCCGGGCGGCGCCGTGCTGGCCGCGGGCAGCGCGGACGGCACGGTCCGGCTGTGGGACACCGGGGTACGGGCCGCGGCGCAGGCGGTGTGCGCCACCGCCGGGCAGCCGCTGACCCGCGCGGAATGGTCGGCCTATCTGCCCGGGCGGCGCTACGACCCGCCGTGTGGCTGACCGGCCCGGTCATTCCGGACGTCAGTGGCCGGCCGCCTGACCGGCGTGCAGGTAGCGGCCGAACCAGTCCCGGGCCAGTGCCGCCACCCGTTCCAGCGCCCCCGGCTCGGGGAACAGGTGCGTCGCTCCCTGGATCACGCTGAGCTCGCTGGCCGCCCGCAACTTCGCGCGTGCCGCCACGTTCAGGGCCAGCACCTGGTGGTCGAGCCCGCCCACGATGAGCAGCGTGGGCGCCCGCACCTGCCCGAGCGCGGGCCCAGCCAGGTCCGGACGGCCGCCGCGGGACACGACGGCGGCGATCCGGTTGCCCGGCTCGGCCGCGGCGCGCAGCGCGGCCGCCGCCCCGGTGCTCGCCCCGAAGTAGCCGGCTGATATCCCATCCAGTTCCGGCTGGCGGCGCACCCAGCCGGTGGCCGCGGTCAGCCGGCCGGCCAGCAGGCCGATGTCGAACACGCTGGACCGGCCGGCTTCCTCGGCCGGGGTGAGCAGGTCGAAAAGCAGGGTGGCGAGCCCGGCCCGGTGCAGCGCGCTGGCCACGAACAGGTTCCGCCCGCTGCCCCGTCCGCTCCCGCTGCCGTGCGCGAACAGCACGATGCCACGCGCGCCGGCGGGCACGGTCAGCAGCCCGGGCAGGGCCAGCGCACCCGCCGTCACCTGCACGTCGGCGCTGATTGCCGGGCCGGCCTCCCGCGGCCCGGCCGCGCGGCCCAGCAGGCTGACCACTTCCGCGTCGCTGGTCTGCGAGAAGTCGTGGTACCACTGGCCGATGGCGAAGAACGGCTCGGGTGACTCCACGCAGATCACCTGGTCGGCCACGTCACCCAGCCGGGCCACGGTGGCCGGCGGCGCGACCGGCACGGCCAGGATCACTTTCGCCGCCCCGTGCGCCCGGGCCACCTGGCAGGCCACCTGGGCCGTCGACCCGGTCGCGATGCCGTCGTCGACCACGATCGCGGTCTTCCCGGCCAGTGGCACCCGCGGCCGCTGCGCCCGGTAACGCTCGGCCCGCCGGTTCAGCTCGGCCCGCTCGCGCTCCTCGACCTTGGCGAACTCAGCGTCGGTGACCCGGTCAGCCCGTACCACCTCGGCGTTGACCAGGCGCACGCCGTCCTCGCCGATCGCGCCCATGGCCAGCTCCGGCTGGGCGGGCAGGCCGACCTTGCGCACCAGGATCACGTCGAGCGGGGCGCCCACCGCGCGGGCGATCTCGAAGGCCACCGGGATCCCGCCCCGGGGCAGGCCGAGCACGACAGCATCCGGCCCGGCGGCGCCGGTCAGCAGGCTGGCCAGCCGCCGTCCCGCGTCGGCGCGGTCGAGGAAGGGCATGCCCCTCCTTCCCTCGGGATAGCCCCCAGTGTGACCCGCGGCCGGTACCACCGCCAGGCCTGATCATGCCCGCCGCCAGCTGCGGGCCGCCCCGCCCGGCCCACGTCACCCGCCTTAACGGTCTTCACGCCGGCTGGGTCTTGAGCAGGTCCCGGGTTCGCACGGCGTCTTCGCCGCGGCCATACTCACCGGCCACGAAGTCGGTGACTCCCGCGTCGGCCAGCGCGGCCAGCTGCGCCGCGACCGCTGACTCGTCCCCGACCAGGGCCACATCCCCCGGGCCAGCCGCGCCCTCCCGGTCGAGCATGGCGCGGTAGGACGGCAGCTCGCTGTACATCGCGAAGACCTTGTTCGCGCCGGCCCGGGCCGCGTCCGGGTCGCTCGTCACGCAGATGGGCAGCACGCACACGACCCGGGGGCTCGGCCGGCCAGCGGCCTGGGCCGCGGCGGTGATCGTCGGCACGATGTGGTCGCGCACCGTGGCCGGGCCGGTCATCCACAGCACGGTGCCCTCGGCCAGCTCCCCGGCCAGCCGGAGCATCCGCGGGCCCAGCGCGGCCAGCAGCACCGGGACCGGCACCGGGCCCGGGGTGGTCAGCCCGATGTGCGCGCTGAGCTGCTGGCCGGTGAACGAGACCGGCTCACCGTGCAGCAGCGGGCGGAGGATCGACAGGTACTCCCGGGTGTGCTCGACCGGCCGGCTGAACGAGTAGCCGAACATGTCCTCGATCAGGATCTGGTGGGATGGGCCGACGCCGAGCGTGAGCCGCCCACCGGTGGCCGCCGCCGTGGTCAGCGCCTGCTGGGCCAGGGCGGCCGGATGCCGCGGGTAGGTCGGCACCACGGCGGTGCCCACCTCGATCCCGGGCACCTGGCTGCCCGCCACGGCCAGCGTGGTCAGCGCGTCGAGCCCGAAGATGTTGCTGATCCAGGCGGACGTGAACCCGTCGTCCGCGGCCCGCTGCAGCGCGCCGCGCACCGTGTCGATCGCCTCTGGGCCTGCCGGGGAGGGCAGGGACACGCCAATCCGCATGGTCGTTACCTCCCGTGCTGCTGCCTGCTGTACGCCACGGCCACCTCGGCGGCCAGGGCCGCATTATCGGCGATCAGCCGCCGGTTGACCTCGGCACTGCGACCTTCGCTCATTTCGTGCACCAGGGCCAGCACGGCCGGGGTCACCGACTGCCCGCGCACCCCCCGCTCGTCGACCTGGGCGACCGCCTCGGCCAGGATCGGCTCGATATCCAGCGAAGGCTCCGGTGGGCGGGTGAGCAGCACGCCGGCCGGGCCGTTAAGCAGCCAGTGCGCAGCGGTGATGCGGGCCACCTCGGCCGCGGCGGTCACCACGGCGGACACCGGTGGACCACCAGTGGCGCTGTAGAACATCGGCAGCGTGCTGGTGTGCCAGCCGAGCACCGGCACGCCGAGGGTTTCCAGCAGTTCCGCGGTGGCGGGCACGTCCAGGATGGACTTCACCCCGGAGGAGACCACCAGCGCCCCGGTCCGGGCGAGCTGCGGCAGGTCAGCCGAGATGTCGAGGGTGGTAGCGAAGCCGCGGTGCACCCCGCCGGTGCCGCCGGTGGCCATGAACGCGATCCCGGCCCGCCGGCACACGGCCAGCGTGCCGCCCACCGTGGTGGCGCCCAGCGCGCCCTGCACCACGCAGGCGGCCAGATCCCGGGCGCCGACCTTGCGGGCCTGCGGGCCCGCCTCGGCGAACCGGGCCAGTTCGGCCTCGGTCAGCCCGGCCCGGACCGTGCCGTCCACGACACCGACCGTGGCCGGCACGGCGCCCTGCTCGCGGACCCGGGCCTCGCTGGCCAGCGCCACCTGGATGCCCTGCTCGCCGGGGAAGCCGTGCGAGACGAGCGTGGTCTCCAGCGCGACCACCGGCTGGCCGCCGGCTACTGCCGCCCGCACTTCCCCGGACAGTTGCGGCGCGAACGTCATGGCATCGCTCCCATCTTGGCCACCGCCCGGGCCGCCGCGGCCAGGCCCAGGCTCACCCCGCCGACCAGGTAGCCGGCCGCGAACGCGTCGCCCGCCCCGGTCTAGTCCACGGCGTTAGTGGGCAGCGCCGGGTACTCGGTGCCCGCCACCCGCACGCCCCGGGCGCCCAGCTTGACCACCAGGCTGGCGTCCCCGTGGCCGAGATCCCCGTGGCCGAGATCACCGACAAGCGCCGCCTCCGCCTCGGTGCCGAACACGATGGCCGGCCGCAGCCGGCCCAGCAGCGCCCGGAACCGCTGTGGTCCGTACTCCTGGAGCGCGGCGGTGGAGGACAGGTCGACGCTGACCCGCGGCACGCGGGCCGCGGCGGCCCGCGCGGCGCCGCCGATCGGCTCCCGGACCAGGCTGTAGGCGGGCAGGTGCAGCAGGTCGCAGCCGTCGAGCCAGGCGTCGCGCAGCGCATCCGCAGTCAGCATCGGGCCGACGCCCCGGTCGGTCAGCATGGACCGGCGGGTGCCGTGCTCGGACAGCGAGACCACCACACCGGTGCGGCCGTCCAGTACCGGGCCGGCCATGGTGACCCCCCGGCGCTCCAGGTCGCTGGCGACCAGGCCGGCCGCCAGGTCGCTGCCCCGGGCCGCGATCAGCCGGGCCTGGCCGCCGAGCTCACTGACCCACGCCGCCACGTTGGCCGCCTGGCCGCCCACGCCGACCCAGGTGTCGGCCGGCGTGTCGGTTTCCGCGGCCACCGGCCCGGCCAGGCCGACCACGACGTCGAGGTGCGCGTCGCCGAGTACGCAGATCAGTGGCAACGGCGCTGGCGTCCTGTTCTTCCCGGTGGTGGTGCGGGTAAATCGATGATCTCACCAGCCCGGTTGGCCCGCGGCAGGGTGGCGGTCTTTGCCCGCGGCGACGGCGGCGGGTGAGGATAGGCGGCATGCGCTCAGTCTGTGTGTTCTGCGGGTCGAACCCGGGACGGCGCCCGGAGTATCTGGCGAGCGCCGCCGCGCTCGGCCGTGACCTGGCCAGCCGCGGCATCCGGGTGGTCTATGGCGGCGCCCAGGTCGGCACGATGGGCGCGCTAGCCGACGCCGTGCTGGCGGGCGGCGGCGAGATCACCGGGGTGATCCCGGAGCACCTGGTGTCGGCCGAGGTCGCTCACCCGCGGCTGCGGGATCTGCGGGTGGTCGGGTCCATGCACGAGCGCAAGGCGCTGATGGCCGGCCTGTCGGATGCGTTCATCGCTCTGCCCGGCGGCCTCGGCACCCTGGAGGAGTTCGCCGAGGTGGTCACCTGGGCGCAGCTCGGGCTGCACAGCAAGCCGACCGGCCTGCTGAACCTGCTGGGCTACTACGACGACCTGCTGAGGTTCCTCGACCACGCCACCGCCGAACGTTTCCTGCGCCCGGATCACCGGGAAATGATCATCGCCCAGCCGGACGCGGGTGAACTGCTGGCCGAGATGGCGCGCGCCGCCGCCCGGACCGCCGCGGACGGGGGTGTCCCAGGCCGCGGCCAGCGCAAGTGGATCGACGCCGGCGGGGCGGATGTCGTCCCCGGGCACCCTCCGGCCCGTTAGCATCTGGACCAGATTGGGCTATAGGCTCGCGGCGCGAGCTGTAGGGGCAGCGGTATCCACCATGGCGGAGTTAGGCGAAAATCCCGCCGGCGGCCTGGCGCCTCCGGGTTTCGAACGGGCGCTGGACACCTTCCGGCGGGCCGCACTCGAGGTGCCGGCGTACGCGGATTTCCTGCGCCGTAACAACGTTGCCGCGGAACTCATCCGCACGCCACAGGATTTCGCCGGCGTTCCACCCGTGACCAAGGCCAACTATCTCCAGCATTACCCGCTGAACATGCTGGCCAGGGGGGGTGACATCGTGGCCGCGGGCACCTGGTCGACAAGTTCTGGTTCCTCGGGCAAGCCCAGCTACTGGCCACGCGGCTCACTCTCGCTCGAGCAGAGCATCGACCTCTACGACAAGATCTTCAGGCGGAGCTTTCAGTCCCACGAGCGCTCGACCCTGGCCGTGATCGGGTTCGCCATGGGCAACTGGATTGGCGGTACCTACACGTACACCGGGATCCAGCATCTCCCTGCTCTCGGGCACCGGCTGTCGGTGATCGCGCCGGGCATCGACATCGCGGCGATGCTGGAGAACATCGCCGATCTCGGTCCCTATTACGAGCAGGTCGTGCTGGTGGGATATCCGCCATTCGTCAAGGACCTTCTCGACCAGGCGCCATCCGCCGTGCTCGGTATGGATCTGCGGATCCTGATGGCCGGCGAGAACATCTCCGAGCGGTGGCGCGATTACATCCTCAAACGCATCGGCCACGAGGGCGGTGCCGGGCATACCTGCCTGATCTACGGAACGGCCGACGCAGGCATCATGGGCTACGAGACGCCGGCAACTATCGCCATCCGCCGGCTGGCCCGCGACGATCACCGGCTGGACGCCGCGCTCTTCGGTGGCCACGAGGTCCAGCCGACATTCGTCGAGTACCGGCCTGACTTCCGGTTCACCGAGACAGACCCGGAGGGCTATCTTCTTTTTACTGTCGACAACACATTTCCACTGATTCGCTACCGCATCAACGACCGCGGCCGCGTGATGACCGCCCCGGAGCTAGAGCGCCTGCTCGGCCTGTCCGGAAACGACATCGCGGTGCGGGCCTCGGCCGAGGAGGCAGCGTTCATCGCGCTCGGCCAGCGCACCGACATCGCGGCGACTTTCTACTCTTTGAAGATCTTTCCCGAGAGCGTACGGACAGCTCTGGAGGAAACCGCGGTGTCAGGAACCGTCACCGGGAAGTTCCACCTCCAGACTCACGATGACGAGGCGTGCGGCCAGACGCTCAGTCTGCACGTCGAGTTGCGGGCTGACGCTGCTCCCGATGCAGGCCTGGCCCCGCGCCTGACGGAACTCGTCGTTGGCTCCCTGCTGCGCAGCAATAGCGAATACCGGCAACTGCACCAGTCCATCGGCAGCCGCGCCCAGCCGATCGTCAGCCTGCACCAGTTCGGGACCGGGGACTTCGCGCCGGGCATTAAGCATCGCTGGACCGGCGAGCCCGCATGATCGAGCTACTCGACCCGGTGACCGACCGGCTGCGCATCGAATCGCTGCTCGATCCAGCCGCCGGGATCAAGCTGGTTGACGCCTGGGAAACCGCCCTGCCCGAACTGGCGAGCCTCGACCTGCCCCACCTGAGCCCCGGCACGGCCGACTCGCAGGCCAGCCTCGATCAGTATTTCGCCGCCGAATGGACCGACACCAGCATCGAGGCGGCCAGCACGTACGTGCTGTTCCCCTGGCGGAGCACGATCGTCCGGCTTCCCGGAGCTGACCTGTTCTGGCGGCTCCGGACCGCACGCAATCGCTACCTGATCGACGAAAGTGAGCAGCGCCAGTGGTCGGCGGCGCTCATCGGGATCGCAGGCCTCAGCGTGGGCGCGTCCGTCCTGGCGGCGAGCTCGCTTACCGGGGCCCGCCGTTTCCGGCTGGCCGAAGGAGACACCCTTGGCCCGACGAACCTCAACCGGCTCGCCGGCTCGGTCTGCGACCTCGGGGAACCTAAACTGACGCTGGCCATGCGCCGCACGCTCGAAGCCGATCCTTACAGCGATATCCAGGCATTTCCGGCTGGTTACACGCCCGGCACGGCCGATGCCTTCATCGGCAGCGGCGGCACCGAACGTCTCACGGTCCTCGTCGAGGAGATGGATGATCTCGCGCTGAAAGTCGGCATCCGCGTCAAGGCGCGGGCGGCCCGCGTGCCGGTGGTGATGGTCACCGACAACGGAGACAATGCGATCCTCGACGTCGAACGATTCGACCAGGACCCCGGCTACCCGTTGTTCCACGGGCTGGCCGGGGATCTCGCGGCGAATCCCGCCGACCTGAACGATCCCATCCAGCGCGTGAATATCGCCAGCGCCATCGTCGGCAGCCAGATCACGCCCCGGACACGCTTCTCCCTGACTCAGGTCGGCCGGACCCTCCCGTCCTGGCCGCAGCTTGGCACCGCGGCCACCGCCGGCGGCGCCCTTGGCGCGCTTGCATCCCGGTACATCGCGTGCGGCGTCCCGCTGGAGTCTGGGCGGTACCGGGTCGATCTCGACGAGACCCTGATAGGAGCCGGCGCCCGGGCCAGCAGCCGGTGGAATGAACTGGATGAGGCCGGGTTCCTGGCCGGCCTGAAGGCCGTGTACGGGGCATGATCGACCGGGCCGTGCTCACCTCCTGGCTGGCGGTCGCCGGCCAGGCGCCCTCGCCGCACAACAACCAGCCCTGGCTGGCCCGGGCCACGCCGGACGGCCTGAGCTTGCGGCTTGATCACCAGCAGCTGCCGGCTCTCGGGCCTGACCGCGTCCAATTCATCGCGCTCGGCGCGTTCATCGAGAACCTGGGTTATGCCGCGGCCGCCGACGGATACCGGCTCGCGGTGGGCGGACTGCCCACCGTGCCCCGCCGCAGCGCCGAGATCACGATCCAATTCCACGACGGGATGAAGCCGGGCGACGATGCCGCGGCCCTGCTCGACGGGGCCAGGCGGCGGCGCACGAACCGCGGCCGGTACGAATCCCGCCTCCCGCCAGCCGCTAGCCAGGCATTGCGAGCTGTCCCATGCGAGCCGGCGACCACTCTGACGCTGATAGACGACATGGCCGGACGGTCGGTGGCAGCCGATCTGGCGGCACGTGCCATGCGTGTGCTGTTCACCGTGCCTGAATTGCGACGCGACCTCGCCCCGTTCGTGTTCACCAGGGCCGACGAGCCGCGGGACATCGGGATGCCGATCGAGTCGCTCAACCCTGCGGCCACGGCTGACGTGCCGGGCAGCACATGGGTCCTTGAGCTGGCGAGCCCGGATGAAGAAGCCGAAGCGGCACGGGCCCGCTTCGAGCATGCTCCGTTGCACTTCGTGGTCAGCAGCCTGGCCGACACGCTCCCCGGCTGGATCGCTGGCGGCCGGACGCTGCAGCGTGTGCTGGTGATGGCGACTGTCCTCGGGCTCAGTCACTGCCTGGCCGCGGGCCCGGCCGAGATCCCCACCCTCTTGCCGGCCCTGCGCCGGCTGGCCGGCGGTGCAGGCCGGCCGCTGATCCTCGGGCGCCTGGGGGTCGCAGCAGTCCCGGCCCAGGCCATTGCCTCACCACGCCGGGCGGTCGCTGATTTTTTCAGCGGATGAATGCGGCCGTGACTGGGCCCGGCCTGGCTCTGCCCAGCGGGCGGTGATTCACCCGGTGGGCTTGCTGGCCGGGAGCGAAGCGTGGTTTATCACCGGCGAGCAGCACAGCAGCGCTACCGGAATCGCCTGCATCGCATGCGTCTCAGGCTGGGACGCGAGGCTGGCCGCCGGAGCAGCGGCGTCCGCCGCGGCGGCGGGTGCGGCCGGTGTGGCGGGTGCGGGTGCCGCCGGTGCGGCGGGTGCCGCCGGTGGTGCGGGTGCGGGTGCGGCCGGTGGTGCGGGTGCGGCCGGTGCGGGAGCTGCACTTTCGGCTGCGGCTGCGGCGGCCCTGAGATCGGCCAGCCGCTGCCGGGATGGCAGCAGGACGATCGCGAGGATCACACCGAGACCGAACACGCCCGCGGACACCGCAAAGGCTGTGGTGTAACCATGGGTGGCCGCGACCGCCGGCGCCTGCGGCCCGGTGTGGTGCGCGGCGAGGTAGCTGGCCGTCGCGGTCAGCGCGATGGTGCTCAGCGCGGACGTCCCGATCGATCCGCCGACCTGCTGCATGGTGTTGACCAGCGCGGAGGCTACGCCTGAGTCCTGGCGCTGGACGCCGGCCGTGGCGGTGTTGATAGCCGGGGCGAAGATCATGCCGAAGCCCAGGCCCATGATGAGCAGGGCGGGCAGGATCCCGCCCAGGTAGCTCGAGGTCACCGTGAGCTGGGTCAGGTAGGTCAGCCCGCCGGCGCCGAGCAGCATGCCGGTGGTGATCAGGACACGCGGCCCGAACCGGGGCAGGGTCACGATGCTGGACACATTGGAGCTAAGCAGGATGCAGCCGATCATCGGCAGGAAGGCCAGCCCGCTGGTCACCGGGCTGTATCCCTTGACCTCCTGCAGGTAGAAGGTGAGGAAGAGGAAAACGCCGAAGATCGCGATTCCCGAGATGCCGACCGCGACATAAGAGCCACCCCGGGTGCGGTCCAGGATCACGCGCAGCGGCAGCAGCGGATGCGACGACCGGCGCTCGGCGACGGTGAACGCGGCCAGGAGCAGCACGCCGAGAACCAGGGAGCCGATGGTCAGCGTGGCCGTCCAGCCCGCGGTCTCGGCGTGGGAGAAGCCGAAGACGATGAGGAACAGCCCGGCGCCCGCCAGTACTGCCCCTGGCCAGTCCATCCGCGGCGGGTTGGTGGGCCGGCCGCCGCGCATGTACGCCAGGGCCCCGGCCCCGGCGATCACGGCGAACACCAGATTGACGTACAGCGTCCAGCGCCAGGACAGGTACTGGGTGAGCACCCCGCCGAGGATCAGCCCCACCCCGCCGCCACCGGC
>Ga0134128_10011834_pt1 | contig 10409 bp, 11 predicted proteins | sample KB31754_FD_96462 | JGI IMG/M metagenome (GOLD analysis project Ga0134128, IMG submission 96462) | Terrestrial soil microbial communities with excess Nitrogen fertilizer from Kellogg Biological Station, Michigan, USA - KB3-175-4 | ecosystem: Environmental > Terrestrial > Soil > Unclassified ...
CAAACCGCTTGTCTCGACGCCGGTGCCGACGTTGTAGACGCCGCCGGCGGCCGCCTCGTGGAGGACGAGGTCGATGGCCCGGCAGTGGTCCTCCACGTAGACGAAGTCGCGGACCGCCGATCCGTCGTTGTAGAGCGGGAGGGGCATATCGTCGGCCGCGTTGGTGATCAGGACCGGGATGAGCTTCTCGGGGTACTGGTAGGGGCCGTAGGTGTTCGAGCCACGGGTAACCAGCAGCGGCAGACCGAAGCTCTCGGCGTAAGCGTGCGCTATGTGCTCGCCGCCGGCCTTGCTTGCTGAGTAGGGGCTGCGCGGCCGGAAGGCGTCCGTCTCGACAGAGCGGCCTTCCGCGACGTGCCCGTACACCTCGTCGGTGCTCACCAGCAAGAACACCTGGTGCTTGTGCGTGCGCGCGGCCTCACACAGCACCGCGGTGCCGCGAACGTCCGTGTCGATGAACGCATACGGATCCATCAGCGAGCGGTCGACATGGGTCTCAGCGGCGAAGTTGACGATCGCGTCGACCTCCCCGGCAAGCGAGTCGACCAAGGCGCCGTCACAGATGTCGCCGTGGACGAAGCGATAGCCGTCTTGCGACTCAAACTCGAGGAGGTTGGCCAGGTTGCCCGCGTAGGTCAGCTTGTCGAGGACGACGATCTCGACCTCGGGCCGCGTGCGTCGGATGTGGCGGACAAAGTTGGAGCCGATGAATCCGGCGGCTCCGGCCACCAGGAGTCGCTGGAAGGTCCGGCTCACTTGATCGGCGGACCCGCAGTCCAGTCGTAGCCGATGGTCGGATCGTCATGCGGAATCCGGCCTTCGTCGTCGGGCGCGTAGACGTTCGACGTCACGTAGAGCAGGTGCGTCAATTCGAGCGCGCGGCATCCGTGCGCGACGCCAGGCGGGATCTTCAGGCACGCCGGCGACTCGTTGCCCATCACGAGCTCCATGAGCTGTCCCTTGGTGGGCGAGCCTTCGCGGGTGTCGTAGAGCGCGACCTTGAGCGCGCCGATGACGTACCACCAGTCCGTCTGCCGGCGGTGGATGTGCCACGCCTTGGTCACGCCGGGGTACATCAGTGAGTGGCTCCACTGGCCGAAGTGATCGAAGAAGCCGTCGGTCTCCCGGATCACCTCGCGGAAGAAACCGCGCTCGTCGTCGTGGGTCGCGAGCTCTTTGACGACGACGCCGTCGATGCTCATTCCCGGTTGGCTCCGTGCTCGCGGACGAAGTCTCCGACCGCGTGGTAGGCCTGGATCGATTCGCCGGCGTCGCCCCAGAAGCCGTCGAGGACGTCGTACTCCATCAGGCCGCGCTCCAGGTACCAGTTGTTGACGTCGGTGATCTCCAGCTCGCCCCGGCCAGAAGGCTGAAGCTCAGGGATCACCTGCCAGACGGTCTCGTCATAGAAATAGACGCCCGTCACCGCGAAATCGCTCGGCGGGTCGGCCGGCTTCTCGTAGATGCGGGCGATCCGCCGGTCGCCGTCGAACTGCGCCACGCCAAGGTTTCGGAGGTGCTCCCTGTCGCTCTCGCGGGAGAGCACCACGCGCGCGCCCCGCTCCTGCTTGCCGAAGGCGGCCACGCAGCGCCGGAGCGAGCGCTCGAAAACGTTGTCGGCGAGCAAAACCACGCAGCGCTCGCCGTCCACGAACTTCTCTGCCAGGCCGAGGGCCTCGGCGATCCCCCCCGCCTTCTCCTGGTACGCGTAGAAGAGCCGGTCGATGCCGAACTCGTGTCCGTTCCCGAGCAGGCGCAGAAACTCGCCCGCGTGAGTCCCCCCGGTCACCAGCATGATCTCCCCCACTCCCGAGCCGACGAGGGCCTCGATCCCGTAGTTGATCATCGGCCGGTCGTACAGCGGGAGCAGGTGCTTGTTGGTGATTCGCGTCAGCGGATGCAACCGGCTGCCGGTGCCGCCCGCCAGGATCACCCCTTTCACGTGACAGCCTCCATCGCGCGGATTATCGTTCAGCCGATGGGGGCCAATCCTCCGGGACCGGCGTCACCGAATCGGCCGGCGACCTTCTCCCCCGACGGTTTTTGGTGGTGGGACGGCACGCAGTGGCGCTCTGCGATCTCGGCCGACGGCCGCTGGCGCTGGAACGGCACGGCGTGGGAGCCACACCACTCAGGGGCACCGGCCAAGGCAGGCGGCGGGGGCGCAGCGACCGCAGTGTTGATCACCGTGCTCGCCTTCGGCGCCGTCCTCGTGCTGGTCGGCATCGTCGTCGTGGTGAGCCTGTACACCATGGGCAACCAGATCTCCAACGTCTTCTCCAACGTGGTCGCGGCCCTGGGGGCCACACCGAGCCCCTGACACGCGGGGAGGCGAGGTTCGCCCTTGTCGTGCTGGCGATGCTGGTCCTGATCGCGGCGCAGGCTGCCTGCGGGGAGCAGGTCACCAACGTCTTCTCCAACGTCATGTCCCCGGTGGGCTCAACACCGAGCCCCTGAACTCGCGGTCAGCCACAACTCCTTGTGGCACACTCTCGCCTGCACACCGAGATGGCACGCCCGGAGAACTGGCCACGCACGATCCTTCATGTCGACCTCGACGCCTTTTACACGTCGGTCCACCAGCGCGACGACGCCAGGCTGCGCGGGATCCCGGTCGCGGTCGCAGGACGCTCGCGGCGGGCCGTCGTCATGGGCGCCTCCTACGAAGCGCGCTCGTATGGCGTCCGCTCAGCCATGCCACTGCACGAGGCCATGCAGCTGTGCCCGCAGCTCACCGTGGTGCCGCCTGATGGCCCGCGCTATCGCGAGGCGAGCCGCGTCGTCCATCAGATCTTCCGGCGCTTCACCTCGCCCGAGCTGGTCGAGGGCGTCGCCCTGGACGAGGCGTATCTCGACATCACGGCGCGCACGCGCCACGGCACTTCGACCGCCGAGGACGTGGCACGGCGCATCAAGTTCCAGATCCACACCGAGGTCGGCCTGACCGCCTCGGTCGGCGCGGCGACGTCCAAGCTGGTCGCCAAGGTTGCGAGCGGGACACGCAAGCCCGACGGCCTTGTGCTCGTGCTGCCCGGCTCCGAGTCGGACTTTCTGGCTGCACTTCCGGTGGGTGTCATCCCTGGCCTCGGCCCGAAGACCGAGGAGAGGTTGCATGCGATGGGCCTGCGCACCGTCGGCGCGCTTGCCGCGTATGAAACGCAGCGCCTGGTGCAGGCTCTCGGCACCAACGGCGCTGTGCTGCAGCGACTCGCCCAGGGCCGGGATCGGACGCCCGTGGATGGCAGCCGGCCGGCCAAGACCATCTCGGCGGAGACGACCTTCGAGGACGACGTGAGCGATCGCGGCCAGCTCGAGAAAGCGCTGCGCGACCTCACCGACCGCGTCACCGAGAGGCTGAAGACGGACGGGGTGCGGGCGCGGACCGTCTATGTGAAGCTCAAGCTCCCGGACTTCAGGCTCGTGAGCCGCCAGGTGAGCCGGACGAGCCCGACCGACGACGTCGAGACGATCTTCCGCGCCGCCCGGTCCGCGCTGGAGAAGTCGCATGTGGAGTCGCGGGCGGTGCGGCTGATCGGGGTGGGGCTGTCTGGGCTCGAGCACCCGGACTCGGACCAGCAGCAGCAGCTCGCCCTCTTCGACTAGGCGCCGTCCGGTCGACGGTGGGCCGTGGCAGGGCGGCGAGGACATCGCCCACCGTCGCCCACCCCAGCAGTTCGCGCGCCCGCGCTATCAACGCCCGAAACACCATCGCCGTGGCGCGGGCGTCGTCGAGCGCAGCGTGGGCCGGCGTGACATCGAGGCTCAGCTCCTCGACCAGCCGCGCCAGCCCTGGCGTCTGACCCTTGGGCAGGTCGAGCACGAGCCGCGCCAGGGCCGTCGTGTCGATGATGGGATGCTCGAGAGGGCTCTCCAGGCCGCGCCCCACCAGCCAGGTGTCGAAGGCATCGTGGCTGTGCTCGACCAGCACCGCCCCCTGCGCGAAACGAAGGAATCCACGTCGCGCGTCTTTGAACTCTGGGGCGCCGATCAGCATCGAGCGATCGATGTGATGGCGCTTGCGCGCGTACGGGTTGATCGGCGCGCGGCAGTCGACGAGCGTGTCGAAGAAGGAGAGCGGGCCTTCGAGGGTGAACCGCTCGGCGCCGATCTCGAGGACCAGGAACGGCGCATTGCCGGTCGTCTCGACGTCGAGGGCGACGAACTGCGCATCCGTAAGCGGAGTCCTTTGTTTCACCTCGGGCGCGTCGACCGCGATCTCCTCCCAGGCGACCAGCTCGGTCGCGCCTCTGGGCTTGAGATACAGGGGCTTGGAGGGCATCAGCGAGATAGGGCCAACGCTCGGCGGGCCCACGCGATCTCCTCGCCGGTCAACCCTCTGAGCACGAGCACGGCGACGGCATAGACGGCCACGCCGGCGACGATTGGGATCGCGAGCTCGAACCCGCTGACGTTGCTGAGCGGGTAGACGGCCACGCCCATGATGAGCCCGGCCAGGAGGACCCGCCAGCTGAGTCCCAGCACCGGCAGGCGGCCGACGTGACGGGCGGTCAGGATCCAGCCGGTGATGCCCAGCACCAACTCCGTCAGCACCGTCGCGACACTGGCGCCCACGTAGCCGAAGAGCGGGATCAGGGTCAGGTTGAGGATCACGTTGGCGACCAGGCTCCACGCGGCCACCCAGGTGAACGATGACTGGCGGTCAGAAGCGTTCAAGGCTCCGATGAACGCGTTGTTGATGAACGCGATGCCGAGCGCAAGGGCCAGGATCTGGAGGGCGACGGCCGACTGCTCGTACAGCCTGAGCGCATGGTCGAGGGGATAGGCGAGGACGAAGATTCCGACGCTCATCGGCCAGCCCATCAGCAGCAGGGCTTTGTAGAAGCGGCTCAGCGCGTAGAGCATCTCGTCGCGCCGCTCGCGGTGGTACACGGACAGCACTGGGAACACGATCGACAGGAAAGTGATCGGGACGAAGAGCAGCGCCTCGATCGGCTTGTAGGCCGCGCCGTACCAGCCCGATTCGGTGAGACCGCGGAAGGCGGCGATCAGCGGCTGGTCGATACGGAAATAGAGGATCGTCAGCACGAACGTCAGCGCGAAAGGAAGGCCCTTCCAGAACCACTCGCGGAGAAAGGGCATCTCGAATCGCCAGCCGATGACGGCGATGTGCTTGGCCGCAAGCACGATCGTGAAGTACACGCAGCTGAACGCGTACTGCCCGGCGTAGGCCCACACGTAGTACACGACGCCCGCGTGATGGTCGACGCCATAGAGGACCAGCGCCAGCAGGATGAGGCTCTCGAGGATCACCGCCACCGCCTCGAAGCCGAGCTGCTGGACCGCGTACAGCCCGTTGCGTAGAAGCGTGGCGTAGGAGGTGAACACCATGAGCAGGAAGCCCGGGAGCAACAGCTCCTCGAGGCGTCCGACGGCAAGGACCACCGCGAGGAGGACCAGCGCAAGCGCGGACATGACCAGACGCAGGGACATGACGTTGCGGAGGTAGCGCTCGATCTCGGCGTGCTGCCTGGCGCCCTCGCGCACGAAAAGGACGTTGAAGCCGAGGTCGAGAACGACGCTCACGATGGCGGTGAGGTTGATCAGGACCGTGAAGGCGCCGTACTGGGCGGCGAGAAGCGCGTGGATCATGTAGAGCACCGTCACCAGCGCGATCAGCCGCGCGACGACCTTGGCCGTGAGGACGATCACGCTGTTGCGAAAGGCTCGGGTCCCGAGGCCCAGGCTCGAGGCCGGCCGAGGAGCTGCTGCGTCGCTGTCTGACAACTGACCCAATCCTAGCTTCGAGTCTGACCCGGGCCGACCAGAGATTCGGCGAGCCAGGTGGCCGAGACACCGGCCTCGCTACACTCGTCGGCCGTGGGCGAAAGGATGCGGATCCTTAGCGGCATGCGCCCGACGGGCCGCTTCCACCTGGGCAACTACCTGGGCGCGGCCAAGAACTGGGTCGAGCTACAGAACGAGTACGAGTGCTTTTACTTCGTCGCCGACTACCACGCGCTGACGACAGAGCCCGATGGGCACAAGGCCGAGGACAAGGTCTTCGATCTGACCGCGGATCTGATCGCCGTCGGCATCGATCCGAAGCGAAGCGTCCTTTACCTGCAGTCGAAGGTGCCGGAGGTCGCCGAGCTCGAGCTCTTGCTTTCGATGGTGACCCCGCTCAGCTGGCTGTTGCGAACGCCGACCTTCAAGGAGATGGCCAAGCAGCATCCGGACAACGTCAACCTGGGCCTGCTCTCCTATCCAATCCTTCAGGGCGCCGACATCCTGATGGTCAAGGGCGGCGGTGTGCCTGTGGGCAAGGACCAGCTGGCCCACCTGGAGCTCATCCGCGAGGTCACTCGCAAGTTCAACCGGACCTACGCGCCCGTCTTCCCCGAGCCACGGGCCCTGCTCACCGAGACCGCGCTGATCAAGGGCACCGACGGCAAGAAGCGGATGTCGAAGACGGTCGGCAACATCGTCGGCGTGACGGACGACCCCGAGGTCATCCGCAAGCAGGTCCTGAGCATGGTCACCGATGTGAAGCGACCACGGCGGACCGACCCAGGCCACCCCCGAACCTGCAACGTGTGCGCCTACTTCAAGCTGTTCTTCGACGACTGGGAGCACTACTGGGAGCTCTGCCGCAAGGCCCAGATCGGCTGCTACGACAAGAAAAAGCTCCTCGCGGAAAGGCTGATCGAGGTCTTCCAACCATTTCGCGAGGTCAGGGCGGAGCTGAGCCCGGAGACGGTGAACGCGATCCTGAGAGAAGGAAGCGAGAAGGCGCAGGACGTGGCGCGGCAGACGTTGCGGGAGACCCGTTCCGCGGTGGGCCTACCCACCTACCTGGATCGTTAAGATTTGAACCGGATGGCAGACGTCCTAGCCCCCACGCGAGTCACACGCCGGACATTTCTCGGCTGGTGGCTGGCAAGCCTCATGACCGCCACCGTGATCACGGGCCTGCTGCCGATCCTGATCTTCTTCTGGCCGGCGCCCCCAAAGGGTCAGAAGAAAGGTCCGATCAAGATCTCGCTCGACACGACGCTTGACCAGCTGCAGGAAGGCAGCGCGACCAGGATCCTGGCCCAGACCAGCCCGAACTCGGCGTTCATCATGCGCGACGGCGGTGGCGACAACGCCGCCGGCGACCTGGCCTTCGGCGGTTTCGTGGTCAAGAACAACGGCAAGGTCTCGGTTTTCGCGCAGAACTGCTCCCACCTCGGCTGCTCGGTCGCCTACAACAAGGGCGGAAGCTCGTTCGACTGCCCATGCCACGGCTCGCGCTTCCATCTCGACGGGACGGTGCTTCACGGACCGGCGGCCTATCCGCTCTCGAACCTCGACTGGAAAGAAGGATCCAACTCGAAAGAGATCCAGGTCGAGGGCATCGTGTTGGGGTTTTAGACGATGGCGATTCCACACCCGCGCGACATCCAGGTGGCGGTGGTCGACTGGCTCGACGAGCGCTATCCGTTCACCAAGGCCGTCGACGAAGCGCTCTACCAGCGTGTGCCCAACTACGCCAACGCCTTCTACTACTGCTTTGGCGGGATGGTCTTCATCCTCATCGTCCTCCAGCTTCTGACCGGTGTTCTGCTCTCGCTCTACTACGTGCCGGACGCGTCGAGTCCGAGCGGCGGAGGCGCCGCTCCGGCCTACAACAGCGTCAACTTCATCCAGAACACGGTCTATTTGGGCTGGCTGATCCGAGGCGTGCACTTCTGGAGCGCCAACCTCCTGATCATCATGGTCCTGGTCCACATGGCGCGCGTGTACTGGACGGGTTCCTACCGCGCCCCGCGTGAGCTCAACTGGATGGTCGGCGTGCTGATGCTGCTGATCATCCTGGCCCTGTCCCTAACCGGTTACCTGCTGCCCTGGGACACCAAGGCGTACTTCGCGACCGAGGTGACGATCAAGATCGCCGGGTCAGCGCCGCCTCAGCAGCTCGGCATGTTCATCAAGGAGCTTCTCCAGGGCGGGCCCGTCGTCGGGCCGCCGACCCTACAGCGCTTCTTCACGCTGCACGTATTCGTCCTGCCAGCCCTGATCGTGCTTTTGATGTACGTCCACTTCCGGTTCATCCGCGCCCACGGGATCTCGCAGCCGCTATGAGCGAGACGGACGTGAGCAAGGAGGGGCCAGGGGCTGCGGTCGCGGCGCCGAAAGAGGTCCAGATCGTCGAGCTCGACGGACACAGCGGGCACACGCTCGAACCCGAGTGGAAGCGCCTCCCTGTCGGACCGGATCACATCCTCTACCCGGTGCTCGTCGGCCTTGCCCTCTTCCCCATCCTGATGGGCGACGCAGGCCACCACCTGGCCGACGATATGCCGGACGAGGACACCCACCCCTTCTTCCCGGATCACTTCTGGCCCTACCCGATCATCGCGGTGATGATGCTGGTCGCCGTCGGGCTGCTCGCCTTCTTCGTCCAGAAGAACCTCCAGCTCGAGGCCAACGCCGACCCGCGCGCAACCACGATCCCGCGACCGGACTGGTACTTCCTGTTCCTCTTCCAGTTCTTGAAGCTCGGTCCCGAGCTGATCATGTCGCTCGTCATCCCGCCGGTGGTGATCGGAGCCCTGCTGCTGTTCCCGTTCATCGATTCGATCGCCGGACCGCGCGTGGCGCGCAGGTTGGGCTGGAGCCGGTGGCCGGTGCCGGGCCGCAACATCGTGACCGGGACGGTCTTCGTGGCGGGGCTCGTGTTCATCGCCTTTCTCACGCTATGGGCGCTTGCCGGGCCAGGGTTCTGCCTGCCCTACTTCACCGGCCCCGTCTGCGGGGCCTAGCCCCACCGGCGCAGCGCGGCAAGCCCTTCCGGGCGGGTCAGGTTCTCGAGTCGTACAGCTGCTTGGTCAGCTGGATCTGCGCCAGGTGCTCACGCGCATGCCCGTAGTTCGATACGAGCCATTCGATGCCGGGACGCGGAGGATTGGTGCCGCGCGGCCGCATGCCGACCAGGTCGTCTTCCGTGAGCGCTCCCAAGAACTCGTCGACATCCTTGTCGGCCTGGTCGAGCAGGGCTAGCAGGTCGGCAGCCTCCGCCTCGGCCTTGAACTCCGAGTCGCGGTCGCGATCGATGGAGATCTGACGCACCGCGCGAAGCATCTCGCGCTCTGAGCCAAGACTATGGACGACGAGTACCGCGATCGAGTTCGCCTTGGGCAGGGGCCGCCAGTTCAGCGTCCCGTGATCGAGCCCTCGCACCTGTTCGCGAAAGCTGTCGTGCATCTCATGAAAGACTTTGGCCAACCCAGACGCCAGGTTCTGTACGTCGCCCATTTATCCCCTTTTGCCGCCTCTTCTGCTAGACCTTTTCGGTCACCCGGTACTCCAGGTAGCGCCCCAACAGTAAACGGGTGTGCGCCTCCAACGCAGGAAGCACGCTCATGACCAGACCGACGATGGGATACAGGAAGTATTCGAGGTAGATGCCGCCCTTCTTCCACAGCGGCCAATCGGCTGGTTTGGGCGGCAGCAAGCGGATCTCGAAGTACAGGAAGAAAAGGACCGTCGAGAGCGTGACGCCGAGCAGCACCCCGGACACCTGCCACATCTGCTGACCGAGGTCGGTGAGGGAGAAATCGGTGCTCACCCAGATCGGCACCGACGCACCGAAGAGCAGGAGAACAGGCAGGAAGATCCAGTTCAGGTGATTCAGGAAGAGATTCATGAAGCGCCTGAAGCGAAGCCACAGTGGGATCTCGGTGTGCTGGAAAAAACGCGCGAGCACGTACGGCACGTCGGTGATGCCCCAGGCCCAGCGCTTGATCTGGTTGTACTGGCTGACGTGGGTGGCTGCATAGTCGCGGGCTTGCGGCGAGTCCCCGTAGATGGGCAACCACACGGACTTGACCGCGAAGCGCTTGCCGTAGGTGAAGAACGCCTTCCAGTAGAACCGCGAATCCTCGGGGATCACGTCTTTATCCCAGTAGCCGATCCGGCGCACGAACTCAAGGCTGCAGGTGTAGCTCGAGAAAGCCACGAGCCGGTGGGGCTGCGAGTGCAGGAACATCTGCCACTGCGAGGTGCTGGCCGACATGATGCGCACCGCCAGCGGGACCTGCCAGATGTTGTTGTGGAAGAGGGGCACGGGCTGCCAGATCACGGTGTCCCGCAGCGCGAGTCGCGCATGGTGCCAGCTGATCCAGGCGAAGTACTGAGGGTGCACCCGATAGTCGGAGTCCAGGTCGGTGATTAGGACGTGGTTCAGGTCGTAGCCCTCCTCCGTCAACACCCTGACCATCCACCGGCCGCCCCAGTTCATCGCGGCCGACTTGCCGACCACGATGCCGGGTTCGAGCGGATCTTTGATGTGATAGAAGCCGCGCACGCGCGAGCCGAACTTCTCCTTCAGCCGGGCGACGTTTTCCCAGCCCGGCTTGTCGGTCTCGCGGGTGATGATGCCGACGAGCTTCAGCTCGTCCGGATAG
>Ga0134128_10011835_pt1 | contig 10409 bp, 9 predicted proteins | sample KB31754_FD_96462 | JGI IMG/M metagenome (GOLD analysis project Ga0134128, IMG submission 96462) | Terrestrial soil microbial communities with excess Nitrogen fertilizer from Kellogg Biological Station, Michigan, USA - KB3-175-4 | ecosystem: Environmental > Terrestrial > Soil > Unclassified ...
CTTACGCTTGCGGCCTGCATCCGGGCTTCAACTGGCCGTTCGCCGGCGCCACGCGAGCGGGGGCGCGGATTCGCTTCTCCGAGACCGAGCGTGGCGAGGTTCCGGTGATCGCGCCGGGCGGGCTGTTTTCGGATCAGACGCGAACGCTCCCGCTCGCCGGCGGGACCGCGCTGGCGCTAGACGAGGCGCTGCTGGCGCGTGAGGCTTTGTGTTTCCTCGACGTCGCCAGCCGCGCGCTGCGCTTCGAGCAGGCCGACGGATCGGCGCTGGAAATGAGGCTCGACGATTTCCCCCATATCGCGCTGTGGAGCCGCCCAGGCGCGCCGTTCCTCAGCATCGAAGCCTGGACCGGCTTCGGCGATCCCGTGAACTTCGCCGGCGATCTGTTTGAAAAGCCGTCGATGCGCGTCCTCGCACCGGGCGCCGGCGCCCGCCACGGCGCGTCGTATCGCTTCCTCCCCGCCGGGCTTTCCCGATGATCGCCTTGAGCCTCGCGGCGGTCAGCGCGGCGGCGCAGGCGGCGGGCCTGGCGCCGCGCGGCGCTCTTTGGCTCGACGAGGCGGAGCGCAGCGGCCCGCTCGTCGCGGCGCGCACGGTTCTGCTGCTCGGCGCCGTCGGCTCGGACGGCTGGCCGGCGTTCGCCGCCAGCGCCGAGGCGGCTGACGGGCAGCGCCATCCGCTCGACCGCTGGAGCCGGCGCGTGGTGACGGAACTCGCGCAACGCTTCGGCGCGATGGCGTTGTTTCCGTTCGAGGGGCCGCCTTATTTCCCGTTCCAGGCTTGGGGGGCGCGGGCCGAGCCGCTCTATGTCTCGCCGCTCGGCATGTACATTCATCCTCGCTACGGGCTCTGGCACAGCTATCGCGGCGCGCTCGCCTTTGCCGAGGCGCTCGACCTGCCGCCGCGCGAGCAGGGGGCGAGCCCGTGCGATAGCTGCGTCGGGCGGCCGTGCCTGGCGGCCTGTCCGGTGGGGGCGTTCACGGCGGCGGGCTACGACGTGGCCGCCTGCGCCGACTGGCTGCGTAGCGGCGACGGCGGAACCTGCCTTGCCGGCGGTTGTCTGGCGCGCCGCGCCTGCCCGGTCGGGCGCGACTTTACGCAACGCCCGCAGCAGGCGGCGCTGCATATGGCCGCGTTTCTGGCCGGGCGCTAGTCCATCACCGCATGCGCGGCGTCTTGCGGGCTCGGCGGGCCGGCGGGGAGGCGCGGGTTGCGAATCAGCGCCAGCAGCGGGAAGGCGGCGAGCGAAACGAAGGTCATCATCAGGAAGGCGTTGGAATACGCGATCACCGAGGCCTGCTGCGTCACCATGCCTTCGAGCGCGGCCAGCCCGCGCCCGACCGTCGACAGCTTGCCGTAGACGTCGGGCATGACCAGCCCGTCATTGAACGGGTTGATGAACTCGGCCAGTTGGCTGTGGTAGACGCTGATGTTGTTGGTGAGGCCCGAGATCATCAAGGAAATGCCGACCGAGGAGCCGAGATTGCGGATCAGCGTCCACAGCGCCGCGCCATCGGTGCGCACCTGCGCCGGCAAGGTGGCGAAGGCGATGGTGTTGAGCGGCACGAACACGAAGCCGAGCCCGACGCCTTGGCCGATGCTGACGATGGCCACCGTGCTGGCGGAAACGTCCGGCGTCCAATAGACCATTTCCCAGAGCGTGTAGGTCGCCAGCGCCAGCCCGAAAAACACCAGCAGGCGCGAGTCGAACTTGCCGATGAGCCGGCCGACGATCATCATCGCGAAAAAGGTGCCGATGCCGCGCGTGCCGAGCAAGTAGCCGCTGGCGAGCACGGGATAACCCATCAGGATCTGGATGTAGGGCGTCACCAGCGCCATCGTGGCGAGCAGAATGATGCCGATCAGGAACATGAACAGCAGCGCGATGGAGAAATTCCAGTCGCGGAAGATGCGCAGCGGGATGAACGGCCGCTCCGAGGTCAGCGCGTCCGACAGAAAGAAATAGAAGCCGCAGACCGAGAGGATCGCCTCGACGATGATCTCGTTGGATTGGAACCAGTTCTGCTCCTGGCCGCGGTCAAGCATCATCTGCAACGCGCCGATGCCGAGCGACAGCGTGAGGAAGCCGAACCATGAGAACGGCACGTCCTTGCGCGTCGGCGTCTCGCTCAGAAAGGCGCCGAGGCCGAGGACCGTCAGAATGCCGAACGGCAAGTTGACGTAGAACACCCAGCGCCAAGTGTAATTTTCGGTGAGCCAGCCGCCGAGCGTCGGCCCCATGATCGGGCCGAGCATGACGCCCATGCCCCAGATCGCCATCGCCGAGCCGCGCCGCTCCAGCGGATAGATGTCGAGCATGACGGCCTGGCTCAACGGCACCAGCGCCGCGCCGAACACGCCCTGCAACAGCCGGAACCCGACCATCTGCTCGATCGTCTGCGCGATGCCGCACAGCATCGAGGCGACGGTGAAGCCGGCGACGCAGACGATGAACACTTTCCTGCGGCCGAAGCGCGTCGCCACCCAGCCGAGCGGCGAGGTCATGATCGCGGCAGCGACGATATAGGAGGTCAGCACCCAGTTGACCTGATCCTGCGTCGTCGACAGCGAGCCCTGCATATAGGGCAGGGCGACATTGGCGATCGTCGTGTCGAGCGCCTGCATGACGGTGGCCATCATGATGCAGACGGTTATAAGTCCCCGCAGCAGGGGCGTGATTTCGTTGGCGTTCATTTCGCCGTCGGGCTCGCTTTGGCTGGTCCGACGAAGGAACGCGCCCAGGCGACGACATCGTCTCTCAGGCCCTTCACCGTGCGCACGCGGCCGGTGTCGACGGATACGATCGAACTCATGCCGGCGCGCAGGCCGGTGGTGTCCTGATCGGCGCCGAAGCAGAAGCGCAGCGGGATGCGCTGCACCACCTTGACCCAGTTACCGCTGGCGTTCTGCGGCGGCAGGATGGCGAATTCCGCGCCGGTGCCGGGGGCGATGGAGCAGACGCTGCCCTTCCAAACGCGGCCCGGGAAGGTATCGATGGTCACCGTCGCCGGCAGGCCGCGCGTGACATAGGTCAGATCGGATTCCTTCGGATTGGCGTCAACCCATAGGCCCTTGTCGGCGACGATGGCGAACACCGGTTGCCCGGCGGGAGCGACACGGCCGAGTTCGATGTTGTTAACTTGTGTCGCCACGCCGTCGATCGGCGCTTTCACGTAGGTGTAGGCGAGATTGCGCTTGGCGTCGTCGACGGCGGCCTTCGCCTGCATGTAGTCAGGGAAGGTTTCGATCGAGGAATCCGGGCCGCCGCCGAGCTTAACCTTGACGGTTTCCTGCTGCAACTGCACGAACTCCAAGATCTGCTTGGCCTGGACGAGGGCGGCCTGCGAAGTCTCCTTGTCGACGAGCGTCACGGCGTGGCTCGCCGCCAGCGTATTCTTGCGGTCGAAATCGTCCTGGCGCAGTTTCACCGCGTCCTGGCCCATTTTGATCTGGTCGACGTTGGAGACGAAGGATTCGCGCAGGTTGGAGAACTCGATCTTGGCGGCGGCGAGCCGGCCCTCAGCCAGCGCCAACGCCGACTTGTAGGGCGCGGGGTCGATGTCGAACAGCGGATCGCCGGCCTTGACGTGCTCGCCCTCCTTGACGTGGATGGCGACCACCGGGCCGGTCACATAAGGCGTGATGAGCGACTTGTGCGCGCCGACATAGGCGTTGTCGGTCTCCACATAGCGGCCGCCGGTCAGCCACCAGGCGAAACCGCCGCCGGCCGCGAACAGCGGCAGCACGACCAGCAGCACGAATCGCCGCGCGCCATTGCGCTTCTTGTGCGGGGCCTGCGCCAGCGTCGCGGCGGGGGCCGCAGGCGCCGCCGGGCGCGTCGCCGGCGCCGCGTCGGGGGCACGGTCGCGCATCGTGGCTGTGGCTTGCGTCAACGCTCAGACTCCTGCCTGAAGTTCGGATTTGAGATTATGGCGGATGCGCTCCAGGCCTTTGCGCAAGCTAGCCAGGGTCTCGGGTTCGACGCCGGCCAGGGCGCTGCCCATCAGCGCCTCGCCGAGGCGGTTGAGGCGCTCCAGCGTCGGGCCGGCCTTTTCGGTGAGGAACAGCCGGTTGGCGCGCCGGTCCTGCACGTCGTCGCGCCGCTCGACCAGACCGGCCGCAGTCAGCTTGTCGATGAGCCGGGCGAGCGTGATCGGCGCCAGATCAAGCTGGTCGGCGAGTTCCGACTGGTTGACGCCTTCGCAGCGCTGAAGTTTGACCAGCACCGACCATTGGGCGCGCGTCATGTTGAGTTCGCGGGCGCGCTGATCGGCGAGGGTGCGCAGCATGCGCGACACATCGTGCAGCGCAAAGCCGATCTCGCGTTCTGGGGAGTAGGCACGGGGCATCGTCTTAGGGGGCTTATGATATGCTAGCTTATAATAAGTGAGTCAGATTTGCGCAAGCAGATTGCGAAAATAGATGGCGAAAATACGCGGCGGCGGGTTAGGCGGGAAATGCGGCGAGGCTTTGAGATAAGTTGGAGATAAGTTGAGTTGACAGCTTTGCGACAAAGGCGCACGCTTGCCAAGTCGCGCGGATCGCTCAGGTTTCCTGGGCGTCAGGCGCGGCAGGGGGCGGCTTAGCAGCCGCTGCGAAAATGGAGGCGCCATGACTCCACCCTGGCAGGATTGACCCCCGGAGGGGTCAAGTATCGACGCCCGGCCTCTTTCCCGGTGAGACGTGACCGGCGGGACGTTCGGGCGCTCTACAACAAAACAAGCTCTGCGCCACGTCGGTGCGCTTTGGCCAAGCGAGCCGGCTAGGCATCCAAGTCTCCATTGAGAACCTGATTTCCGCGACAGGCCCTCGGGCGCGGCGGAAAACCCTAGGACCCCGTTGTCGCTCTTATGCGCCGGGGTCCGCCTCGTTTAAACGCCGAAAAGCGTTCAGGCGCCGAAAAGCCGAAGTTCAGCCTCATGCCGGCGCGATGAAACGAATCGCCGCCGCTCTCGCCTTCGCTCTCTCCCCCGTCGCCGCCTCGGCCGCGCCCCCGCTTTACGGGAGCGAACTTCAGGGCTTCGCCTACCCTTACCCGGTGCGCGACTTCGCCTTCGAATCGCAGGGCGAATCGCTGGCCATGCGCTACATGGACGTCGCCGCGGCCAAACCCAATGGCGCGACCGTGGTGCTGCTGCACGGCAAGAATTTCTGCTCGGCGACCTGGGAGCGCCAGATCGCGGATTTGAGCCAAGCCGGCTATCGCGTCATCGCGCCGGACCAGATCGGCTTTTGCAAGTCGAGCAAGCCGACGCATTATCAATTCAGCTTCCAGCAGCTCGCGCATAATACCCACGCGCTGCTGCAATCGCTCGGCGTTGCGCGCGCCGTCATTGTCGGCCATTCCACCGGCGGCATGCTGGCGATTCGCTACGCGCTGATGTTCCCCAAGGACACCGAGGCGCTGGCGCTCGTCAATCCGATCGGGCTGGAGGACTGGAAGGCGCTCGGCGTGCCCTCGCCGACGATCGACCAATGGCGGACGCGCGAGGCGGCGCTGACCGCCGACAAGATCCGCGCCTACGAGAAATCGACCTATTACGCCGGCCACTGGGCGCCGGCTTACGAACGCTGGGTCGACATGCTGGCGGGTCTCGCCCAGGGGCCGGGCCATGAGATCTTCGCCGACGTCACGGCGCGCATCGACGACATGATCTTCACCCAGCCGGTGGTCTACGAGTTGCCGCTCATCAGGGTTACGACGCTGCTGTTTATCGGCATGAAGGACAACACCGCCCCGGCCAAAGCCTTCGCGCCGCCGGACGTGCGAGCGCGGCTCGGCCATTACGCGGAATTGGCGATGAAGACCCAGGCGGCGATTCCCGGCGCGACGCTGGTCGAATTCCCCGACGACGGCCACGCGCCGCAGATCCAGGAGCCGGACAAGTTCGACGCGGCGCTGGTGGCGGGGCTGGCGCGGCTGCGGCGTTAGACTTCGGGCAGCCTGACCGTCGCCAGCGCCATGCAGGCGACGCCTTCGCGGCGGCCGACGAAGCCGAGTTGTTCGGCCGTCGTCGCCTTCACCCCGACGCGGTCGATGCCGATCCCGGCGATCTCGGCGATGCGCGCCCGCATCGCCTCGCGATGCGGGCCGACGCGCGGCGCCTCGCAGACCAAATTCACGTCGAGATGCGCGATGGCGCCGCCCCGTGCCCTGACGCGCGCGGCCGCATGTTCGAGGAAGATCGACGACGGCGCGCCGCGCCATTTTTCTTCCGAGGGCGGGAAGTGGAAGCCGATGTCGCCGTCGCCGAGCGCGCCATAGATGGCGTCGCAGAGCGCGTGCAGCACCACGTCGGCGTCGGAATGACCCGTCAGCTTGTGATCGTGCGGGATGCGCACGCCGCCGAGCCAGACCGCATCGCCCTCGGCAAAGGCATGCACGTCAAACCCCTGGCCGACGCGCATGTCGGTCAGCGCCGGCGCCAGGCGCTCGCTGGCGGCCTTGAGATCGCTCATCGTCGTCACCTTGAAGTTGGCGGGATCGCCTTCGAACACATGCACGGCATGGCCGGCGGCCTCCGCTACGGCAGCGTCGTCGGTCAAGTCGGGGCGCGCCGCCGCGCGATGGGCGGAAAGGATGAGGGCGAAGCGGAACGCCTGCGGCGTCTGCACGGCGCGCAAGGCGGCGCGGTCGGGCGAGGCGACGATGCGGTCGCCCGCGACCTGCTTGACCGTGTCGGTGACCGCTGTGGCGGGCGCGGCCGCGCCGTAGCGCTCGGCCGCCGCAATGGCGCGCGCGACCAGCGCCGCCGAGACGAACGGCCGCGCGCCGTCGTGGATCAGCACGATGTCGGGCCGGTAGCGCGCCAGCGCCTCCAGGCCGTTGCGGACGCTGGCCTGCCTGGTGTCGCCGCCGGCAGCCGGGGGCAGGGCGAGCGCGGCGGCGGCCGGGCTGCGGGCGAGGGCGGCGTCATAAAGCGGCCGGTCATCGGGATGGATGACGACGCAGAGGCCCGTCAGACCAGGCGCGGCGGCGAGCGCGTCGAGAGTGTGGCTCAGCAGCGGCGCGCCGGCGCAATCGAGCCATTGCTTCGGCGTCGGGCCGCCGAAGCGCAGGCCCCGGCCCGCGGCCACTACCAACACATGAGCTTTCATGCCCGCCCCTTAGCGGCAGGCGCGCAAGCGAACAAGTCAGCCCCCGAACGCGCTCGCGAGGCAGCCGATCATCGCGACGAAGGCGCAGACGGCGCCGAGCTCCAGGACGTCGAAGAAAAGGCCGCGCGCGAGCTGCATGACTGCCTCCATATGATCCCTATAAGTTCATGATATGTTCTTATCCTCGCGTAATCAACAGGTTTTCCACAGCTTTTGCGGGAAGGTTAACAAACGTTAAACCGCCGCGCGTAAGAGCCCGATTCAAAAGTTTCGCAAGCTTGGCAACGGGTAGACCCAAGGCAAAAGCATGCCGAGATCGGCTCGGTTATGCGAACACCAGGCTTTCCCATGCGGCGCCACGCTTCTTCGATCTCTACGGAGGAGCGCCGCGCTTTACAACATGCTGATATTGCGCAACCTCTTTTCAATCGAGCTCTAATAAGAGCGCGATTGCAAACCGCGTTTGGACGTGCTTCGTTACAGCGTCCGTGTGGCTTCTCGATCGCAAAAACAATATTCCGCCGTTGTGGTTTTCTCACCTACGGAGGTGCTCCATGACAAGCAACTACGCTGCGATATCGGCCATCGCGCTGATAACTATCTCCTTGAGTATGCACAAATCCGCTGCTCAGGCACTGACAGGAAATACGTTGAACGTGACCGGCCCAGCCGCCGCGATGGGTGGAACTAATGCGATACTCGGTATTACAGGACCTACGGCCGCAACAGGCTCCGCCGCTCCGCACGCGCTTCTGTCCGAGACCTCTGTATCTGGTACGGACAATACCAACGCAATCGTCGGTATAAACACCCTGGATATAAATAACGATACATTGGCTAAGCCAAGCGGTATAATGTTTGGAACGTCGATAAACTATAATCTTGGTGGAAATTCATCGTTTTCGGGCTCGCGTGGTGGTTTGCTTATCAACATGCAACAAGTTGGTTCGGTCACACAAAACGGTACCTTAGAAGGGATCCAAAGTTCGGTAGGAATGAGTGCCTCGTGGGGTGGAACAGGTACCACCCCTTCAACTGCAAAAGGATCAGCTACAACTCTGAATCCTGTATTGCATTTCCAGCATGGATACGTAAACGGTCTCGGGGGCTCCGGGGAGGAAGTCGATATTATCACCGATGCAGGCAGTACTTTTGTGAACAGGGGTGGGATAAGCGTTGTTGAAGAATCTCCGATTGTTGTCCAGGGAGCCTACGGAGACGCTGGATTTCGCCTTAATATGCAGATGGCGCCCGGACCGGGGTCGGGTTGGGCGACCGGATTCGGATTCGGCGATTATGAGAGTTACTTTCCGATAGCGACGGATGGGAACATAATGGGTGTGCCCACCAACGCGCTTCAACCAGCTGCGACGGTGGCCAACGCATTTTATTTTCCACAGATCGCAGTGACTGGGTATATACTTGATTTCCCAAATTTCAAGGTAAGTGGCGGTGGCGGGATAACGGTTGCGGGCAGCACCGGAGTTTCGTGTAGCGGTCCACCTTCCAGCGGTTTTCAAGTTGTCAATGGCATCGTAACTCACTGCTGAGGGTTATAGGATTTGCAGGCATGAGACTTTGACGCGCGGCAGAACGAGGCTCACCCCTGAGTCCCGATCGGCGCTCGCGCTATCCGATCAAGTTTTTCGATATCTGCTGAAAAGAACTCCGACACAGATACCGCTAGAGGCGCGGTGGCTCAGCGAGTGCTTGAAGTCAAATCCGGTGCAGTGAAGGCGGTGTTTGATGACGACGAAACCCATCATGTCTCGCGAGCAAGCGAAGTCACTGACGGCCGGATCGGCGGAGCATTATACTTCGTATGTCGGCCCCCCTGCAATGTACGATTTCATGGGTGCGACGCAATTCCGGCTTCTGACTACACTCGGATTGCGAGAGACGCATCGGCTGCTGGATTTTGGTTGTGGGTCGCTGCGGGCCGGGCGCCTACTTATCCCCTACCTGCTGCCCGGTCACTACTACGGCGTTGAGCCAAATCTTTGGTTGATCGAGGAAGCAATTCGAAACGAGGTTGGAATAGATCAGGTTCGAATTAAGCAGCCGACGTTCAGTACCAATGCGGATTTCGCGGTAGATCATTTTGGTGTCAAATTCGATTACATCGTGGCGCAATCCGTATTTTCTCATGCGGGGCGCGATCTGATAACCACAACGTTGAGAAATTTCAAGAATGTGCTCGTTCCTAATGGAATGATTGCTGCGACGTTCGGAAACGTAGATACCAGACCCTCTGGTAAGGAATTCGAGGGTTCTGGTTGGGTTTATCCGGGAGTCGTCGATTTCAAGACAGAAACCGTTTTGTCGCTTATTCGAGACGCTGGTCTTATGGGTGCGTTAATACCGTGGTTCCATCCACACAATCAGAGATGGTACATCATGGCGCACAATATTGATCGGCTTCCCTCGCCTGCAAAATATCCCCACCTTTCCGGCGCGGTTTTGAACACGGAAATTCCCGGCAGCACTTGACCCCGGAAGCGCCGCGCTTGGGCGTGAGTCCTTCCGGCGGCGGGGTTGCGGTGCGCAGTTGCCGCTGCCAAAGCGCAAAAATCGCCGCGTTCATGCCGCTCGCACGGACGCGCCTTCGGCGTCCGTCCCCCCGACGCAATGGAGCGGTTCAAACGTCGACCCCTGATGCGCCGTGACGGGTGCGCAAATCAAAGCTTGCGCCGGCGCGGCGGTGCGCCCAGTTTTGCCGCAGCGCAACAGAGGATCGCTTATGTCGCTACGTCGTCTCGGCCGCACCGATTTGCAGATTCCTCCGCTGGTGTTCGGCGGCAATGTGTTCGGCTGGACGGCCGACAAGGCGCGCTCCTTCGCGCTGCTCGACCGCCTCGCCGAGGCCGGCCTCAGCACGATCGATACCGCCGACATCTATTCGCACTGGGCGCCCGGCAACCAGGGCGGCGAATCCGAGACGATCATCGGCGAATGGCTCGCCAAATCCGGCAAGCGCGCCTCGACGCTCGTCATCACCAAGGTCGGCGGCCCCGGCGGGCGCAAATTTGGGCTGACGCCCGATTATATCGCCAAGGCCTGCGAGGCATCGCTGAAACGGCTCGGCGTCGAGACCATCGACCTCTATCTTTCGCATTTCCCCGATCCCGACACGCCCTACGAGGATACGCTGGCCGCCTTCGAGCGGCTGAAAAAGGCCGGCAAGATCCGCTGGTTCGGCGCCTCCAACCTCGACGCCGGGCAGTTCCGCGCCGCGCTCGACGCCGCCAAGGCCGCCGGCCTGCCGCGCTACGAGGCGCTGCAACCGGAATACAATCTCTACGACCGTTCGA
>Ga0134128_10011837_pt1 | contig 10408 bp, 8 predicted proteins | sample KB31754_FD_96462 | JGI IMG/M metagenome (GOLD analysis project Ga0134128, IMG submission 96462) | Terrestrial soil microbial communities with excess Nitrogen fertilizer from Kellogg Biological Station, Michigan, USA - KB3-175-4 | ecosystem: Environmental > Terrestrial > Soil > Unclassified ...
GAGCAGGGGCCGGTGATGGAAGCGGCCGGAACCGATATCGGGGTCGTGGTCGGCACGATGCACGCTCGTTATTTCCAGCTCGCCGTCACGGGCGAGCCCAGTCATGTGGGGCCGACGGAAATGGGGCGGCGCCGCGACAGTTTGGCCGCAGCGGCTGAGATCATCCTGGCCGTCGAGCGTATCGCATTAGCGGCGGAACCGCGTGGCCGCGCGTCGGCAAGCTGGATCGAGAACCATCCGAACGCCCGCGGCAATGTCTCGCATCTCACCAGGTTGCACTGCGACGTGCGCCATACCGATCCGGACAGCACGATCCGGATGGAGCGGGCACTGCGCGATACGCTGGCGGAGATTGCGGGTCGCCGGCGGGTGCGGATCGATGTCGATCCCTACGCGACGTTCGGACCGATCGTCTTCGACACGGCGCTTGGCGCGGTGTTGCGGAAGAAGGCGCAGGACCGCCAACTGTTGGTCAGCGACATGACCGCCGCGGCCGGGCATGATTCGATGTTGATCGCCCCGCTATGTCCCAGTGCGATGCTGTTCGTGCCGAGCGTGGCGGGGATCACGCATAATCCGAAGGAATATTCGACGAAGGAGCAACTGGCGCGGGGCGCGCAGGTGCTGCTGGATACGGTGCTGGAACTGGCTGGGTAGGGCTTATTCGGTGCAGATGTAAGCATCGAACAAGAGCAGTACCACACTAACATGGTGCTGAATGGCACATGGCTGGATGATGGATCGATCGCCTGCCCGTAGTTCAGAACCCGTGCCGCACAAACCCTAATCTTACTTGGTGTATTTTCTACACGTCAACGCACGGGTTGGCGGCCCAGAGCCGACACAATTATTTGATGACGAGCCGCAGCTCGATCTTTGTCGTTCTAAGCTAGAGTGAGAAAGGCTAAATTTAGCCGGGGCGAGGAAAGGCAAAGCTCATGCCGGGAGCGTCGGGTGCAGCCCTATCGGTCGCCGCACTCTTTGCAGATCGCGATGCGCAACGCCGCCGCGATGCGGAGGCGGTCGAGCAATTGCAACGACGCAAAGACGAGGAGCGGGCGGAGTTCAGGAAGCGCCTCGACAACTTTCAACTGACTGACGAGGTGATCAAAACCGGTCTCGACAGGATCAGGCGAGCCTTCGAGCGAGGTGAAACCGAGTTGATGATCGCTGCCTTTCCGAGCAGCTTCTGCACAGATGGCGGCCGGGCAATCATCAACGCCGGCGTGCCTCCGATCAATCCACCAAGCAAAGAAGAGCTGAGCGCGCAGGCAGAGGATCCCGATTGGCTAGGAACCTTGCCAATCGGAGTCCACAAGGTCTTCGACTACTGGAGGGCACACTTGAAGCCGGGCGGCTTCGGTTTCGCTGTCCGCATTATTAACTACCCCGACGGTATGCCGGGCGATGTTGGCTTGTTCTTCTCCTGGCCCAAGAGTCGCTTGGGCGCGTAGGGCCAATCGGCCAATCGGCCAATGACGTTGGCGCCATTTTCTGAACAATTAGTGCGATCCGATGGATACAGCTCCGGCTGACGGCGTACCGGGAGCAGCGTTCAGCTGGTCCTGAGTTTATATACGTCCAAGGAATGGTGTCATGTCGAGTTCATCTATAGCGGCCAGCACGGCTACTTCTGCCCAAGACGAGGCTTCGAACAAACTGACATTGTTGCCGCTTGTTGCTCTTGTCGTCGGTTCGATGATTGGCGGCGGTGTGTTCAACTTGCCACGAGACATGTCTCGCAGCGCCGGGCCAGGCGCGATCATGCTCGGCTGGGTGATTACCGGCATCGGGATGCTGACGCTGGCCTTCGTTTATCAGAATCTGGCAGTGCGCAAACCCGCGCTGAACGCTGGGCCGTACGCCTATGCGCGGGCCGGATTTGGTGACTTTGTGGGCTTCAACTCTGCCTGGGGCTACTGGGTGAGTGCTTTCCTGGGCAACGTTGCCTACGCGGTCGCAATCTTTAGCGCGCTCTCGTATTTCGTGCCGGCCTTCGGCCACGGCAACAACTTCATTTCCGTAGTTGGCGCCTCGTTCTGTTTGTGGCTGATCCACATACTTGTACTGAAGGGTGTGAAAGGCGCGGCGTTGATCAACGTCGTTACCACGATTGCCAAGCTGGTACCGCTGCTCCTCTTCATCCTGGTGGCCATCATTGCCTTCAATTATGACAAATTCACTTTGAACTTCTGGGGTCGTGCCGACGTGGCCGGTGCCACCGGCCTGGGTAGTATTGTCGGCCAAGTAAAGAGTACAATGCTCGTAACTCTCTGGGTGTTCATCGGCATCGAGGGGGCGAGCGTGTATTCCGCTCGTGCCAAGAGCCGCAGCGACGTTGGCAAGGCGACGGTGATTGGCTTTGCCGGTGCGCTCGGCATCTACGTATTGGTCTCGCTGCTTGCCACTGGGATCCTCGCGCAGAACGACCTCGCTGGTCTGAAGGTACCGGCGATGGCCGGAGTCTTTGAGCCGCTGGTCGGCAGTTGGGGGGCGGCGCTGATCAATATCGGCTTGGTCGTCTCGGTCGGCGGTGCGTTTCTCAGCTGGACACTACTCTGCGCGGAAATCCCCTACACCTGTGGCAAGGACGGCACCTTTCCTCGCTGGTTTGCGCGTGATAACGCAGCAGGTTCGCCGGCCAACGCGCTGTGGGTGACCAACGGACTGATTCAGGTGTTTCTGATCATCAGCTTGTTCTCGCACAGCGCCTATGAGTTCTTCTATTCCATTGCATCCGTGGCAATCCTGCCGCCATACGTGTTCTCGGGCGCCTATGCCTTGAAACTGGCGCTGAGCGGCGAGAGTTATGAACACGCGGCGAACGGGCGCAACAAAGATGCCATCGTTGGACTCGTTGCCACAGTATATGGGCTCTGGCTTGTATATGCAGCAGGACTCCAATTCCTGCTGATGACCGCGATCCTGTTTGCCCCAGGCATACTGGTCTATCTGGTGGCCCGACGCGAAGCGCAACGGAGTTGGTTCACGCCGGTCGACGGCGTGATCGCAGCGGTAATCGTCGCACTCGCTGTGGTATCGATCTGTCTGCTGACAACGGGAAAAATTAGCCCTCTCTGATCAAGCTTACTGGCTGACTCACAGAGTCCGGGGCGGCCTGCGGAGCGGAGATGGTACTTCGAGGAGAAGCATCAGATGCGCCAATTCGGTGTCCATTCGGAAGTCGGCGAGTTGCGGACTGTGATGGTTTGCCGCCCAGGGCTTGCACACAAGCGCCTGACACCTGGGAACTGCCACGACCTGCTGTTCGACGACGTGCTGTGGGTACAGGAGGCCCAGAAAGACCACTACGACTTTGCCCTGAAAATGCGGGAACGTGGGGTCGAAGTGCTGGAGTTCCACGATTTGTTGGCGGAGACACTGAAGGATACCGCTGCCCGAGCATGGATGCTTGATCGCCGAATTACTAAATACACAGTCGGAGAGGTGATGGCGGGGGCATTGCGGCCCTGGCTGGACCAGATGCCCGCGGCCAAGCTCGCCGAACACATGATCGGCGGCATTGCGGTCAGTGACATTCCGAAGTCCGAGTGGTCGCAGATGCTGGGCGATGCAATGGGCGAAGTCTCGTTCGTCACCCCGCCGGTTCCCAACTCGCTGTTCCAGCGGGATCCGTCCTGTTGGATTTACGATGGCGTAACCTGCAATCCCATGTTCTGGCCCGCCCGCAGGCCGGAAACACTGCTGCAGCGTGCCGTCTACAAATTCCACCCAGAGTTCCAAGGCGGCAACTTCCACATCTGGTTTGGTGATTCCGACGAGGACTTCGCTGACGCGACAATCGAGGGCGGCGACGTGATGCCGATCGGCAAGGGGGTCGTGCTGATCGGAATGGGGGAGCGGACTACGCGCCAAGCTGTGTCCCAGATCGCACGCGAGCTATTCCGCCACAATGGCGCTACACAGGTCATCGGTTGCCTCATGCCGAAGAGCCGCGCCGCGATGCACCTGGATACGGTGTTCAGTTTCTGTGACCGTGACATATGCACGGTATTCGCCGAGGTGGTCGATCAGATCCGCTGCTACAGCATTCGCCCAACAGATGAGGCCGGCGAAAGCGAGATCCGCGTCGAGAGCAAGCCGTTGGTGGAAGTCGTCCGCGAGGCGCTCGGCCTGAAGCAGCTCCGGGTCATCGGCACCGGCGGAAATGCCTGGGAGGCTGAGCGGGAGCAGTGGGATGACGGCAATAACGTCGTGGCACTCGCGCCCGGCGTAGTGGTTGGTTACGACCGCAACACCCACTCCAACACACTGCTGCGTAAGGCTGGGGTCGAGGTGATAACGATCCGGGGGGCAGAACTGGGGCGCGGGCGCGGCGGCGGGCACTGCATGACCTGCCCGATCTCGCGCGACCCCGCGTACTAGCCGCCACGCTCATCAACGCCATCACCAGGAGGCGTCTCATGGCTTTCAACCTACGCAACCGCTCGCTGCTGACGGTGCAGGACTACACATTGCGAGAATTCCGCTATCTGCTTGACCTCGCCCGCGACCTCAAGCGCGCTAAGTATGCCCGCACTGAGCAGCAGTCCCTTAGGGGCAAGAACATCGCGCTGATCTTCGAGAAGACCAGCACGCGCACCCGCTGCGCCTTCGAGATCGCGTGCTACGACCAAGGCGCCAACGTGACCTATCTGGACCCCTCCGGCTCGCAGATCGGCCACAAAGAGTCGTTCAAAGACACCGCGCGTGTGCTTGGGCGCATGTACGACGCAATCGAGTACCGGGGCTCCGTACAGGGCGGCGTGGAAACGCTCGCGAAATATGCCGGGGTGCCGGTCTACAATGGCTTGACCGACGAGTATCATCCCACCCAGATGCTCGCGGACATTATGACCATGCGTGAGAATCTTGAGACACCCATTGAGACAATCCGGTTTGCATATCTCGGCGATACACGCTCGAACATGGGTCACTCGCTGATGCTGGCTGGCTGCCTTATGGGCATGGACGTGCGTATCTGCGGCCCGCGCCAGCTTTGGCCGGAGGAGAGCTTCGTCGAGGACGCGAAGCGCCTGCAGGCGAAGTCCGGCGCGCGACTGACTATCACCGATGACGTGCGGGAAGCAGTGAAAGGCGCCGAGTTCGTCCACACCGACGTTTGGGTCTCCATGGGCGAGCCCAAGGAGATCTGGACCGAGCGCATCAAGCTGCTCAAGCCCTATCGCGTAAGCATGGACGTGATGCGTGCGGCGGGGAATCCGCATGTGAAGTTCATGCACTGCCTTCCAGCCTTCCACGACACCGAGACCAGAGTCGGCCGAGACATCGCCGAACAGCACGGCATCGACGATGGGTTGGAAGTGACTGACGAGGTGTTCGAGTCCGAGATGAATATCGCCTTCGAGCAGGCGGAGAACCGCATGCACACGATCAAGGCCCTCCTCGTCGCCACGCTGGGAAATTAGACCGTGCGCATTGTGGTGGCCCTTGGCGGCAACGCCTTGCTGCGGCGGGGCGAACCGATGACGGCCGAGGTGCAGCGTGCCAACACCCGCGTCGCTGCCGAGGCGCTGGCGCAAATCCATCCTGGCAACGAAATCGTAATCACACATGGCAACGGTCCGCAGGTTGGACTGTTGGCACTGCAAGGTGCCGCCTACAAGCCCGATGAAACCTATCCGCTTGACGTGCTTGGGGCGCAGACCGAGGGCATGATCGGCTACATGATCGAGCAGGAACTCGGCAATCTGCTGCCCTATGAGGTGCCGTTCGCTACGCTGCTGACCATGGTGGAGGTCGATGCGGACGATCCGGGGTTCGTGGACCCGACGAAGTTCGTTGGTCCGGTCTATGATAAGCTGCAGGCCGATGCGCTCTCCACCGAGAAGGGCTGGACCTTCAAGGCTGATGGCACCAAGTGGCGGCGAGTGGTACCCTCGCCGATGCCCAAGCGCATCTTCGAGATGCGGCCGATCCGCTGGCTGCTGGAGAAGGGTGTCGTTGTGGTCTGTGCCGGCGGCGGCGGCATTCCCACAATGTACCAGAAAGGTCAGGAACGGCACCTAATCGGCGTGGAAGCAGTGATCGACAAGGACCTTTGCTCGGAGCTGCTGGCGCGCGAGATCGGCGCAGACCTGTTCATCATGGCGACCGACGCGGAGGCGGTGTTTGATGATTGGGGCAAACCCACGGCGCGGGCGATCCGACGCGCCGCGCCGGACACCATCCGCGGCTTCAGTTTTCCGGCCGGTTCGATGGGTCCAAAGGTTGATGCGGCATGCCATTTCGCGGAAGCGACCGGCAAACCTGCGGCGATTGGCGCCCTGAAGGACCTGGCGAACATGCTGCGCGGCGAGGCGGGAACCACAATCACAACGGCGGCGACAAGTATCGAATGGGGAAGTTGAGGCGAGGTCATTCGCAGTAATGCTTGGCCTTTTTGGGGGAGGCGTGACTTGATGCGGTTGCAGTGGAGCAATTGGTCTGTATTCGCCTTCGCTGTGACGATGGCTCCGGCTACGGCGCATGCGCTCGATCTACCCGCGCCTCTCACGTTCAACGCCGGCCCGCTCGGCACACTGGAGCTCAGTGGCGGCGCGGACGGTTATGCCTATGCGCTTACCGGCGCCGGTAGCGACACAAACAAAGGGCTGCTCGGCACCAGCACAAGTGTGGGGTTTCAGTTTCTCAATGGGCTGATCCAGTTGCAAAAGCCCGACGGGCCGGTGCGGTTCACCGTGCAGGCCGGCGCAGTCAACTCCCTCACCCTGGGCACGAAGCCGGCACCACCTTCGGTGCAGACGTGGTCCACCGGTCCGGTGCGGGCCGCCTACATCACGCTTGCGCCGACGGAGAATTTGACTATCTCGGCGGGTCAGATGGGCTCCGTAGAGGGCTTCGAGTCGAGTATCGACTGGGAAAACTACAATCTGTTCACCACCGCATTGTGGTTCGTGCAAAATTCGCAGAGCGTGGGCGTACGGGTGACCTACACTTACCAAAAGTTGTCGGGAACGATCATTTTTGGTGACGGCTTCGACACAAATATATGGAACTATCTCCAGCTCAAGGCTTCGTATGCGTTCAATGACAATAACAATTTAACGTTGTACGGCGCCACTAATCTCGGCACTACGGGTCTGGGCGCGCGCTTCTATGGCAACGCGACCACAGCATATAGCTCGACAACAGTGGCGTCGGCAGGTGTCGCGAATCTGGTCAATTCCTCGGTGATCGGCGGCTACCACACGTTCACCGTGGGTAACCTCACCCTGGTGCCGGAAGTACAGTATGTCTGGTCGACCAGAAATCTGAAGATCGGGCTGCCAGATTATTCCAGCCATTTCGGTGCAGCGCTGTTCGCGAATTATAAGTTTGAAGACTCTCCCTTCTCCCTGGGTGCCTGGGCGCAATACTTCACCAGCAACGGATCTGCCTTCTGGTTCCTCAACCCCGGTGCGCAGGGTTTCGGCATCGCGATCGCGCCGACCTGGACGCCGCGCTGGGCCAACAAGCACCTGTTCGTGCGGGGCGATGTCGGGGTGATCCATCTGACCCGCGCCGGCAACCCGGGCTCGATCGCCTATGGCAGCAGCGGAAACGACCGTAGCCAGGCGACCTTCCTGCTTGAGGTCGGCGCGCTGTTCTGAAGGAGGAGCGTCGGTGGTGGTGATTCGATGCGGCAGGCTTCTGGAGGTACCCGTGTTCGGTGCATCTCAGAAGACCATTGGACAGTGAGGGCCCTTCGTTCAGCTCGGCGCTGCCAGCGGCGCCGGCGGGCCAATCTTGATCATGATTGCGCCAGTTGGTGGTCGCTGCCGTCCTTTCGGACACAATTGTCTTGACCACGCAGATACCGCCATTTCGTTGGTCGCGACACCTTGGCGTCGCGGGCTTGCTACTGGCGCTGGTCTCCGCGCCGCAATTCGCCGCTGCCGACATGCCCGGGTTGCGGCTGCTGTTTGTAGGCGATGCCGCACCATTCTCGTCTGTCGGATCGGGTGGCATACCAGAAGGATACGCCGTCACATTGTGTGAGCGCATTGCTGATGTGGTCATGCCCGGCGCGCCACCTTCATGGCAAGAGACGTCGATTGCGGACGGGTTGGACCGCCTTGCCCGAGGCGGGGCCGATCTATTGTGCGGGCCAGTGTCGGACACCGTGGCGAGGGAGCGGCACGTGGATTTCTCCAGTCCGATCGCCGTTGGCGGAATTGGCGCTGTGCTACGGCCGGGTGCGCCGCCTTGGCTATTGCGCTTGCTGCGCATTGGCGAAGCTAATTCGGTTCCACCGAGAGCACTTCTCTCCAAGCTGGACTGGCCACGGCGGATTGCTGTGTTGCGCGGCGGCACCGCAGCCAACTGGCTGGAGACGGTGCTCACGCGCGCCGAGGTAGATGTGACGATGGTACCAGTCGCCAATTACGCCGAGGCGGCGCGTAGACTGGTCGAAGGCGATGTCGGCGCCTGGGTTGGCGAATGGGCGGTGTTGTCCCAGCGCGTTAATTCAGACACGCGCCTCGCGGACATGACGCTGATTCCCCGTCCGATCGTCGGCGAGCCGCTTGCGATCGCGGTACGAGCGGATCCCGCGCTGCGTCGCTCCGTGCAGGCAGCGCTGAGCGCAATTCTACGCGGACCGGAGCTTGATGTGATCGCAGTCCGCTGGTTTGGCCAGGCTGCGCGGGCGCAAATGGCGTTGATCCAAAGCGTGACCCCTCCGGCACATCTGTTGCCGTGAAACCACCTAGCCAACGCATCGGCCTGTTCCGCGCGACCATGCTGGTAGCTGGCAACATGATCGGCTCGGGCGTGTTCCTCATGCCGGCGAGCATGGCCCCCAATGGAGGTATCTCGTTGCTTGGTTGGCTGGTAGCTGTGCCCTGCGCGTTGCTGCTCGCCGTTGTCTTTGCACGGCTGGCAACGCGCCGGCCTATGGCGGGAGGGCCATACGCCTGGGCGCGCTGGGGTCTCGGTGACTATTCCGGTTTTTCTTGTAACTCGCTTTATTGGCTGGGCAATGTCATCGGAAATATCGCCATCGCCGTCTCGGTGGTTGGCTATGCCAGCGTCTTCCTTCCCATTCTGGTAGGACCATCGGCCGCAGTAATTGGTACGATCGCCATCATTTGGTTGGCAGTTCTCGTCAACGTAATCGGACCCCGACTGGTCGGCACTATCGAGTCCGCAACCACTTTGCTCGGCCTTCTGCCCATCGTGGGCATCGCCACATTTGGTTGGTGGTGGTTCCAAGGTGATTTGTTTGCCATCAACTGGAATCCGTCGCACCTCACGCCCTTCGCCGCAGTACCCGGCGCGCTGACAATTATGTTCTGGGCGTTCACCGGCGTGGAGAGCGCGGCCGTTGCAACAGGGGTCGTCGAGGATCCGCGCCGTAATGTGCCCCGCGCGACGTTATTGGGTGTTGCCCTGTCCGCATGCGTTTATGTTGGCAGTACTGCGGTTGTTTTTGGGCTGGTGTCTGCGGACCGGCTTGCCGAGTCGCCGGCGCCGTTCGAGACAGCAGTGGCAGCAGCAATCGGCGCTGGTCCTGCGCTAATCATGGCGTTCTGCGCCATGGTAAAGGCTGCTGGTGCGCTCGGTGGCTGGACACTGCTGACAGCCGAATCGGCACGTGCCGCAGCCGAGGACGCATTGTTTGCACGTGTGTTCGCGCGCGTGGACCGACGTGGTGTTCCAGTCGCCGGCCTCATCGTTGTAGGCCTGCTGATGACGGTCATGGAGATGTTCGCACTAGCTCCCTCCCTTGGCGGGCTGTTCGGTCGGCTCGTATCGATGTCGACGCTTCTGATCATTCCCGCCTACCTTTTCTCTGCGATTGCCTTGTCGCTCGATCAGACCGAAAGTGGCGTGATGCGGGTCATAGGCATGATGGCCGCTATCGCCTCGATCTGCGTAGCCGGGGCGGCCAACCTGTCAGACGCACTCGTTGCACTGGTGCTTGTGCTCGCGACCGCGCCGCTGTTCGTGGTGAATCAGCGCTCCACACGAATTTCGGCCCGTCCGGTCGGGTTCGACCGTCGGCCGCCGACGCCATAAGCAATCTGGAACTGTCGCAGTTAGTTATCGCCGAGGGGCATCGCGATTGACCAGCTGCGAGTGGGCACGTCGGTATCAACGGCACGGGCGAGGCGGTGGCCCTCGCGCCGTGCCCTGGGGGCTTGCTACCGAACGACGGCGATCTGCTCGCGCCGTAACTGGACGGTCAGTTCGTCGACTGCGGTGCTGATGCGGTTCAGCATCTCGTCGATCTCTTCCTTGGTGATGATCAGCGGCGGGCTGAAGCACAACGCGTCGTTCGTGACCGTTCGGCCGATCACGCCGTGTTCCTCAACCAGCTTGTTCAGCCGCGCGCCGACCTTCGCCTTGGGGTCGAAATTGGCGTGCGTCGCTTTGTCGGCAACGAATTCCACCGCGGCGATCA
>Ga0134128_10011838_pt1 | contig 10407 bp, 11 predicted proteins | sample KB31754_FD_96462 | JGI IMG/M metagenome (GOLD analysis project Ga0134128, IMG submission 96462) | Terrestrial soil microbial communities with excess Nitrogen fertilizer from Kellogg Biological Station, Michigan, USA - KB3-175-4 | ecosystem: Environmental > Terrestrial > Soil > Unclassified ...
AACGCCGAGAACAGCGCTGAGAATGTCACCGCAGCGTCGAACAACGAAGCTGCGAACATCATGAACAGTGCCAAGAACGAGGCTGCGGCCGTCAAGAACGAAGGCGAGAACAAGGCAGCCGCGATCAAGAATGCGGCCGAGAACAAGGCTGCGGCGATCAACAACGCCGCCGAGAACAAGACCTCAAACACGACCGACAAGAAGTCGAAATAGCGGCTTTTGGAACCCGTTGAAGCGAGGGGCGCCGGTATTCTCTCCGGCGCCCTTCGTATGTGAGGAACGACCGTCCGCGGCGGGCGGAGAGTGGGCGATTCCGGCAATCGGCAAGCCATCTCGCCCAAGACATGGAACGATTCTGCCGTCCCGTTCGCTGTGGCGGCGGTCGACCAACTGGAGGGAACCCAAGATGAAGACCAGGATTACCCTGACCGCCGCGGCGCTTGCCACTCTGACCGCTTGCGGCAGCAACAACAACGCCAACAATGTCGCGGCGACCAATGCGGCAACCAACGCGGCCACCAATCTCAACGCCGCGACGATGAATGCGACGACGATGAACGCGACCGACATGAACGCGACGACCAACAGCGGGACGACCGACGTCAACGCGACCGGCAACGCGACAACGAACTACTAATCCGGCAAGAGCACGTGCCGGATCGGGGCGCCTGTGCCTGCAGGCGCCCTTTCCGCGCGGGTTGCCGCTCAGGTCAGGACCGCGGGCTCAGCGCGGCGGTGCGTGCGCGGGCAGCTTCGCGACGAGCCGGTTGCGGTTCCATAGCTCGCACGCGACTGGCAGCTTCATGCCGCGCGCTTTGGCCAAAGCGTCGGAGTCGTCCTCCGCGTGAATTTCGTGCGACGTGCTGAAACCGCCGCGATCGTTGACACAATAAAGCCGGTACTCGGCCATCACGCTGTACCCCCGTGGCCGGCATCCTTAGGACAATTGCGGGGGTGAAATAAAATAACCCAGGTTAACAGCCGCAGGGTCCCTAAAGATCAGTTGCGCGACCCGCGCTGCAGGTCCCTGGCGATGCCGTTCGCGATGGCCGAGCGTTGCGCACCGGTGCTGAGATCGCGGTGGGCATCGTAGAAGCCCGAGAGCAGGTCGAAATCCCACTTGGTCATCGTCACCGGCGCTTCGCCGCCGATCGGGACGTCGAGCACGTGGAGGATGGTCGGCGCGCCCGAATTGGCGAGCTTCGCCGGGTCTGCGCCGGTCAGCGCCCGAACCGCCGTGTAATCGGCGAGCTGGGTGGTCGTCAGCCCGACCAGCGCCTGGCGCTCGACCACCACGACCGAGGCGTCGAACTGCGGGTGCACCGGTACGGTGATCCGCGACGAGGGATCGATCGTCCGGTTCACCACCTTGCCCTGCGTGGTATCCTCCATGAGGTCGGTGCCGTCGGCGGTCATCATCGGACCCGCGACCTGCCACGCGGCCGCGTGCCCGGGCGCCCGCTCCATCTCGTGGAACTGGTGGTCGGAGACGCCATATTCGTTGGAACGATGGCGCTCCAGCTCCTCGAGGAACGCCTTCTTGTCGGAGGTCACGAGGAGCAGGACGTTGGGCGCGCAATGCTCCCCGCCGACGACGATCCCGACGCTCTTCGCGACCAGCCGGATGCGCCCTTCGATCGCCCCGGCCTGGGGCTCCGGGATGCCGAACACGGCCGGGCAGACCTCATGCTCGAACCGACTCATCTGACCGTTGGAATCGACCGGAGTCAGCGCCCGGACGAAATCCTGGACCGCCTTCTTCGTATCCTTCTGGCCGGTGATGACGATCGCCTGGTCGCCGGCGGGGGCGGGCTGCGGGGCGGCCGGAGAAGCGGCCGCCATGAGCGCGGCGGCGAACGCGAATGGAATCAACATCGAACACCTCTTTAACGGACGCGTTTGACCATAAAGCGCGGCCCGCCGGAAAAGCTTTTCGACAAATGCCTACCGCTGGCACACCTCCGGATGCCCGCTGGTCGACTTCAGCCGGGTGGCGCTGTCGGGATCGGTGTTGATCACCACTTCGTCGTCGCAGCGACGCAGCTGGAATCGCACCTTGCGGCTTCGGAAATCGAGCGAGATTCGCCGGAAGGTCTGCAAGATGTCGGTGCCGAGCAGGAGCGCCGGCTCATGGTCGAGGCCGAACATTGCGAAGGGCGGCACGTCGGCGAAGGCCATCGGCACGTCCTGAAGCGTCACCGGTCCGAGCTGGAGCTCGCCGATCCGCGCGACCTGGAGCTTGGCCACGGCGCCGGTGACTCCGATCACCGGCAGGGTCAGGAACTTGTCGCGGTTGCCCCGGATCAGCTGGTGGAGAAGCGCGAGGTTGCCGATCGTGACCTCGGACCCGGTGTCGATGATCGCATCGAGATCGAAGCCCGCGGCCTTGATGTGCGTCAGGATCAGCTGACCGCGCTGGCGCCGGGCGATGATGACGATCTCGCCCGGCTCGCGCACCTCGGGGATGCGCGCGTCCTCGACCTTGATCAGATGCTTTTCGAAATCGAGCATTAGCCGCTGCTCGACCAGCGCGTCGATCCCGATCATCCCGTCGCCGCCAAGGTCCACTTCGCGCAGCGCGGGAAGCTCGAGGTTCTGGATCGTGCTCGAGCCCACGGTCAGCGCATCGACCTTCACCCGGTCGACCAGGTTGCGGCCGGTCATGCCGTTGAGGACCACGGGCGTTCCAAGGGGCAGCTGCAGGTCGCGGGCGATGTGGATCCCGATGACCGACGTGTCGGCGCCGCTGTCGACGATGAACTTGTACGGCCCGCGCCCATTCACCCGGACGTCGACGCTGAGCCGGGTTTCGGTCTCGTGCGCCTTCACGTCCTTGCCGCCGATCGCGAGCGTCGGGTCGAAGTTCGCGGGCGGCAGCGTCGGCACGTTCGGCGGTACGGGCGGCGCCGGCCGCGGCTTGCCGATCTTCGGCGGCTCGCCCGCCGCCGAATCCGCCGCCGAGGCACCGCTCGCGACGCCGGAAAGCAGCAGCGCGAACGCCAGGAGCAGGGTGCAACGGGGCTTCAACAATCACTCCTCCGCTCGAGCGGACAGGCAGGCGCGTTATCGGCGAAGGACGCGGTCACCGCCATTCACTATAGACGCACGGCCGCCCTGAACGACGGGAGAATGGACGCTTCGGCCAATTGCGAAATGTCGTGTGGGCGGAAGAGCGCGGCACCTACTTCTTGGGCGGGGTCGCCGCCGGCGGCGGGCCGCCGAGACTGTTGATCAGGTCGACCTTGGCCTGGAGCCCCTTGGCGCAGCTGTTCATCAGGCCGCCGGCATTGGCGTCGGTGATGCCCTTGGCCTGCTCGTCGAACAGCGCCTTTAGCTGGGCCGCCGTCGCGCCCGGCGCGATCCGCCCGAGGTAGAAGAAATAGCTCGCCTCCGCGACCTTCTGCGCGTTCGCGTCCTGGTTCTATTTGGCATAAGCGCTGCTGAGAAGCACGCAGCGGGCGTCGGTCGCGGTCTGGGCCGAGGCAGCCGCGCCGCTCGCGAGGAGCGCGGCGCCGAGGGCGATTCGAAGGGACTTCATTACCGTTTCTCCGTCAAATTTGTGGGGCTGGTGAGGCGGGGGATCGCGTCCTGCCCGCCGCCTCGGGTGCGTGAAATCATAAGCCAGCCGCGCGGCCCTGCCCAGTGGGTTTGAAGAGGTGCGCAGCGTTCCTGTCAGCCACGGTTCGGGCCGGTCCAAAAGCCGGTCGGCGGCGCGCGAAGTGGACGAGCTGGACGGTTTTGCGCGAATCCGCCGCGGACGTGACTTTCGTGACCTTCGCGAGAGGAATCGAGGGTGACAGGCCGGGCGCGGGTGTGACTTTCGGCCGCAGCCATGTGACCTTTGTTCGCGACCGCCGCGTCCCAGGCGCGGGCGAAGTCGGAATGCCCCGGCCGGTCGCGGAGGCGATAGGCGCTTTCGCGGCTCATCCCCGCGGCGGCCGCCGCGCGCGTGACGCTGCGGGTCTTGTTCAGGGCAATGATGAACTTGACCTGCCGGTCGGTGGTCCAGCCGTCCCTTCGACATCGCTCAGGACAGGCGCTTCGGATGCGGCGGGAGGGCGCGGGGCTCGAGGAGCGGGGCGGAGCGGAGTCGTGGGTGCGCATCTGCCAGCGTGGAGCAGATGAAATCCTATTAGGAAAGGGATTGGCGGACTATCTGGAGCGGCGCTGCACGAGAGCGGGATTTGAATGTGCGTTTCCCGTTCGTCGCTAATGCGCGACTTGGGTGATCAGGCGCAGGGCATATGCCGCCGCTATGACGGCAACCGCCATCCAATCCCAGCGACGCGAGCGGCCGACCAGCGCCACAGCCAACCCAACGCAGACCGCTGTTCGGTGGATGAGGACAACCCGTGGCGGCCAGCCTCCGGTGAGACCCGATGCATCGAGCACCCAGTTCACCGCTTGGTAGCCAAGAAAGAAGATCAGGAAGGCTGTGCGCTGTTCGGCATAAAGAGCCTTCATGTCCGCATGTTCGCCCGACGTGATGCTCGGCAATGCTGCTGCGCACGCGAGAAAGAGGAAGATAGGGGCGACCATCGAGAGGAGGAAATCGCCGGTCGTCCAGCCGCTGACGTCGGCCATGATCGCGCGGATGCCCCACCAGAAGTTCACGACTGCGACCAGGATCAGCATCGCCCACACGAGCGGCAGGGCATCCCATGATACGTGGCGGCGGTCGCGGACTAGCCGATAGAAATTCAGCAGGAGCTCCGTGAGGCCGAGCCCGGCGACGATCGAGATCAGTGTCAGGTCCATCGCTCTCCCCCGACGCGCGTCTAATCGGCGGGCACGTAAAGCTCGCCGCCCTCGTCGTGGAAGCGCTTGCTCATTTGGGCCATGCCGGCATCACCGGACCCGTTCCCAGGACACCGTCCAGTCGCGCACGCCGGCAGGCCAGGGCGGCGCCGGGTGAAGCTCCAGGCGGTCGCCCGAGAGCTTGAAGAAGCGCTTGCGGTCGGTTCCGATGCGGTTGGGCGACAGGTCGAGCTCCACGTGATGGACGACGACGCCCGCTGCCTCGTCGAGCGTGTAGGTGCCGCAATAGGCGACCATGTTGGCGAAGATCGCGCTGGCCTCGGCCGGGGTCGGATGGGCGCCATCGGCCCAGCGCGGCCGCTCGCTGCTGCCGATCATCGTGCAGACCTGCCCGGTTGGGGTGTAGGTGATGTAGCCGCGCGGGTTGGGGCCGAGGTCGGGATCGGGCCGCTTGCTGCCGTCCGCCATGGTTTGAGTCGCCGAGACCAGGCGCCAGGTGCCTACGATCCCGGCAGTCGCATGGTGGGCGGCGGCGGCAAGGAGTAGCGCGGCGATCACTGGGCTCGCTCCGCCGCCGGCACATAAATCTCGCCGCCTTCCTCGTGGAAGCGCTTGCTCATTTGGGCCATGCCGGCTTCGGCGTCTGCCGACACACCCCTCACCCTCCCAGCCTGCGGCTGGGCCCCTCCCTCTCCCGCTGAGGGGAGAGGGGCTGCGTTGGCGCTTTGCTCCTGGAGGCGCGCGAACTCGCGGACCTCCTGCGTGATCTTCATGCTGCAGAACTTGGGACCGCACATCGAGCAGAAGTGGGCGGTCTTGGCGCCTTCGGCGGGGAGGGTCTGGTCGTGGAAGGCCTCGGCCGTGTCGGGGTCGAGGCTGAGGTTGAACTGGTCGCGCCAGCGGAACTCGAACCTCGCGCGGCTGAGCGCGTCGTCGTGGAGGCGGGCGGCGGGGTGGCCCTTGGCGAGGTCGGCGGCGTGGGCGGCGAGCTTGTAGGTGACGACTCCGACCTTGACGTCGTCGCGGTCGGGGAGGCCGAGATGCTCCTTGGGCGTGACGTAGCAGAGCATCGCGGTGCCGAACCAGCCGATCATCGCGGCGCCGATGCCGCTGGTGATATGGTCGTAGCCGGGCGCGATGTCGGTCACGAGCGGGCCCAATGTGTAGAAGGGCGCCTCGCCGCAGCTTTCGAGCTGCTTGTCCATATTCTCCTTGATCTTGTGCATCGGCACGTGGCCGGGGCCCTCGATCATCACCTGGCAGTCGTGCGCCCACGCCTTCTTCGTCAGCTCGCCGAGGGTGTAGAGCTCGGCGAATTGCGCTTCGTCATTGGCGTCGGCGGTCGATCCGGGGCGGAGGCCGTCGCCCAATGAGAAGGCGACGTCGTAAGCCTTCATGATCTCGCAGATCTCGTCGAAGCGCTCGTAGAGGAAGCTCTCCTTGTGGTGGGAGAGGCACCATTTGGCCATGATCGAGCCGCCGCGGCTGACGATTCCGGTGACTCGCTTCGCCGTCAGCGGGACGTAGGGGAGGCGGACCCCGGCGTGGATGGTGAAATAGTCGACGCCCTGCTCGGCCTGCTCGATCAACGTGTCGCGGAAGATCTCCCAGCTGAGGTCCTCGGCGACGCCGCCGACCTTCTCGAGCGCCTGGTAGATGGGGACGGTTCCGATCGGCACGGGACTGTTGCGGACGATCCATTCGCGCGTGTCGTGGATGTTGCGGCCGGTCGAAAGGTCCATGACCGTGTCCGCGCCCCAGCGGATCGCCCACACCATCTTATCGACTTCGGCGGCGACGTCGGAGGCGACGGCGCTGTTGCCGATGTTGGCGTTGATCTTGACGAGGAAGTTGCGGCCGATCGCCATCGGCTCGGTCTCGGGGTGGTTGATGTTCGAGGGGATGATCGCGCGGCCTCTTGCCACTTCATCCCGCACGAATTCGGGCGTGATGAAATCGGGGATCGAGGCGCCGAAGGATTCGCCGTCGCGGAGGGCGTTCAGAGCGGCTTCGCGGCCCAGATTCTCGCGGGTGGCGACATAGTCCATCTCCGGCGTGACGATTCCGCGCCGGGCGTAGTGCATCTGGGTGACATTCGCGCCCGGCTTGGCGCGGAGCACGCGCTTGCGGACATTGGGGAAGGGCGAGACGCCGCCCGACCGGTCGGGACCGAGCTGGCCATTGTCCTCGGGCCGGACCTCGCGCTGGGCGATCTCCTCGACGTCGCCGCGGCCGCGAATCCATCTCGACCGGAGCTCGGGGAGTCCGGCCATAATGTCGATCCGCTGCTGCGGATCGGTGTACGGGCCGCTGGTGTCGTAGAGGATCACCGGCGGCTCGCCGGACGAGGGCTCGAGGTCGACCGCGCGCATGGCGACGCCGCTGACATGGATTTTTCGGCTGCCGCGGATCGGGCCGGTGGTCACTTTGAGTTCGGTTCTGGCAGGCGCGTCGCCCATTGGACTCTCCTTCTCCCTACGCCGGTGTCATCCGGATCAGGTTCAGCGGGTCGCGGCCGAATTGCCGCCTCTCAGCCATTTTGTTTGACCGCCTTCGAAACATCTCGGCGGGAATGGCTCCCCGGGGAAGAGTCGCTGGTAAAGAAAAGCCCGGCGGCTGGCCAGCCGCCGGGCTCTTCGAGCGTCGCGGAAAAAGCGGCGTCTAGCGCTGCTGCGCCGCCGCCTCGCGGGCCGCCTCGACCTCCGCCGGCGTGATCACGCCGTCGTGATTGGCGTCGACCTTGTCGAAATTCGCCAGCGGCCGCGCCTCGAACTCCGCGGCGCTGATCTTGCCATCCTTGTTGGTGTCGACCTCGGCGATCGCCTGCTGTGCAGTCCGGTTGAGCTGGAGCGGCCGGGCTGCGGCGAGGAACTCGGCCTTGCTCAGCTGGCCGTCATGGTTGGTGTCGAGCTTTGCGAACTCGGCTTCGAGCTGCTTCTGTTCGTCGGCGCGGGCGGCCTGCAGCTCCTTCTGCTGGGCGGCGGCGACTTCGCTCGAGTCGAGGACTCCATCGTGATTGGTGTCCATGGCGGCGAACCGCGCCTGGTACTCGGCGAGATACTGGGCACGCGAGACCTGCTGCGGGGGCGCAGCGGCCGGGGCGGAGGCCGGCGGAGCGGCGCGCTTGGGCGGCGCAGCGGCGATCGCGGGTGCGGCGGCCGCCGCCAGCAAGGCGGTCATCGTCAGGAAACGTGTCGGCACTTCAAATCTCCCCCAAATCTTTCTGGAGCAATGAAAAAACGGGCCGCCAATACAGCTTGGCGCGATCGGCGTCGATGGCCCCAGTGTCGCTTCAGGAAGCTTGCCGGCGCATGAATTTTTTGCGCCGGCCAAGGTTCAAGCGCCGGAACTTGCGGCGTAAAGGCGCCGGATGGGGCCGACGATCGACGAAGCGATAGCGAAGGCGCAGCACGGGCGGGTGAAGGTGACGCCTGCCAGGGCGATCGAAATGGCCGGCCAGCTCTATTCGAAGGGGGAATTCGCGGCTGCCGAGCGGGTCTGCCGGCAGCTGATCGCGGCACGGCCGGACAGTTCGGACGCGCACAACATCCTCGGCGTGGCGCTCGCGGCGCTGGGCCGGCCCGACGAAGCGGACGAAGCGCTTCGGCGGGCGATCGAGATCAACCCCGGCGCGGCGAGCTATCGCGCGAACCTCAGCGACGTGCTTCGCCGCGCGGGGCGGCTCGACGACGCGGCGAGGGCGGCGCAGCAAGCGATCGAACTGCAGCCGGACAATGTCCACGCGCTCAACAATCTCGGAATCGTCCAGTACGAACGCAAGCAGTTCGAAGAAGCGGTCGCGTGCTATCGGCGGGCGCTCGAGCTCAAACCCGGAATGGCCGAAGCGCTCAACAATCTCGGCAACGCACTGCGCGCCACCGGCGATTCTGAAGGGGCGATGGAGGCATACCGGCAGGCGCTGACCCAGCGCTCGATCTATCCGGAGGCGCACAACAATCTCGGCGCCTTGCTCCAGCAGGACGGCAAGTTCGAGGACGCCGAGGGCGAGCTTCGAACGGCCATCGCCCAGAACCCGCGCTACATCGAGGCGCACAACAATCTCGCGCAGCTTCTGTCGTCGCGGAAGCGCGACGTCGAAGCGCTGGCGGTGCTCGGCGAGGCGCTGAAGCTCGGGCCCGACCTGCAGACGCTGGTGCTGACGGCGAAGGTCCAGCTCGGTCGCGGCAATCTCGAAGCGGCCGAGCAGGCGGCGCGGCTCGCGCTCGAGATCGATGAGGAAAGCGCCGACGCGCTGACCGTGCTCGGCCAGCTGCTGCACGACAAGGACCGCTACGAGGAAGCGCTGGCAGTCCTCGGCCAAGCGCTCAAGGCGGCGCCGGATCATGCCGAAGCGCTGAACTTCAGCGGAGTGGCGCTGAAGTCGGTCGGCCGGCTCGACGAGGCGCGAGCGCATATCGTGAAAGCGCTCGAGCTCAATCCCGCGATGTACGGCGCTTATGCCAATCTGGGCGACCTGGTCGATTTTTCGCACGGTGCGGGAGCGGCGCTGTTCGATCGGATGCAAAAGATTTTCGAGGAAGCGCCGGAGCCGGAAACGGACGAGCTGCTCGCGTTGCATTTCGCTTTTGCCAAGGCGCTGGACGACCGCGGCGAACACGCACAGGCGCTCGGCCATTATGTCGCCGGCGGCCGGACCAAGCGCGCCGAGCTAGGATATAATGAAGCCGACACGAACGGGTTCTTCGATACGATCCGCGCGGCGTTTCCGAAACGCCTGTTCGAGAAGCGCAGCTATGCCGGGCTCGACGACGAGCGGCCGGTGTTCATCGTCGGAATGCCGAGGTCGGGATCGACCCTGGTCGAGCAAATCCTTTCGAGTCACCCCGATGTCCACGGCGCTGGCGAAGTGAAGCATCTGAGCCGGGTGCTCGGCCAGCTGCGCGACTGTTTCCCGTCGCTGCCCAAATATCCGGCCATCGTCGAGACGATCGAGCCGGCGCAGCTCGACGAGCTGGCGAATGGCTATCTGCAGGCTCTCGCCGCGGGTGCGGGCGATGCCCGGCGAATAAGCGACAAGCTGCTGACCAACTTCTTCTTCCTCGGCCTGATCAACCTGCTGTTCCCGAGGGCGAAGGTGATCCACACGCTGCGCGACCCGGTCGACACCTGCCTTTCGACCTTCACCAAGCTGTTCAAGGACGACATGCCGCACAGCTACGACCTTGCCGAGCTCGGCCGTTACTATCGCAAGTACCGCGAGCTGATGGACCATTGGGAGGCGGTGCTTCCGGATGGGTTCATGACCAGTGTCCGTTATGAGGACGTGGTCGCCGACGCCGAAAAGGAAGCAAGGCGGCTGGTCGAATTCCTCGGGCTGGAGTGGGACAACCGATGCGTCGAGTTTCACAAGTCGGAGCGGCCGGTGAAGACCGCGAGCCTCGCCCAGGTGCGAAAGCCGATCTACCGAACCTCGCTCCAGCGGTGGCGGAAATATGGCGCCGGGCTGCAGCCGCTGATCGACGCGCTCGGGGACCACGCCTGACCATGGCGCTCGCGCGCCCTAGCCATTAAGTCCGCGGACGAATCTTTCAGCGGGGACGACATTCAAAGCTTGCGCGCACTCACGCATCTCGACCGGCTCGAGGCCGAAAGCATCCATATCATGCGCGAGACGGTCGCCGAGGCCGA
>Ga0134128_10011840_pt1 | contig 10405 bp, 11 predicted proteins | sample KB31754_FD_96462 | JGI IMG/M metagenome (GOLD analysis project Ga0134128, IMG submission 96462) | Terrestrial soil microbial communities with excess Nitrogen fertilizer from Kellogg Biological Station, Michigan, USA - KB3-175-4 | ecosystem: Environmental > Terrestrial > Soil > Unclassified ...
TAGGTCTGGTAGGGCGGAATGATCGACACGCCGAGGAGGTCGTGGAGGCCAGTCGCAAACACCAAAAGCCAGAGCGCCGGCCGGATGATGGCCGAAATCAGCCGCTCGGTCTGGCGCACGAACTTCGCAATTTCGCGCCAGACGACGGCGCGAAACCCGAGCCAGAGATGCCGGGCTCCTACTGACACTTGTGCTCCGGTTCGTCCTCGCCCAGCGTATCGAGATCATTGGTCTGATGCAGGAACCCTGGCAAGGGCGGCGAGGCGATCACCGCGTTGTCGGTCGACAGCACCAGCGGCTGCCGCAGCTGGCCATCCCATGGCCGGAAATTCAGCGCATAGCCCTTGGCGCCGTCGAGCTTGAGGTCATCGCTGCGGAGATATTGATCGATCTTGTCCGGATCGGAGACATCGGGGGCGCGGCCATAGGCATCGGCGATGGCCTTGGCGGCCATCCATGTGCTCCAGTCGGCGCCGGTCATTTCGCGGCGGCGGTCGGTGGCCTTGAGGAAGCGTGAGGTGACCTGCGTCGCCCCGTCGCGGTCCCATGACCAGTGCCACTCGGCGGGCATAAGGCCCGAACTGCCGACGACCGGCCGCGGCAGTTGCGTCGAATAGGGGAGGTAGCGTGCATATTCGCCTTCGCTGTCGGCGACGAAGACGACGTCGTAGTCGGTGCCGCCGGTAACCAGCAGCGCGTCGTTGTTCTCCTGGCTGTCGGGGGTACGGCTGAGCGTGAAGGTGCGCGTGTCGACGATCTGTAGCCTGAGCCGGGCGGCGGATGTCTTGAAGGCATCGGCGATCGCCTTGTCGCGTGGCAGCCCGCCCACCAGCACCAGCACCTTGTTCCAGTTGCGCGTCTTGAGATACTGCACCAGCGCGTCTTCGAGCATACGATCCGAGGCCGCGGTGTGCAGCAGGTTCGGATAGCAGCGGTCGCGCAGGAAATCGGCATGCGCTGAGGCGTTGACCAGCGTCACCGGCAGGTCCTTGGTCTGCGCGGCGAGTTGATCGACCAGATCGTCCGGCAGGTCGAGAATGATGAAGCGCTCGCCGCCGGCCGCCATCGCCTTCACCTTGGCGACAAGATCGGCGATGTCCGCGGCCTTCTCGGCATCCATCTTGATGGTAAAGCCGTTGCCGCTGGCGACGATCGCCTCGTCGGCAAACCCCATCTGCGCGCCGGTGATCGGATCGTCGGGCGGCGCGAGCTGGATGTCGGTGTAAGCCAGATCGGCCGCGTTGCGGGGGTCGTTGGTGAGGCCAAGATAACCGACCTTCACCGTCTGCGCCGGCGCGGCGGCAAGCGCCGGATTGGTGCTCGCCGCGGGTAGTTTGACCTTGGCCTCGGCGGCGCCCGCGGATGCGAGGAGGGTGAGAGCAACGCCGGCGAATAACATCGCAAGCCGAGTTCGTGGCTCCCCCCTCATCCGCCCTTCGGGCACCTTCTCCCACAAGGGGAGAAGGATGCTGTGGGACAGCTGTGCCCAACCCTTCCTTCTCCCCTTGTGGGAGAAGGTGGATCGGCCGAAGGCCGAGACGGATGAGGGGGGAGTCTCGCGCACCGGCCGTTTAGTCATCGATCACCACGCTGTGCGGCGTCCGGCCGGCGGGGATCGATTTGATCGGCTTCATTGTTTGCATGTCGACCACGGTGATATCGTCGGAAAGGCCGTTGGTGACGATCGCCGTCTTTTCGTCCTTGCTGAGATCGACGCCCCAGGCCCGCTTGCCGACCAGCACATAGGCCAGCACCTTGCGGCTCTTGGTGTCGACGATGGCGATGTGGTTGGAGCGGCCAAGCGTCAGGATCATCTTGCTCCCGTCCTTGGTCATCGTCATACCGACTGGCGTCACATCCTCCTCGCGGAAGCCGGGGGGGACGAAGGTGAGCTGATCGGTGACCGTATTGGTGGCGCGGTCGATGATATCGACTTCGCTCGAGAGTTCGCACGAAACCCAGAGTTCCTTGCCATCCGGCGTCATGGTGAAGCGGCGGGGTCGGGTGCCGACGACGATATTCTTGGTCACGGCGCCCGTTGCCGTATCGATGACGTGCACCATGTCGGCGACTTCGGACGTGGCGTAGAGCGTCTTGCCGTCCTGGGAAAGGATCACACCCTCGGGCTCCGCGCCGGTAGGCACGTCCTGCACCGAAGTCCCGGTAGCGATGTCGATCTTCTCGATGCGGGAATCTTCTTCGTCCGAGACGTAGAACGACTTTTCGTCGCCCGAGAGGACGAACATTTCGGGGCTGGGGCCGGTCGGGATCGACTTCACCACGGCGAGCTTGGCGACGTCGATCACGTCGATCACGTCGTCATCCCCGCACGCCACATAAAGCAGCGTATGGGCCTTGTTGAAATGCATGTCGCGCGGACGGTGCGACATCGGGATCGACTTCACCTTGTTGAAGTTCGGGTCGAAGACGATGACTTCGTTGCTCTTTTCGTTCGAAACGAAGATCAGGCCGGTGCCGGCGGCAAAGGTCGGGGCTACGGCAAACAGTGTTGCCAGAACAATGGCGGCAAGTGCGGCGGCGATGGTTTTCATGGCGGTCAATTCACCAACACGGTGCCCTTGAGGCCCTTGTTCTCGAAGCCCGGCGTATAAAAGTCGTACTGGCCCGGCTGGATCGGAATGAACTGGATGATCTGCGTGCCCTTCCCGTCGAATTCGATACTGCCGAGCGACTGAGTGTGTACCTCGTTGGCGTTGTCCTCGCCCGAAACGATCTGGTAAATCCACGAGGCGGCAAAAAGCCCAGGCGCGGCGAGCCCGATATCCTCTTCTTCGCCGTCCGACGAAATTGTCCACCAGTAGAACTTGCCCGTCTCGAGTGTGTAGCTCGTCTGCGAGTACTTCAGGTTGACGGTGTCGATCTTGAGCTCGGGCAGCTTGATCGGATCGTGGGCGAGGTTGCCTTTGGCGAGCACCGGCCGCACCAGCAGCGATGGCAACACAGTGACAGCCGCCCCAGCCGCCGCGCCAAAAAGCGCCTGGCGGCGCGTCAACAAAGCCATCGCGGATCCTCCTCGACTTCGCGGCAGAATAGACCCGCCATCATTGCTTCGATGATCGTGCCCTGCAGGCAAATTCCGCAACCGCCGCATGGCAATACTCAATATTGTGCTCGCCGATAACTCGCAATGTTAGGCAAAGCTGCTTCCAACGTCGAAGCCTGAGGGGGAGGGATGGCAGCCATGACCAGCAGGATTATTGCGCTTTTTGCACTGTTCGTTGCGGCGTTTGTTGCCCCGGCGCACGCTGACCCGCTCAAGGTCACCATAGGCCTCCAGCAGACCGGCACCGCGCAATGGGAACTGACGGCCATGCACAATCTGGGCATCGACAAGAAGCACAATCTGACGGTCGAAATCCGCCAGCTCGCCGACAATCAGGCGGGCCAGATTGCCCTCCAGACCGGCGCCGTCGACATCATCCTCTCCGATTTCGTTTACGTGGCGCTGCAGCGCAGCAAGGGCACCATGATCACCATGGTGCCGCACTCGCTCGCCGTCGGTGGCCTGATGATCGACCCGGCCTCCGGTATCAAGACGGTCGCCGATCTCAAGGGGCAGACGATGGCCTCCGCCGGCACGCCCGTCGACAAGAGCTTTGTCGTGCTCGAGGCCTACTACAACAAGCTGACGGGGGGGACGCTCACCAATGACGCCTCGCTGAAATTCGGCGCCCCGCCGCTCGTCAACCAGTTGCTCGCCAGCGGACAGATCAAGGCAGGCCTCAACAACTGGAACTGGAACGTCCAGGCGGCACTGGCCGGCAAGACGCAACTCATCTCGGTGCAGCAGATGCTCAAGGAAATGGGCATCAGCGAAAACCCGCCGCTGCTTGGCTGGGTCTTCACCGACAAGACCGCTGCCGATAAGCCCGATGCGATCAAAGCGTTTCTCGACGCCTCGTTCGACACCAAGCAGGCGCTGCTCACCAGTGACGATGCCTGGAACGGCATTCGCAGCCTGATGAACGTCAAGGACAACGACAAGCTGTTTGCCGCCATGCGCGACGGCTACCGGCAGGGCGTTGTCCGGAGCTATGATCCGTTGAAGATGGACGCGGCGACGCAGACTTTCGACCTCCTGGTCAAATATGGCGGCAAGGATGCCGTTGGCGGCGCCACCGGCATCCCGGACGGAACATTCTACAAGGGATACAGCAAATAGAGGCGACGCCGAGCCGCAGGCAGGCGGTGAATCCCCGGTCAAGGAAGTTGCGCCAGCGCGCGCTGGAACTCCTGTCGTTGCCCCTGCTGCTGCTGCTCTGGCAGGTGCTGGCGATGTACTTCGCCAACCGGCTCTTTCCCAGCCCGATCGACGTCGCCGGCCATATCTGGGTGCTGACGACGAGCGAAAAGCTCATCCCCGACTTTGCCAAAACGCTGCTGCGCTCGGCCATTGCCTTCGTGCTGTCGATGCTGATCGGCACCGTCATCGGCATCGGCCTCGGCCGCGTCGGCTGGCTCGACCGGCTGTTTGCCGGCTGGGTGGTGGTCGGCCTCAACCTGCCGGCGATCGTCATCGCCATCGTGCTCTACATCTGGCTCGGCCTCACCGAGTTCGCGCTGATCCTCGCCGTGATGTGCAACAAGATCCCGCTGGTGGTGACCACCATCCGTGAGGGGGTAAGAAGCTTCTCCGCCGATTTCGACGAGCTGGCCGCGGCCTTTCGCATGCCGCTCGGCCGGCGGCTGCGGCTGATCTTCGCGCCGCAGCTGATGCCGTTCGTCCTCGCCGCGGCGCGTACTGGTCTCAGCCTTATCTGGAAGATCGTGCTGGTCTTCGAAGTTCTGGGCAGCGATGGCGGCGTCGGCTTCCGGATCAACGTATTTTTCCAGTTCTTCGATATGGAAGGCATCCTCGCCTATACCGTGGTGTTCATCGCCATCGTACTGGTCATCGAATACGGCCTGATGCGGCCCCTCGAACGAAAGGTCTCGGGATGGCGCACGGCCCGGGCGTAGCGCTCACCATCCGCGAGAAGCGGTTCGCCGGGCTGCCAATGCCGGTGTTCGCCGATCTTTCCTTCGAGGTCGAGCCTGGAACGGTGGTGGCGCTGGTCGGCCCGTCGGGGGTCGGCAAGTCGACGCTGCTGCGGCTGCTCGCCGGCATCGACCGCAATTTTGATGGCGCCATCACCATCGGCGGCGTGCCCGCCTTTGAGGCGCCCCCATCCGGGCTGGTATTTCAGGATTCGCGGCTGCTGCCGTGGCTGAGCGCCGTCGGCAACATCATGGCGGTGCGCGCCGAAACGACGCGTGACGAGGCCCGGCGCTGGCTTGGCCGTGTCGGCCTCGCCGGCTACGAGGACGCGCTGCCCGATCAGCTTTCGGGCGGCATGCAGCGCCGCGTGGCGCTGGCGCGGGCGCTTTCCGTCAATTCGGGGCTGCTGCTGCTCGATGAACCGTTCGTCTCGCTGGACCGGCTGCTTGTGACGGAGATGCAGGAACTGTTCGCCGGGCTGATCGCCAGCGAGGGATCGACTGCGCTTCTCGTCACCCACCTCGCGGAGGACGCGGTGAGCCTTGCCGACCGCGCGCTGATCCTCGAAGGCCGCCCCGCCCATATTGCCGCCGATATCCCACTGACGACGCCCCGGAACAAACGCGATGCCGTCGAGGTCGCGCGGCTTTCCGCCCTGCTCACCGCCAAGCTTGCGGAGCCTGCCCAATGACCGACCCTGCGACTGCCCCCGTACTGCATCTGCAGGGGGTGAAAAAGTCCTACGGCAAGGTCGAGGCGCTGAAAGGCATCGACTTCGACATCGCGCGGGCCGAGATCGTGGGGCTGCTTGGGCCGAACGGCGCCGGCAAATCGACGCTGTTCCAGATCGCCGCCGGGTTGTTTGCCGCCGATGCCGGAAGCGTCGAACTGTTCGGTCTCGACTATAAGCGCCACAGCGCGGAGATTCTGGCGCGCCTCGGCGTGGTGTTTCAGGCCCGCTCGCTCGACCTCGATATGACGGTGCGCGCCAATCTGGCCTTTCACGGCGGGCTGTTCGGCCTCTCCGGCAAGCTGCTCAACCAGCGCATTGCCGAAACGACCGAACTGCTGGAGATCGCCGATCTGGTCAAGAAGCCGGTGCGGACTCTGTCAGGCGGCAATCAGCGGCGCGTCGAGGTGGCGCGGGCGCTGCTCAACGGGCCGGACCTGCTGCTGATGGACGAACCATCGGTTGGCCTCGATGCGGTAACCCGGCGGATGCTCGTGGCGCACGCGCAGGTGGTGCGCAGGCAGCACGGCACCTCGATTCTCTGGGCCACCCACCTTGTCGAGGAGGTAGCGCATGCCGACCGCATCGTCATCATCCGGCGCGGCGAAATCATCCGCCAGGGCACGCCCGCCGAACTGATCGAGGCAACCGGCACCGCCGATCTCACCGACGCCTATATCGCCCTCACTGGCGGCGCCACGGCCGAGGCGGGTGAGGCAACTGATATTCGTGACTGACCTCGTGGTTCGACAAGCTCACCATGAGGTCAGAACAAGCGCCTGCCCTGTGAAGGCGGAGGATGAGGTCACAAGAGGAGCCCTCATGGTGAGCTTGTCGAACCACGAGGGCGGGCGGCGTCCGCTACTTGAACGGGGTGTGGTTGTGCTTGGCGCGATATTCCCACGGGTTGATGAAGGTAACGCCGTCCTGCCAGAGCCCGACTTTGGCCTTCTTGGCTGCCGCCTGGTCCGCGATATAGTTTTTGCTCTCGGGATCGTGCGGATAGGCCAGCGCCAACCCCTGCTGCACCAGTGTGCGGCCGACGTCATTGCCGCCAACCGTGCAGACGCCGTTGCGCCGTCCGAAGGGATCCATCGGTCCCTTGAGCGTGCAGGTCACTGGACCCGCCTTGACGGTCTGGTCGAGCACCGCCATTGCGGTGTCGGCACAGGTCCAGGTCTTGTCGCCGTCCTGGCAGGTCTGGTTGGCTTCCGGCGCGTCGATGCCGAGCAGCACCACGCGCTGGTCGTTGACCACGATGATATCGGGACCATTGGCCGAGGCGGGGCCGGTAATCGTGTCCGCCGCCTGCGCCAGCGCAACGGCGGGGCTCATGAGCAGGGCGGCAGCCAGCGCTGCGCCGCTGACAAATCGCCGGATGGTCGACATCATTCAGTCCTCCAATACATCAATTCAGACCCGCCGCGCGAACGTCGGGGTTATGCTCTGCCAAAGGGAGCCATTGCCATGAAATCTCTTCTTGCGCTCGCCATCGTGCTGGCTTTGCCGGGTCTCGCCCTGGCCGGACCCTATGAGGATTTGCTCTCCGGGGCCCGCAAGGAGTGCCGCGGTTGCGATCTGCACGGCATGAGCTTCAAAAAGGCCGATCTGAGCGGCGTCGATTTCACCGGCGCCAATCTGACTGCGGCGAGCTTCCACCGGGCCATCCTCAAGGGCGCGATCTTCAATCACGTCAACGCCGATGCCGCCAACTTCAACCTGACCGATCTCACTGGCGCAAGTTTTGTCGGCGCCACGGTCACCAATGCGCTGTTCTACGAGGCGCAGCTTTCGACCGCCAAATTCGATGGGGCCAACCTCAAGGGCGCGCGCATGCAGCACGCGCGCATGACGCGCCTGTCGGCTGTGAAGGCCGATATCGACGAGGCTGTCCTCAGCGATGGGCGACTCAACAGCGCCAATCTCGCCGGCGCGTCGCTGATGCGCACCAATCTGCTCAACGCCAGCCTCGGCAATACGAATTTTGACGGCACCGTCATGGACAACGCCAATTTCCAGAGCGTGAAGGCATCCGGTACCAGCTTCAAGGGCGCCAGGATCACCCTTACCGATTTCTATGGCGCCGATTTGCATGACGCCGATTTCTCCAACGCCAGCGTATCGGGCTCGCGCTTCACCACAGCCAACATGCAGGACGTCAAGACCGACGGCGCGCACTTCACCAACAACTTCATGGCCGACGGACAGGTCCAATAGTCAGCCTGCTGATCCCGTCGGGCGCGCCGGCGGCTGGGCCGGCTTATAGGGCGCATCGACCAGTTCGAACCGCGTCGAGCTCGCAAAGTCGCCGCGCTGCACTTTCTGCGTCGTCGGGTCGATTCCCACTTCGCCCTTGAGCCGCATATAGCGCGCTTCGAGCCTGAGATTGGCGCCGCTGGCATCAGCCCCCGTGCACACATCGTGGACAAAGGTCGCGCCGAGCGGCTGCTCGCCGTCGGCTGGCGGCACTTGCTGGCAAGCGAGCTTCCAGTCGCCGAAGCGGGCCTTGAGGTTCTGCTCGAGCGAGGCGGCGCCGCGCCTGTCGCGGATCGAAGCGTGGTCGTCGGTAACGATGCGGATGCCCTGGGCGATGCCCTTGTCGTCGACCAGCACCGAAATGATGACCGGATGCGCGTAAACCGAGGTGCCCGCCTGAAGGAACCGATATTCGAGCTCGAGCGCCTTGGCGACGTAGGCCTGCTCGTCGTCATATTCGAAGCGGACCTCGTGGAGGCCTGAAGGCTCGGCCGGACACTTGGCGAATTCGGTAAAATTCTTGAGCAGCAGCGACGGCGGCCCGCCATTGGTGCCGCATGCCACATTGACGATGTCGGCGTCGGGGATCGCCGACACCGGCTGCCCGAGCTTGACGTCCCAGATGGTGAAGGACGGTATGACCGAGGAGGCCGCACCCCCGCCCGGTGCGGATGAGGCACCCGCACCGCCGCTTGCAATGGACGGGCCTGCCTGCGCCAGCACCGGCGCGGGCAGGGCCAGCAGGGCGACCGCAAGCCCCGCCAGCACTCCGGCTTCACGCATCGAGATCACTGATAGTCCTTGCAGGCGGCAGCGCCGGGGCGATTGAAATATTCCTCGCATTCGGCCTTGGTGATGGCGCCGCGCCCCTTCACCTTCTGCTGCACATAGGCAACGACGTTGATGATGTCCTGGGCGTTGATGAAATGGCCCGGGTTCGGCTGCTGGTCGGCGGAGAAATCCTTGAGCAACTGGCCGTAGCAGCGCGGGTCCTTGTAGGCCTGCGCATCATGATAGGGCATGGCCGAGCCCGGGATGCCGCAGCTGACCACCTGGATCATCGTATTGGTATCGAGCTGACTCTGGCGAAGATTGGCCGCGATGCCCGGCGAGCGCGGATTTTTGCCGGTCGAACCGTCGCCCGGCCAGCCGTGGCAGTTCACACAGTTGGCTGTGGTCTGAAATACCAGCTTGCCGCGCGCGATGTTGGCCGGCTGCGTCGCGGTGGAGAGCTCGATTGCCGGTGACTGGGTCGGATCGCCCGCGTCGGAGGTTGCGGCGGGCGCCGCGGCGGCGGCAGGCGCGGCGGGAGCCGCCGGAGCCGCATCATCGGCAATGGCGGTGGCGACGGCAAAGCCCATCACAAGAGCGGCAAGGGCGGCGAGGCGGGCAGGTCGGTTCAGGTTCATTGTCCAATCCACTTTAGGTGCAAAGGCCTGCCGGGTTCGCACCCGGCAGGCTGATCGTTCTGTCGCTACTCTACTCTCGCTAGAGCGAGAACACGTAGAGCATATTGGCAGCGGGCTTGTTCTTCAGCTCCGGATAGCCGAAGTCGGCATTGCCGATCGGGCCACCCTCAATCGCCACATACTCCTTGCCATTGATCGCAAAGACCGTCGGCGGCGCTTCAAACGCGTTGCCGATATTGATCGACCATTTCTGCTCGAGCGTCTTCTTGTCGAAGGCAGCGAATGTGCCGTCGACCTGACCGGCGAACAGCAGGCCGGGCGTGATGCTTACGCCGGCATAGTTCGGGTAGGGCAGGTCCGTCTTGGCAATCTGCTTGCCGGTCGCCACGTCGTAGGAGAACACCGAACCCTTCTGGGCGTTGCTGTTGGTCGCCGCGCCGCCTTCGAAGATTTGGCCGGCCTTGACGGCGTTCGGCGCGACCGGCTGAACGGCGAGCTTCGAGCAGCCTTCGATCCCGGCGCCATAGGCGATGTTGGTGGTCGGATCGACAGCCGACGGCCAGTAGTTGATGCCGCCCTGAATATTCGGGCAGGTATTGACGTCAGAGCCGGCGCGGCGGTTGGCACCGGAGGCATAGACCTGCAGCGACTTGCTGGGGTCGTATTCGACCGGCAGGCCGGTCTTCGGGTCGAGGCCCTTCGTCCAGTTCAGTTTGTTCACATAGGGCGTGCCCTGGATGAATGAGCCGTTGGTGCGGTCGAGCGTGTAGAAGATGCCGTTGCGGCCGAAGTGAGCCAGCACCTTGCGGTCTTCGCCATTGACCTTGACGTTGACGAGCTGCTGGCTGCCGACTTCATCGTAGTCGTGATAGTCGCCGGGCGTGTACTGGAAATACCACTTCAGCTTGCCCGTTTCGGCGTCGAGCGCCACCGTCGAGTTGGAGTAGAGGTTATCGCCCGGGCGATATTCCGGATCGAACATCGGCACCGGGTTGCCCGTGCCCCAGTAGA
>Ga0134128_10011841_pt1 | contig 10405 bp, 9 predicted proteins | sample KB31754_FD_96462 | JGI IMG/M metagenome (GOLD analysis project Ga0134128, IMG submission 96462) | Terrestrial soil microbial communities with excess Nitrogen fertilizer from Kellogg Biological Station, Michigan, USA - KB3-175-4 | ecosystem: Environmental > Terrestrial > Soil > Unclassified ...
GGGCGGTCGGCGGACAGCACAAGCAGGGGCGTGCCGGCGTGGTTGGCCTCCATGACGGCCGGCATCAGGTTGCCCACGGCCGTCCCGGAGGTGGTCAGGACGGCTGCCGGGTGCCCCGATCCCTGCGCCAGGCCGAGGGCCGTGAAGCCTGCCACGCGTTCGTCGATCCGGACGTAGGCGGTCAGCCTGCCGTCGGCTTCGGCCTCCGCCAGCGCGTAGGCAAGTGGCGCGCTGCGAGAGCCCGGCGCCACCACCACATGCCGCACACCGGCACGCTCCAGCGCATCCACCACATACCGGGCGGTGTCCATCGAACTAAGTAAACCCACGCCACCATCTAACCACCCGGGCAGGGTCCCGATGCGCTCGCGGGGCGCGCTGCCCGACCGCCGGGGCGTGGAGGCAGGTCCAACGTGCGAATTACAGCAGGGCGTGGCAGCGGCGGAGGCGGTCCAGCCACCAGTCGCGGCGTTCTGCCGGCGCGGCGAAGCGGTCCAGCAGTTCCGGGTCCGCGGCGACGTCGCGCACGGCGATGCCACCGGACACGGCCACCAGGCTGTTGGCGGTCACGTCGCCGGCCATCAGCGAGACCGTCCCCAGCCCGCAGGCGTAGGGGAGCTGCGGCAGCGCGGCGGCCAGCGCCAGGCCCGCCCGGATCCCCACCGAGGAATCCAGCGCTGAACTGACGACGGCGGGCAGCCCGGCCTCCGCCACGATCTCCAGCGCCTGCCGCACGCCGCCCAGCGGTGCCGCCTTGACCACCAGCAGGTCCGCCGCCCCGGCGCGGGCCACGGCCAGCGGGTCGGTGGCCTTGCGGACGCTTTCGTCCGCGGCAATCAGCACGGACCCGGCCAGGGCCCGGCGCACCGCGGCCATGTCGGCAACCGAGGCAACCGGCTGTTCGGCGTATTCGAGCCCAAACACGGAGAGCATGGCCAGCGCCCGGACGGCCTGGTCGGCGTCCCACCCCCCGTTGGCATCGACGCGGATCCGCGCGTCCGGCAGCAGGTGCCGCACGGCACCCACGCGGGCGGCATCGTCCCGCAGCGTCTGACCGGGCTCGGCCACCTTGACCTTCACAGTGTGAACGCCGTCGAACGCCGCGAGGACGGCCGGCACCTCGGCCGCGGACACGGCCGGCACCGTGGCATTGACCGGAATCCACTCCCGCACGCCCTCCGGGTACCCAAGCCAGCCGGCCTCGACTGCCGAGGCGAGCCACCGGGCCGACTCGACGTCGTCGTACTCCACAAACGGTGAGAACTCGGCCCAGCCCGCCGGGCCCTCCAGGAGCAGCACCTCCCGCTCCAGCACGCCCCGGAATTTCACGCGCATGGGCAGGGAGGCAACGCGGGCGGAGGCGAGGAGTTCGTCGAGGGCAACCATGGCCAACACTTTAGCGCCCCGGCCGGCGCCCCGGTTCCGGAGCGCGGCCAGCTTGCTTTCATGAATCTGTGGGAACCTAGTCAGGATGAGTACGAAAGCCCCCCGTTCCCGCCGCGGCAGCAGGCTGCCCCGGGGCAGGCCCATCCCGGCCGCCCCGTTCCTGACCGGCGCCCTCGTCTCGGTGGCCGGAGTCGTCGCAACGTACCTGTTTTTCGTCAACAGCACCATGGGACAGTTTCTGGACGAGTCCGCCCTGGTCCAGGCGAAGGTGGCCCAGCGTTTCATTGGCCTTCCGGCGGCCGGGGTCCTGGACCTGCTTCCGGCCACCTCCGTGGTGATCGCGTCCCTGGTGGTGCTTTTTGTCACGCTGGCCCGGCGCCGGTGGAAGGCCGCCGGCATCGCCCTGGTTGCCATGGCCGCCGCCAACCTCAGCACGCAGCTGATCAAGTTCGGCCTGCCGGACCGGCCGTTCGTGGGCGTGCAGACCTTGTCGCTGAACTCGCTCCCGTCCGGCCACAGCACGCTCGCGGCGAGTGCCGCCGCGGCGGTGTTCCTGGTGGCCTCCCCGCGCTGGCGCCCGGCCGCGGCGTTTGTGGGCGGCAGCTACGCCGTGGTCGCCGGGATCGCGACGTTGATCAACCAGTGGCACCGCCCGGCCGACGTGGTGGCCGCCTTCTTCGTGGTGTCCTTCTGGACCTGCGTTGCGGCCCTGCCCATCCTGCGGACCGGCCGGTCCTGGAACGTGTGGCTGGGCTCGGGGCGCCACTGGGCGTCGCGCCGCTGGTGGACGGGGCTGGCCGCGCTGGCCGCCGTCCTCGCCGCCGTCTCAACTGCGCTGGTCCTGCGGGCGGTTTCCTCCCACGCCCACGACAGCGTCATTAGTTTTTTCCTGGCCGGTGTGGGCCTGATTGTGGTGTCCGGCTACGGCCTGACCGTCCTGGGCACACTGCTGCTCACCCGGGAAGCACGACGCCGTTCCGTCCGTTAGGCCCCTGCCCCCGGCGCCGCCGTGGTCCAGGGGCCGCCGTGGTCCAGGGGCCGCCGTGGTCCAGGGGCCGCCGGTTCACAGTGCCGCCGCGAGCGGCTCCCAGAAGTAGCTGAAGTCTTCTTCCGGACCGGCCATGGCCCGCTGCGTGAACAGCACTCCGATGAAGTCTGCAGTCGGGTTGACGTAGGCCGTGGTGCCCGTACCGCCCGTCCATCCGTAGCCGCCCGGTGTCGTCCAGGACCCGGCTCCGTCAGTGGTGACGCCGACCTGCCAGCCCCAGGAAATGCCCGGACCCACCATTTCCACCATGCCTTCGCGCTGCGCAACGGTGAGCTGGTCCGAGGTCATGTGCCGGCGCTGTTCAGCCGGCAGCAGCGAATCCTCCGCCAGGGCTGTCAGAAACGCCAGGTAATCCGGGACGGTGGACACGAGTCCGCCGGCCAGGGTTTCGAACACCGGCTCCCGCGAGAAAACGCCGTCCGGCGCGTCCAGGATCTCCAGTCCGTCCACACCCGGGCGGTAGGCGGTGGGCAGTTCGGCGGCGTCCCCCAAGAACCCTGTGTCATGCAGGCCGAGCGGCCCGGTGATGCGTTCGGCCAGGATTTGCCGCAGGGGGGCCTGGCCGGCGCGGGCCATGAGCACCGAGAGGAGGTCGCTGCCGGTGTGGTAGCTCCAGCGCTCGCCGGGCTGGTGCTCCAGTGGAAGTGCACCGACCCGGTGCATGAATTCTTCGCTTGTCATGGACGGAGGAATGGGTCCGGGCGCTATCCCCGCGGCGGCAATGGCCCTCGCCAGCGGCGTGTCGCCGACGACGACGCCCAAGCCGTGGGTGAGGGTCATAAGGTGGCGGACGGTAATGTCGTGCCCGGCGGGAACAGTGCTTTCCAGCGGGGCATCCGGGCTGGTGAGCACGCGTGGGTAGGCCAGCTCGGGAAGCCAGACATCGGCCGGGTCGTCGGGCGCCAGCGTGCCGTCGGCAACCATGGACGCGGCGATCGCCCCGGCCACGGGCTTGCTCAGCGACGCGATCCGAAAGGGCGTGTCGACGCGCATCGGTTCGGCCCTTCCCAGCGTGCGGACGCCGGTGGCGAAGAACTCCGTGGTGCCGCCGTGCCTGATGCCGGCGACCATGCCGGGCGCCCAGCCCGACTCCACCTTGTCCCGCAAGGCCTGCCAAACGGGTTCGAATTGTGCGCTCATGATTCCATGATTCGCGGCCCGGCCGGTGCCGTCAACCGTTATTGGGGCGGCAGGCGGTCACGCGGTCCATCGGTGAATTCGGCCCGCCAAAAGCGCAGTCCTCTTTGCGCGCCCCGAGACGGGAACGCCGTGAAGGGCAGCTCCCCAGCCGGATGGCGCTCGCCGCGGCCAGGGCACTTCGGTTCGCGGCGCCGCGGCCTTGGCGACAAAGCCAGCGAATCTGCAAATTCACCCCGATGCCTGTCCTTGAGGTTCCCGATGGCCTGGGGTGTCCGTTGGCCGTGAGCCATGCGGCGGCAAACTGCAGGTCGAGGTTTCGATCCGCCGACACGCGTTGCCAGCGCCCCTGAGGCGGTCAAATCGCTGCACAAGAGGCCCGGCCAGCCGTCCCGGCCGATGACGACGCTGCCTTTCAGCACAGGAATCCTGCGGCCCCCGGCACCGGCCAAATGTGCCGCGTCGATGGCCACCCGGTGCGGACTGCGGGCAAGGTCCAGCATGGAAGCGCTTGACTTCTCCTGAACTCCGGGCAGGGCGGGCTCATCGCCAGCCGCAGTCCCGGCACGCACTATTCGGCGATGTCCTCGGCCCACAGCTGGGGGTGTTCCTGCTGAAACTGGCGCATCATGTCCACGCAGCGCCCGTCGTCGAGGACCTCCACGACCACTCCGCGGGAGCGCAGCAGCTCAAACTCGCCCGCAAATGTTTGCGCCTCGCCCACCACCACGTGGGGGATCTTGAACTGGATGATGGTCCCCGTGCACATGGCACACGGCGCGAGCGTGGTGTAGAGGACCGTGTCGCGGTAGCTGCGCTGGCGGCCGGCCGCACGCAGCGCGGACATTTCCCCGTGGGCGATGGGGTCCCCGTGCTGGACCCGTTCGTTATGTCCGACGGCGATCACCTCGCCACCGCGCGCCAATGCCGCGCCGATGGGAATGCCGCCCTGGGACAGGCTCTCACGCGCCGCCTGGTACGCGGCTTCAAAGGCAGGATCGGTCATCGGGTTGTCCTTTGCAGATGCTCCATGGCGCCCCGTCGGGTGCCGTCAGGGTCGGGTTCCTTCAGGCTACCCGCCTACCGCGCAACGGGCTTGTTGCGCGGCACCCAATAACCCAGGACGGCGGCCGCGGCCAGTCCCAGCAGGCCGGTGGCGGCAATCCCGAAGGACAGCGTCACGGCGGCGGTGAGCCCGGAGAGGATGGCGGGCCCGCTGGAACCGCCGGCGTCCGAGAGGAAGCGCCAGATGCCCAGGAACTGGGCGCGTCCGTGCCGCGGCGAGTAGTCCGCGCCCATGGTCATGATCAGCCCGGAGCCGATCCCGTTGCCAAAGCCGATCAGCAGCGCCACCAGCAGCAAGGAAGCGGCCCCCGTGGTCAGGGGCATGAGCAGCAGCGCAACGCCCATCAGCACCATGGACGGCACCGCCACCCAGATGCGGCCCTTGTGGTCCATGACCTTGCCCGCCGGGTAAAACACCAGCATGTCGATGGCCCCGGACAGCCCGTAGATGACGGACGTCACGGCGGGGTTCAGGCCCAGGTTGTCCGCCCACAGCGGCACCACCACCTGGCGGGAGGAGCGCACCGCACTGACGAGCAACACGCCAAAGCCCACCGTCAGAAACACCTTCCGGTGGGCGGCGATGAGCGAGCGTACCGTGGGGAGGGGGCCGCCCGGCGTCGGGCCCTGGCCGCTGACAAGGTCCGGCAGGCCCCAGGCCACCGCCCCAGCCCCCGCGACGGAGACGGCCGCCACCCAATACGCGCCGGTCAGGCCCACCAGGTGGATGACGAGCGCGCCAATGAACGGCCCGGCAAAGAGGCCGATCCGCCCCACCCCGCCCAGCGTTGACATGGCCCGGGCCCGCAGGATCGGCGGCACGGCCTCGGTCAGGTAGCTTTGCCGGGCCAGGTTGAACACGGCGGCGGCGGCCCCGATCAGGAACACGCCCAGCCCAAAGAGCACGAGGCTGCCGGAGAACACACACAGCAGCATGGCCAGCAGGCTCAGCATGGCGGCGCCGACCATGCCAATCCGTTCCCCAAATTTCGCCGTGATTACCGACGCCGGAATGTTGCTGACCAGCGAGCCAACGCCGATCAGCGAGACCACCAGGGCCGCGCCGGCCAGGGAGGCGCCCATGTCGCGGGCGCTCAGGGGAATGATGGGCAGGATGGCGCCCTCGCCCACGCCAAACAACAGGGACGGCCCGAACGCCGGAACCGCGATGGACCACAGGCTGAAGTCGCCGGGATTTGCTGTTTTGCTCACTGCTTCCACTCTAGACCCGGCGGCCACTCCAGACGCGGCGGCCAAACCCCTGGCGGCCGAATCCCGTCGGGGCGTTCGCGGAGGGAGGGGCCAACCCGCACCGGCGGTGTATCTTGTCGGGGCGTTCGCGGGTTGGCCCCTGTGTCACGGGTTCGCGCGGGACTCGAAGGCCCCGCCCTCCATGGCGTCCTCCATGGTGTCCGCCATCCGCGCGGCAAATTCCGCCGTCACAGGGTTCCCATGCCCGGGAACCATGACCGGGTACCCGCCGCCCATGCCGGCCAGCATCCTCAGCACCCGGACCCAGCCGCCACGGTCCGCGTCCTCAAACTGCGGATCGGCGCCTTCCTCCAGCACGTCGCCGGCAAACAACACGCCGGGCGCACCCACCATGAGGTCGCCGTCGGTGTGCGCCGGACCGAGGCAGAACAGCATGGCGGACACGCCGCCAAGGTCCAGTTCCACGGGGTCCGCGCCCACCGTCCGGGTGGGCAGCACCAACTCCGTGCATGGCCCCTCCCCCGCCGCCATTTCAGGTTCGACGCCGGACACGGCCGCCCGCTGCGACTCCCCCGTCCCGGCCATGTGCCGCCGGGCGGCGGCGTGCGCCCAAAAGTCGGAGACGCCGTCGTGCCTGAAAACGGCGTTCCCGAAGAAATGGTCCCAGTGGGCGTGCGTGTTCGCCACGACCAGCGGCAGGGGCGTCACACTGCGCACCGCCGCCAGGACTTCCGCGGCGTGCCTCGGCCCGCAACCGGTGTCGACAACCAGGGCCCGCTCGGAGCCGACGATCAGCCCTATGTTGACCAGCGCCCTGGCGTAACTGCTGCGCATCACGTGGCTGGGGCCGCCAAGACGCCGCCAAGAGGCTCCTTGGGCCATGGATACCCCCTGTTGTTGCCTGGGACCTTGAACTACAGCATGGCGTGCCCGGCCGGGACACACAAGGGACAGGAAGGCGGGCCTCATTTGCGGGCCCGGCCCTCCGGTGCCACTATATGCGTATGAACGCAGATAAGAAGACGTGCGGGCGTTCCCCGGACGGAGAATTTGTCGAGCTGGCCGTTGAAGTCTTTTCCATGCTCGCCGATGCCACGCGCGTGCGCATCATCCTGGCCCTGCGCGACGGCGAGCTGTCCGTCAGCAACCTGGCAAACCTCGTGGACAAGTCGCCGGCCGCCGTCTCCCAGCACCTGGCGAAGTTGCGCCTGGCACGCATGGTGGCGACCCGGCAGGACGGCCAGCGGGTCTACTACCGGCTGGAAGATGAGCACGCCAGCCAGCTGGTGACCGACGCGATCTTCCAGGCAGAGCACTCCCTGGGCGGGATCCCCCGCCACCACCACGAACAGGGCGGCGACCAGGCATGAGCGCAGGACACCAGCACTCCCGCACGGCACGGCACGACCACGAGCACGAGCACGAGCACGAGCACGAGCACGAGCACGACGGACATTCCCACGAGCACCACGGCGGATTCAAGGGGTGGCTGTTCGAACTTTTTGTCCCGCACACGCACGACTCTGCGGACTCGATAGACGACGCCCTTGAATCCAGCGTCCAGGGCGTCCGGGCGTTGAAGATCAGCCTCTTTGTGTTGCTGGCCACCACGGTCCTGCAATTCGTCGTGGTGCTCATCAGCGGATCGGTGGCGCTGCTGGCGGACAGCATCCACAACTTCTCCGACGCCCTCACCGCCGTCCCCCTGTGGATCGCGTTCATCCTGGGCCGCCGGTCAGCGAACCGGCGCTATACCTACGGATACGGGCGGGCCGAGGACCTGGCCGGGCTGTTCATCGTCGCGGTCGTGGCACTCTCCGCGGTCGTCGCCGCCTGGCAGTCGATAGACCGGCTGGTCCACCCGCAGCCGCTGCACAATCTGTGGTGGGTGATCGCGGCCGGACTGATCGGCTTCGCCGGCAACGAGGCCGTGGCCGTCTACCGAATCCGGGTGGGCCGGCAAATCGGCTCCGCCGCGCTGGTGGCCGACGGGGTGCACGCCCGGATCGACGGTTTCACCTCCCTTGCCGTCGTCCTGGGCGCAGGCGGGGTGATGGTCGGCTTCCCGCTGGCAGACCCGATCGTGGGCCTGTTCATCTCCGCAGCCATCATCGTCCTGCTGTGGGGAACGATCCGCAGCATTGGGCGCCGGCTCATGGACGGGATCGAGCCCGAACTCGCGGACAGGGCCCTGACGGCGCTCCGCGGGACTCCCGGCGTGGTCGGGGTGGAGCGTCTCCAGCTGCGCTGGGTGGGCCACCGGCTCCAGGGCACGGCGACTGTCACCGCCGAGGATGCGCCGCTGTCCGCCGTGGAGCAGACGCTGGCCGACGCTAAGCACCGTTTGGGGCAGGCACTGCCGAAGCTGGACGACATGGTCATCCAGGCGACGGCGGTGCACCCTTAAAGGTCGGCGGCACCCTTAAAGGTCGGCCAGGGCAGCTGCGGGATTCTCCATGGCGTCGGCAATGAACCGCAGGAAGCCGGCGGCCACCGCGCCGTCGCAGGCGCGGTGGTCGAAGGCCAGCGTCAGCTCCGTCATCTTCCGCACGCACAGTTCCCCGTCGACCACCCAAGGCTTGTCAACGATGCGCCCCAGCCCCAGCATGGCGGCCTCCGGGTGGTTGATGATCGCGGCCGAGCCGTCCACGCCGAACACGCCGTAGTTGTTGACGGTGAACGTGCCGCCGCTGAGCTCGGCCGGCCCGGCCTTGCCGTCGCGGGCGGTCTTGGCCAGGTCCCGGATGGCCGCGTCAAGCGCCCGCGCGCTGCGGCCCTGGGCGTTGCGGAGCACGGGAACCACGAGTCCGCGGTCGGTTTGCGCGGCGAAGCCCAGGTTGATCCCGTCAAATTCAACGACGGTGTCCGCGCCTTCCGCGCTGACCAGCTGCGTGTTCAGCTGCGGGAACCGGGCCAGCCCGGCCGTGACAAAGCGGGCCACGAAGGCCAGGATGCCTGGCGCCGTGCCGTCCTTGGCCTTCATCCCCGCCCGCAGTTCCACCAGCGCCGTGGCGTCGACGTCGACCCACACGGTGGCTTCGGGAATTTCCCGCCGGCTTCTGGACAGGGCAATGGCCGCGGCCTTCTTCACACCCGTCAGCGGCGTCCGCGCGAGCACGCGCAGCCCGGTCCGGGGATCGACGGCGGCGGAGCCGGGGCCTGCCGGGGCCGGCACCGGGGCAAGAGCAGGGGCGACAGCCGGGGTCACGGCCTGCGCCATGGCCGCTTCAACGTCGCGGCGCAGGATCAACCCGTCCGCACCCGAGCCGGGGATGTCCGCCAGGGCAAGCCCGGAGTCGTGGGCCATCTTGCGCACCAGCGGCGACACCACCAGGTGCACCCGGCGCTGCGGCGCGGCTCCAGCAGCAACTTCGGCCGGCTCCTGGCGCAAGTGGCTGCGGCGCGACGGACGCGTCCGGCCCGGGCCGCCGTGTCCGGGCGTGCCGTAGCCGATGAGAACATTGCCCGAGCCGGAAGCGGCGCCCACGCCGGAGGAAGGCGCGGCCGCGACGTCCGGAGACGGTGCCTGCGGCGCGGCAGCCGGGACCGCCGCGCCGGGCGCTGAAACCGAAATCAGGGGCTTGCCGACCTCCAGGGTGTCGCCCTCGGCGCCGTGCAGCGTGGCGACGGTTCCCTCAAACGGGGAGGGCACCTCCACCACGGACTTTGCGGTTTCAACTTCCGCGATGGGCTGGTCGACGTGGACGGTGTCACCCTCGGCAACCAGCCAGGTGACGAGTTCGGCCTCAACGAGCCCTTCGCCGAGGTCCGGCAGCATGAAGACCTGCAGGCTCATGATTCCTCCCACTGGAGCGAGTCGACGGCGTCCAGGATCCGGTCCACGCCGGGCAGGTAATGCTTTTCCAGCCGTGGCGCCGGGAACGGGATGTCGAAGCCGGTCACCCGCAGCACGGGCGCGGCGAGCGAGTGGAAACAGCGCTCCTGGATGCGGGCGGCAATCTCGGAGGCCATGGAGGCGAAGCCCGGGGCCTCGGCAATGACCACGGCCCGCCCGGTGGAGCGGACGGCGGCACTGATGGTCTCGTCGTCGTACGGGACAAGGGAACGGACGTCGATGACCTGGAGGGAACGGCCTTCGGCGGCTGCGGTCTCGGCGGCGGCGAGCGCGGCGGCCATGGACGGACCGTAGGCGATCAGCGTGGCGTCGGTGCCCTCGCGGGCAATCGCGGCGCGGCCGATGGTGCTGGGGATGGCGCTTCCGGCGGCGTAGCGGGCGCGCAGGGCGTCCAGGTCCACGGTGTCCTTGGAGAAGTACAGCTTCTTGGGTTCCAGAAACACCACGGGGTCCGGGGAGGCGATGGCGTCGCGGAGCATGATGTAGGCGTCGGTGACCGTCGACGGCGTCAACACCGTCAGGCCCGGCGTGTGCACGTAGTAGGCCTCGGAGGAATCGCAGTGGTGCTCCACCCCGCCGATCCCGCCGGCATACGGGATGCGGATGACCAGGGGCAGGCGGACGCGGCCCTTGGTGCGGTTGCCCATCTTGGCCACGTGGCTGGTGATCTGCTCGAACGCGGGGTAGGCGAAGGCGTCGAA
>Ga0134128_10011843_pt1 | contig 10405 bp, 10 predicted proteins | sample KB31754_FD_96462 | JGI IMG/M metagenome (GOLD analysis project Ga0134128, IMG submission 96462) | Terrestrial soil microbial communities with excess Nitrogen fertilizer from Kellogg Biological Station, Michigan, USA - KB3-175-4 | ecosystem: Environmental > Terrestrial > Soil > Unclassified ...
CGGCCTCGTGCGCAAACTGGAACGCCTTCACCACGTAGTCGTCGCCAATGATCTTCTCCCACTGGGACTGCCGCATCGTTCCATCTTCGTTGAGCGCCTCATTGACCACATCCCAGCTCTGGACACGGCCCTTGTACCGCCCCACCACCGTCTGGATGTGATCGTGCAGGCGCGCCAGCAGCGCATCGCGCGTCAGTGGATTCCCCTTCTCATCCTTGAACACCCACCCCGGCGTTTGCGAGTGCCAGCACAGGTTATGCCCCACGATGAACATGTGGTTCTTCTGGCCGAACTCGACATACTTGTCGGCCAGCGTGAAATCGTACGCGTCAGGCCGGGGGTGAATGATCATCCACTTCATCGCGTTCTCGGGCGTGATGGAATCGAACTGCTGCGTAATCAGCGCGTCGCCTTCAACATCCTTCCCGGTGATCTGATAGGTGTTGATAGCTGCGCCGACATAGAAAGCGCCCTTGAACGTATCTTTGAGCGTGCCGGGACCCGGTGTTTGGGCAACAGCCGTCAAAACTGACAAGCTAAGAGCCAAACCCGCCACAAACCTGGGAAACATGCAGTTCTTCCTTCCTTAAATCACATTGGCCTTCGAGAGCATTCGAACCTTGGCGGCAAGCATTGGGAAATCAGGGGACCGTCAAGGAGCGCCGCCGCGTCCCGGGCACAGGCGCCCAGGACCTGACGAGCGTTACAGAACCTATCCCGGATTGTCAATGAGCCCCCTGTTCGAGTCACACCGGAGTAAACCGATTTTCTCGTGTCATCTTGCAATTGGTTAAACACCCCAGGCTCGCCGCGGTCGCGTATGGAATCCGTTGCCCCACGCTGCGCATCAGACGTACCGTCAAGGAGAACCCGCATGCAGACCCGCAAACTCGGCCACCGCGGCCCTGAAGTCCCTGTCATCTGCCTGGGCGGCAATGTCTTCGGCTGGACCGTTTCAGAATCCGATAGCCTGCGCCTGCTCGATCGCGCCTTTGCCTCCGGCCTCACGTTCATCGATACCGCCGACGTCTACTCGCGCTGGGCGCCGGGGCATCATGGCGGCGAATCGGAAAGCATTCTGGGCGAATGGTTCTCGCGATCAGGGCGGCGCAAAGACGTCATTCTTGCGACGAAGGTCGGCATGGACATGGGGGACGGCAAAAAGGGCCTCAGCGCACGCTACATTGCGGACGCGGTCGACACGTCGCTGCGGCGTCTGCGGACGGACTACATCGATCTCTATCAGTCCCACACCGACGACACTTCGACTCCGCTGGAAGAAACGCTGGGCGCCTTCGACAAGCTGGTGAAGGCCGGAAAGGTCCGCTATATTGGAGCGTCCAATTACTCCGGAGCCCGCCTCGCCGAGGCCATCGAGACCAGCCGGAAGAATGGGCTGGTCGAGTACGTTTCGCTGCAGCCGCATTACAACCTGGTGGCTCGTGAGAAGTTTGAGTCGGACTTGCTGCCGGTTGTCGAGAAGTATGAGGTCGGGGTGATTCCGTACTATTCCCTTGCGGCGGGATTCCTCACGGGCAAGTACCGCCGCGGCGAAGAGGCCAAATCGGCGCGCGCCGGGACGGTGAAGAAGCATTTTAACGATCATGACTATGCGGTTGTGGATGCACTGGTTGACGTAGCAAAGACGCATAACTCCACGCCCGCCCGAGTGGCTTTGGCCTGGCTTATGGCTCAACCCGGAGTGACCGCGCCGATTGCCAGCGCCACCAGCGAAAAGCACCTCGATGACCTGGTCGCCGCAGCGGAGCTGGAGCTCACCCGAAGCGACATCGAACATCTCAACCAGGTCAGCGCGCCCGTTACGGCCTGATTTCGGTGCGGCTGGATGGCCTTTGGCTGATCGGCCGCGAAGCCTAAGCGTCTACCTGCAGAGCGCCCCGCCGCGCATGTACAAGATCATGCACGCAATTGCATCCGGCGTGTAGCAGGGGACAGGTTACAGGGTGTAAGGTGCAGGTCCCATGAAAGAAAGGCGCAATTCGCTTCCGCGGATTGCGCCCGTTGCTAATGCCTAATCCCTAATGCCTATTGCCAGATCTCTGTGCCCCCCGCCCCTATTACCTTGGCGGGTCGTAGGGTTCCACGCGCAGCATATCGCCTAGCATCTGCCGCTCCTGCGGCGAAAACTGCCCCTGATACCGCGCCGAGTTCAGCACGATGCCGCGCTGATCCGGTGGAACGCTGCGCAGGCTGCGGAAGGCATTGCGCATGATCTGCTGCCGGTCCTGAGGCAGCGATCTCCATTCTTGCGCCGAGCGGTTGACGCGCATGCGCTCTTCGGGCGAAAGCCGCTCCAGGTTCTCCGCGCGTTCAAGCCGCCGCTGCCGCTGCTGATCACCCATCTGGTCGACGTGGTGCAACTGCTGCACCAGCCGCTGCTGCTCGCCGGGAGGCAGACGCCGGAAGCTGGGGTCGTTGCGCAGCATCTGTTCCTGGTTCGTCACCGGCACGTTGCGGTGCTGGTCAAGCCACGACTGCAAGTGTCCGGGAGGCGCCAGGTTTGGCTGCCGGTAGCCGGGATAATTCTGCTGCGGGCCGCCATAGGGCTGGCCCGGATAACCAGGCCGATTCGGAGGCTGGTTATAATGCGGCTGGTTGTAGCCGGGCTGGTTATACCGCGGTCCGCGCTGATTGTAGAACTGGTTCGGATTCCCCGGGCGGCCCGCGTTCGGCGGCACGTTGCGCGGCGCGCCATTAGGCTGCTGACGCGGCGTGTACTGCTGCCGGGGCGGGTACTGCGGCCGCGGAGCGGGCTGATAAGGCCTCTGCGGCGGCTGGTAGGCACGTCCCTGCGGCGAATACGGCCTGACCTGGTTTCGCGCGGGAGGCTGCGGATGCGTCTGCGGCCGCGGAGCCGGCGCCGAACGGCGAGGCGGCGGGTTTTCAGGCCGTTGCGCCCAGGCTGGGCAAAGGCACACAGCGGCCAGCAAGGCAGCCATCGCCGCCCGCCGCACCCGATCCGCCTTTGCACCAAGCCAAATCATTGTTCAGTTCTCAGTTCGTAATTCGTAGTTCACAGTTCTTAGTTCGCAGTCCGTAATGCTGGTCTTTCTGCTCCCTGTTCCCTGTCCCCTGCTTCACTGCTGTGTCGCGTCGCCGTTATCGTCCGCCGTGATGTTTTCCAGTTGATCCAGCAGTTGCGCGTTGTTATCCAGGGTCTGAAGGTCGTGCACCACGGCTGTCTCGTGCGGCACCGCCGGAGGTGCCTGCCAATAGAAGTCCAGATAGGCTCCGCCGCCCAGCAGCAGCAGCACGGTCAGCGCCATGGCCGCCAGCGGCTTTGTGTGCATCTGCGGCCCGAACATCATCCGCGCGCGCAGCCGTTCCATCCAGCCGGCCGGCTTCGCCTGCTTCTCTTCGCGCAGGCGCGCCTGAAATCGCGTCATGAAGTACGGGTTCGGCTCGGGCGCCTCCCAGGCATCCATCGCAGACATGGTGGCACGCAGTTCCTCGAGCTCGCGGCGGCAACCGTCACACTCGCTGACATGCGTTTTCACCGCAACCGGCACGGCCTCAGGATCAAGCAGCAGGTCCGCCAGCTTGCTCTCCATTCCCGCGCACATTGTCGTGTTCCGCTCCATCTCAACCACCCCACTCATTACCGGCCCTCGCCGGCCTCCGCTCTTCTGTCCCGTTAGACGAAAATCCCTAAACAAATTCCTTCAACTTCTCGCGCAGAGTTTGATATGCGCGAAACAGCAGCGACTTGGTAGCCGACTCGCTCAGCTTGAGCACCTCGCCGATCTGCCGATAATCGAGCCCCTGATACTTGTGCATCAGCACCGCCGTGCGCTGCCGCTCCGGCAGTGCCATGACATGCTTGCGGATCGCCGCCATGCGCTCATCTTTCAGCAGCGACTGCTCAACCGTTGGCCGGTCATCTGCCACTTCCGGCGTGGTGCCGCTTTCTTCATCCGGCTGGTCCAGATAAACATTCTGCGCCGCCCGCTCGTGCTTTGTATCCCGCGCGTGGTTCACCGCCAGGTTGGTGGCAATGCGGTAGAGCCACGTGGTAAATTTCGCGTCTGCCCGGTAGCTCTCCCGGCTGCGGTAGACGCGCAAAAAAACTTCCTGCGCCAATTCTTCGGCCACTGCCTGGCTGTGCACCATCCGGAAGAGAAAATTGATCATCGACCGGTGGTACTTTTGCACCAGGAAATTGAACCCTGCCTCGTCCCCCGCTGCCACCCGCAGCATGATGGCGGCATCGCTGCTCGGGTCGGCCGCCGCATACCCCGAGGGCTGCCGCTCCACCGCACTCTGCCCAACCGCCGCTCGCGCTCCCAGTGCCGGGTTGTCGAGGACCAGGGTTGCCATATCCTCTTCAACCCCGGGAACCCCGTTTTGTTGCGCTTCTTCATCAATTTCCGGCTCCGATCCGAGGCCCGTTTCGAGCCCCGTTTCGAGTTCGTCTTCGGTCCCCGTCTCGAGCCCAGTTTCGGGATCGTCTTCCGGATCCGGAAACCCGCCGGAAAAGCGGTCTTGCGGGGTTGTTGCGGACCGGCGCGGCGGCCCGTCTGCGGCGCCCCCCCGGCTGCTCGAAAACTCGCCCTCGGCGCGTGCCAGCAGCAGAGTTCCCTCTCCCTGTCGGACGGCGCTTCCGTAAGGCCAGTATGCTGCCGCGCGCAGGCTCGCCGCAGCTTCCCCCAGGAAACCTTTTGCCGCGCGCATTTGCCTCGATGGAAACAACATACGTCTGGAGAAACCGGCCGTTTGGCTGAGATCATTGGAGCCTTGTTGCGGGAGTGCCGGCTTTTTGCCCCAACGGCTTGCAAATGTTACTCTACCTTACGGGAACCCCTTCCGGCGCCTTCCTTGGCGGCAGCCCTTCCAAGGGCATGCGACGCACCATTTCCGGGGTCTTCATCGGGCGGTTAGCTCAGCTGGTTAGAGCGCCTGCTTCACACGCAGGAGGTCCGGGGTTCGAGTCCCTGACCGCCCACCATTCCAGCACAGGTCCTTCGGCTTCGCTCAGGATTTCGCCTGCGGGCTCAGACGCTCGCAAAACTAAGATTGAACTTCGTTGGCGGATTCGAGGCAGGGCTCGTTCCAAATGTCGGGCACACCTTCCAGCACGTACAACTGATCTCCGCCGTGATAAAAGCTCACTTCTTTGACGATCGCGATCATCCCTGCCCATTCCATCTGCTCAGGTTGAAGTTTGTGATGGTTTGACCAGTTGCGGACAAACGCTTCAAGGGCTGGCTGGGCGATTACTCGCACTTGGGATCCAAGGGCGAATTTTGGAATGTACAGGCTTCCCACTTCACCTCCCGATGAACGGAATCTCGGGAACCGGCCCGCCGTCCCCAAGTCGTAAGCGCCATTCTCGTAAGCTCTCGCGCAGCCGCGCAAGGTCCATTTCGCCGAACTCGTCGGGATAATCATCCAGCCGGCTGAGGGCGCGGCCCAGCAGCGACACTGCGCCGGGGCGATTTCCCTTTTCCAAATGATGAAACGCCGCTGCCACCTGGATGATGGCCTGAAGGAAGGTTTTTTCCGGTTCCGCGGACGCCAGCCACACCGATTCCCAGTGCTCATGGGCATCGAAGAATCGGCTGGTGCGGTAGCAATGCAGCCCCTCGGCCAGCGCTCCGCTGCTCCAATCGAATGGCATCAAGCCCATTATCCATGGGCAAATGTCCGCATTGCCCCTAATGCCTTATCCCTAATGCCTTATCCCTAATCCCTGTTCCCTAATGCCTAATCCCTGTTCCCTGCTTCATTCCTGCCCGCAGAGAGGAACCGTTGGTCCCCCATGGGTGGGGCCAGACGTGCCATCAATGGCGAATGCCGAGTCTTCCAGGATCGGGTCGGAGGCCTTGGGCTGGGTCGCGTAGCAGGCTCGTCCGGTGGTGGTGTCAAGCACCATGGCGCCGAAGTAGGGCACATAGTGGTGCGCGGGCTTGTGACGCCCGGCCGCGAAGGCTGTGACCGCGATCGCCAGTACCAGCGTTGCAATGGCCCACGCCGGCATGCGAAGAGGCCTGCGCACAGCACGGAGAACGGGAGAGAGCGTATCGAGCGAAAGAGTCTTCTTTTCGAGAGTCTTTTCCAGGGTCAGAACCGGCATGAAACTCCTGTATGCAAGCAGCCCCTGACCTGATCTTGCAAAATATACAGGTGAACCCAGACTTGCGGGAGGGGCGGATAGTGGGCTTGCATCCATGATAGGCCAAAACAGGTGATCCAGAGCACCTCCTGACTCAAAAGTGGTACTCCATCCGCAAGTTCCCTCTATGATGGACCGCATGACGAGAAAGATCCGCTGGGGAATCTTGAGCACCGCCGCCATCGGCGTAAAGAAAGTCATTCCCGCCATGCAGTTGGGCGAGTACTCCGAAGTCACGGCGATCGCTTCGCGCGACCTGGCCCGAGCCCGCGCCGCCGCCGGTGAGCTCGGAATTCAAAAGGCTTACGGCTCATACGAAGAACTCCTCGCCGATCAAGACGTTGACGCCATCTACAATCCTCTGCCCAACCAGCTTCACGTTCCGTGGTCGATTCGCGCGGCCGAAGCGGGAAAGCACGTTCTTTGCGAAAAGCCGTTGAGCCTCACCGTTGCCGAAGCCAAATCGCTGCTTGCGGTGCGCCAGCGGACCGGCGTGAAGATCGGCGAAGCCTTCATGATCCGCAGCTTTACCCAGTGGCGCCGGGTTAGCGAGTTGCTGCGCGCAGGGCGCATTGGCCAGGTGCGCGCGGTGATGGCCTGGTTCAGCTACTTCAACACCGACCCCGCCAACATCCGCAACCAGGTGGAATCGGGCGGCGGCGCGCTCTACGACATCGGCTGCTACTGCATTCAGTCGGCACGGTGCGGATTTGGCGCAGAGCCCACGCGCGCCGTGGGCCTGATCGAACGCGACCCGACGCTGCACACCGATCGGCTTACCTCGGCACTGCTTGAATTTCCTGGCGGGCACGCGATCTTTACCTGCAGCACGCAAACCGCGCCTTATCAGCGGGTGCACTTTATCGGGACTCGGGGGCGGATCGAGATCGAAATTCCGTTCAACGCACCGAAAAACCGCCCATGCCGCACTTTTATTGACGAAACAGGCGACATCTTCGGAGCAGGCATCGTCACCGAGGAGTTCCCCACCGCCGACCAGTACACGATGCAAGGGGACGCTTTCTCCCGCGCTATTCTCGACAATACAGAAGTTCCTGTATCGCTTGAAGACGGCATTGCCAACATGGCCGTGATCGAGGCCATTTTCCTCTCCGCCGAACGGGGCGGGTGGATGCCCGTCGAACGTTAATCCGCATCTTTATCGGTGGGCGATCTGTTGCACCCGCCGTGCGACAATGCTGGACAGACCTTTACCTCATGCGACCTGACCGTTTTCTCCTGCTGCTTGCTGTCTGTCTTCTGGGCCTGATGCCGGCCGTGGGACAGCCGCAGCCTCCCGTTGCGCTGGCGCTGACCGGCGGCACGGTTATTGACGTGTCGAACTGGGGCCACTCTGCCGCCGACCTGCACAACGCCGTGGTGATTATCGAGAACGGCAAGATCACCAACGTCGGCGCCGCGGGCATTGTCGACGTGCCAAAGGGCGCGCGCATCATTGACTGCACCGGCAAATTTCTGATGCCTGGGTTCGTAGACGGCTTTACCGGGATGAGCACGCAGGGGCAGGCCTCAACCGCACTCTACATGGGCGTGACCACGGCGGTGGTGCGCTCCGACAGCATGCGCGGACGCGTTGATTTCTCGCTCAACCCGGCGCCTCACCTGTATGCGATCGACTCCGTTGGCAGCACGGACGATTTCAGCCGGCTGATTGGACAGAACGGCTGGACGGCACGTTTGCGCCAGAACGGCCGCCCCACCGAGCTCAGCCCGGATGAGACCATTCAGCAGCTCTCCGATACAGCCCGGCTGGGTACCCGCGTGTTGTTCCTGGGTCATGAGGTCACCGCGGCCAACACGCAGGCAATTATCACCCACGCGCACCAGCTCGGCATGGTCACATATGGCGAGTTCGCCGCCACCCCATACGAGGTCGGCATCGAGGCCGGAGTAGATGCGCTGGTGCACATGGGCCGCTACGAGCTTGGCGTCGTTCCCGATGAGTTGCAGCGGCCCCTCACGACCGATCCCGACGGATCCTCCGCGTCCACTGCGTACGATTACGCCGAACATCTGCCGCCGACCGATGTGCATGTTCGCCGATACGCAAAGTTCATTGCTGCGCATCACGCTGCGCTGATGCCTACGTTTGCAACCTACTTCCAGCGTCTGCCCGGGCACCGCAACCTGTGGGAGGAGCCTGCCGCGGCGCTGCTGGACCCCTCGCATATGTATGATCCGCCGAACCGAAGCAACGGCGAAATGACGTATCCCCTGCCCAACTGGGAACGGCATCTGCCGTCGACCGCGCAGCGATACATGGAGGGAAATCTGCAGAAAAAAGCCGATCAATCGGCGATGCGCCTGTGGAAGCTGAACCAGGCGCTGTTCATGGCGTTTCCGCATTATTTGGCAGCATCGGGCGCTCCGATTACCGGCTCGTTCAGCGGAATCTCGCTGCATGTGGAACTGGAGATGCTGGTGCGGCTGGGGCTCAGCCCTCGCGAGGCGCTGGCGGCGGCGACGAACAATTATGCGCTGCAATTCAACTGGAATGAACTGGGACTGATCGCGCCGGGACGCCGCGCCGACATTCTTGTGCTGGACGGCGATCCAACGAAAAACATCTGGAATGCCCGCCTGATTTCAACCCTGATCCTCGAGGGGAATGTCGTGGATCGCGCGGCCCTGCTGAAGAAGTAACCCGTGGAACATCGAATCCTGTGGCGCCGAAAAGTACAGCAAAAATGAGAGATCGTGACACTGGTCACGACAATCGCATGACGATTTTTGTTCCTGAAAGAGCTTCGCAGTCCGCGCCGTAGGCGCAAGGTTCGTTAGCCCCGCGCTTCAGCGTGGGGAACCAAGGCCCAACAAGGACTGAAGTGCCGTAGGCACGGTGCTCGTTAGCCCCACGTTTGAACGCGGGGACGCGACGGCGCAATCCTCGTGAGGGGCATCTCATGCCACGGCCGGTGCCGATCCACCATGCCGGGAACGCGCGTGAGACCGGTCACGTAAAATAAAGCAAAAGGTCCGCCACAACCGGAATCCTTCTCCGCCACTTATGACGGACTTGCCTACTCATCTCGCTTCTGGACGCTCCAGGCGCCACCGCGCCGGGCTTATTCTCATTGCGGCCTATAAGTTGCTGGCGGCGCTGCTGTTTGTCGCTGTCGGAGTTGGCGCCCTGCGGCTGGTACACAAGGACGTGGACGATTTCGCCTGGCATGCGCTGGTGGAGGTGCTGCACTGGAATCCCGAATCGCGCGTGGTGCAATTCCTGCTGGGAAAGGCCGAACTGCTGAATGATCCCATGCTCAAGCGCATCGGGTTCGGCGCGTTTTGCTACGCGGCTGTGGGCATCGTCGAAGCTGTGGGCCTGTACCTCGAGAAAGCCTGGGCCGAATTCCTAACGATATTGATCACCGCGTCGTTCCTTCCCATCGAGGTGCACGAGTTAATTCGGCGCTTCACGTGGATGCGCGTGGGCATTCTGGCGATCAACGTCGCCGTGTTCTTCTACCTGTTGTACCTGCTGGGGGAACGCGGAGCGGCTAAGGCCAGGGCGCGGCATGTGGCCCACGACCCGGGGCTCTGACGCGGCGTGTGATTTTGGGAATGTTTGCGCGAAGATTTCATGTGCTCCTCGCGCGAGGCGTGCAGGAGGCGTTCTACTGTTTTCTATAGAATTCCATTGAATCCAATTATCTCTACGCCCAATATTCCATCTCCGTTGATCCAAATTCCAAAAACCATAACAAAAGTGCGAAATTCTTTGGTCACGCATCTTTTAACGGCAAACTCCCAGATCTCTCCGAGAGTAAAGCTAACGTGGCACGGCTGCGCGGCAGTACATTTGTGATGGCGGTCGCGGGTGTGAGGGGCCGGCGGTTCAGGGATGCGGCCAGTCCGTCCTCCCCAGATCTCGGAAAGCGGGAGACCGGGGACACCTGCACAATCCAGAATGCGAGAAGGGGACCCCCCATTGTGGCCGCATTTATATTTCGTCGCTGTTCTCTGCAGAGTAAGCTTTCGTCCGTAAGGATAGATTTGAGTTGTAGACGAGCGGCACAACGCTTGCGGTTGCGAGGTTAGGAACGGATGCGACAAATGGAGGTCCGGCTCAAGAGAGCTTACGAACAGGCTGACAGTGCAGACGGTTTCCGTGTTCTCGTTGACCGCCTGTGGCCGCGGGGAATCAAGAAGGCCGATTTGCGCCTGGGCGCATGGCTTAAAGACATCGCGCCGAGCACGGAGCTAAGAAAATGGTTTCATCACGACCCTGAGCGCTGGCCCGAATTCTGCAAG
>Ga0134128_10011845_pt1 | contig 10402 bp, 9 predicted proteins | sample KB31754_FD_96462 | JGI IMG/M metagenome (GOLD analysis project Ga0134128, IMG submission 96462) | Terrestrial soil microbial communities with excess Nitrogen fertilizer from Kellogg Biological Station, Michigan, USA - KB3-175-4 | ecosystem: Environmental > Terrestrial > Soil > Unclassified ...
TGCACGCACGCCCCGCAGCCGTTGCACAGCACCGGGTCAATCTCGAAGGTGATCAGCTCGCGGCAGCGGTGCGCCGGACACCGCCGGTCGCGAATGTGCGCCATGTACTCGCTGCGGAAATAACGCAGCGTCGAGAGCACCGGGTTGGGCGCCGTCTGCCCCAGCCCGCACAGCGAGCCTTCCCGTACCAGCCAGCCCAGGTCCTGCAGCAAATCCAGATCTTCTTCTTTGCCCTGGCCCTGGGAAATGCGGGTCACAACCTCTTTCAGCCGCTGCGTGCCCACACGGCAGGTAAAACATTTGCCGCAAGATTCGTCTTCCAGAAACTCCAGGAAGTACTTGGCGATGTCCACCATGCAGGTGTGGTCGTCCATCACGATCATGCCGCCGGAACCCATGATGGAGCCCGCCTGGCTCAGGCTGTCATAATCCACAGGCAGGTCGAATTTGTCGGCGGGGATGCATCCCCCTGAAGGCCCGCCGGTTTGCACGGCCTTACAGGCACGATTGTTCGGGATACCCCCGCCGATTTCATAAACAATTTCCGCCAGGGTGGTGCCCATGGGCACCTCAATCAGGGCGGTGTTCTCGATGTTGCCCACCAGGCTGAAGACCTTGGTCCCCTTGCTCTTTTCCGTTCCGATTTGTGAAAACCAGTCGCTGCCGCGCTGCACGATGACCGGGATATTGGCCCAGGTCTCGACGTTGTTGATGCAGGTGGGCTTGCTCCACAGGCCGTGCTGCGCGGGATAGGGCGGGCGCTGCTGCGGCTCCCCGACTTTCCCTTCAATCGAGCGGATGAGCGCTGTTTCCTCCCCGCATACAAAAGCGCCCGCCCCTTTCACTACCCGGATTTGAAAATTGAAGCCGGTATCGAAAATGTTCTGGCCCAGCAGGCCCATGTCGTCTGCCTGGCGAATGGCCTGCTTCACGCGCGTGACCGCCAGGGGATATTCCTCACGCACGTAGATGATGCCTTCGTGCGCCCCCATGGCATAGCCGCCGATAATCATGCCTTCCAGCACGCTGTGTGGATCGCCCTCGAGCACCCCGCGGTCCATATAAGCGCCAGGGTCGCCTTCGTCCGCGTTGCAGATGATGTACTTGGGCTCGCCCTGGGCGTCGCGTACCGCCTGCCACTTCACTCCTGTGGGGAAGCCGGCGCCGCCCCGCCCGCGCAACCCGCTGCGCTTCACTTCGGCAACCAGTTCTTCCGGCGTGTGCTTGCGCAACGCGTTCCATAGACTGTGATACCCGCCGCGTGCGATGTACTCTTCCAGGCTGTCGGGATTGATGATTCCGCAGTTGCGCAGCACTATGCGCAACTGGTGCTTGAACAGTGGCAACTCTTTGTACGCCTTCAGCCCGTCAACGTGGCCGTTGTGCGGAACGCAGTAGTTGACGTGGGAGCCGTTCAATTCATTCTCGTCGCCCGGCATCATGGCCAGCGCCCAGTCCCGCTTCACCTCCGGAATGGCGCGCACAATCTCTCGCGCCCGGCCCGGCTTTACCCGCCCATAGCTCACTCGCGGGCGGCCGGGAATGCATATATCGAGCAGCGGCTCCTGCGAGCACCAGCCGATACAACCGGTCTCCGCCACGATGTAGGGCAGTTTGCCCTTTTCGACTTCCTCGCGCACAGCCACCAGCACCTCTTCCGCGCCCGCCGCCAGCCCGCAGGTGGCCGTGCCTACTATGATTTTCGGCTGGCTGGGGTAAAGCAGGTCGCGGCCCTCGCGCATGGCCTGGTGCAGGTCTTCCAGATTAACAAGGCGTGGCGCAGTGCTAATCATGGGCAGCATGCTCCTGCGCGCTGGCTGCAATTTTATCCACCGTGGCGGGCTTCTTGCGCGGGCGGTAGCGGTTAACAATGCCGCGCACTTTCGTCTGCTCCAGGTGAGCGAAGGTATCGCGGTCTACGCGCATCACCGGCGCCAGCCCGCAGCAGCCCAGGCAGCGCACAGGCTCCACCGTAAACTCCATATCCGAACTGGTGCCGGTCAGCCCGGCTCCGCTCTCGGTTTGCGCCCGTTCCAGAACCAGGTCGCCACCGCGCACGTGGCAGGCGGTCCCCAGGCAGACCTGCACCAGGTGGCGCCCGCGCGGTTTCAGGCTGAAGCAGCGGTAAAACGTGGCCACCTGGTATACCTCGGTAATAGGGATCTGCAGTTTGCGGGCCACGCGCCGCAGCACCGGTTCGGGCAGATAAGAAAACGTGGCCTGGATCTCCTGCAGGATGGGGATGAGGCTGGCGCGCTCATCCGCGAACTGCTCGAGCAGCAGTTTGACGTCCTGCGCTTCCATTTGTGGCATGGCAGCAGCCTTCTTCCCGGCCTGGCGGCCGAATTCACACAGTGGCGTTATTCTTTCGAACTGCGGCGCCACAGCACATGCTTGTTCCAGCCATGCACCTTGCTGGCGAAATCGCCCGTCTTCTCTTCGGGCGCGCCCACCGGCACCGCCTCCTGTTCGGAGCGGTTGAGTTCGGTGACAATTTTTTCCGGAAGGTCGGGGTCTTCCAGGCGATCCACAATTTCGGTTCGCGACATCTTTCCGTGTCCCTGGCAGAAGGGACAAGGCAGCAGGGGTTCGTTCGGCATGCGCATCCTCGCTAAGCCGCCCAGCACGGCATTTCGCCGGGCTTGGCGGACATTTGATTACAAGCCTTTATGAAGCACGCCGCTGTGATGCGAGTCACCAGAGGCGGTGAGGCGCGAGCAGGAAATGAGTGATTACAGCCAGCAGAAATGCGTAGGCGCAGGCGCCCTCGCCTGTGCGACCGGGCTAGGCCCGTTGGAGACGAGAACAAAATTGTGGAGGGCAGTAACTGACAACTGGCGACTGACAACTAGCCACTGGTTCACCGCGCCCGCGCCAGCACCAGGGTCAGGTCGTCGGGCTGCTCGCGTCCGCCGATCCAATCGTCCACCGCGGCGGTTACGATTTCGGTAATGCGCGGCAGCGGCTGATGGCGGTGGTCGCGCACCAGATCAATCAGGCGTTCCTCTCCAAATTCGCCAAAGTCGTTTTCCGGCTCGGTAATGCCATCGCTGAATGCCAGGAACAGATCGCCTTGGTGCAGCTCGATAGTGCTTTCTTCGAAAGAAAGACCGTCAAACAGACCCACCACGGTGCCGCCGCAATCCAGGCGGCGCACGCTTCCATCGTGGCCGATCAGCACCGGGGGCAGGTGTCCGGCATTGGTGTAGGTGAGCCGCCGCGAGTTCCCGTCGTAATTGCTCAGAAAAAGTGTGGCGTACTTCTCGGCCGGGGTACTGCGATAGAGCTGATGGTTAAGCAATCCCACCAGCAGCGCCGGGGAAAATTCACCTCTGGCCAGGGGCAGATTCCCGCCGGAGGAACTAACCTGGGCCCCCACGGCCTGGGGTATGCCGCGACTGGGGAGGGCTTCCAGGCTGTAGGCGCGCACCGCGGAATGGATGGTGGCCATGAGCAGCGCGGCGGAAATGCCTTTGCCGCTGACGTCGCCCACTGCAAGGGTAAGCCGGTCCGGCGGCTGCGGCAGAAAATCATAGTAGTCGCCGCTTACAGTTCGCGCCGGACGGCAGAAGCCGTGCAACTCCAGCGACTCCAGCTGCGATATCTCCTTGGGGAAGAGCTGTGCCTGCACTTCCTGGGCGATGGCCAGTTCGTTCTCCATGCGCTGCTTTTCCTTCTGTTCCGCCAGCAGGCGCCGGATGGAATCGGTCATCGAATTAAAGGATCCCTCCAGCGCCGCGAGCTGGTCCCGGGAGCGGATCACGATGTGATGGCCGAAGTTGCCTCGGTTGACGTGCTGCGTAGCCACATAAAGCTGCGCCACCGAGCGGGTGATGGTGCGGGTCAAGCGGATACCGATCAGCAGGGCCAGCAGCTCAATCACGATGAAGCCCAGCCCGATCGCCCCCAGCAGCATGGCAGCAGCGGGAGCATACTTGCCCAGGCTGGAAAACAGCTGGTCATAAAGCCGCGACACCCGTGTGCCCACCACCAGCAAAGCGGCGGAGCTTCGGTCTCCTGTTTCCCAATTCACAAAATAAACTGTGGTAGGAAAATGAACCTCGCGGTCGAAGCGTCCACTAGCCGGCGGCACCTGGCCCACACTGGTGGGCTGTATGTTCTGGTTGCCAGAGGCCACCTGGCCGTTAAGGTTCACCGTCACTCCCGTCCCAAACTGGCCACTCTGAGCAGGCCTGCCAGCCCCGCTGCTTGGGCCGGTCTTTTTTGCGGGCGCGTGTGGAGACGGCTGCGGCTCCGCCAGATTGACATCTGCCACATATAGGGTGATTTCGCCCAGATCAGCGGCGATCTTTTGCAGCAGGGATTCGCTCAAGGGCTCGCTGGAGACGACCGTGAGCTCCTCGCCGGCCACCGCCACGCTGGCCACTGCCCGTAGATAGAGGTGGCCGTGATCGCGAACCAGATCATTGAAGCCCCTTTTCGCGAACGGCGGGGGCGGGGTCTGCAGCAGGGTTGTTCCCTGTACCGACTGCCCCCGGTACCAGGCCGCCACTTGATGTCCGGTTTCCTTGGTTTCAGCATTCGCATAACTGGCGGCATCGAATCTCCCGCCGCGCCGCAGTTGCCTGGCCAGGGCGTCAGCCAGTGCGTTATTGCTCGCTTCCAGGCTCTTCAGTTCCGACTTGATGTCGCTGGTGACAATAAAGGTGGCGAATTGCCCGGCAAAAATGTAGCTGGCGATGGCCGCCATCAACACCAGGAGCAGGATGGGCACCACCGCCATGAAGACATATGTGACAATCAGGCGGTTGCGCAGGCGCCACATCAGGTCATTGCGCAGCCAGCGCACAAACAGCAGAAAAAGAAGGATCGCCGCGATGAAGGTCAGGAAATCAATCCAGCCCTCCAGGCTGGTGCCGACATGGGGACCGAACAGGCGCAGCAGGCGCCGCACCAGATAGAGAAATATTTCCAGCCCCAGAATGTAGGTCGTGAGGCGCCCAAGCAGGCTCTTTGGAAACCAATGCCAAGCCGTAATTTTCTGCCACGCGGAGGGGGGCATGGAAGACTTCGCTCAGGGTGATTATAGACGCGGCCATCGGCGTAGCGCCGCCGTCGACACGCCTGAAGGTGTGCCCTGACACAAACCTCGGTCGAGAAGCTCGCAAGAGGGAGGGAAACCAGACTCCGAATGCTAGACTGAAAATACGAGGAGCATGTGGCAGACGTTTTCATTCTTTCCGCGGTGCGCACGCCCATCGGCAAGTTCGGCGGATCGCTGGCCTCGCTGACCGCCGCCGATATGGGCGTGCTCGCCGCCAAGGCCGCTCTGGAACGCGCCAGCGTGCGCCCGGAGCAGGTGCAGGAAACCATTTTCGGCAATGCCCGCCAGGCTGGTGGTGGGCCCAATCCCGGCCGCCAGGTTTCGGTGCGCAGCGGCGTCCCACGGGAGGTGCCGGCCTACACCGTCAATATGGCCTGCGCCTCGGGCATGAAGTCCATCGCGCTCGCCTACCAGGAGATCGCCACCGGCAACCTGGAATGTGTGTTGGCCGGCGGCACCGAATCCATGTCCCGCCTGCCCTACTACCTCGATGGCGCCCGCTGGGGCTATCGCCTGGGCAACGCCGACCTGGTGGATGGTATGTACCGCGATGGCTTCTTCTGTCCCCTGGCCAAGATGGTGATGGGCGAAACCGCCGAGGTTTTAGCCGAGCAGTACAAGATTTCCCGCGAAGAGCAGGACCAGTACGCGCTGTGCTCCCAGACTCGTGCGGCGGCGGCGGTCAACTCCGGACGCCTGCGCGACGAAATCGTCCCTGTCAAAATCGAAACTAAAAAAGGCACTCGGGTATTCGAGCGCGACGAACACCTCTTCCCCGACGCCAGCATGGAGAAAATGGCCAAGCTGGCGCCTGTGTTCTCCAAGACCGGCACCATCACGGCTGCCAATTCTTCCGGTATCACCGACGGAGCCGCAGCGCTGGTGCTGGCCGGCCGGAGCTTTGTAAACAGCAACAATGTGAAGCCCCTGGCGCGAATTGTGGCGGCCACTTCGGCCGGTGTGGACCCGCGCACTATGGGCATTGGTCCGGTGCCCGCCATGCGCAAGCTGAAGGAAAAGACAGGGCTCGCAGTAAATGACTTCGAGGTTATTGAATTGAATGAAGCCTTTGCCGCCCAGGTCTTAGCCTGCGACCGCGAACTGCACTTCGACCGCGGCCATTTGAATGTGAATGGCGGGGCCATTGCTCTGGGCCACCCCATCGGCTGCACCGGCGCCCGCATCACCGTCACCCTGATTCATGAAATGCTGAAACGCAAGGCGAAGCTCGGTGCCGCCACCCTCTGCGTCAGCGGCGGCATGGGCATGGCTCTCGCCCTGGAGAGTGCCGTTTGAACAGCTTCCAGCGCTGCCCTTCTTCTGATATGCTCCCCTGACCCTCCAGCCTGGAGGGATCGCGGTATCTGGCACCGTTCCATTTTGACAAGGAGAGACCACATGCCTGGCTGTCGGCTTCCCATCTTACGATTTGCGTTCTGCGTTGTTCTGCTCTCGCTTCTCACCCTTAGCGCCTTTGCCCAGGAGTTCTCTGCTGACTTTGTCAGTATTGGTAAGGATCGCTCGCATTCCGGCCCCTCCAAAATTTTCGTGGGCAAAGACAAGATGCGTATCGAGACCAACGAGGGCGGCGATGTCGGCATGGGGGCGGCGATTGTGGACTTCGTCAATCAAAAGACCATAATCCTGATGCCGCAGCAGAAAATGTACATGGAATCCATGCCGCAAATGAAAATGCGGGAAAAAAACATGTGGTTTCGGCCCGACGATCCCAACAACGCCTGCCCGCAATATATAAGCCTGGTCAAGAAACACAACCCTAACGAGAATGTGACCTGCCGCAAGGTCGGAGCCGACACCGTTAATGGACGCGCGACCATCAAGTACGCGGGAACGTCAAAAAATGGATCCGGTTTCGTGTGGATTGATCCCAAGCTGCGATTTGTGGTCAAGTGGCTGGACGACAAAGGCGACGGAACCGAATTGGACAACATCAAGGAAGGCTCGCAGGACACCAGCCTGTTCGTGGTTCCCCCGGACTTTCATAAGTTCGACATGCAGCAGATGATGCAGCAACGCCGGCGGCCGCAGTAGTCAATTCTGCAACGGACTGCCTGTCACCGGCCGGCAGGCAGTCCTCCTACTCTAGCCGCTTCTCTCGCTAGTGCCTGCCGCAGCCGCCTTGCTCCCCTGTAAACCCCGCCTTTATACTTCGGAGTAGCGCCCCAGGAGGGTCTATGTCGTTATCCGCAGTGATCGTGGACGATGAGCAGCTGGCCCGCGATGAACTCGCCTTCCTGCTTAAGAATGTGGGCGATATCGAAGTTGTGGCGCAGGGTAAGAATGGCGTGGAAGGCGTTAACCTTATGCGCGAGCACAGCCCCGTCCTGGTCTTCCTGGACGTGCAGATGCCCGGACTCGATGGCTTCGGAGTATTGAAGAAGCTACTGGATAAGAAAGTGCCCCTGCCCCAGATCGTGTTTGCCACTGCCTACGACCAGTATGCGGTTAAGGCCTTCGAGGTCAATGCGGTTGACTACCTGCTCAAGCCCTTTGACAAGAAGCGGGTAGCGCAGTCGGTGCAGCGGGTTCGCAGTAAGCTCGAGTCCAGCGCCGCCCCCGGGGATCGCCTGGACACCCTGGTGCGAATGCTGGAATCCCAGCAGCCGCACGCCTCCAAGCTGCTGCTCAAAGCTGCCGGCCGTCTCTTCCTGGTGGATCAGAAAGACATTTGTTACGCCTCCATTGAGGACGGGGTCATCAGCGTGGTCACCGGCGGCCTCAGCGGCATGGAGGGCCAGTCCAACTGCCGCACCCTGGAAGAGTTACTGGCCAATCTCGATCCCAACCTGTTCTGGCGCGCCCATCGCTCTTACCTGGTCAATATCAACCACATCAAGGAAGTGGTGCCCTGGTTCAAGAGCTCCTACCAGCTGCGCATGGACGACAAAAAGCAGACCGAAATTCCGGTCAGCCGCGCCCAAACCAAGCGCCTGCGCGAATTGTTCCGCCTGTAGGCCTGTTTTCATCTTTGTGGTGCGGGCACCCCCACCCGCGAGTACCGCTCCAAGACCTTGTGGCGCGGGCACCCTCGCCCGCGAAAATGGAAGCCCTGCATTCACATGTGCTCCGGCATGCTGGGCATTCCTGAGCTCGTTATCCCGAGCGGAGTGCGACCAAGCCGGGGCACGGGAGCACGAGGGACCTTGCGCTTCCGGCGCTTGACCAGCATCCTGCCGCCCCCGCTCCTGTCTTCTGCATCACATGTACTCGGCAACGACGAAGGAATATGCGCCATCCCATCGCGCACGCTGCAGGTCTTGTCTTTTGTGCAAGTGTCTTGTTCGCCCAAACCCGCCCGGCACCGCAACCCGAAACAGTCGCGGTTACCATGCACAACGTGCAGTATCACTTCACCGGCCGCATCTCCGTCCATATTTACGAACTCAGCGGATGGCTAAGTGCCACCCACCCGAACCCGTTCCCCATTTTCGACGATCCCCGCTCCTTTGTCCTGCATATTGACGCGGCGAACATGTCTCTGACCACTCAGGCCATGGCCAGCATCTTGAATGATTACGTGTTTGCCGCGCACGACGCCCCCCTCAAAGATATTTCAATTACAGCAACCGGCAACAGCTTGAAGATTACTGGCAAGCTGCACTCCAAAGGAGACATTCCCTTCGAGGAGGAAGGCGTGCTGAGCCTGACCGCGGAGGGCGAAATCCGTATTCATTCTGATAAAGTCAAAGCGGCGCATCTTCCCGTAAAAGGCCTGATGGACCTGCTGGGAGTGGATATTTCAGATCTGGTCAGCACCAACAAGATCCACGGCGTGCGCGCCGAAAAAGATGACCTCCTGCTGAACTTGGAACAAATTCTGCCTTTGCCCAGGATTGAAGGTAGGCTCACCGCAATTCAAGTCAAAGGACAGCAGATTGTGGAGTATTTTGGTAAACGGCTCCCGCCCTTGCCGCCGGGCAACTACATGACCTACCGAGGCGGCCGCCTGCGCTTCGGCAAGCTGACTATGAGTGACACGGATATGGTCTTGATTGACATGGACCCGCGCGATCCCTTTGATTTTTATCTGGTGCACTACAAAGACCAGTTGGTGGCGGGCTATACCAGGACAACTCCCGCGTTTGGCCTGCGCGTTTTCCTGCGCGATTACAACAAGCTGGGGAAAAAGCGGTAGCTGGTAGCTGCGGTATCAATTACTACCTACCAGCCGCGTTGACGGCTGGGAGCCGGTTTGTCCGGCCACTGACTACCCGCCGCTGCCCACTGCCTGCTGGCCCGAATCACCATCGGCACCTGCGATAAGCGCGAACCACCCGTATAATTGAATCGTGGCCAGAGGTTGGGAAAGCAAAGCAGTAGAGGCTCAGGTGGAAGCGGCTAACGAAGAACCAGCGGAAGCCAAACCTCGCCTGAGCACGGAACAACTCGAAAACCGGCGCAAGAAAGCCACCCTGACGCTCGCCCGCGCGCGAGTCCTGCAACAAATGGAAGCCAGCGGCAATCCCCGGCATCGCTCCATGCTGGAAACCGCGTTGGCCGATTTGGATGCGGAACTGGCTCAGCTGGGCTGATTCAGCGGCTCCACTGCTGCTCCCAGGGTTAGGCAGGCGCAATTCCTGCCTGCAGATCAGCCTTGTCGCTGACGTATAATGAGCGCAAGATGAAGGCCTACGTGTACGTTTCCCTGAAAAAGAGTGTGCTCGATCCTCAGGGCAAGACCATCCAGAGCGCGCTCCACAAAATGGGGTACAAGGGACTGGAGGACGTGCGCCAGGGCAAGTACTTCGAAATCACCCTCGACGGTGGCCTCAGCCGAGAGCAGGCGGAAACCGAAGTGGCGCGCATCGCACGCGAAGTGTTGACCAACCCCGTCATTGAAGAGTTTCGCTACACCCTCGAATAGCAGGCTCCTCCCCCGGCAAGGAGTTCGAATATGTGCGGCATAGTAGGCTATGTGGGGAAAAAGCGGGTCGTCCCCGTGATTCTGGACGGCCTGAAGCGGCTGGAGTATCGCGGCTACGACTCGGCGGGGATTGCGGTGGCAGGCAATGGCGAGGGCCTCCAGATCCGCCGCGCCGAAGGCAAGCTGCGCAACCTGGAAGAGTCGGTCCGCCTGAAGCCGCTGGACGGCACCTACGGCATCGGCCACACCCGCTGGGCCACCCACGGCCGCCCCACCGAGGAAAACGCCCACCCCCACCGCGACTGCACGGGCAAGGTGGTGGTGGTACACAACGGCATCATCGAGAACTACCTGGTGCTCAAAAGGAAGCTGGCCGAGGAAGGCCATCACTTCGCCACCGAGACCGACACCGAGGTCATCGCCCACCTGGTGGAAAAGCATTTTCTGAAGCA
>Ga0134128_10011846_pt1 | contig 10402 bp, 9 predicted proteins | sample KB31754_FD_96462 | JGI IMG/M metagenome (GOLD analysis project Ga0134128, IMG submission 96462) | Terrestrial soil microbial communities with excess Nitrogen fertilizer from Kellogg Biological Station, Michigan, USA - KB3-175-4 | ecosystem: Environmental > Terrestrial > Soil > Unclassified ...
CGGGGGACAAGCCCGCCGGAAAGATGGTTAAACCAGCCGACGTCAAGCATGGGCTCGCCGCGAGGGCGCGGCAAGGCGCGTGAGCCGAAACCGCGCCATGGCGACAAAGGCTCTTGAGGAGGACCCGATATGCAACCGCAGCCGGAGCAGGACAGGCGGCGCTCACTGTTTGGATTCGACCCCGAATTTCTGGCGAGGCACGACGAACCCGTTCTCGATCCTGAACTTCCAATCGTCGACCCGCACCACCACCTATGGGATCACGGATACCGCTACCTGTTCGACGAGTTTCTCGAGGACATCAGCTCAGGCCACAACATCCGCGCGTCGGTCTTCGTGCAATGCGATGCGATGTACCGAGCCGATGGAGATCCCAATTTCGCCCCGGTCGGGGAAACCGAATTCGTCAACGGCGTCGCGGCGATCAGCGCGAGCGGCGGCTATGGTCCCGCACGGATGTGCGCGGGGATCGTCGGTTATGCCGACCTTGAGCTCGGCGAACGCGTCGATGCGGTTCTCGAGGCCCATCTGCGCGCGGCGGCCAGCCGCTTCCGGGGAATTCGCGGCAGATCGGTGTGGGACCCGGACCCTTCGATCAAGGGCTCGGCCAAGGATTTTCCGCCGGGTTTGCTGCTCGACGCCAAATTCCGCGAGGGCTTCGGCCGGCTCGCGAAATACGGTCTTAGCTTCGATTCCTGGCTTTTTCATCCGCAGATTCCCGAACTTGCGGACCTCGCCGCCAAATTTCCCGGCACGACCGTGATCCTCGACCATGTCGGCGCCCCGCTGGCGGTCGGCAGATATGCCGGGAGGCGCGATGAGGTGTTCGCGGTTTGGCGGCGCAATCTTGAAGAGCTGGCTCAACGGGAGAACGTTTTCGTGAAGCTGGGCGGCCTCGCCATGCATCTCTTCGGCTTCGACCTCGAGAGCGGCCGTCGAGGCGCGCCCGCCTCGTCGGAAACTCTGGCCGGCCTTTGGCGACCCTACATGGAAACCTGCATCGAGCTATTCGGCGCCCGGCGCTGCATGTTCGAGAGCAATTTCCCGGTCGACAAGAGAGGCGCGAGCTATCGCGTCCTGTGGAACGCCTTCAAGCGGATCGCCGCGGGCGCCTCGGCTGACGAGAAGGCGGCGCTGTTCAGCGATTCCGCCTGTCGGGCCTATCGACTGACGATCTGACGCCGGCGACGAGTCTAGGCCAGGAAGCATTGTTCGGCGATGCGCGCCTCGGTGAGATGGTCGCCTGAGAGTTCCTGGACCACGCGGCCGTGCCGGAAGACGAGCACCCGATGGCACAAGTTGGCGAGCTCCTCGTACTCGGCGGACGCAATGACGACCGCCGTTCCCGCCGCCGCCACCTCGGCGATTGTCTGCAGGATTTGCTTGCGCGACCCGATGTCGACCCCCTGCGTCGGCTCATGCAGCAGCAGCAGGCGAGGCCGGGTCTGCAGCCATTTGGCGAGCAGCGCCTTCTGCTGGTTGCCGCCGCTCAAGGTCGCGAGCAGCCTCTCGGGTTCAGGCGGCCGCACGTCGAAGCGCCGCAGAAGCCTTAAGACCGACGACCGCTCGGCCTCCCTGCGCATGCCGTTGAGCCTCGAGCGGGGGGCCGATGTCATCGATACGTTTTCGAGCAGGGTCGCCTTGGGAATCCCGCTTTGCCGCTGCCGGTCGGCGGGAAGGAACGCCATGCCCGCCTCTATCGCGCTTCCCGGGGTCAGGTCATCGAGACGATGGCCATCGAGAGCAACCTTGCCGCTCTCAGCCCCCCGCGCGCCGAACACAAGGTAGGGAATCTCGTCGTGGCCCATGCCGAGAAGGCCGGTGAGACCGAGAATCTCGCCCTGATGCGCCTCGAAGCTGACGCCGCTCGCGATACGCCCGGTGAGGTTCTCGACCGACAGGATCTGCTTTCGCCCGGGCGCGACCGTTCGCTGAGGATAGAGAATGTCGAGTTCGTGTCCCAGCATGGCGGCGACGAGCCGGCGCTCCGTGGTTCTTGAAGTCGAGACCGTCTCGACCAGTCGACCATCGCGCAGAATCGAGACGCGATCCGAGATCCGCATCACTTCGTCGAGCCTGTGGCTCACGATAACGACCGATGATCCTTGCTTCGCCACCTCGCGAATGACCGCGAACACCTTCTCCACGGATGGCTGGGGCAGAAACGCCGTCGGCTCGTCGAGGATCAGCGCTTCGCCGCGCTCGTGGTCCAGGTCCTGGATCGCGCGCGCGAACCCGATGAGCGCTCGTTCAGCCGCCGGAACGTCCTTCACCAAGGTGTCCGGATCGACGCCGAGCCCCATCGCCTTCAGGCTTTTCCTCGCGCGGCGCCGCTCCTCCCGCCAGTCGAGCCGGCCGAAGCGCGTCGCGCGGTACCGGCCGACCCTCAGGTTCTCGAGCACGGACAGGGTCCGCACGACGCCAACGTCCTGGTGCAGGAACCTGAGGCCTAACCGGCCGGCCTGGCCCGGCTTGATCGGCAGCGGGACGGACTCGCCGCGCATCAGGATTTTTCCCGAATCGGGCGCATGGTAGCCCGAGACGATCTTGATCAGCGTCGACTTTCCCGACCCGTTCTGGCCGATCAGGGCATGGACCTCGCCGCGCCGGAGGGCGAGGTCCACCGATGAAAGCACGCGAACGCCGGCGAAGCTCTTCGTCAATCCTTTGAGCTCGAGAATCGCATCTTCGCTCGCGGACATCGTCAGCCGGTCCAAGCCTTACTTGACGCCCCACAGCTTCTTGTACTGGGCTTCATAATCGCCGCCAAAAAGCTCGTTCTCGTCGTTCGACACCCCCTTGAGATTCTCGCTTGTGAACAGACGAAGCGGGATTTGCTCGTCGACCGGCTTCATGCCCAGCATCCCTCGGGCGACCTCGTCGAGCGCCGCCCAGCCGAGCCACGTCTCCGGCTCGCCGACGTCGGCGATCTGGATGTTGCCCTGGCGGATCCAGTCGAGATTGCTCGGCACCGCGTCCGCGCCGATCACCTCGATCGTGCGATCGAAGTTGGCCGACTTGATCGCCGGAACGATGTAGATCGCCTGAGCGTCATAGGTCGGCAGGACCATGTTGATGTCCGGGCTGCGCCGGAGCAGCGTCTGCGCCAGCTGGCCGAGCTTCACGCCAAGATTGCCGACCTGCGTATCCTGAACGGTGACGACGCAGTCCGGGCAGCGCGTCGAAAACTCCTTCTGCATTCCCTCGACGCGAGAGACTTCTCCAGGAAACTCATTGTCGCCGAAGATGAGAACCTTGGCCTTGCCCTCCGTCTTGGCGATCGCCTCGTCCGCCTGAAGCTGGCCCGAATGATAGAATGAGATGCTGACGTGCGAGAAGGTGCCGGGCACCAGAGCCGCCGTTTTGTCCGCCGTCACCGCGTCGACCACGGGGATGTTGGCTTTGAGCGCGTCGCCGGTCGGCCCTTTCATGAGCTCCGGCGAGGCCCCGACCGTGACGATGCCGCCGGCATGTTGAGCGACAGCCTGGGCCATGCCGCGGTTCCACTGGGAGACGTCGCCCTTGCCGTCGAACAGCGTGGTCTCCATGCCCGCGACCTTGGCGGCGGCTTCGACGCCGTGAGCGATCGTCGCCACGAACGGGACGGCCATTGTCGAAGTGATGATCCAGATGTGCTTGCCCTTCAGCTTCGAGATATCGAAGGGTTCGCCCGGCGCGACGAACTCCGGCTTTTGCATCGCCTTTGCGACCTCGGCCTTCGCTTCGGCGAGCCCGTCCGCGCGAGCGGGCGGCGCGCCCGCCAGCGCGGCCACGACCGCCGCCGCGAGCAAGGCGCCCCAACGACCACTAAGCTCTTTTCTCATGTCCGCTTCCTCCTTCTCGTCATGCGCCTCGAGCTTCGGCCCGGGCGACTCCTCTTCTTCCTTTTGCCACCTATGGGTCAGGCCGCCTGCTCTCGCGCGACGAAGCGCGCGAAGGTCACTGCGATGAGCAGCGCCGCGCCGTTGAACATCTCCTGCACCCACGACGAGGTGCCGAGAAGCTCAAGCCCGGTCACTCCGGTCACCAGCAGATAGAGCGCGACAACTGTGCCCCAGGCGTTGAAGCGGCCGGGCTTGATGGTGGTCGCGCCGAGAAAGGCGGCCGCGTAAGCCGGCAGCAGAAAATTGGGGCCGACCGAAGGATCAGCCGCGCCGAGCTGGCCTGCGGTGAAGATGCCGGCGACGGCGCTGATCGCGCCCGAGGCGACAAAAGCGCCCATGCGTAACCGGTCGACCTTGAGGCCGACGAGCCGCGCGGCTTCCCGGCCTTCGCCGACGAAGAAGAGATGCCGGCCAACCGGCGTGTGCTCGTAAAGCTGCCAGAGAGCGATCGCCAGCGCGAAGCCAATGTAAACCGGGACCGCGAGCCCGAAGATCTGATGCTGGACGAAGTCAACGAGCGGCTGCGGCACAGTGTTGAGGATTTGCCCATCGGACACGGCGAGGGTGACGCCGGTGAGCATCGTCGATACGCCGAGCGTCCCGATGAAGGCGTTGACCCCAATTCTGACGACAAAGAAGGCGTTCAGGACGCCCGCGAGGACGCCGACGAGGACGGTCGCGAGGATCACGGCGGCGAGAGGGAAGTGCAACTGGCCCGCGAAGAATGCGGTCAGCACCGCCGCGCAGCCGAGCATCGAGCCGATCGAAAGGTCGAATTCCCCGGTCGTCAGCGGCATGGTGAGACCGAGCGAGAGGATCATCAGCACGGCCTGAGAGCTGACGATGGTTCGGAAATTGCCGAGCGAAAAAAAGGTTCTCGGCAGCAGCAGGGAGAACCCCACGATGAAGATGAGCAGCGTGATCACGACGGCGTAGCGATATAGCGCCGCGCGCGCGAGCCCGCGTTCAGGCTGGAGTGTGGGCGCTTCATCCCTCGCGGTCACGTCTTGGCCGAACGGAAACTCGGCAAGCAAGGAAGCCTTTGGCGCTTCCTCATCCGCCGTGTTTTCGCTCCCGTGGCCGTCTTTCGGCCTGCTGGTCATTCTTGCTCCATGCCGCCGCGTCCCGACCGTGCTCTGGGCGTCGTCAGCCGGCCTGGCGGCGGCCGATTGTCCGCCGCCGCAACTCGGCGATCGCCTCGGCGGCCGAGGTTACGTCAGCGAATTGCCGGTCCATGTCGAAGAGGCTGATCGCGTGTGAGATCGGCAGCCGGTCGAACACGGCGTCGCCCGGTACGATCGTGCGAAAGTTGTACGACGCGGAGTCGAAGACCGTCGCCCTGACGCAATTGCTGGTCGCCCCGCCCACGATGACGAGCGTATCAACCTTGCGGTCGATGAGGAAGGCAAGGAGAGGCGTGCCCTGAAACGCGCTTGGCTTCTTCTTGACCAGCACGATGTCGCCGTCCCGCGGACCAACCTCCGGCAGCAGGTCTGCGCCCTCGGTGCCCTCAAGACACCAATCCGATCGACGCAGGAACTCGCGCTTCAGCGCGTAGACGCCAATATCCGCGCCATTTGGATCCAGGGCGAATCGGGTCAGGAACACCGGCGCGCCTGCCGCTCGCGCGGCCGCAAGCACGTCGGCGATCCGGTCGACCGCCGCCCAGCCAGCCTCCCCGCAGGAGGAGGGGTAGCGATCGTCTCGAACACCGCGCTCGCCGACCATGTAGCGTTGGCAATCGATCGCCACGACCGCGGGTCTGTCGCCGAACCCCATCCTCCTCGCGAAGCGGCCGCGCGCAAGAACCGCCCGATCCGCTTCGGAGAGATAGCTGTCCCAGGGTTTGGCGCTCATCACGCGCCTCCGCTTGAGACGAACGGATGGACAGAACGCCAGTGTCGCGCAACGTCGATCCGACGGCAGACCCAGACGCGGTCATGCTTCAAGATGTGGTCCAGCGCCGCGCCCAGCGCGCGGGCGCGCGCCGGACGGCCGGCCAGGCGGGGATGGAGGCCGACCGACATAAGAGCCGGCGACTCGGCGCCCTCTTCGTAAAGCTGGTCGAAGGCCGCTTTGAGATAGGACTCGAAATCCGATGGCGGGCCGAACCCGGCGGCGAGCGCGAATTTTCCGTCATTGGCGTCCATTGTGTAGGGGATGACGAGGTGCGGCTTGCCGGCGACGTCGACCCAATAGGGCAATTCGTCGTTGTAGGCGTCCGAATCGTAAAGAAAGCCGCCCTCCTCGACCAGGAGACGGCGGGTGTTTTCGCTCGGCCCGTAGCGGCAGTACCAACCGAGCGGCCGCTCGCCGATCGTGCGCTTGATCGATTCGATCGCGCGGGCGATTCGCTCGCGCTCCTCGTCCTCGCTCAAGCCGAAATGCTCTTCCCACTTCCACCCGTGGCAGCAGACGTCATAGCCGGCTCGCGCAATCGCCTCGGCGACCCGCGGATTTCGCTCGAGCGCGACCGCGCAGCCAAATACGGTCAGGGGGATTCCGCGCTCCGCGAAGAGACGGAACAGACGCCACACGCCGACCCGGCTTCCAAACTCGTACATCGTCTCGAAGGCAAGATCACGCCGGCCCGCGGGGACGCGGCCCCCTGGCGCTTCCGCCAGTCCAAGTTCGGCGCGCCCGTCGCCGTCGGCAACCGAGTATTCCGATCCCTCCTCATAATTGACAGCGAACTGCACTGCGACCCGAGCCCCTCCCGGCCAGCGTGCGTTCGGGCGCTTGTCAGCGTAGCCAATGAGATCCCGAACCGGCCCGACCGGCCGCGCCGCGGTCACGGTTCGCGCTCCTCATTCGAGCCATCCGAGCCGAGCGACATGGCGCGAACTCTCCGCGTCCTGTGCAACTCCGCCAAAATCTCGGCGCGATGCTGGTCGACGCGCGGCCCAGCGAAGCGTATCGACCCGGGGGTGCGGGAAAGACGGGGAAAGACGTTTTGCATGCGAACGGGACCCAGATCTTCGTCCTGCACCGTCACGATCGACTCCCGGGCCAGATATTGCGGGTCGCGGAAGATCTGCTCGATGTCGTAAACGGGGGCGATCGCCGCCCCGACCTCGTCAAACGCGGCGAGAACCGCATCAAGATCGCGTTGCGCGATCCATCCTCCCACAATGGCGTCGATCGCGTCAGCATGGCGTACGCGATCCAGATTGGTCTGGAATCGGGGGTCGTCCGCGGCTTCGACGCCGCCAGTCAGTTCGAGCACTCGGCGAACGATGTTTGGCGCCGCCGCTGAAAGCGCAACCCAGCGGCCGTCGCGAGTCTGGTAGGCGTTACGCGGGGCATTGTTGATCGAGCGATTGCCGGTCCGATTCTGGATCACTCGCAGCTGGTCGAAGATAATCGGTTGCGGACCGAGCACCGCAAAGATCGGCTCGTAAATGGCGAGGTCGATATACTGCCCCTTGCCGGTTCCGCGCACGTCGCGGTCGTAGATGGCGAACATGGTCGCGAAGCAGCCGTAGTAGGCGGCGATGCCGTCCGCCAGTCCGAACGGAGGCAAGGTCGGCGGGCCATCCGGCTGTCCCGTAATATGCGCGAAGCCGGACATCGCCTCGGCCAGAGTGCCGAAGCCCGCCCGCCGGGCGTATGGCCCGGTTTGCCCAAAGCCTGTGACCCGAACCATCACCAGGCGCGAGTTGAGCGCGGAAAGCTCGTTCCAGCCAAGGCCCCAGCTTTCGAGCGTTCCGGTGCGGAAATTCTCGATGAGAACGTCGGCGTCCGCGACCAGTTCCTTGAATGTCGCCGCGCCGTCGGGAAGCTTAAGGTCGAGCGCGATGCTGCGTTTGTTGCGCGCGGCGGTCTTCCACCAAAGGCCGTGGCCGTTCTTGTTCGCGCCCATATTGCGCAGAGGATCGCCCGACGGATGTTCGACCTTGATGACGTCGGCGCCGAAATCGCCCATGAGCGTAGCGATCAACGGTCCGGCGAACAGGGTCGCGCAATCGACCACACGAAGCCCTTCGAGCGGCCCGCGCGACGCAGCCGAGGAGCGGTCGGCCGTCATTGGGCATGCTCCGCGGCGAGTTGTACGATCGCACGCGCCCGCGCGATGAGCGGGCCGTCAAACATGACGCCGTTCACCGTGAACGCGCCGACGCCCCGCGCTTCCATCTCGTCAGCTTTCGCCACGACCTGCCGGGCGGCCTCGATCTCCGCCGCGCGCGGGAAGAAGACAGAGTTCGCGATTGGCGTTTGACTGGGATGAACGCAGGTTTTTCCGGCAAAGCCCATGGCCCTCGCAGCCTCCGCTTCCGCGCGGAACCCCGCAAGGTCCGATACGTCGGCAAAAGCGCCGTCGTAGGCGGGCACGCCAGCTTCTCCAGCGGCGAGACGAACCGACAATCTGACCGGCCCCAGTGAGGCTGGCGACCGTTCAATGCCCAACGGCGAAAAAAGATCGCCGAAGCCGAGTTGAAGTCCAACGATCCTGACGCTCGACTTCGCGATCTCATGAGCTCTCCTCAGCGCGCAAGGGGTCTCGATGTTGACGAGGATTCCGATGCGCTTGTCGAGCCCGCGTTGCGACTCCAGCCTGTCCAACCGTCGCGCGACCTCTCGCACCGTCTCCGGCCGGTCCACCTTGGGGAGGTTGAGAATGTCAAGGCCCGGTTGGACGACCGCATCGAGGTCCGCTTCGAAGCCGTCGCTCGCAAACGGATTGGTCCGAACGAGGACGATCTTGCGGCGGTCAGGCCACGCCGCGCGGAGCGCCGCTGCGACGTGCTTGCGGGCCTCGGCCTTGGCGGCTGCCGCGACCGCGTCCTCCAGATCGAAGGACAGCGCGTCCGCTTCCGATCGCCGGGCCTTTTCAAAGAGCTCCGGGCGAGAGCCGGGTATGAAGAGCTTGCTTCGCATGACTCCCTTGTCAGCGTGCGCGCGCACGCAAATGAAACTCGCGCGGCTGAAATTTGCCGATCGAACCACCGTTCAGAGGGCGCCGCCAATAGAGTCTGCTTGGAACGGTATTCCTTGAAGGAATAGACGCCAAAGGAGTAGAGTCCTGGGGGAGGAGCCGTAGGTGGACTTGCGGAAGCTGCGCTACTTTGCCGGGGTGGTCGAAGCCAGAAGCATGAGCAAGGCGGCGGAACGGCTGCACGTCGCCCAGCCGGCTCTCAGCAAGAGCCTTCGGTCGCTTGAGGAGGAGCTCGGGACGGCATTGCTGAAGCGATCGTCGCGCGGGGTGGCGGTGACGGACGCTGGAGAGAGGCTCTACGAACATTGTCATATCCTGTTTAGACAGGTCGACCGCGCCCGGCTCGACGTCGTTCGCTCTGTCGAGCGACCGTCCGGGCTTGTGTCCGTAGGGATGCCGCACAGCCTGATGGCCGTTCTGGCGCTTCCCTTGCTGAGGGCGGCGACTCAGCGGCTTCCCAACGTCCGAGTTGAGCTTAGACAGGAACAGAGCCATAACCTTGCCGCAGCGGTCAGATCGCAGAAACTCGACTTCGCCGTCGTCGCTCAGCCGCGCTCGACGGCGGGCCTGGCGCTGCGGCCCCTTCTCAGCGAGGAATTGTTCTTCCTGGAGCCGCGCCGGAAGGGCCGCCGGGCGCGTCACGCTCCCATTTCATTCGCAGAGGCGTCGAGCCGGCAATTCGTGCTTCCGACCGTCGGCAACGGGCTGCGCGCCTATGCTGAAAGTCAGTTTCGGGCGCGATCGCTGTCGTTGAACGTGAAGTACGAGATTGACGCCGTTGCGCTGATCTCCCAGTGCGTTGTCGCCGGGCTCGGCGTATCGCTCCTGCCCGGAGGTTGCCTGCGGAACGACCCGGTCTATCGCGATCTTGACACGAGGTCTTTCGATGAAGGCGGCTGTCGCCGCTCGGTTGTCATCTGTCGTTCCGAGGAAGGGGTCCCATCGCCCGCAAGCGACAGAGTTGTGTCGCTGGTTGAAGACATGTCACGCGGCCTTATCAGTAGCGGCGCCTGGCTGGGAGGACGGCTTCAGGGTTGACTGACCACGTCGCGATTTCAACCTATCGGCGTCGGCGGGCGAGCGCCCGCTTCCGCGAACAACCCGGATTCCGCCTTTTTCGTGAGCCGCGCTCTCAAAAAAGGGGCGCGAGAGCGGCGGGAGGAGAACCGCTCTCGCGCCCGCGCCGGACGCGCGAAGCGCTTCCCTGGCGGACGGGCGCGCCCTTTCGGGGTACAGGGGAGGCGCGCCCAAAGGAAGCGGATCAGGCTTCGGCGTCGTCGTCTTCGGCCGGGCCGTCCTGTTCGAGGATACGCTCGGCGATCAGACCTGCATTCTCCCGGATGGCCCGCTCGATCCTGTCGGCCATTTCCGGACTCGTCTTCAGGAAGGCTTTGGCGTTTTCCCTGCCCTGGCCGAGCCGCACGCTGTCGAAAGAAAACCAGGCGCCCGATTTCTCCACCACGCCGGCCTTGACGCCAAGGTCGATCAGTTCGCCGGCCTTGGACACGCCTTCGCCATACATGATGTCGAATTCGACCTGCTTGAACGGCGGCGCCACCTTGTTCTTGACCACCTTGACCCG
>Ga0134128_10011847_pt1 | contig 10402 bp, 9 predicted proteins | sample KB31754_FD_96462 | JGI IMG/M metagenome (GOLD analysis project Ga0134128, IMG submission 96462) | Terrestrial soil microbial communities with excess Nitrogen fertilizer from Kellogg Biological Station, Michigan, USA - KB3-175-4 | ecosystem: Environmental > Terrestrial > Soil > Unclassified ...
GGCGAGTTCGCCACGCACCAACAGGCGCTCGACAATCGCCCGCCGGGTCGGATCGGCCAAAGCGCCAAACACCTCGTCGAGCCGCGCCGCGTGCGCCATACTCAGCCCTCTTTATTTAACTATTTGGTTAAATAACACGTCAGCCAGCCGCGAGTCAACGATCTTTATCGCGACAAGGGGATCAGACGTTCACGGGCGCAAGCGGCGTGCGGCCGCGGATCATGTCCGCGGCCTTCTCGGCAATCATGATCACCGGCGCGTTGATATTGCCGCCGACGAGATCGGGCATCACCGAAGCATCGACGACGCGCAAGCCCTCAAGGCCTTTGAGCTTGAGCTCGCCATCGACCACCGCGCTCTCGTCACGCGCGCCACCCATCTTGCAGGTACCGAGCGGATGATAGACCGTCGTCGCGGTCGCGCGGATGAAGGCATCGAGCTCGGCATCGCTGCGCTTATCGACGCCGGGCGCGCTCTCGTTGGTTCCAAAGCGCTTCAGCGGCGCTTGGGCGAAGACTTCGCGCGCCATGCGCATGCCATCGCGGATGACCTTCAGATCCTTGTCGCGCGAGAAGAAGTTCGGCGCGATGCGTATCGCTTGTCGCGGATCGGGCGAGGCGAGCGCGACGCGGCCACGGCTTTCCGGGCGCAGCACCACGGCCCGCACGCCGTAGCCGTCGAGATAAGCAGGCTTGAAGGGCGGCAAGTAGGCACCGGCATCGAGCGGTGCGACGCGGAATAGGAATTGGATATCGGGCAGCTTCTGCGACGGGTCGCTTTTGAGATAGGCCTGCACATTGTTCATGACGGTCGCCGCGGGACCCGTGCCGAAGAAATGGGCCCGCGCGATGTCGATGGCGATATGGTCGAGCCGCAGCCCTTTCTGCAGCGGCCCCGGCTCGGTGCGGATCGCCTCGACCGATGCGCCCATATGGTCTTGGAGATTCTTGCCGACATGCGGCTGATGCAGCTTCACGCCGATGCCGTGCGCGCGCAGCTCGTCGCCGTCGCCGATGCCCGAGAGCATCAGCAATTGCGGCGAATTGATCGCGCCGCCGCAAAGAATGACCTCGCGTTGCGCATGCGCGATTTTGATCTCGCTGTTCTGCTCGTATTCGATCCCAGCCGCGCGCGCGCCGGCGAAGATCAGCCGCCGCGCCAGCGCCCTTGTCTCGACGGTGATATCGCTGCCGCGCGCGAGGGCCGGATGTAAATAGGCGACCGCCGCGCTGCACCGCTTGCCGTTTTTGATCGTCGACTGACTGCGGCAAAAGCCTTCCTGCTGCGCGCCGTTGTAATCTGGCGTGAACGGGAAGCCGGCACGCGTTCCGGCCTCGAGGATCGCGTCGTTGAGCGGATCATCGGAATGCGGCTCGATCGTATAGAGCGGCCCGTCGCCGCCGCGATAGGCGCTGGTGCCGCCCTGCCAGCGCTCCTGGCGACGGAAATACGGCAGCACATGCGCGTAGGACCATTGATCGAGGCCCGCTTCCGCCCAGCGATCGTAATCGCCGCGGTGGCCGCGCACGTAAGCCAGCCCGTTGATCGAAGACGAGCCGCCAATCACTTTGCCGCGATTGATGGCGATGCGCCGGTTTCCCGTGCCGGGTTCCGCTTCGCTCGAATACATCCAATCGGCGCGGCGCTGCAGCACGTTGCGGCCCCAGGCGAGCGGTATGTGCAGCCAGAAATCGCGATCCCAGCTGCCGGCTTCGAGTAACAGCACACTGACGCCGGGATCATCTTCGGTCAGACGATTGGCCAAAGTGCAGCCGGCGGAGCCAGCGCCGACGATGACATAATCGTATTCGTTGGGTTTCACCATTTTTCCTCCCTGACAGCGATTTTAACTGAAACGGGGCTGAATTCCGCCAGTCATCGCCGAGCACCGGAGAACAAAGAGCATTGAATTCGCCGCTGGAACTGCCAATATCTTGGCCAAATCTTCCTCAGGCCTCCACGGGGGTTTCTTCCATGTCATACGATCCCACCAATCGCTGGTCGGCGAGCGCCAACACGGCGATCCCGCAAGTCGGCATCGATGTCGGCCTGCGCAATTACATGCTGCGCGTCTACAACTACATGGCGGGTGGCCTCGCGATCACCGGCGTCGCGGCTTACCTGATCGCCAACACTTCACTTGTAAACCTGTTTTTCCAGGTTGGCGCACGCGGCGTGGGGCTCACGGGCCTCGGCTATATCGGCATCTTCGCACCCTTGGCCTTCGTGCTCGCGCTTTCCTTCGGTGTGCAGCGCATGAGCCTTGGCACAGTACAAGCTGTATTCTGGTCCTACGCCGCCGTGATGGGCATCTCGGTGGCGCAGATTCTGTTGCTTTTCACCGGCGAAAGCGTGGCGCGCGTCTTTTTCATCAGCGCCGCTATGTTCCTCGGCATGAGCCTTTGGGGCTACACGACGCGCACGGACCTGTCGCGCTTCGGCTCCTTCCTGGTGATGGGCCTCATCGGCATCATCATTGCCGGCCTCGTGAATATTTTCATCGCTTCGTCCGCCATCCAGTTCGCGATCTCGGTGATTGGCGTCATCGTCTTCGTTGGCCTCACCGCCTGGGATACGCAACGGATCAAGGAGATGTATTGGGAAGGCGATACCGCCGTGATCGCCGGCAAGAAGGCGATCATGGGCGCGCTGTCGCTCTATCTCGACTTCATCAACCTGTTCATGATCATGATGCAGTTGATGGGCAACCGCCGCGACTGAGCGGCGAAAGCAACCAACAGCAAAGGCCCGGCCGCACCAGCGACCGGGCCTTTTCCTTTGCGCAAGGCAACCAGGCTAAACCCGTCCGTAAACCGGAATGACGGCGCCGCTGGTGACGCGATTACTCGGCGAAGCGAGGTTGCAGATGATCGATGCGACCTCTTCCGGCTTCGGCCAAGCCGAATGATCGGCTTTCGGCATCGCCCGGCGATTGGCCTCGGTATCGAGGGTCGAGGGCGCGATCGCGTTGACGAGAATGTCTTCCTTCAGCACTTCGGCGGCGAGGGATTGGGTCAGCGCCGCGACGCCGGCCTTGCTCACCGTGTAGCCGGTCGCGCCCGCGCCGGTTCGCGGCTCGAGCGCCGGCCGCGCGGCGATGTTGACGATGCGTCCACCGCCGCCGGCGCGGCGCATGGCGCCGACCGCCGCCGCGCAGCACAGATAACAGCTGAGCAGATTATTGCGCACCATGCCCATCAGCTCCGCCTCATCGGTCTCGGCGATCGACCAAGCAGCGAAACCGCCCGCGAGATGGATCGAGGCCCAGAGCTTCGGCACGCCCTCATAAATCCGCTTCACCACCGTCTGCGAGGCGAGATTGGCGCTGCCGATCAGCTTGACGCGCGGATGCGTGCGATGGGCGAAATGCTGCTCTTCGGCGTCAACGTAATACGGCACGTAACAGGTGGCTCCGCTGGCGAGCATCTCGGCGACCACGGCGGTGCCGAGCGCGCCCGTGCCGCCGGTAACGACAACATGACGTTCGCGAAAATCAGCCACTTTCCCGCTCCCTAATTCCGCGCCGTCAAAAATCCGAGCAGCGGCCGTTGACCTCCCAATCGCCGTAGCGCGTCGGCTCGGGTCCCTTCGGGCCGCCGATCTCGCGCTCGCTCGGTGCCGGCGCCGGTTTCGGCGTCGCTTCAGGCGATTGGCTCCGGCTGGGTTGGATTTTGCGGTCTGACATGCACGTAATATGGCGGTCCGATGCAGCCCCTGCCAGAGCCTCGCTTGCGGGCGCGGCGCTGCAGCTTTAAGAGCGCCGCCATGGTTAACCTCGACGCACAGCCGCAACGCGCCGCCGCGGAATGTCCGCGCTGCGGCAAAGCCGCCGCGCTCTGCGTTTGCACCGGTATCGAGCCACTCGACAACCGTATCGCGCTGCTCATCCTGCAGCATCCGCAAGAGCAGGATCGCGAGCTCGGCACCGCGCGGCTGACTTTATTGCATCTGAAGCGCGCGACGTTGAAGACCGGGCTCAGCTGGCCGAGCCTGGCGAAAGCGCTCGGCCGCGAGGTCAATCCCAAACGCTGGGCGGTGCTCTATCTCGGCGCGGCGAGCGCCGCGAATTTGCCGGAAGATCGCGAGCTCACCCTGCTTGACAGCAAGGGCGCGCCGCTGCCCGACCAGGACCGCGCGCTTGCTGCAATCGAGGGCGTGATCGCGCTCGACGGCAGTTGGAGCCAGGCGAAAACGCTGTGGTGGCGCAACCCTTGGGTTTTGAAATGCCGGCGCCTCGCGCTCAATCCCAAGGAGCCGTCGCGCTACGGCAAGCTGCGACGCGAGCCGCGACGCGAAGGATTATCGACGTTGGAGGCGGCGGCACTGGCGCTGGCGCGGCTTGGCCAACAGCCGGAAATCGAGAGCGCACTTGGCTTGAGCTTCGCGCGATTGCTCAGCGCATATCGATCAGTCAATACACGCGCAAAGTGACGGAACTGCGGCTGCATTCCGGCCAGAATAAGATCGTCCCTAGTGTATTGAAGCCTAAAGCGGCAAGCGCCAGGTTATGACGATGCCGAGTTTGTCCGCTGTCAGAGGCACCTCTAGTTCGGTTTCCGCGCGAGGTGCGGCACTCGACCTTATCGGCGCGGTATTGCGGCAAAAACATCCGCTCGATGAAGCGATCGACGATCATCCCGCAATGTCGGAATTGCCAGCGCGCGATCGCGCTTTTGCTCGGCTGCTCGTCGCGACGGTGTTGCGCCGCTTGGGACAGATCGATGCGCTGATCGATCATTGCCTCGAGAAGCCGCTGCCGGCGCGCGCCGCCGCAACACAAGATCTCCTTCGTCTCGGCCTGTCGCAGCTTTTGTTCTTGCGCACGCCGCCGCATGCAGCGGTCGCGACTTCGGTCGATCTCGCCGAAGCGCGCGGCTTTCTTTCCTATAAAGGCCTCGTCAACGCGGTGCTTCGCCGCTTGAGTCAGGAAGGCGCGTCGTTGATAGCGAACCAGGACGAAGCGCGCTTGAACGTTCCGGCTTGGCTCTGGCGCAATTGGGGCGAAGCGTACGGCGAGGCGACGACGCGCGCGATCGCGATGGCGCATCTCCACGAAGCGCCGCTCGACATTTCGGTACGCAGCAATCCCGAGCGCTGGCGCGAGCGGCTCGACGCGGTGATGCTGCCGACCGGCACGCTGCGCCGTCAGGCCGGCGGGCCGATCGCCAATCTGCCCGGCTATGATGAAGCGGCGTGGTGGGTTCAGGATGCCGCTGCGGCGCTGCCGGCGAAGCTGTTTGGCGCCGTGAACGAGCAGACGGTGTTCGATCTTTGCGCCGCGCCAGGCGGCAAGACCGCGCAACTCGCCGCCGCCGGCGCGCATGTCATCGCCCTCGATCGCTCGCCGCGGCGCATCGAGCGCTTGAATGCCAATCTGACGCGACTTCATCTCAACGCCGAGACTCATGTCGCCGATGCGATCCAATGGCGGCCGCAACAGCCGGCGAAATACATCCTGCTAGACGCGCCTTGCACGGCGACCGGCGCCATCCGCCGCCATCCCGACGTGCCGCATCTGAAGACCCCCGACGACGTGACGCGGCTGGCCTCGGTGCAAGAGCGCTTGCTGAACGCGGCCGTCGATATGCTCGCGCCTGGCGGCATGCTCGTCTATTGCACCTGCTCGCTCGAAGCGCAGGAAGGCAAGCAGCAGGTCGAGAAGCTGCTGAGCCGCGGCGCGCCGGTGAAGCGCTCGCCGATCGACCCCGCCGAGATCGGCGGCCTCAAAGAGTGCATCAGCGCCGAAGGCGATGTCCGCACCCTTCCCTGCCATCTCGGCGAGCTCGACGGGCTCGACGGCTTCTTCGCCGCCCGGCTGGTGCGCAACTGACCTGCGCTTGCGGCGCTGTTTGCCGCCTTGACAGAGGTGGCCGGCGGGTGCTTGCTCGCCGCCATGCGTAACGACGAACCCCTGATCGCCTGGCCGAAAGAAGGCCCGACCCGTGCACCCTACCGGGTGATGCACGATCCTGAAATTTATCGGCAAGAGATGGACCGCATCTTCCGCGGCCCCACCTGGCACTATCTCTGCCTCGAAGCCGAGCTGCCCAAGCCCGGCGATTACCGCACCAGCTTCATCGGCGAGGTGCCGGTCATCGTCTGCCGCGATGAGGATGGGAACATCAACGCTCTCGTCAATCGCTGTGCCCATAAGGGCGCGATGCTGTGCATCGAGCCACATGGCAACCGCAAGCAATTCGCCTGCGTCTATCACGCCTGGACCTATGACCTGAAAGGCGCGCTGACCTCGGTCGCCTTCCAGCGCGGTCTCGCCGGCAAAGGCGGCATGCCCAAGGATTTCGACGTCTCGCAGCACGGCCTCGCGCGCATCCGCGTCGAGAATTTCTCCAGCATGGTGTTCGGCACGTTCAGCGACAAGGTCGAGGATGTCGAGACCTATCTCGGCCCCGATATGGCGGCGCATGTGCGGCGCATCTTCAACCGCCCGATCGAGATCATCGGCTATTACCACCAGGTCCTGCCGAACAACTGGAAGCTCTACATGGAGAATTCGCGCGATCCCTATCACGCGACCATCCTCCACGCCTTCTACGCCACCTTTAAGCTCAACCGCTTATCGATGCTGGGCGGCGTCTCCCTGGGTAAGGAGGGCTGGCACAACCTCCTCTATTCGGCCGCGGAGCGCGACATCCAGAAAGAGAATTACGAGGGCGGTCATCTGCGCTCGGTGATTCGCGACGTCGGCCTCGCCGATTCGACCTTCCTCGACCGGATCCAGGAATTCGACGACGGCATCACCGTCGCCATTCAATCGATCTTCCCGACCTGCAACACGCAGCAGATCTACAACACGCTTGCGATCCGCCACACCGTGCCGCTCGGCCTCGAGAAGGCGGAGCTGCATTGGACCTGCTTCGGCTACAAGGACGACACGCCCGAGCTGCGCCGCATGCGCAATCTGCAGGCCAATCTCATCGGCCCGGCCGGCTATGTCTCGATGGAGGACGGATCGGTCGGCGGCTACGTCCAGCGCGGCACCGCCGGCGCCGAGGAAGAGGCCGCGGCCGTGATGGAGATGGGCGGGCGCACAATCGAGCCGCAGCCCGGCGTCCGCGCCACCGAAGTGGCGCTGCGTGGGTTCTGGCAGGCCTATCGCGATTTGATGGGTCTTTAACCCATGGCAGTGGTTTCGGACACCGTGCGCCATCAGATCGAGGCGCTGAACACGCGCTATATCCGCGCCATCGACGACGACGCGCTCGAGGATTGGCCGAAGCTCTTCACGGAAGAGTGCCTCTATCGCATCACGACGCGCGAGAATTTTGCGCAGAACCTGCCGCTGCCGCTGATGGAATGCGCGAGCCGCGGCATGCTGATCGATCGCGTCTTCGGCTATCGCCGCGTCAATATTTACGAGCCACAGCGCTACACCCATCTGCTGTCCGGCCTCGTCATCGAGCCGATCGATGCGACGCATATGCGCTGCCGCCAGAATTACGCCGTGATCCGCACCATGGTGACGGGCGAGATGATGATCTTCTCGGCCGGCGTCTATCACGACCGCATCGCGCTCGCCGACGAGGCGCTCTTCGAGGAGCGCATCGTCGTGCAGGAATCGCGCCGTGTCGACACGCTGCTCGTCATTCCGATCTGAGATGGTCGATCTGAGATGGCGGGCACGTCCGATTATCTCACGCTGACGGAAGCCGAAGCGGCTTTCCTCAAAGCCGCCGTCGATACGATCATTCCCGCCGACGAATTGTCGCCGTCGGGCAGCGAATGCGGCGTCGTCGATTTCATCGATTGCGAGCTCGCCGGGCCTTACGGCGAAGGCGCGCGGCTCTATCGCGACGGGCCGGTCGCGAAAGGCAAACCCGAGCACGGCTATCAACTTGCCCTGACACCACGCGAATTCTTCGCCGCCGGCATCGCCGCCGCCGATGCCTGGGCCGAGACGCGGTTCGGCGCGCGTTTCGCGGCGCTTGACGAGGCGCAGCGCCAGACCATGTTCAGCGAAATCGATAAGGGCGCGGCGCAATTCGAAAATTTCGACGCGCGCGAATTCTTCGAAGCGCTTTTACAAATCGTAATGGAAGGCTTCTTCGCCGATCCTTATTACGGCGGCAATCGCGAGATGGCGGGATGGAAGATGATCGGCTATCCGGGCCTGCCTGCCGATTATCAACACGCGATGGAACATTTGCGCGGCCAGAAGCATCGCCCGAATCCGCGCTCCATCGGCGATTACGCCTGAGATAGCAGTGCGCGCTCTACCCCCCACCCTAACCCTCCCCCTCAAGGGGGGAGGGGAATTTGGGGGGGCGCAGAAAATTTTCTTCTCCGACAAAAGCCGCGTCGACGACGCGGCAAGGCCCCCTCCCCCCTTGAGGGGGAGGGCTGGGGTGGGGGGATTGTTGTGGTAACGCGCCTGAAACGCACCGACGCCGTCATCATTGGTGTCGGCTGGACCGGCAGCATCCTGGCGCGCGAGCTGACCAAGGCCGGGCTCAGGGTGGTCGCGCTCGAGCGCGGCAAATTCCGCACGCCGGAAGCCGATTTCGCTCTGCCGCATATTCGCGACGAGCTCAAATATGCAGTGCGGCAAGAGCTGATCCTCGATCCGTCGCTCGAGACTTTGACCCTGCGCCACGAGATCAACGAGAGCGCGCTGCCCTTCCGCCGCTTCGGGGCGTTCATGCCGGGCATGGGCCTTGGCGGCGCCGGCACGATCTGGAACGGCATGACCTGGCGCTTTACGCCGTTCGATCATGCGATGCGCAGCCGAATCGCGGCGCGCTACGGCAAGGACGCGATCGCTGCGGATCAGACTATCACCGATTGGGCGATGTCCTACGACGAGCTCGAGCCTTATTACGAGCGCTTCGAGAAACTCTGTGGCACCTCGGGACAGGCCGGCAATCTGCAAGGGCGGTTGATCGAGGGGGGCAACATCTTCGAAGGGCCGCGGCAATCGGATTATCCCAACCCGCCGCTGACGCCTTCGCATGGCGGCGCGCTCTTCGCCGCCGCCGCCAAAGGCCTCGGCTATCACCCCTACCCGACTCCCTCGGCCAATCTCAGCCGCGAATATCGCAATCCCGAAGGCGCAGTGCTCAATCCGACGATTTTCTGCGGCCATTGCGATCGCTTCGGCTGCGCGACCAATTCCAAAGCGAGCCCCAACTCGACAATCCTGCCGGTGCTGCTCAACGATCCGCTGTTCGAGCTGCGCTGCGATTCCTGGGTTACGCGGATCGTCTACGACAAAGCGGCGCGCAAAGCCACGGGCGTGCGCTTTGTCGATACGACGAGCGGCGAGGAATACGAGCAGCCTGCCGATCTGGTCCTGCTCTGCGCCTATCCTTTCAGCAATACCAAGCTGCTGCTGCTGTCCAGCATCGGCGCGGCTTACGATCCCGCAACCGGCAAAGGCGCGGTCGGCAAAAACTATTGTTATCAAGTCACCGGCCAAGTGCCGGTCTTCCTTGAGAACGAGGAGATCAACCCGTTCATGGCGACCGGCGCCAACGCCATGAATATCGACGATTTCAACGGCGACAATTTCGAACATGAAGGCCTTGGCTTTTTCGGCGGCGCGCTCATCTTCGCCAGCCCGACGCACGGCCGACCGATCATGGGACGCATGACGCCGCCCGGCTCGCCGCGCTGGGGGCACGGCTGGAAAGAGGCGACGGCAAAATGGTACAGCCACGCCTTCACCATTCATGCCTCGGGCGCGAATTTCGCGAACCGGCACAATTACCTCGATCTCGACCCGACCTATCGCGACAAGCTCGGCAATCCGCTCGTGCGGATGACGTACAATTTCCGCGACAACGATCGGAAGCTCTCGGCTTTCGTCACCGGCAAAGCGGCCGAGATCGCGCAAGCGATGAAGCCGACGATCCTCGGCACGCCGATGCCGCGGCGCGGCAATTTCAGCGTCGTGCCCTATCAATCGACGCACAACACCGGCGGCACGATCATGGGGACCGATCCCAAGACCAGCGTCGTCAATCGCTATCTCCAGAGCTGGGACGCCGATAATCTCTTCGTGATCGGCGCCTCGACTTTTCCGCAGAACCCGGCGACGCCGCCGACCGGCGCTGTCGGCGCGCTGTCCTATTGGGCCGCGGAAGCGATCACGAGTCAGTATGTGAAATCGCCCGGGCCGCTGCTCCCCGCCTGAGCATCGCGGCCACGATTTCCAATCTCCGGCACCCTCAACGAGCCGCGACTCGGCCCGAAACGAGCGCCTCTGGTTTTCTTGCCCCGCCTCGCCATCCCTGTTACCTAGGATGGCATGCAGCAGCTGGTCCGCATCGCCCCTTCGATCCTTTCCGCCGATTTTTCAAAGCTCGGCGAGGAAGTACAGGCGGTCGATTCGGCCGGCGCGGATTACATCCATATCGACGTGATGGACGGGCATTTCGTGCCCAAC
>Ga0134128_10011848_pt1 | contig 10402 bp, 8 predicted proteins | sample KB31754_FD_96462 | JGI IMG/M metagenome (GOLD analysis project Ga0134128, IMG submission 96462) | Terrestrial soil microbial communities with excess Nitrogen fertilizer from Kellogg Biological Station, Michigan, USA - KB3-175-4 | ecosystem: Environmental > Terrestrial > Soil > Unclassified ...
AAGCTGGCCGGCGAGTCCAGGGCCGCCTGGCAGCTGGCCGGAGAAGATGGCGCTGCCGATCGTGAACCCCCAGGCGCCGGCGGCGGCAACGTCGGCGATCTGCTGGCGCGAGGTGATCGACCCGGCGACGATCAGCGGGCCGCCGGCGGCTTGGGCCACCGCCCGGGTCAGCGCGACCGGATCGACCCGCCGGTGCCGGTAGGCGAGCAGGTCAAGGCCGTGCACGCCGTCGATCGCGGTCAGCGACCGGGCGTGCTCGGCGATCTCCTCCAGCTCGCCGTCCAGCTCGCTCGGGTGCCCGATCACCTGGCCGGGGAACGGGCAGTACTTGATGCCGCTGCCTTTCAGGATCGCCACCCCGTCCTGCACGTGAGTACCGCCGAGCACCCAGTCAACGCCGATGTCGGCCGCGGCGCGCAGGCTTCGCAGCTCATCGTCGGCACTTGTCGACACCACCTCCAGCATCACCTCGAGCCCGTCGTCATGAGCCTTGCGGACCAGTTCCGCCAGCACCTCCGGGGTAGCGCCGACGTCCTTAAGCCCGATGTAGCGAAGCCCGGAGCCTCGAGTCTGCTCGTAGACCTCCAGCGCGCGGTCCACCGTCCGGTCGTGGTGGGTCAGCATAAAAATGAACTCGATCACTCTCGTCATCCTCTGGCGTAATAGCCGGTCTTGGTGGGGTGTGCGGGCTGGGTAGGTAGAAGTTGCGTTAGGTCGTCGACAACGTACTGCGGCTTGACGTCGCTGAGTTCAAGGTCTCCGCGACCGGTAGCACCGCTCAGCACGAGAACGCCGGCCATTCCGGCTCGCGTGGCCATGGCGACGTCGGTGGACAGCCGGTCGCCAACCATGGCGGTATGGGCCGGCACGGGAAAGCCGAGCCGTTCCAGAACGGCGTAGACCATGTGCTCGCTCGGCTTTCCGGTGACCGCCTCGGCGCGGGCGCCGGTGCAGGCCTCGATCGCGGCGAGCATCGCGGCGCAGTCCGGCAGGCCGCCGTCCGGCGTGGGACAGTACGGATCCGGATTGGTCGCGACGAGCGCGGCCCCGTGCAGTCGAACCGCGCGGTAGGCAGCGGTCAGCTTGGCGTAGTCGAAGGTGCGGTCGAAGGACACGACCACCACGTCCGCTTGCGCGGGATCGTCGGTGACCTGATGGCCGGCCTCGTGCAGCGCGGCCCGGACAACTGGCTCGGCCACCGCGAGAACGCGGCTTTCCGGATGCTTCGCCGCCAGGTAGGTCAGCAGCGCATCCGTCGCCGTGACTACATCCGACTCGTTGCAGGGCACGCCGAGCCGGGTGAGCTTGGCCGCGTAGTCGGCCGCGGTCTCCAGCGGCTTGTTCGTCACGAACACGACGCCGCATCCCAGCTCGCGCAGCCGGCCGATCGTCTGGACCGCGCCCGGCAGCGCGTGGTCACCCAGGTAGACGGTGCCGTCTAGATCGAGCGCGTACCCCGCGAAGAGACGGTCGGGAACCGTGAAGGCGGGAGCCGTGAAGGCGGGAGCCGTGACGGCGGCGGTCACAGCCCCGCCCTCGGCGATCACAGCCCGCCCCCAGCGGTCACAGTCCTGCTCCCAGCCGCCCCGCCTCGGCCAGCACGTCCCGCGCGACATCGGCATTCCAGCCACCGAGGAACCAGGCAAGGTCGACGACGGTAAACCGGTCGCGCATGAGATGGCAGTTGGCCAGCGCCCAGTGCACGGTGTCTGGCGGGACCGGCGGGTCGAGTTCGGCGAACCGCGTCGGGCTACCCGCGCTGGCCAGCGCTTCCACGAGTGCACCCGGCTCGAGCAGGAGCGGAGCAACGGCAGCCTCAACCTCCGCCCAGTCGGTGCGGACGAGACGGTCGCTATTGTCCCGCCAGCGCGCCAGCTTGGTGCGGTACAGCCGCCAGCACTCCTCGCTCATCGTTCCCGTCGGGTCCACCTGATCGAACGCGGCGCGGACCATCGGCTCGACTTCGTCGTCGGCCGGAAACCGCAACCGCACCGGACCGCCGCCGGGGGATCCGGGGGGTCCTCCCCCCGGGCCAGCACTGGCGAGACCGCCGGTGAGCAGGCCGCGGACGCGCTGCCAGACCAGGGCGGCAAGTACCGTCGACGCGCCGACCTGAGCGCCGTGGAATGCCGAGGGCCGGCCAAGGCGGTTGCCGGCCATTTCGATGAGGTGGCTGATCGTGTGCTCGGCGCCGGACGACGGGGCGGTTGTCCCCGCCGCGCCCATCGTGATGCCGCTCAGCGTGAGAATCCTGGCAACGCACTCGATCGCTTCCGGATCCCGGTCGGCCAGCCGGGTGGCCGCACGCAGCAGATCGGGGCCGCAGTCGCGGACCATGCCTACCAGCCGGGGCGAGTACCCAGAGCCCATGTTCAGCAAGGTCGCGAGCTGCCAGTCGGCGGGCGCCGTGAACATCGCCATCAGATCGCCGACACCGGCGGCGTTGAGCCTGGCCGGCGCGCCGGCCAGCACCTCTGTATCGGCGATGAGCGCGTCGGGCCACCGGGTGGGAACCGTGCGCTTGACGTTGTCGACGATAAGAACGGACTGGTCGTCGGCGAAGCCGTTGACGGACAGGGCCGTCTGCACTATGACATGCGGCAGGCCGCCCAACTGCTGCGACGCGGCCTTGCCGATGTCGGCCAGCGTGCCGGAACCGACCGTGACCAGCGCACCTGCTCCCGCCGCCTGCTGCGCCGCGGCCTCGATCGTGGCGGCGTCCGCGTGCGCGCGCCCGTTGTGCGCCGGAACGGACACCTCAACGAGCTGATGGCGGGCCGCGACCATCCGGGCGACCACGTCGCGCAGGTCGTCGCCCCGGTACTCAAGGCGCACGTTCTCCGCGAGCACGGCAACCATCCCGGAGGCCGGCGGGCCGGCCAGCGGGCCCGCGAGCAAGCCCGCCAGCACGTCCGGCAGGCGCTGCAGCGCGTCCTGGCCGACCTCGATGGACGAGATCCCGAGCGGGCTCGCGCCCTCGATCTCGGTGAGCCTCGATGCCAGGCCGGCGAGGTTCGCCGCGGCGCAGGTCATGGGGTGCACTCCTCAAGCGCGTCGAACAGCCGACGGTACGCCAGGTAGGACTCCTCATAGACGGCGGCGGACTTCTCGCCGGGGTCGAACCAGCGGGTCGAGAGCGTCGGCATCTGCGCGGCGGCCTCCGCGAGGCCGGCGAAGTTGCCGGCGCAAACCTCGGCGAGCATGGCCGCGCCCAGCGCCGTCGGCTCGGCGTCAACGACCGGCCGCACCGGCAGGCCGGTGACGTCCGCCTTGATCTGGAGCCACAGGTCGCTGCGGCAACCGCCCCCTACGACATGGATCGCCTCGCCGCCGAGCCCGATCTCCGTCATCCGGTCGGTGATGTCGCGCAGCGCGTAGGCGCAGCCGTCAATCACCGCACGGGCCAGGTGCTCGCGCCCGTGGTTCATGGACAGGCCGCAGAACGCGCCGCGCATCTCGTCGTTCCAGCGCGGCGCCGTCGCCCCGGACAGCGCCGGCACGAAGATGACCCCGTCAGATCCTGCGGGCGCGGCCGCCGCCCACTCGAAGATGTCACCCTGGGTCGCGCCGAAGGCATTCGCCAGCCACATGACGCTCCCGCCGGAGACGAAGCCGGGATTCTCTACCAGCAGGGTGCCGTCGACCGCGTGCGCATGCGTCTCGACCAGGCGCTGGTCGTCGAACACCGGCTGGTCCGTGGCCGCGGCGACCGGCTCGGCGGTACCGGTCACGTCCGCGATCGCCCCGGCGCCGACGACGCTCGCGCCCAGCGCCGCGCCGTGGTCGTCCCCCGTACCGACCACGGCAACGCAGGCAGTCGTCAGCCCGAGCTCGCGGGCCGCCTCGGCGGTGAGCGAGCCGGCCGCCGAATGGGCGGGATGGATAGGCGCGAGCAGCGCCGGGTCGATGCCGGCGGCCGTGAGCAGCTGGTCAGACCAGGCGCGGCGACGCACGTCGTACAGCAACGACGAGGACGCGTTGGCATGATCTTGCGCCGCCACGCCGGTCAGCCAGCCGAGAAGGTACCCGGCCACGGGCGGCAGCATGGCCGCCGCCCGGTAGGTCTCCGGCTCGGCCTCACGCAGCCACATAATCTTCGGCCCGCAGTGCGACGCGTCGGCGTTCAGGCCGCTCAGCTGGAAGATCGTCTCCGCCGACAACTTGTCGGTGAGCTCCCGCGCCTGCCGGACCGCCCGGCGATCCAGCCAGATGATGCCGTTGCGCAGCGCCTCGAAGTTGCGGTCAACGGGGACGACGCCATCCACCTGGCAGGCCAGGCCGATATGGCTCACCTCGGCCGGGCCGATCCCGGCCAGTTCGATGACCGCCCGAGCAGTGGCGGCGATACCCTCCCGCCACTGCCCAGGGTCCTGCTCGGACCAGCCGCTGCGCGGATGGACCATCGAGCATGGGTGCGACGCCGTGGCCAGGGTCTTACCGTCGGGTGTGCAGAGAACCGCTTTCACGCTCTGCGACCCGACGTCGACTCCGATCACATGCCCCATAACTAGGCGCCGAAGGCATCCGGTGCGCCGTGCAATGCCTTTTCCTCCGCGACCTCGCCGGTCGCCATGACCGCGCCGGCCCGGGCGAGCACCTCCGGCCGGCTGCGGCCGAGCCAGACGGCACCGACCACGAGCACGACCAGCCAGCCGAGGAGAGCCCATGGCATCCAGTTGAACGGCGGGGCAGGGTTCTCGATGATCTGCCCGACGAGCAGGCCGATCATCAGGAGCCCGCCGAGTACCGGGAGCACCATGTGCCGGAGCAGCTTGAAGTCCTCCCGCTTGCGGAAGTAGACGATCACGGCGATGTTGGCCAGGGCGTACACCGGGAGGATCGACAAGGTCAGCGCGAACCCGAAGTAACCGTAGACGTTGAAGCCGGCGCTCGGATTGCCGAGGCCGCCCGCGAAGATGCCCACAACAACGGCGCAGAGCAGGGCGAACACCGCCTCATAAGCGACGGCCCGGCCTGGCGTGAGGCGCTTGGCGTCAATGCGAGCCAGGGAAGCGGGGAGCAACTTTTCCCGTCCCATGGTGTACAAGATTCGGACGATCCCATTGTTCGAGTTGATCATCACGGCGAACATGCTGGACACCGACCCGATGATCACGAACCACTTCATCCAGGGCGCGAACGTGGCCGCCAGCGAGTTCCACGGCAGGTCCGCGCCGGTCAGCGCGTTGGTCTTGTCCTTCCCCAGCCCGACGGCCAGGGCGTAGGTACCGAACAGGTAGATGGCCCCGACGAGCACGGTCGACCAGAGGATGCCTCTCGGGATCGTGCGATGGGGTCGCTTCGCCTCGTCGCCGAGTGCGGTAGCGCCCTCGAACCCGACGAAGCTCAGGGCGGCGAAGACGAAGCCGGTGACCAGGCCGTTGAACCCGTGCGAGGAGGACGTCGGCGAAAGGGGCGCCGCGGTCAGGCCGTGCGCGCCGCCCTTGGCCACGACGATCAGCGACAGTCCGACGACCACGACGACTTCCGCGGTGAACAAGGCCAGCGCCGTCTTCAGCGAGGTCGTGATGCCCTCGAACGCCAGGACGGCCATCAGCGCCCACGGCACGATGCCGATCCAGATCCACGGGATGTTGACGTTGAACTCCTGCTTGAACGTCTCCTGGAGATACCCGCCGATCAGCCCGATCTCGATCGGCGCGAGCAGGGCGTAGGCCACGAACATCAGGCCGCCGGTGGTGAAGCCCGCCCGCGGACCGAGGGCTCGGGTGATGTAGGTATAGAAAGAGCCCGCGCTCGGCGCGACGCGCGCCATCTCCATGATCCCGCTCGCCACGATCAGCATGATGACCAGCGTCACCAGGTAGACGAACGGCGTCGCGAACCCGGAGAACGGCGTCGAGAACTGCGGGTTGAAGAACGTGGAAACAGCCGGCCCCATGATCGCGGCTGACATGATGACCGTGCCGGTCAGCCCGACAGCGTTACGCCGCAGCCGCACTTCACCGCCGGACGAGGGAGCCTGCTCGGTTGCGGCCTGCCCCTTCATCGGTTCGCCCACGACGGCCTCCTCTGGTCGCCTCGGCCCCCGGACCACCCGCGAGCCATGGATTGGGTCGGTCCGCGAGCAGATCGCCAGATCCCTCGCAGCCGGTAGCAATCCAGGCAAAGGTAAGCAGTCGTATGACGTCTGTCAACCCCCAGCTAGGGCTCGCGCGGAAGTGCCGAGCACGGACAGGCCGCAGACGAGATCTCCGGCGTCGATCTCCGGCGTCGATCTCCGGCGTCGCCCGTTCGGGCGCGTGGACCGGTGCCCGCAATAGGCGGCCTGCCCGGTCCTCCGGCCTTCCCATGCTGCGGCTCCCGGACGTCTTAGCCCGGGTTACGGACCACTTAGCCCGGGTTAGGACGTCTTAGCCCGAGTTAGCGCTAAATTTTGCCGGTTTTATCCCGGTTCCGGAGTCCGTAACCAGGGCTAAGAGCGCGTAACCAGGGCTAAGACGTCCGTAACCCGGGCTAAGAGCGGCCGTCAGGCTTTATCTGCTCCTGTCATCACTGGTGCGCCGCGACCCGGGCAGATCAGCCCGATCTCTCGACGCGATTCACCAATGACGGCGGGCCAGCCCGTGCCGACAAATGGCACGGGCGGCCGCAAAGCGCGGACTTGTGAGGCAGATTACGTCGCCAGACGCGACACCTGCGTCCCGCGCTGTTAGTGCTGCTGGGGCGGGAGGGCGGCCACGACCGGGTGATCGTAATGGATCTTGCCGACGTTGGCCGCGCCGCCGGGCGAGCCGATGTTGTTGAAGAACTCCACGTTGACCCGGTAGTAGTCCTTGCTGTCGGCCGGCAGGTCGTTTTCGAGGTAGATCGCCTCGACGGGGCATACCGGCTCGCAGGCGCCGCAGTCGACGCACTCGTCCGGGTGGATGTACATCATGCGGTCGCCCTCATAGATGCAGTCGACCGGGCACTCTGCGACACAGGTCTTGTCCAGCAGGTCGACGCAGGCCGGCGTGATGATGTACGTCATCTCGGTGACTCCTTCTTCGACGTGCGAACGGCGGGCACGTTGAGTGACCACTTTTGCTGCCGACAAACCTAGGGCCGTGAGACCTCTCAGGTCACCGACGAATACCCCTTGGGGGACCCGTGCGCCCTAAGATCACCAGCCGGAAGATCATCGGCCGGAAGACCACCGGCCGGGGGCGACGCGACGCCAGGCAACAGGCCGAAGGCATCCGCGACGGCGAACGCACCGGATCTGTTGCGCACGCCAAGCTTGCGGAACAGCCGAGTCTGGACGTTCTCCACTGTCTTCGGAGCAATCCCCAGGGCTCGGGCGGCCTGCCGGATCGAGTGCCCTTGGGATAGGCAGCGGAGGATGTCGCTTTCCCGTGCCGTCAACTCCGGCAGCATCGCCCCTGCGGCGACTCCGTCTTCCCAGCGAGCGCTCGCCGCTCCGATCAGGGACCGCATCGGCCGTGATCCGACCACGAGATAGCCCTGACTCACCATCAGCAATATCGACAGGAAATGGTCGGCGATCCGGTCGGCTGGTATCAGCGCGCTGGCGCCTGAGGCCAGCGCCTCGGCCAGTTCGGGCGGGTCGACCGGCTTGCTGTGCACGAGGATCGCCGGAATGCCCAGTTCGGCGACCAGATCCCAATCCGGCCGGTCAGGATCGACCAGGATGGCCACGATCGGGCCGCGATGCCATCGGGCCCAGTCCGATTCGGCGACCGGTCCCGGCGTCCGGATCAGCACGAACGGCCGCCGGGTCGCCAGCAGGACCGCTGCTATCTGATCGGTGGCCGATCCCTCCTGGCCGGACACCACGGCCAGCACCGGGAAAGCCCCGCTGTCATTCGCTCGCCTTCTCGGGGCCGAGGGCACGGCCGGGCTAGCGCCGCCATCCAGCAAGCCGAGCGAGGCGGCCTTGGACACGGCGTGCGCGCTGCTGTTGACGTCTAGTTTCGCGAAGAGGCTGCGCTTGAGGTTCTCCACCGTGAGCGGGCTGATTCCGAGCAGGGCCGCCATATCGACCGCGCTGTGCCCGGAAGCCGTCAGCACGACAATCTCGATTTCCCGATCGGTCAGGCTGCCTGGTGTCTTACGGGCATGGCGCCCCTTGCGCGGCCGTAGCAAGGTGAGAAGGGCGGCGAGGCCATGCGACTCGGGTACGAGCGAGCTAACGCCCGCCCGGCAGGCGGCGGCCAGGTCCTGCTCGGTCGCATTACGGTAACTGACGATCACATTCAATTCAGGAAAGCGATGCGTCAGGTCGCTCACCAGCACCGCCATCTCGCCCAGCCGGGGACCCGCATCGAGAATCACCACATCGGGCTGGCGCAGTTCGCAGAGCGAAAGGATGCTGTCTGGCTCCGCCGCCCGGCCGACCACGGTGATGTCGGGCCGGCCGGCCAGGCATGCCGACAGCGAGTCACGGAGCAGTCGACGGGACGATTGCACAGCTACTCGGACGGTGCCGCGAGCGGCGGGCGCGGTCATCGTTACCCCAGGGTTCCGTTATTTCCACAAAGGGCGGGTTAGAGCGGAATCGCAGTCTACGCCGGACCGTTACCGTCATGAGATCTAATCCATTGTTTTCGGCCTGCACCGAACGGCAGCGGTCCAATGCACTGCCCGTCCGGACCGCTCATTGCAGCGCGCGGGCGGGCCGGGTCTCCCAGCTCGTCCATAGCGGCCGGTAACCCATCCGGTTCCAGAACGGCGCGGACAGCGGATTCAGCTGGCCGTGGTGCAGCAGCGTGACCGCCACTCCGGCCCGGTCCAGCTCGCGGTGCAGGACCGATACGAGCGCACCGCCGACACCTGACCCGCGCTCTTCGGGCCGCACGCACATGGTGGCCAGGTAGGCGACCGGAGCTTGGCCGGTACCCGGCGCTATCCAGTCGGCCCGGTCCGGAGGCTGCGCGATCAGCAGCCCGATCGCCTCCCCCTCTCGCTCGGCCACCCACGTCCACGGCTCGGAGTAGGCGAGCGTCTGCTCAGCCGCCTGCCGTTCGACCAGCTCGGCGTGCGGATGCAGCTGCACGCTGCCGAAATACTGGTCGTAGCGGATGACCTCCAGCGTCAGCGCGGTGACCGCAGCCACGTCGCCAGGACCGGCTGGCCTGATCAGGAAGTCGCCCGGTCGGCGCGCCTGATCGAGCACGTCCCGCCCGGCCGGTCGGGCCGCGATCACCGTCAGCGGCTGAAGGCCGTGACGCAACAGGGCGCGAATGCCGCCGACGTCCCGGCTCGGCCACCTGATCGCGGCCTGGCTGTCTTCGCCAGCAGTCACAGGGTCCGCCGCCAGATGCGCGCGCCAATGACCCAGGAGTTCATCCAGTGCCGCCTCGATGCCCGGCTCTTCTGGATCACCAGCCACCTGGGCGGTCAGCCAGAACTGAGCGGCCGCTCCCCACGCCAGGTCGGACGCATCCGCCGCCAGTTCAAGGTGCCGGCACGAGCCGACCGCCGCCGGCCGGCCGTTCGCCGCCGGCACGGTCAGTTCGACCCCGCAACTCGCAGCGGCAGGCAGTGTCGGGGCCGGCAGCAGCGGATCAATGCGCCGCCACCGCCGAGCAGCGGACGTCAGCACGTCCGCAGGAGCCAACTCCGCCACCCGGCCTCCTCAACGCGAGAAGGCCCGTCAGATCCCGGCAGCGGGATATGACGGGCCAGGTACTTATCCTCCGATAAAGATGTGGATATTGTAATACCAGCCCGGATCTGACACCGAGGTACCTGGATAGGTAGCGGAGAAACGGCAGGCCGAAGTCCAGGTGTTAGGTGGATCGTTCGCGGCCGCACTGTCAGCATCGCATGCCGCCTGGCTGCTGATCGGGCCTATGACATTGGTGGAGTAGTTCCCCTGCGGGACCGCGGCATTCGCCGTGCCGACTGGCATCATGCTCATACCCACGAGCCCAGCCGCGAGTACTAATGCATGCCATCGCTTACTAAGCATTCAGAATCCTTTCTTGTCCCCTTTTGAGCGCCGCAATCATGAATTGCGACCTCAGATTAACCGCCAGGCCCGAATAAGTCAACTATTTCAGGATTTACTATGCCTATCCTCTGAGCGAGGCGGGTGAGCGACCCGCTGAGCCTTGCTGCGGCATCGGCCGGTTCGCCTGCCGGCCCACGAGTCCGGCAAGCGCCGCAAGGTCAAAAGCTCACGCCATTTTTTCTCCATAAATTTTGCGGTGCCCTGCGCGTCGATTCCCGAGGCTGCACCCGGGTTCACGGGCTCTCGCACCCTTGACGTCCTACTATCAGAGTGATATCACTTTGATAGGGCCCACACGGATCACGAAGAGCTAGCCGCGGTCGTGGTGTCATTAGGGGATGGACACCACCGCACGGGATCAACCGCAGATCCGGCCACCGAACACCGGCCAGCCGACCCCAAATCCCACTCCGGCGCTGCCGA
>Ga0134128_10011850_pt1 | contig 10401 bp, 7 predicted proteins | sample KB31754_FD_96462 | JGI IMG/M metagenome (GOLD analysis project Ga0134128, IMG submission 96462) | Terrestrial soil microbial communities with excess Nitrogen fertilizer from Kellogg Biological Station, Michigan, USA - KB3-175-4 | ecosystem: Environmental > Terrestrial > Soil > Unclassified ...
CATCTTCCTGAAGACGCTTCGCGACTATCGCATCGCCGTCATCGGCTGGGGCATCGGCATGGGACTCGTGATCGTCTCGCCGATGGCAAGCGTCGCCACCCTCATAAGCACGCCACAACAGAGGGAGGCACTCGCGGCCCTTGCCGCGCAGTTCGCGTGGAACGCCGACCCGGTCGCGGCGGACACCGTCGGCGGCTACGCGACCTTCAAAATCGGCATCTTCATCTTCCTCATATGCGTATGGCCACTCCTCGCCGCGAGCCGCATGCTGCGCGGGGAGGAGGATCGCGGCTCGCTGGACGTGCTGCTCTCGATGCCCCGCTCTCGCTCGCGCGTCGCGCTCGAGAAGGTGGCCGCGATGTGGACCGCACTGCTGTTGATCGGAGTGATCGCAGGCGTGATCGCCAACCTCGGAGGCCTCGCCTTCAAGGCCGAGTTCGCATTCGGCGGCGGGCTGCTCTTCGGGTTGGACCTCACGCTGATCTGCATGGTCATCGGGGGGCTCGCGCTGCTCATCTCGCAGTTCACACACGAGCGCGGTCCCGCGGCGGGTGCGACAGGAGGGCTGTTGGTCCTCCTCATCGTCCTCGACATGGTCCACCGCGTCGTCCCGAACACCGAGTGGCTCTCGCGCCTTTCCCCGATCTACTACTACAACCTGAGCAAGCCGCTGATCCCAAGCTATGGCACGAGCATCGGCGGCATGCTGGTGCTCGTCGTCCTCGCAATCGTGCTCACCGGCGCCGGGGTCTGGCTCTTCGTCCGCCGCGATGCGGGCGACGTTGTGAAGGTGCCTGGCGTGAGCCGCTTTCTCAGCCGCCCGGCCCCTGGGAGCCGCGCCCTGCCCGCCCGCGACTGGTCTCTTGGCTCGGTGTATGCGCGCAGCCTCGGCATGATCGCGTGGCCGACCTTCTGGTGGACGCTCATGATCGCCGGCTTCGCGGGCTGGATGGTCGTGGTCGTGGAGCAGATGGTCAGCCGGCTCAACGACCTGTTCAACTCCGGTTCCTCGTCCCTGGCGGTCCAGATCCTGCGCAATATCGGCGGTGGTGGGGCACAGCTCAACGAGCTTTTCCTCGGCGCGATGTTCGAAATCCTCCCCGTCCTGCTGATGGCCTTCGCCGTCACCCAGGTCAACCGCTGGTCGTCCGACGAGGACGATGGGCGCCTGGAGATCGTCCTGTCGACGCCCCAAGCGCGCGTCAGCGTGCTGCTCGGGCGTTTTGCGGCCCTCGCGACAGCCACCGTCCTGGTCGGCATGGTCACCCTGGGCGCTGCCTGGATCGCGTCCGCGGTCGCCGGCGTCGAGTTGCGCTCCGCCAACCTGGCCGAGGCAACGCTGGGGATGGTCCCGCTTGGCCTACTGATCGCGGCGATCGGCTACCTCGGCTCGGGCTGGCTGCGGACGGCCGCAGACACAGGACTCCTCAGTTTTCTGCTCGCGGGCTGGTTCCTGATCAGCTTTGTCGGCCCAGACCTGAAGTGGCCCGACGCGACGCTACGGCTCTCGCCCTTCTACTACTACGGAACCCCGCTCCTCCACGGGCTGGAGTTCGCCAACCTGGCCCTGGTGGTTGCCGTCGGGGCGGTCGCGCTGGCGGCGGCCACCTTGAGGTTTGCTCGCAAGGACATAGCGGTCTAGAACCTCGGCAGGAAGTACACGAAACTTAACCACTCCTTAAGAGGCTTGCGAAACTTTTCGCGCTAGCGTGGGCGAACCGCCGTGGTCGAGAGGGGTTTTCTCGGCCGGCGTCCAGGAGGGAGCACAAGTTGAAGAGGGTGGTGGTGGCCGCCGCACTGGCGGCAGGGCTTCTTTTGGCTTCGCCCACGGGCGCGTCCGCCTGGGCGACGTTCTGCGACTGGGACCCGGTCGTTCCCGTGATCACGCCGGCCGGCCACATCGTGCTGGTCTACGACAGCGTCTGGACTTCACAACCCCTTCAGATCGGGCTCCCCGTGGCGACGTACACCGTCTCGCGGGTCTACGACTCGCTGGGCAAGCCGCACACGGCGGTCGACATGAAGATCAGCGTGCTCACCGGGCTGCTCTTCAAATTCCCGACCTACAACATGGTCACCAGCGGACTCCTGGGCGGCGGCACGGTGTACGCGGCGGCTTATGGGATGAGCGGCACGCCGGTTCATCTCAAGTTCACGCTCGCGCAGCCTTAGCCAAACCATGTCTCCGCGCCGTCGGTCGGAGGTCTTCCGTCTCTCGGTCGGACTGATCGCGGTCGCGATCGCCGGCGCCGCTGCAACCACGCTTGGCGCCGTCCCGGCCGACTGGTGGCTGATCGCCTCCCTCGCCCTGACCGCGATCCTCGCCCTCGAGTTCCCGCTGCACGTCAACCTCAACACCAAGGTCAGCGTCGCCAGCGCGGTGTTCTTCGCCGCCGTGGTGCTGCTTCCGCTTTGGCAGGCGGCGCTCCTCGTGGGAGCGCTTCAGGCGACAGACATCTGCATCGCCGCGGGGCGGCGGGTGCGCGCCACGAGAGAGCGGCCGCCGGTGCGCGCCGTCGTCATCAACATCCTGTTCAACGGCGGCCAGGCCTACCTGGCCGCGCTGAGCGCCGGAGTGGTGCTGGCCCTTGGCGGCGTTTCGGCGGCCGGCGGCATTGCCGGTGCCGCCGATTTGCTTGTGCTGGTCGCCGCAGCGACCGTCATGTACGCGGTCAACGTCTTTCTGGTCGCCCTGGCGGTGGCGATCGCGATGGCGCGCAACCCGATCGGTCTTTTCGTGGACACGCAGCGCATCGTGTACCTCCAGTTCGCGGCGCTGTACCTGGTCGGAGGCCTGGCGGCCTTCGGCGCGGTCCGCTGGCCGTGGATCCCGGTGTTCTCGATCATCCCCGGCGTGCTCGTCTACCACTCCTTGAAGCAGCGCATCGAGCTGCGCCACGAGGGCATGCGCGCGATGGAGCGCATGGCCGCCGAGGTCGACCGCCGCGATCCGTACACGTTCCAGCACTCGCAGCGGGTGTCGATCTACGCGCACGCGATTGCGCGCAAGCTCGGCTTCACCGCCGCCGAGATCGAGATCGTCGAGCTCGCGGCCAAGGTCCACGATGTGGGCAAGATCCGGATTCCCGACGCGATCCTGCTGAAGCCCGACCGGTTGACCGACGAGGAGAGGCGGGTGATGGAGACACATCCGCGTCTGGGTTTCGAGATCCTCAAGCAGTTCTCGGAGTACGCCAAGGTCCTCGACCTAGTGCTCACGCACCACGAGCGATACGACGGACGAGGCTACCCGAACGGCAGTGTGGGACGCCGCCTGCTGCTCATCGCCCAGGTGATCCCGGTCGCGGATTCGCTGGATGCGATGACGACCGCACGGGCCTACCGGCGAGCGAGGTCATGGCAGTCGGCGATGGAGGAGCTCCGCCGCGGCGCCGGCAGCCAGTGGAATCCGCAGGTCGTCAACGCCGCCCTCGCGGTGCTGTCGCAGGAAGAGCGCATGGGAGCCCTGCAGCCGAAGCCGGCGCTCTAGGCACGCGCCGGCGCGAAGCGGAGTTCGTGCCTTTCGCCCGGCGCCAGCAGCTGCATCAGCCGCATGGCCTCATCGCTGGTCGAGCGCTGCTCAGCTTTCGTCAGCGCCTTGCCGAAGGGCGTGATGACGAGGGCGTTGCCTCGCGGCGCCCACATCGCGCGCACGAACCCGTCCAGGAGGACCGCGCCCTGCATCACGCCGTTGCTGCTGAAGATGCCCAGGTGCTTGCCAGGCGGCATGATGCGGCTGCGATCGGCGTGGGCCAGCAGGATGTTGTCGAAGTCGGGGATCAAGCGCGGCGGAACCTCGAGCTCACGGTCGGGGCGTGGCGCGCGCGGAAGGTCGAACAGCTCAGCCCCCGACTCATCGCGATATGTCTTGAGGCGCGGGCGGAGACCCTCGAATGCGGGGCGCAGCGCCAGGCCTGACCAGGCGCGCATATCGGAAGGCGACGCTGGGCCGAACGCACTGAGGTAGCGGAGGACCAGCTGCTCCTCGCTGAAGCCCGGGCCGGGCGGCCGGCCGAGCCATGCCTCGAAGGTGGTCAACGTCACCAGACCCCTGCCGCCCCAAAGGCCTCGCGGCGGTGTGAAGACCAGCGGCACCATGTAGCGCACGCCGTAGGCGAGCGCCACGCCGTCACGTCCCGGGTGTCGGCGGCCCAGCTCGCGCGCGAGCTCGGCGATGGTGCGTGGCCGCTCGGCCATGATCTCACGGCCAGTGGTGGCGATCGACGAGAGATCACCTTCGCGCATTCCGCGGCCCCACGGACTGCCGCGGAGAAAACCTCGCTCTCCGAGCCGCATGAACATCGGCTTGAGGCCGAGAGCGTCGCGCGTCGTCACGAGGTGGATCGTGTTGCGCATGAGCGATATGCGCACCGCCTCGCGACGCTCGATCAGCCGCGAAAGCTGCTCCGGTCGAAACCCAAGCAGGCGAGCCCACAGCCCGACGTAGGGCAGATTTGGGGCCTGCGCCTGCATGCCGACGAGTCGCTCGACGGTGGAGGACGCGCTCGCGCGGCGCCGCTCCAGGAGCATCTGACGCGCGAGAAGCGCGCGGTTCAGCGCGCGGCGGTCCAGGGTCGGGGCGCGCGAGGGCACGTTCCCATTCTGCTGGCCCTGAGCAGACGGCTACGCGTCGCGGGCTACAGGCCTGTCGTCTCGAGTCGCGTCTGCTCGGCGGTATCGCGCATCTGCTGGATCCGCATCCGCAGGTTCCTGCGCCGGCGTTCGCCGAGCTCGGGGTCGAGAAAGTACGTCGCTGCGGCCGCCAGGCCCATCCACATGATCAGCCGGCCGAGCCTAGATCGGATGAACATCAACTAGGAAACGCCTCCCCAGGCGGAAGACACCGGGATCCGCCCGGGTTAGAAACCCTGTGACTCGCCGCGGCCTGGCGCTGTTTGCCGCCATGTGTGTGATCTGGGGGATTCCATACCTCTTGATCCGCGTGGCGGTGCTCGAGATCTCGCCGGCGACGCTGGTGTTCCTTCGTACGGCGATCGCATTTGTGATCCTCGTGCCGTTCGCTCTGCGGCGCGGAGGGTGGCGGGCTCTGGCCACGCGCTGGCCCGCGCTGCTCGTCTTCTCGGCGGTGGAGGTCGGCGGTCCGTGGTTCTTGCTGTCGAACGCGGAGCAGCACATCTCGAGCGCGCTGTCCGGTCTTCTGATCTCGGCGGTCCCACTGGTGGGCGTAGTCATCGCGACGGCGAGCGGAAACCGCGAGCACCTCGGCTTGGCGAGCGTGGCTGGATTTCTGCTTGGCGTCACCGGGGTGGGTCTCATCGTGGGGCTGGACCTCGGCGGCACCGATGTCACCGCGCTCATCGAGATCGCATTGGTGGTGATCGGGTACGCGACGGGACCCGCCATCCTCACGCGCTTCCTGGTCGGGGTGCCCTCGCTCACGGTCAACAGCGCGGTGCTCGCCCTGGTCGCGGTTGCCTACGCTCCCGTGGCCGCGCTCACCTGGCCGTCGGCGGTGCCCAGCGCGCAGGTGTTCGGCGCGGTGGCGGTGCTGGCGATCGTCTGCACGGCGCTCGCGTTCATCTTGTTCTTCGCCCTGATCGCCGAGATCGGGCCGGTTCGCGCCACCGTCATCACCTACGTCAACCCCGCCGTGGCGGCGCTCCTCGGCGCTCTCGTCCTGCACGAATCGCTGACGATCTGGATGGGCATCGGCTTCGCCCTGGTCCTGGCCGGCTCCGCGCTGGCCACCAGAAAGGCGAAACCGTCCCCGCGTACGGCGCGGCAGGCCGATGAGGGGCGGGAGGGCGAGCCCGTGACGTCGGGGAGCAGTACCGCCCGCTGAGCACCGCGAGCCAGGGAGCCCCACCCGCGAGCGGGGAGGTGGAGGCCAGGTACGCGTTTGGAGTGTGTGAAGGCCGCCGGGTCGCTCTTCGGTACGCTCGCCGCGATCGGCGTCCAGGTTATGGCCGGGCTCGCCGGCGCGGTCGTCCTCGGCGCGTGCGCCAGCTGCGAGTCGACTGTCAGGCAGCTTGCGCTCCCTTCCCTGGCGGCGACCCCGATCGACGCCGTGGCGACGGACAACGCCAGCCATCGCCTCTACCTGGCGGACGGCGCCGGCCGCGCTGTCGACGTCGTCGACATCTCGACCACGACCCCTGAGTTCGTACGCACGATCGGCGTCGGCCACGCACCGCTCGGCCTCGCTGTGGCGCCGGACCTGCACCGCCTTTACGCCGGCCTGAGCAACGGCGGGGTGGCGGTGATCGACACCGAACCGAGCTCTCCGAAGTTCATGCAGGTCGTCGCCACGATCGCGGCTGCGACCACTGTGGCGGACCTCCTTGACTACAGCCCCGCGCGGCGCCAACTGCTTGTTACGACCGCGACCGACGGACAGGTGGTCGTGGTCAACGCCGTCAACAACGGCGTCTCCGCGGTCTATCCGATCGGCGTTCCACTCGGGCAGGCGAGGTTCAACTCCGGCGACGGCAAGGTCTACGTCACAGTGCCCAGCGCCGATGCGATCTATCGCATCGACCCGAGCTCCGGCAAGGTGACTCGCAAGATGGTCGCCAAGGGATGCCATCCCAACGGCCTGGCCATCAACCCGACGCGCAACCTCGCCCTCGTCACGTGCCGCGGCAGCGTCGGCCTTTTCGACCTGGAGACGGGCGGGAGCACTATCACCCGGGTCGTTCAGGGGGGCGACATCGTCACCTACGACTCCGCCGCCGATCAGTTTGCCGTGGCGTCACCGCACGATGTGCACGACAGCGCGATCGGCGTCTTCGCGGGCGATGGAACCTTCATCGGCTCGGTCCCGTCCTCACCCTATGCCCACGCGGCGGCGTTCGACACTGCCCACGGCCTGATCTACGCAGTAGGGGCGAGTGGCTTGATGACCATCGCGCCCGGCGCCTGCCTGCCACCACCCAACTGGCTGAAGTTCGTGGGAGGACTGTCTTTCTTCGTGGTGCCGCTGCTGGCGGCGGCGCTGTTCCTCCTGTGGTATGCGAAGCGACCTCGCGATCTTTCGAAGCGGAGGTCGGAGCGGTCTTACCACGACCTGCAGCAGGAGGACCTCGCGTTCGAGCGCGAGCGGATGCGCGACTTCGAGGACTCAGTCCTCGGTCCGCAGGTCAATCCGGGCATGCAGCCCGAACCCTAGGCGCCGGCTCCGCGCATACCGCCAGCACCTACCAGCGGATGCGGAATCCTCGGTGGCTCTTCTACTTCTTGCTGATGCCTGTCCCGGTCAATAGAGCCGATTGAGGAGAGCCGGGAGCGTCGTCGGCGACGGTCAGCGTTGCCGATTCGGCGCCGGTCGCGCTTGGCCTGAAAACGATGGTCACCTGGCAGTTCGTGCCAGGTGCGAGCGTGGTGTTGTGGCAATCCTCGGAGGTGATGGTGAAGTCACCCTTGTCGGTTCCAGAAACCATGACGCGACTGATCATCAACGCAAAGTTGCCGCTGTTACCCACCGTCACGATGGCCGGCGCCGACTTGGTCCTCACGACGACGTTTCCGAACGCGAATGTTGGCGGTGAAAAGGTCACGGCCGGAGCCAGCCCGATGCCGCTCAGGGAGATGGCCTGAGGTGAGCCGGCACCATCGTCGGCGAAGAGCAAGGTGGCCGTCAGCGGGCCGCTTTGGTCGGGGTCAAAGCCGACGGCCACCGGGCACGAGAAGTTGGGGTCGACGATGACCGCGGTGCATCCATCCCAGACGATCCGGAAGGCAGCCGCATTGGCGCCGCCGAGCGTCACCGACCCGACAGTCATCGGCAGCGCGCCGAGGTTTGCCACCACCCCATTGCTGAACCAGACCACGCGAGTTGCCTCAGGTGCGCCGACGCGCTGCGCGGGAAAAGTGACCGAGGAAGGAGTGAAGACCGGTGTGGGAGGAGGCGACGCGATCCCCTGCAGCGACAGCATCGACTCATTTGGACCCAGCGCTGCGTCCGTGGGCGCGGCGAGAGTCGCTGCCCAACTGCCCGCGGCTGCCGGGTGGATGGTGATCGTGATGATGCAACGGGCTCCGGCGGGGACGCTCTGATTGGAGCAGCGGTCGTCGGTGATCTGAGCGACCGAACTGCCTGAGAGCGTGACCTCGCCGACGTGCAGGTCGTCTTGACCTGCGTTGCGCAGGAAGGCGTAACCGGTCACCGTTTCTCCCACCCCCTGAAACACGGTGTTACCGAAGGTTGACTCGAGGTGAGGTTCCGCGGTGACGCCCGCGTAGTCGATCTCCACAACCTGCTGGTTGAATGAGGAGTCGAAGACCTTGAGCAATGTCGTTTGCGCTCCGAGCGCAGTCGGGGTGATGCTGACCGCGGCGGTGCACGACGCTCCCGGCGCTAGCGAGCTGGGGCAGCCGCTCGCCAGCGCTGGCAGGAAGCCGATCGACAGCGGACCGGCCGTCGTGTTCGTGATCCCGAAAGTCAGAGGAGGGGAGGCGGCGTTGACACGCAGAGCACCGAAGTCGAGGCGTGAGGTCGTGATGTTGAAAGTAGGCGACCGGCCCTCGCCCCGGAGCAAGACGGACGGCTGTGGAAATGGCGCGTTGTCGTTGAAGGACAACGTGGCTGTGAACAAGAATGCGAACGGCGGGGTGATCGTGACTGCGACGGCGCAATTGCCGCCCGCCGGCACGGTGCGGCCGGAGCAGGAGTCATTTGTCAGCCCGAAGGAGCTGGGGTTGGCGCCGGACAGAGTAACGCCCGTCACCGTGAGGGGCAGCGTCGTCGGATTGCTCAAGCTCACCACCTGTGGGGCGGACGCAGCGCCGACTGGCTGAAACCCGAAATCTATCGCTGTCGCCGACGGCTCCGCGGCCGGCGCTCTCCCGACCCCTGTCAGGGCGACATCGCGGACACCGCCAAACTCATTGTCGTGGAAGACGAGGTTTGCGTGGAACGTTCCTGGAGCGGTCGGGGCGAAGACAATGTCGACCTCGCATCTCGAAGGTGGGCTGAACAGAGTGTCGACGCTGACTGTGGCGCCGGAGCATGTGTCGGCGCTGATGCGAAAGCCGCTGGACGGGTCGTCGACCGCAACACTCGAGATCTGCAGCGGCAGCGTGCCTGAGTCATGCACCAGCACCTTTGTCGGTGAGCTCTCGGTGCCCACGTCCTGAATGGACGCCGCTATGGGTCCGAACGTGTCAAGCAGGGAACCGTCACCGCCGGCCAGCAAACCTTCTCGACTTCTCGCGAGGTCATAAATTTGCTGCCCGGTTCCTGCGCCGTCGACGAACGTGACGTCTTCGCTTTCGGAGGTCACGGCATCCGGGGAAGCGGTAGCGCTCATCGAGCATCGCTGGCCTGGGCCGAGGGTATGGCCCGTGCATCCATCGGCGTTGATGGCGAACCAGCTCGAGTGTCCGGGCCCAAGCGTCGCGCTCGTGATGGTCACCGCAGCGTCGCCGGCATTGATCGCGCTGAAGGACTGTGGCGGGCTGGTCGTGCCTACCGGCACGCTGGGAAACTGAAGGCTCACCGGGCTGAACGTGATGACCGCCCCCGTGCCGGTCCCAGTAAGAGCAACGGACTGGGGTGAATCGGCAGCGTTGTCGTAGACGCTCATGACAGCGGTTCGAGGACCGCCCGACTGCGGCTGAAACCTGACGCCGATGGTGCACTGTGCGCCGGGTGCCAGCGTGAACGCGGTCGCAGGGCAGGTGCCGGACATGAATGCGAAATCGATCGGCACGTAGATCTGGCTGAACTGGACGACGATGCCAGTGAGGGCGGAATCACCGCTGTTGGTCAGTAGTACGTCCTGGCTCGCTGACTTAAGCCAGGCGACAGCGCCGAAGCTGAGCGAGCTGGTGCTCAGTGAGGCCTCGGGCCCGCTGGCGGCAGCGGGGGTGGCCGGCGTGATGATCACAGCAAGGCCGACCGCGACAGTCCAGGACACCAGTCGTTTCGGCATCAAGGCAAACCTCCACGCGCTATCAACCCGCCGTGCGCCGCGAAGGTAGTCGCTTGACGAGTTGATTCGCAGACAAGAGTCGTCAGTTAACGAGGGCGATCCGGCTACATGGACTCACGCTCGAGGTCCTCGGTCCGCAGGTCACTCCTGAGTCGTAGCGGCTGCCTGTTCCTCGAAGATTTCTTTGATCGCGGCCTCGCCGGCGGCGGCGGTCGCCTGCATCATCTGCCGCATCGAGTCGGCGATCTCGGCGTCGGCGGGCTCGTCCCATAGGAAGGAGCGCGCGACGGTCGTCTTGGCCGGTCCCGCGTCGATCAGGCGGGTGGTGATGTACATCGTGGTCGGCTGGTCGGCGACGAGGGTGAGGTCGCGGTTCTTTTCCAGTGAGACGACGCGCATGTTCACCTGCGCGCCGCCATGGTGGCAGTGGAACTCGCTGCCCAGGTCCTCGCCACGCGCGCCCTCGACCTTGTCGACGTCGTCTGAGAACAGATAGCGCTGCATGATC